>Ga0194132_10005487_pt1 | contig 20451 bp, 22 predicted proteins | sample TA2KigOf80mmetaG_FD_148612 | JGI IMG/M metagenome (GOLD analysis project Ga0194132, IMG submission 148612) | Freshwater microbial communities from Lake Tanganyika, Tanzania - TA2015054 Kigoma Offshore 80m | ecosystem: Environmental > Aquatic > Freshwater > Lake | place: Tanzania: Lake... | reverse complement strand
GTGATCGACATGAGCGCGCTGTTTGACCGGTCCGCCGTCTATCTGGTCGATTTTGCAGATGTAAAGGGCCAGGAGCATGTAAAACGTGCGATAGAGGTAGCGGCGGCCGGTCGCACAACCTGTTGCTCATGGGGCCGCCCGGCTCCGGCAAAACGATGCTGGCGCGCCGCGTGCCGACCATACTTCCCGATATGACGATCGAGGAGGCGCTGGAAACCACCAAAATACACAGCGTGGCCGGTTTCCTGCCGCCCAATACCCCGTTGATCGCGGTACGTCCGTTTCGCGCGCCGCATCATACCATATCGGACGCCGGGCTGATCGGCGGTGGCGGGTATCCACGACCGGGCGAGGTGTCGCTGGCGCACAACGGTATCCTGTTTCTCGACGAACTGCCGGAGTTTAGAAAACACGTGCTGGAGATGATGCGTCAGCCGCTGGAGGACGGGCATGTAACGCTATCACGCGCCGCCGCCGCGCTTACCTCCCCGGCCCGGTTTACGCTTGTCGCTTCCATGAATCCCTGCCCCTGCGGTTTTTATGGGGATAGCGCACACGAGTGCGTATGCGATCCGGGCCAGATATAGCGCTACATGGCCAAAATATCGGGGCCACTCCTCGACCGTATCGACTTGCATGTCGAAGCGCCGGCTGTGCCGTACTGCGAGCTTACGTCTCAGCCTTCGGGCGAGTCGTCCGCGGTGATCCGGGCGCGGGTAAACGCCGCACGGCAGCGCCAGCTTGCGCGGTTTAGCGAGCACCCTCATCTGTATTGCAACGCCCACATGGAATCACGCGACATCCGTAGGTTTTGTCAGGTAGACGACCGGGCGTTCGACCTGTTGCGCGCCGCCATCACGGGGCTGGGGTTGTCGGCACGAGCCTACGACCGCATCCTGAAGGTGAGCCGCACGATTGCCGATCTGGCCGGGGAGGAGGATATACGAGCCGAGCACGTGAGCGAGGCCATACAGTACCGCGCGCTCGACCGCGCCGGGTGGGCGGGATGAGAGGGATCAGCTTCTACGTAGCGCTCCGTTCTCGACGCCCGCTCCGCTTGTCGCCGGACACGTTTCGAGCGCCGTTTCCAAATTCACGACTTCTTTTCCTTCTTCCCTTCGATCTTTTTGAGCACGCGCGCCAGTTCGTTAATGGTTTGCGTGAGTTCGGCGCGGAGGCGGTCGCGGTCTCTAGGTTTGAGCGTGGAAAGGTCAAAACGGACCACGCGTCGGTGAAGAGACTGGAAGCTTCGCAGCATCACGCGCGGTGACACTTCGGCTTCGCCTTTTTTCTCCCGCTTGACGGCACGCGCGCTCAGCCGTTCGCTCTTGATACGCGCCCACAGGGCAAGCTGACGCTCGCGTGTCGGCTCGTCGAGCACCTGAAGCAACAGATCGCGCGAGACCGACTCCACCGCGGCGTAGTCGTCTTTGATCTCCGTAGGCAACTTGAGCAGCGACAGGGTCTTCGAGATGATCGACTGGTCCTTGCCGACTCTTCTGGCGATTTCCATCTGGGTATAGCCAAAGTCTTCCACCAGCCGCTGAAACCCTTCCGCTTCGTCGATGGGGTGCAGGTCGCGTCGTTGGAGATTTTCCACCAGCGACACCTCATAGCTGCGTTGACGCACGATCACCGGAATCTCTTCCAGACCGGCCAATTGGCATGCCTGCCATCTTCGCTCTCCGGCGATGATCCGGTATTTCTCGTCTACCGTGATTGGGTTGATCAGCCCGTGTTCGCGTATGCTGGCGGCGAGTTCTTCTATATCTTCCTGGCGATAGCGTTTGCGGGGCTGTTCGGGGTTGGGCATCACCCGCCGGAGCGCCACCATCTGACCGACCGCCGCGCCGGGGACGATATGGTCTAAGAATGTTTTGGAGACGAATTTCGGCATCGGTCCAGTATCTCCTGCGTGAGTTGGGCAAACTCTTCGCTGCCTCTTGAGCGCGGCGCATGCTCGAAAATGTTTTTCCGGTAGGCGGGGCTTTCTTCGAGACGCACCGTACGATGGATCACGGTCCGAAACACCTTGTCGCCGAAGATGTCAGTCACATCCGCCTTGATGTCGCGCGCAAACGAAAGCCGATCGTCGATCATGGTGATCAGCACGCCAAGCAGGTTGAGTGACGGGTTGGCACGTTGGCGGACCGTGTGATACGTCTGCATCATATTTTCGATACCCTTGAGCGCAAAATAGCTGGCCTGCACCGGAATGACCAGATGCGTGGAGGCGATGAGGGCGTTGGACGTCAGCACGCCTATAGACGGGGGCGTGTCGATGACGACAAACTGATACGGATGGTTTTCGAGCGCGATCTGGAGCATGTGATAGCCGTCCACACGCTCGCGGAGCCGGTTTTCCAGCATGGCCATGTCGATGGACGCCGGGGCCAGATCGAGGTTGTCGCCGATGGGTTGTATGACGGCGGAAAGCGGTTTCTCGTCATAGAGGACATGATAAAGATTTTTTTCGGTTTGCGTGGTGCTCAAAAACACCTCGCTGGCCGAACTCTGGGGGTCCATGTCGAGCAACAGGGTTTTATGTCCCATACGTGCCAGACAGGTCGCCACATTGATGGCGGCGGTGGTTTTTCCGACACCCCCCTTGAGGTGGGCAAAAGCAATCACGGCAGGTGGAAGCGCCGCCTTGCGGGTCGTCCGTGCCCTTTTTGGCTTTTGCTCATTTGTCCCCAAAGGCTTTTTTTTGGCCGTTTTTTGCGCCATGTCGCCTCCTTGGCAAGTATGCCGATCCCGCATCGTTTTGCGCCGCCGGCGGAACCATGTGGAGTTTGTCGAGGTATTTCGTCTTGGGAATGGCCGGATGGCTCTAAGTGTACACCCGAAGCGGCGATCCGTCAATACCCCGCTTAGCCGGAAAATCGGATTGACACCCACGTTGCCGGTGCGGTACATTAGCCTGAACGCCAACGACAAGCGGTAAGCTCAAATCGGTTTGTCCGTCGAAATCTCTCCGAAAGGACTCCCATGAAGGCCGGTCAGATCGTAGCTCCGGAACGGATCGAAATCGTGGAGGCCGAACGCCCGGATTTGGCGCTCGAACGTTCCGATCCGTCCGCCCTGCAAGACAAGGTATTGGTGAGGACGCTCAGTGCCGCGGTGTGCGGCAGCGACCACCCGCTTTATCTCGGTTCCGGCTCGTATCCGGCGGAGCCGGGCATGTCGCTACACGAAAGCGTCGGAATCGTGGAACGCTCGTGGTCCGACCGATGCAAACCGGGCGATCTTATTTTGGCGCTTCCCATCGAGTCGAATGCGATGGCCGAGTATTTTCTTGGAACCGGCCCGTCTGTGGTTCGGCTTCCGGTCGAATCGGGATTGCCCCGCGAGCAGTTGCTCATGGCCCAGCCGCTCGGCACGGTGCTCTACTGTCTCCGAAAGCTGGGGCACTGGTTTAACGCCGAAGTCGCTATTGTGGGACAGGGGCCGATGGGGCTTCTGTTTACCGGTATGATGCGCAACATGGGCGCGGCGCTTATCATCGGTATAGACCGGCACGAAAACCGGTTGGAGGCGTCGCGGCGCATGGGCGCTACCCATACGATCCACACGACCAAAACCGACCCGGTGGAGGCGGTCCGCGAGATCACCGAGGGGCGTCTGGCCGATCTGGTCATCGAGGTTGTCGGCGAAGAAGATACGTTCAATCTGTGTATCAAACTCGCCCGGATAAACGGGCATTTTATCAATTTCGGCGTGCCCCGCCAGAGCCGCTATACCGTTGACTTCGGCGTTTTGTTCCGCAAAAATCTCAAACTTACCACCTCGGTAGGACCGGACGTAGACCTGGATTTTCCACGTGCCATGCAACTGATCGCCGAAAAACGCCTCGACGTGTCGCCGCTTATCACCCATATCCTTCCCTTTGCCCATTCGCAGGAAGCTTTTCAACTGTCTACCCGCAGAAAACACGAAGCCATCAAGGTTGTGGTGGATTTCGAAGAAAAAGCCGGAAGAGCATAATAGGAGATAAATCCATGTTCGATACCTTCTATCCTCTGTATCGCCGGATCGGGCCGGCCGTGCTGACGCTGGCGGCCCTGGCCTGCGGAGAAAAATCACCGGAGACGCCACAGGAACCTTGGCCCGCCGTACAGAAAATACTCAACGAAACCAGAGACATCGTGGTGCTGGACGGTGTGCAGAAGGCGTCGCTGCGCTATGCGGGCGACAAGACCCCCGCGGCGGGCGACTGGCGGATCGAGCACATGCTCTCCGATCCGGAAAATTACAACCCCTACACGTCGAGCGACGCCGGCGCTTCACAGGTGCAGGCGTTTGTCTTCGAATCGTTGTTGTGGGCCAGCCCGGAACCTCCGTACGCCCAGAACGGACACATCGCCAAAGGCTATCCTGTCATCTCCGACGACAAACTGACCTATACCTTTGAACTGCGCGACAACGTCAAATTTGCCGACGGGAAACCGCTGACCGCCACCGACGTGGTTTTTTCGATGAAAGTCATCAAATGTCCTACGGTGGCGGCTCCACATCTAAGCAACTACTATGCGTCGGTGGTGGATGTGATTCAGGAGGGCGACTACAAGGTCAGTGTTGTGTGCAACGAACCGTATATCCTCAACGATCTTTTTCTCGGCGGCATAAGAGTCATCCCGAAACATTTTTACGATCCCGACGGTCTACTTGATCCCGTGACGGCCAAAAGCCTGATCGACGGATCGTGGGGAAAAGGCCCTCATGCCAGCCGGGTCAAGCGTTTCGGAGAAGGGTTCAACCAGAATTTCAACCAGAACATGATGGGGTCCGGTCCTTATCAGGTGGCCGATTGGAACACGGACGTGATTACCGGACAGAAGATCGTGCTGACCCGCGACACAGACTATTGGGGCAATGGAGTGGAAGGGCTTGCACCAAGTGGTCACATGAACAAAATCGTGTTCAAGATCATCAACGATCAGGATGCCGCGTTTATCGATCTGACCAACGGCAATTTAGATGTGCATGATCTGAAACCGCTCGAATTCAAGGAGAAAAGCTGGTCCCCCGATTTTATGAAACGTTTTATGAAGGGAGTGCCGTTCGAGGGGGGATATATGTATATCGGCTGGAACAATGCCGGACCCCTGTTTGGCGACAAGCGGGTGCGTCAGGCCATGACGCATTTTACGGACCGTGAGGGTATGGTCAAAAATCTGCTCTTTGGCGTCGGAGAAACCGTGGAAAGTCCTATCCACAAATTCCGTCCCGAATACAACAACGATCTCAAACCGTACGTTTTCGATCCGGAAAAGGGCGTGGCGCTTCTCAAGGAAGCCGGATGGGCCGATACGGACAACGACGGGATTCTCGACAAAGAGATAAACGGAAAAAAGACGCCATTCCGATTTGAATTTCTCGTCAACGCGGGCAACGCGCTTCGCAAGGACATCGCCCTTACGCTTCAGAGCGTACTCAAAGACGTGGGCATCGAATGCCAAGTCCGCGAACTCGACTGGTCGATTTTTTTGGAGCGGGTAAAAAAGAAAGAGTTCGACGCCATCACGCTTGGATGGACCGGTGGAACAGGGCTTGCCTTTCCACCCGATTCCTATCAGTTATGGCATTCGTCCCAAATCGAAGGCAACGGTTCCAACTATATCACGTTTCGCAATGCCGAGGTGGACCGGATTCTGGAGGATTATCGCAAAGAGTTTGACATGAACAAACGCATTACGATGTACAAACGTTTTCAGGAAATCCTCCATGAAGAACAGCCGTATACGTTTTTGTTCAAGCGGCGGGTTGCAACGGCTTACAGTCGGCGGTTTGCGGGGGTCAACTGGTATCCCGGCGGGGCGCAGACGCAGGAATGGTGGGTAAGCCCCGACAACCGGCTTTACCAGTAAACCGGTCATGCTTCGCTATCTCGTTCAGCGCATCCTGTTGATGCTCCCTACGGTGGTCGGCATTACGGTGATTTCGTTTGGCGTCATGCACCTTGCGCCGGGCGATCCGGTAGATCTTTTTCTGGGCGGGACCTCCGACGGGGCCGGGCTGGCGGATAAATGGCAGGGCAATATCGAAAAGACCCGCGAGGAACTCAGAAGACAACTGGGTCTCGACCGCCCCTTGTATATTCAGTATCTTTCGTGGGCGACAGGACTTATCCTCAAGACCGAGCGACTGGAGGATTTCGACCGGATGGCGGTGCTGGCGGACGATGCGCTCGTCAGGATGTCGCCCGGCGACCGGGCCGCGCTGGAAGCACTGCCGAGCAAGGAAGCCCAGAAACAACGGTTTGTCGAACACCTCCGGAGACACGCCCCCACAGACGCGGATGCACTGGCTCGGTCGTCGTTTTGGGAAGGTAACACGTTCAAACCCAAGGGTAATTATGTCTATTCCGGAGCGGGGATCGAGCTTTGGAGAACCAGCGAGCGGCGTTTTGTAACACTCGATTTCGGACGCTCGTTCAAAGACCGCCAACCCGTCATCCGCCGCATCGCCGAACGGCTTCCCGTAACCCTAGAAATCAACCTGCTCGGTATTTTGATCGCTTATGTCGTCGGCATACCGCTCGGTATATGGCTGGCTGTGCGGCAAAACACGCTCGGAGACCGCGTCGTCACCACCGCAACCTTTGTCCTGTGGTCCATGCCCTCGTTCTGGGTCGGGTTGCTACTGATCATCTTTTTCTGCAACCGCGAGTTTTTTTACTGGTTTCCGGCTTCGGGGATGCAGTCGATAAACGCTTCGCCGGAGTGGGGATTTTTCCACCGGTTGGGCGACCATGTCTATCACATGTTTCTTCCGGTGCTGACTTCCACGTATATCAGCTTTGCCGTAATCTCGCGGTATATGCGAACCAGCGTGCTTGAAAATCTCAGACAGGATTATGTCCGAACTGCGCGCGCCAAAGGGCTACACGAGAAAACCGTCATTCTGCGTCACGTATACCGCAATTCGCTCATCCCCATCGTCACTACCGCTGCCGGTCTGCTTCCCGGTCTTATCGCAGGGTCCGTTTTTATCGAGACCATCTTTACGATCCCCGGCATGGGGTATCTCAGTTTCGAATCGGTACTCAACCGCGACTATCCGATGGTCATGGCAATTTTTACTATCGGCTCGTTGTTGTCGCTTGCCGGCATTCTGGTATCGGACATTTTGCTCAAAACAGTGGATCCTCGGATTACTTTCGAGCGGCTTCAGGGATAGCGCGGAACAGAAGCGCCAACAGCCCTACGGTCGCTACGCACCCGACAGTCAGTGTCAGAAAGGGGATGCCTGCCCCCTGTTCCACCGCATATCCGCCATAGAGCGATCCGGTCAACATTCCGCAACTCCACGCCAGATGTGCCAGCCCCACTACGCGTCCTTTTTCCGATGCGTCCGACACGGCGTCGATAAGACGGGGCATCATGGTGGAAACGGCCCATGCACAGGATGCTCCGGTCGTTCCGAACAGAAAAAGCCCTTGGACGGAATCGGCCCACAGCCCGGTGCAGGCCGCGCTTGCCGCCACGCCCGTGCTAGCGATCAGCGTGGGTATCCGTGGGCCGTACCGGTCGGCCAGACGGCCTGCGGCGATCTGACAGCATGCGGCCACCAGCAGGCTGACGCCGGCATAGTCGGCGGCAAGCGAAAGTGAGCCGGACGCGCGATAAATCAGCAGAGGGATGAGCAGTGTAGCCGCGCCCCAGTAGCAGGTCGGCAGAAAACGAACAAGCAGCAACAAACGGATGTACGGACGCCCAATGAGATCACGCATCCGAGTTTTAGGCGCATCCGTTGCCGCGGGGCGTTCGATTTCTGGAAGAACACCGGTCATCAGAACCATGACGACTAGCGTCCCGATCATCATTGCGGCGCCTACAGGTCCGAAGCCGTACATTTCCGCCGTCTGCCCCGTAAGACGGTTTCCCACTGCCGCGCCCAGCGTCATACCCAGAAAAAACGCCGCCGCCCCCAACCCCATACTGGCCCGGGGGACCGACCGAATCAGATACGCCTGTCCTGCGGTAGTGGAAAAACCGCTTGCCACTCCGATGTACAAACACAGCAAAAGTAGCCACAACGGTTGGTGTGTCAAAAAAACCGCGCCACCCGCGATCGTTCCGGAAATGCCCAGCACATAGGTTGTTCTGACACCGATCCGATCGCACAGATAACCTGCCGGAATGGCAAACAGCCCGCCAAGCAATAGAAAGACGGAACGTAGTCCGGCAGAAAAAAGAGGGGATGCGTTTGCCTCCGCTTCCATGTAAACGGGCAACAGGCTCTGTATCGGTGCGTTGATCAGACCGGTGAGCAGCGATACGATCCAGAGCGGGACAAAACGCAAAGTAGTGAGTTCCCGGAGGGATTGCCGGGTATTTATAAACACACAGGGAACCGATAAAGGAGAGACGACGTCATGACAAAACGAGCGTTTGCTTTGCAAGCCGGTACAATAGCGGCCTATTTCGCCGTACGTCAAGCCAAAACCGATTCCAAGGATAGAGTTTCAACGATCTCTTGACAAAACGACCGGAACATATACTTTTGCCGAAACCACCGATGGGTGCCATTCACAGGCTATCTCCGCACGGAGGTCTTGTCCGCCGTGCTATCCGACGTTTACTCAGGAACGCCACTTGTATGTCTGCGATTTTACAATCCTCGCGTCTTGTATCGGGTGAGGAGAAAACGTTTCTCGGGGACGACGCCGTATTTACGCTGATCTCCGAACAGATGCCGGACGCGCTTTTTTTATTGGACCTCGACGACACCACCGTTCCCGGCAGAATTGTCTATGCCAATGAATCGGCTTGTCTGATGCACGGCTATACACGCGAAGAGATCACGGGGCGCTCGATTGCCGAACTGGACGACCCGGAAACTGCGCGTCAGGTAAAAGCGCGTCTGGAAAGTCTGTATGCGGGTGAGACGTTGCACTTCGAAGGTGTCCATCGACACAAGGACGGCTCCTGTTTTCCCGTAGAGATTTCCGCGCGTCAGGTATTTTGGAATGGAAGACGGCTGGCTTTGGCGGTAGACCGGGATATTCCGGACCGCCACCAGACGCAGAAAGCCCTTCAGATCAGCGAAAATCAGTATCGAGCGCTGTTTTAGGCTTCCGAGCGACAGGCGATGGAGTTGGCGCTTGTAGACCGTGTGCGTACCGTGCTTTCGCGGGAAACCGATCTGGGTGTCGTGTTCAAGACCATCGTAGAGGCGGTAGCGCAGACGTTTCACTATTCGCATGTCACCGTGTATCTACTCAAAGAAGACGAGTTGTACGTACAGTATTTCGTGGGCTTCGAACAGGTGGCCTCACCCGTTCCGCTCACGTCCGGCATACTCGGTCGCACGGCCCGCACGGGCGAACCGGTTTTTGTGGAAGACACGGTTCAGGATCCGGACTATATCCACACCGCCCCCGACATCGGCTCCGAGGTATGCGTTCCGCTTATCGACCAGCAGACCGTTGTGGGGGTGCTCAATGTGGAAAGCACAAAAGGCAACCCGCTTACCGGGGCGGATCTGGCGCTCATGCAGGCGCTGAGCGAACACATCGGGGTCGCTATTGGGCGTGCGCGGCTCTATAGCGAAGTCGAAGCGTCGGAAGCCCGGTATCGCAATCTGTTCGAACAGTTAAACGACGTGATCTTTACGCTCAACCCACAGGGCGTCATCACCTATGTCAGCCCGGCCATAGAGCGGTATACGGGATACGCGCCGGAGGAACTGCTTGGTCACGCCTTTACCATGCTTATGGACCAGCAGGACGGTCCTGTGCTGATCGGGCGCGTACAGCAGATGGTGGCGGGTAGCACAACCCCGTTCGAGTTTCAGATGCGCACCAAGGACGGTGCACGACGCTGGGTGCGCAGTTCTGCGCGTGTCATCACCGACGAACAGGGCACAGTCGAGGTGCATGGTGTGCTTATCGACCTGACGGACCGCAGACGCATGGAGGAAGAACGTATCAAGCTCAGCAAACTGGAATCGCTGGGGGTTTTGGCAGGTGGCATTGCGCATGATTTTAACAATCTTCTTACCGGTATACTCGGCAACCCGTCAATGGCCGAAATTATTTTGAATCCGGACGACGAGGCGTACAAAAACATCCAGAACGCCGAGCAGGCGCTTATGCATGCCAAAGACCTGACGTATCAGTTGTTGACGTTTGCCAGAGGCGGAACCCCCATTAAAGCCCCTGTAGGCTTGCAGAGTCTGTTACCCGACATCGCCGCTTTTGCGTTGCACGGCTCACGCACCCGGTGCGAGATGACCATCGCCCCGGATCTATGGCAGATCGATGCGGACGCCGGGCAGATTACGCAGGTGTTGCAAAACATCATCATCAACGCGGATCAGGCCATGCCCAACGGAGGGCTGGTCGAGATCGACGCGTCCAACGTTTCCTTCGAGACGCGGCGCTCACCCGAAACAGCAGCGCTGCCTGACGGTCCTTACGTGCGGGTAGTCATACGCGACAGTTGACGCGGCATCGCGCCGGAACATTTGCCCAAGATATTCGATCCATATTTTACGACCAAAGAAACCGGAAGCGGGCTGTGGGATTGGCAACGGCGTATTCGATCGTCGCGCAGCACGGCGGCATCGTTACCGTAGAGTCCACGTTTGGCGCAGGCGCCTGCTTTACCGTTCTGCTTCCGGCGCTTCTCGTAGCCCCGATCGTCGATACCCCGATATCGCTTCCGGAAAAACCCGTCGTATCGGGGCGGTCCGAAGGCCGCATTCTCGTGCTGGATGACGAAGAGATGATCCGCGTGCTTGTGAATCACATGCTCACCCGTTTGGGTTACGAGGTGGTGATCACCGCAGACGGGGCTGAAACACTGACCTGTTTCGAAAACGCCCTGCGGGAAGGTAGGCCGTTTGACGCGGTTTTGCTGGATTTGACCATCCCCGGCGGCCAAGGCGGAAAAGAAGTCGTCCAGCATATCAAAGCACTCGACCCCAGCGTCAACGCCATCGTTTCCAGCGGCTACTATAACGACCCTGTGCTGGCTCGGTATCAGGAATACGGATTCACAGGCATGGTTCCAAAGCCGTATAAGGTTCAGGAACTTCTTCAGACGCTTCAGCGTACACCGTCCGATTCTTCGGCGCGCGGTTCCTGATACGGCGGGCAAAAGACAACTACCATCACAACACTGTCTTTTACGTAGCCCCAGAAAACCCTTATCGAAAGAAAAGAGGACGGATTGCCCATGGACGGAAAATCCGCATCACGCGGTCCGGTTGTGGACTTTCTGTGGCAGTACAAATTTTTTGGCGCGTTTTTGGTCATCGGGTTGGTCGCCATAGGGGTAGGCGCTTTTCTGGTACGCGACATCCGGCAGGCCATGACCGAGGCACAGCAAATCTACGCGCGATCCGTACGCGGCTTGGATCTTATCGGCGATCTTCAGTATCAGACGCAAGAGGCGCGTCAGAGCATCATCTATGCGCTTACTACCGTCGATCGCAGAACTCAGGCCGACTATCTTCAGCAGTCCCGCGACGCGGATACGGAAGTGGAACGCATTCTGCACGAACACAATGCGCTTTTGCGCGAACAGATCGAAATACGCGCCAGTGATACCTTCGACCGCGACTGGCGGCTTTTTCAGAAGGTGCGGGACGAAGTCATCCGGTTGATTCAGGAAGGCAACACACCCCAAGCGGTTCGGCTTGATCTGAGCGCGGGCATCGGCAGTTTCGATGCTGTTACCGAAGATATAACCCAAATCAAGAAGCTCTGCGACACCAGCAGGCCAAACAGCGCTTGGTAGACCTCGAATCCGTGTTTAACGTACCGTTGCTCAAAGTTGGCGTCATGCTGGGGCTTATCCTATTGCTGGCTGCCGGCGCGGTACAGTATACGGAGCGGGGCAAACGGCTCCGTGCCATCCAGGATTCGGAGGCCCGACTCAACGCAGTCATCGAGTCGATCAACGACGATATGTTTGTGGTGGGGCAGGACGGACGAATAGAGTTGGTCAACCGTACGGCGGAAGAACACTGGGGAAGAAGCCGGACCGCCATGATCGGGCAGGAACTGGGCGATGTCATCCCCGAAATCAAAGAAACGCCCATCCCCGACGCGATTGGGGACACGGTTCGTTCCGGACGACATCTGACCATGCAAAATCTCAAGCTGACTGCCGGCGAAAGTTCCAGACTCTACGAAGCCCGGCTTTTCCCGTTCGAAGAGAGTACCACGGTGCTGTTTCACGACGTCACGGAGCGTCAGCAGGCCGAGGACGAACGACTGAGCATCAGCAAGCTGGAGTCCATCGGGCTTTTGGCAGGTGGCATTGCACACGATTTCAACAACATTATGACCGGTGTGCTCGGCTATATCTCCTTTGCCAAGCTCGATATGCCGCAGGACAGTCCCATATACGAAAGACTGACCGAGGTCGAACGCGCGGCCATAGAAGCCAAAACCCTGACCCAGCAACTCTTGACTTTTGCCAAGGGCGGGACACCGGTCAAAGAACTCATCTATCTGCCGGAAGTGTTAGCCGAATCAGCCGCCTTTGTGTTGCGTGGCTCCAGCGTTCGTTGCGAGTGGGACATTCCCGTCGATCTATGGCCCGTCAGAGCGGATATCAGCCAGTTGAAACAAGTGGTTCACAACTTGGTCATCAACGCCATGCAGGCCATGCCAAACGGCGGCGCGCTGACCATCCGGGGCGCCAACTTGGTGTTGGGCGGGGCGGCACAAATCAAGGGCCGAACGCTCGCCCCTGGGTTTTACGTCAAAATGACGTTTTCCGATCAGGGAGTCGGCATGACGGCGGAACAGTTGAAAAATATCTTTGATCCGTATTTTACCACCAAATCGACCGGAACGGGGCTGGGGCTTACGACTGTCTATACCATTATCGGACGTCATGAAGGCGCGATCACGGTCGATTCGGTCCCCGGAGAAGGAGCCACTTTCGAAGTGTATCTGCCCGCTGCATCGCAGGCTGCAACGCCCGACAGCCCGCCTTTCCTAGTGACGATGTCCTCGGCTCTGCCCAGCACCGAAGGCGGCGTACTGCTCATGGATGACGAACCGGTTATCCGGGAATTGGCCGCGCGAAGCCTCACCCAGTACGGTCTCGAAGTCGAAATCTCCGACAACGGCGAACAGGCGCTGCAATTGTATCGCCGTTCGGTAGACGAAGGCAAACCCTTCGATGTGGTCGTCATCGATCTTACCTTACCCGGTGGCATGGGTGGCCAAGAGACCATGACCCACCTGAGAAAAATCAACCCCAATATCCGAGCCATCGTTTCCAGCGGGTATCACCACTCTCCGATCATCGCCAATTACAAAGAGCACGGTTTTTTCTGCGTGGTTTCCAAACCGTATCGTGTGCAGGATTTGTTCAAAGCCATTCAGGATGCGATGCACCAGAAATAAGGCTCTATACGCCGCCTATATATCAAAGGAATCCCAATGGATTATCGTTTTATGGGAAAAACAGGTCTCAACGTGTCGTCGATTTGTCTGGGGACCGCGTTCCGGGGGCAGGTAGACGAGCATGTCTGCATCCGGGTGATCGACCGCGCCATAGGCGGTGGCTGCACCTTTATCGATACGGCGCTGTATGGTAGCGGAAGATCCGAAACGATTCTCGGCAGGGCACTCAAGGGAAAGCGGGAGAACATCGTACTATGTACGAAAATCTATGGCACGCTCGGCGATGCGCCGCATCATACCGGACTTACGCGTGTCAACTTGATGCGGGGTGTCGAAGCCAGCCTTAAACGTCTCCAGACCGACTATATCGATGTATATCTACTCCACGCCTTCGATCCGAATGCGCCGGTGGAGGAAGTCGTACGGACGCTCGACGACATAGTGCATCAGGGCAAGGTCCGCTATATCGGTTGCAGCAACTGGCCCGCGTACAAGATTATGGAGGCGCTCTGGGTAAGCGACCGGCGTAATCTGGCCCCGTTTTTCTGTCTTCAAAACCAGTACAGCCTGCTCAATCGATGGGAGTTCGAACCGGAACTGATGCCGATATGCCGTCAGCACGGTCTGGGGATGATGGCCTACAGCCCGCTGGGGCTTGGGTTGCTGACGGGTCGGTTTCGCCGAGAAGTCGCTCCGCCGGAAGATTCGCCGTGGGGAAGCGATCCGGCTCCGGGACTTAGCCGAAGCAAGTATCCGTTCGAGCAGGCCATGACCGAACAGGCCGATAACATCATTCAGACGCTTATCGACATGGGAGCGAAATACGAAAAAACGCCGGCGCAGATGGCCATTGCATGGGTGCTGGACCATCCGGAGGTGACCGCCCCCATCCTCGGCGCGGACCTGCCCGAACATGTGGACGAAGCGCTTGGCGCGGTCGGATGGACGTTGGAGCGCGAGGACCGCGCCCTGCTGGACGAGCTTTCGACGCCCCGGATGCCGCTCAAATTTTCGTAGCGTGAGTTGCCCGATCACCCGGGTGCAACGCGGGCAAACCGGCTATCTGAGAAAACGCCGCCACCGCGCTTTACCCTTCCTCGTTCCGTCTTTGTTTCGCCTCAACCTTTGTCTGGTCGTACATCCGCCGTATGCGTCTAAACTTGTTGACAACCAACGCGGAGAGGACGACAAGCACGATCCCCATGATCACCTGATAGACCGGATGATTCCATCCAAGAATAGCAGGCCAGAGCGCGGCGATTGCCAGTATGGTAAAAGCCGTCTCCCCGATCTCGCGTCTGGTCATAAAACCTCCATGTCTAATAGTCAAACGCGATTTCGACCAGCCGGTTTTCGCGTGCGGCGATTTCGCATCCCTCGATACACTGTATCGTCCCTTTGGCCCATTCCCCCGTTATGATCAGCGGTAGACCGGCCAACAGGTGGTCCGCTACGTTTTTGTAATACCCTACCCATCGGTCTTTGGCCTGAAGCGCCGGTACGGAAGACGACGTCACCCGCCCGTCTTCACCGGCCACCGATACGGTCGCCGCGCCGTCCCATCCGTCCATCACCACCGATCCGCGCGTCCCCTGCACCGTCCATAACGGACGCGAAGAAGCATGGATGTTGGATTGAAGCAGTTGCGCCTCCAAACCGGAGTCAAAACGCACATAAGCGCGGCAAAAATCTTCGTTGGTTACGGAATGCCAGACCCGCTTGAGAAAGTTGCCGTAGAGCGTGGCGTTGCGGTTGATCCGGTTGCCACGTCCGTCTTTGCGGGGTACGATCTGCAAAATCTTCTCGAACTGGTGCGCACCCATGTCGTAGAGCATCCCGCCGGAAATCTCTTTATGCGAGCGCCACGCCTGTCCGGGATACCCGTACCCTACCATGTTGCACTCGATAGAATACGGATCGCCGATTACGCCGGACTCGACGATCTGCCGCAACGATACGATATCCGGGTCCCAATGGCGGTTGTGATACACCGAAATCATGACGCCTTTCTCGCGGGCGATGGCAATCAGTTCGTCCGCCTCCGAGACATGGACGGTAAAAGGTTTTTCCGTGATCACATGGATGCCCGCTTCCAAAAACGGCTTGGCTACCGCCGCATGATAGGCATGCGGAACGATGACAACCGCCAGATCGACAAGTCCGCTTCGGATCATCTCGCCGGCGTCGGTAAAAACGGCGAGATGCGCGCCCTGTTCTTGACGGGCGACTTCAAGCCGCGCAGGGTCTTTGTCGCATACCGCCGCCAACGTAAACCCGCGTGTCCGCGCGATCTGTTCGCTGTGGTGTTTGCCCATGCCAAACAGCGGGCCGTAGCCCACCAACCCGATACGTATCTCGGCGCGGTCCTTCATACCGCATACATACCTGAGTCCCTTGATCAACTGGTCCTGAAAATCCGGATGGACAAAAGCACGGCGGTCATGACCGAGCGCCGTATAAAAGACGCGACCCTTGCCATAGTCGCGGACATAGCCGAGCGGGTTGCGGCCGAGACGCCATCCCCCATGCTGAAACCACCACAGCGGGGCCTCGGTATGGATACGCATGTTGTAGCATTCGTCGGTAATGCGGAAGGTACGGGTCAATCGTGGCAGTATGTCGTCCATCTCGGCGGCGGTTTCCACCTCGAACGGAGCGAGCGGGTCGTGACCGGTAAATTCGGAGCCGATCATCTCGGTATAGTCTTTGTACTGGACCAGTGAGGCGTTGGCCGTATGGACGCCCAGCAAACCACCGCCAGTGCGTACAAAACCCGTAATCCCCTGTTCCTCGTCTCGCGTAAGCTCCCCGCCGGCGATATACAACGCTACGGCGTCAAAACCGGAAAGGTTGCACAGACGACTCCGGTCGTGACTGATTTCCAGCCGGAACTGCCCCGAAGTCCCCACGATCTCCGAAAACATGGCGGCAAACTCGTTAAACGGCGGATCCGGACGGTTGATCAGGAGAAGGATGTTTTTCATGGAAACCCCGCGATCGATTTTGGATTTTGGATTTTGGATTGGGGGATGACCTGTATAATCATGGTCTACTGACCATGGGCATTATTTTCTTCTGGCATATTTTCTTGATCTGCGGCCGCCTCGACGGCAAAAAAGAAATACCCGATCGCAAGAAACATAGACATGGGCCACCATATCCAGAGTTCCAGCGGCGTCTCCATGAGGTCGTGGATGGTATCGAGCAATAGCGACGGTGTAAAAGCCACGATGGCAAGCCCGGTCAGCGATCGGCGGGAAAAGCGTTCCCGGATCGCCGGAGAAAATCGAGTGACAAACACCGCGAGCAAAAACGCCTGAAGCAGATAAAAAAGACCGGTGACGGCTACTGCCGCAGGGTAAAATCCGTAGCCGACCAGTCCGTTGATCAGCCAGACGAGGCTCTGAAGCATCTCCTGCGTGATCGTCGTGTTTTCGTCGGGTGGAATCGCCTGGGTCTGTATGTCTTCGTCGGATGGGCCGTTGCGGATGCTGAAATGGGTACCCGTCAGGAGTGCCGTAGCGCCGGTTCCGACAAGCGCGGTATGTCGGCCGGTCATGTCGATGATCAGAAACAGGCTGTCGGAACGGTCTTTTACGTATACCGGCCCGTCGCCTTCCATAGACGCCCGACCGTCGGCGATGGCGATGGGAGGTATCTGGGCGATCAGATGCGGCGCTTCCCCAGTCACCCACGCATCGACACGCTCGACCATGTCCAGCGAGTCGGGAAGCTGGTTGATGGCAAGCACGATGGCAAGATAGGTAAACACCCGATTGCGCCAGCTCTGAGCTACCTCTGCGTAAAGCTCGCCCGAATAAAACGACAACCACAGAGTTTGAAAAAGACCGTATCCGTGCATGACCGTCCGGGTCAGACCGCGTAGGCGACGGAACCGTCGGTCCGCAGTAGCGTTTCGCTTCGGTTCATAGGGGTAAAGACGGCTTGTGCAAGCAACGTCTCGTCCAGTTCGACGCCCAATCCCGGCACTTGAGGGATGGGGATGTATCCGCCTTCTCGTTTGCAGGCGGTTTTGTAGATGGCGTTGTGTGGAGCTTCATCCCCCTTTGTATACTCTTGCGTGACAAAGTTGGGGATACTCGCGTCTATATGCACCGAAGCGGCGGTCACCAGCGGACTGAGAAAGTTGTGCGTCACGACCGCGCAGTGATACGATTCGGCGATGGCGGCAATTTTTTTGCAGTGCGTGATGCCGCCTGCCAGCGCCACATCGGGACGCACATACTGCGGGCCGCCGTGTGCCAGCAATTCTTTGAACTCCCAGATCGTGTTGAGCCGTTCTCCGTTTCCTACCGGCACACGCATCCGACGCGCCACTTCGCCCTGCGCCATGATGCTGTCGATCTGGATGGGGTCTTCGAGAAAATACAGATGAAATTCCGCTAAGGCGTCGGCAAGCGTGGCGGCGGTAAGCGGGGTTAGTTTGCGATGTACTTCGACGATAAGGTCAAGGTCCGGCCCACCGCCTTCGCGCGCGGCTGCGACAAGATCGCGCGCGGTTCCGACCAACCGGCTGATCGCCATGTCCTGATGACCCGGCAACGGGTCGAACTTCATGGCGGTAAAACCTTCGGCGACCGCGTCCCGTGCCGCCTGCACCATGGCTTCCGGTGTTCCGGCTCCACCCAGCAGATGAAGCCTGATTTTATCGCGACAGTTGCCGCCCAGTAGTTCCCACACAGGTACGCCAAAATGTTTTCCTTTGATATCCCACAGCGCGATGTCCACCGCGCTCATCGCGCCGGAAAGCGCGCTACCCCGGAAAGGCGACATCCGATACAGATACTGCCAGTGGTGTTCGATACGGAAAGGATTCTGGCCGATCAGATATCCTTTGAATCGTTGGACGATCTGGTCTACTGCTTCCGGGTAGCCCCAGCAGGCGGTCTGGCCCACCCCCGTCAGCCCGTTGTCGGTTCGAATCCGAATGACATATCCTCCGCCGATAAAAAACGTGTCGATGGCTTCGATTTTCATGAGCGTATCTTTCCTGTTATGTTTGCCGGGAGGGCCGTCCATATAGCCGGTCCGATCTGTGAGAGACTGTCGGCGATACTGTCCGCCACGCCGTAGCGACGGTCGAACCGGGCCGTAGCTTCGGGGATGGCTATACATTGCATCCGGGCGGCCTTGGCCGCGATAACCCCGTTTATGGAGTCCTCGATGGCGAGACACCGATCCGGCGCAACCCCCAGTCGCCGGGCGGTGGTAAGATATACGCCAGGGTGCGGTTTGCCAAGAGGCTCTTCCTGTGCCGAATAGACGATTTCAAACGCTGACCTCAGATCGAATCGGTCGATTACCGTATCAATAAGCGCATAGGCGGAAGACGACGCCAGCGCGATTTTAAGGTTTAGCGTTCGAAAAAAATCTATAGCGGGGTTTATCCCTTCGATCGGTTTCCCGTGTGTTTTGACCCCCGCGATCACGGTTTCGACGATTCGGTCGGCAATCACAGTTTTGGAAGGCGTCGGCCACGGATGTCGGCGATACCAGTAATCCACCACCTCGTCTACCCGTAACCCCTGCGTGCCAAGACAATCTTCCTTCGTAACGTGGATACCCACTTCGGGAAATATCGCCATTTCGGCTGCGTGCCAAATGGGTTCCGAGTCGATCAGAATCCCGTCCATATCGAAAATTACCGCTTCTATCATGCGCGCTCCTGCCAGATGTCCACCTCACGAAAGCGTGATTCCACGGGGTAAAAGAAAAGGCCCGGAAGTCGTCCAGACCAATCTATGTGGGGCTTTGAACGGAGGGTAATAATTTTTTCGAAAACCATGTATTTGTTTGGGAACTTTTATCCGGCTTAGTATGTGTAAGAAGGATATTGAACGTAAAGCCTCAAGCGTAAGAAAGAGACCCCGCGGTCAGGAGCATCCGGCATGAAAAAGATGAGCCCCATGAAGTTTTTACAGGACGCCGACGAACATTTTCCCGGTCACCGCTCGGTGACGTTTCATTCGGAACGCGAAGGTATTCGCAAGATTCTGGGCGATCTTGAAGCGGATGTCATGGAAACGCTCTGGACGGTCGGTAGCGCATCGGTGCGCGAGGTTCGCAACCATCTTGCGGACGACCGCCCTTGGCTTATACGACCGTCATGACGGTGATGTCTCGATTGGCGGAAAAGGGGGTGCTCATAAAGGAAAAAGAAGGCAACGCCCTTATCTACCGCCCCAGCGCCACCCTCGAACAGTTTATGGCGTCTACGGTCCGCACGATTTTGGCGGGGCTGTTGGAAGAATTTTCCCTTCCTACGATCGGCCAATTTATCGAGTCGGTCGCACAGGTAAGCCCTGAGCACATGGGAGAGTTGGCCCGTCTGGCAGAGGAACAAAAATCCCGATAAAAAAACAACCCACGCCGTGTGTGCGATGCTACGGAAGACAAGTATCGATCGGCGTCTCCGCTGTCGGTTCACAACCAAAAACCCCTTGACAATCCCGTGTTTCGGGCATAGAATAGACCCTGTGTTTACGCGGGAATAGCTCAGTTGGTAGAGCATCAGCTTCCCAAGCTGAGGGTCGCGGGTTCGAATCCCGTTTCCCGCTTCTTTATTTCTGTTTCACCCTTCCTAATGTTTGAAATCGACTGCCGTTTTCGCGACGGTTCCGCTTGTTTGCTACCCGTTTCACCGTTTGTCGGAGAGATTCCTACACCCCTGTAGAATGGGCCACGTCTGCGGCGCTTGCCGAGGTTTCCATCCGGTCATGCCGCTCAACCCCCGGAGGAATCCATGACGCAACATGCTTTGGAGGAGACGCAGGAGCAGACGCTCAAAACCTTTGCCCTCCGGCTTTCTAAGATCGGTTTGCTTGCTTTTGTAGTCGGATTGACACGGGCGTAGTTTGCCGTCATCACGGGAGCCGCCGAAGGGTTTCACGTACAGGCCATCATCGCCTTGCTCATCGGCCGCGTCACCATGTTGGCCGGCTCCCTGCTGTGGCGTCCGGCGGACGACTTTCGGCGCATTGCCGAAAAAAAAGGCGAGAACCTCTCCGAATGGCTGGCCGGACTTAACGTAATCAACGCAAGATTCGGCATAATCCAGT
>Ga0194132_10005486_pt1 | contig 20452 bp, 19 predicted proteins | sample TA2KigOf80mmetaG_FD_148612 | JGI IMG/M metagenome (GOLD analysis project Ga0194132, IMG submission 148612) | Freshwater microbial communities from Lake Tanganyika, Tanzania - TA2015054 Kigoma Offshore 80m | ecosystem: Environmental > Aquatic > Freshwater > Lake | place: Tanzania: Lake... | reverse complement strand
AAATGGCAAGAAATGGCAGAGCTGGAGCAGCTCTTACAACTGCAGCACTTGGCTCATTTGTGGCAGGTCTGATTGCAACAATAATGTTGGCAGCAGCAGCTCCTGCGCTAGCTGAACTTGCGCTAAAAGTTCAACCTGCTGGATATGTAGCGCTAATTGTCTTTGCCTTTGCAACAGTTGGAACTCTTCTTGGATCATCAAGGGTTAGAGGGCTAGTTTCATTATCTGTTGGCCTAATTTTTGGACTTGTTGGAGCTGATCAACAAACTGGAATCAATAGACTCTCATTTGGAATTCAAGAGGCAACAGATGGCCTTGAAGTAATTGTTGTCATTATTTCTTTCTTTGCACTTGGTGAAGTCATTTACTATGCAAGTCGTTTTCAAGACAAGAGTTGGCAGGTGCTTCCGGTTAAAGGAAAAGTTTGGATGGACCGAGAAGATTTTCGTAGATCCTGGAAGCCGTGGCTAAGAGGAACGGCAATTGGTTTTCCTATGGGAATTATCCCGGCTGGTGGGTCAGAGATTCCAACTTTTATTAGCTACTCAGCAGAAAAGAAATTATCTAAACATAAGGATGAGTTTGGAAATGGCGCAATTGAAGGAGTTGCAGGCCCTGAAGCAGCAAATAATGCCAACGCCGCAGGAGTTCTAGTTCCACTCCTTGCGCTAGGCCTTCCAACTTCGGCAACAGCTGCAATTATGTTAGTTGCGATAAGAAACTTTAATATCCAACCGGGTCCAATGCTTTTTGAGATGAATGCGCCACTAGTTTGGACGCTTATTGCCAGCTTATTTATTGGAAATACTCTCCTTCTGTTAATTAATTTGCCTCTGATTAGAATCTGGATTCAACTTCTTCATATTCCAAGGCATTATCTATATGCCGGAATTACAACTTTTGGGCTTTTGGGTGCTTACAGCCTAAATAACTCCACATTTGATCTGCGTTTAGCCTTCGTTCTGGGCTTTGTTGGATATCTCTTCCGTAGATTTGGAATTCCAAATACCCCGCTAGTTCTGGGAGTAATTCTGGGTCCTGTTGTTGAGATTCAATTCCGCCAAGCAGTTCAGTTGAGTAATGGTGATTATTCAATTCTAGTAAGTGGGTTATTACCTAAAGTTATTTACTTGACTCTGATTCTTGTTTTATTTGCACCTGCGCTCATGAAGTTAGTAAAAGGTAAGGCGGGTCAAGGCTTAAGAAAATGACCAGCCGTTCTACAAATAGTTGGTTATGGGCTCTTCTTATCAATGTTGCCCTGGCGCAAGCAAGTATCTATGTGATGCGCCCGATGATCACCTATCGAGCTTTGGAAAACGGAGCATCTGGATATGAGATTGGTCTAATAGCCTCTATTTATGCCCTGTTTCCTTTATTAATAGCAGTTCCGATGGGCAGATGGGTCGGAAGATTTGGAGAAATTCCTTTGCTATTTATTGGTTGTTTCTCTTTCATAATTCTTGGAGTTGCCTTTGCTTTCCTTAATAACGTTATTGCAATTGCTGCAGCCACAGCTCTTGCTGGCGTTGCTCATCTTTCAAATGTGGCAGCAAGTCAAGCAATGGTTGCTAATCGAAGTGCTATGAATCTTCAGGATCAAAACTTTGGATACTTTTCTTTTGCAACATCACTTGGTCATAGTGTGGGTCCAATTCTTGGAGGTTTAATTGCAGGATCTGCAGGAGTTTTGCCGCGCTCTTCAACCTCTGCCTTTACATTTGCAGCGCTTCTTGCCCTGTTATCACTTGTTCCCTTCTTTCTCTTTAGATCAATAAAAGAGGTCAGAACTCAACAGGAGCGAGATGCAGCAGGAGCAATTAAAGCCAGAGATGTTCTCTCTCGCCCTGGAATCAAACCTGCTATCTGGACCTCACTATCTGTGGCTGCAGCAAATGATATTTTAGTAGTGATTTTGCCCCTTGTGGGAACAGAGAAAGGAATAAGTCCCGTTGTAATTGGAGCAATTCTCTCGATTCGCTCAGCAGCAGCAATGATTTCAAGATTTCTTCTTGGTCGATTAACAAAGAGCTATGGATCTGCAAGGACAATGAATTACAGTATTTTCTTCTCAGCTTTATTCTTGTTTGTTTCAATCTATGCCAATAGCTCAATTGCTCTTGGCATATCTATGGCCATAGTTGGATTCTTACTAGGTATTGGCCAACCACTAACTATGTCGATAGTTTCAAAGAAAACTCCATCTCAAGAGCGAGCTATGGCAATTTCAATTAGATTATTTGGTAATCGAATTGGCCAGTTCTTAGTTCCACTAGCAGCAGGAGCCCTTGCTGCGCCATTTGGAGCAAGCTCAGTCTTTATCGGACTTGGAGTGTTAGTAGCATCTGCTGGAGTTGTATCTGCTGCAACTCTTGATGATAAAACTGCTTAATTTCGAGTGGAGTATCCCCAAGCAAGGCTTGCTGCAATTGCAACCCAGATTTGATAAGGAACGAGAAGTAGTCCCATAAGTAGCGTTGCTTTAAATGTTAGATAGAGAACTGGAAGAGTAAGAAGAGCGCATAAAGTTAAAGCAATTGTAGCTAGGGTGAGATTATGCGGAACATAGAATTGATAGGCCCAGGTAAGGGCGGCAGCAACACTTAAACCAAAGAAGACAAGCCATAAGATATTTTCAGATTTAGTTAAGGATTGTGAGACTTGATAGGAAGCAATTCCCAAGACCATAAAGTTATAGGGCCAGATGATTCCAAAAATATAGCTAGGCGGTTGCCATGGCGGCCTATTTAGCGATGAATACCATCCGGGGGAGGATGAGACCCAGATCCCGGAACCTAAGGCGTAGATAAGAACGATAATAATTCCAGCGCCAGCAAATAGGTATTTGGCCTCCATGCGCCAAGGCTACTAGGGTTAGCCGTTATGAATCAGGACCTTGGCCAGCTAAATACTGAGGCAATTGACTCTCGATTCTCCAAGATAGACACCTTATCCACCTTAGAGCTCTTAAAACTATTTAATGAAACCGATAAGAGCGTGGCAGAGGAAGTGGCAAAAGTATTACCAAGAGTTGCCGATGCTATTTCTGAAATTACTCGGAGAATGGAATCAGGCGGAAGATTGATTTATGTGGGTGCCGGAACTTCAGGAAGATTAGGAGTCCTCGATGCCTCAGAATGTATTCCTACATTCTCTCTAAAGGATGAATTGGTTATTGGATTAATTGCTGGCGGTGACACTGCGCTACGAACTGGAATTGAAGGCGCTGAGGATGTACTAGAAGGCGCGATTGAAGATTTAAAGAAAATAAGTTTCTCCAAAAAAGATTCTTTAGTCGGAATTGCTGCAAGTGGGCGAACTCCTTACGTGGTTGGCGCATTACGATATGCGAAGGATATAGGAGCTGCCTCTATTGCCCTTTCTTGTAACTTAAATTCTGAACTTTCCAAGTTTGCCGATATCGCAATTGAGGTTGATACTGGAGCTGAAATTTTAGCTGGCTCAACTAGATTAAAAGCTGGAACTGCTCAAAAGCTAGTGCTCAACATGATTTCAACTGTTTCTATGATTAATCTGGGAAAGACTTATGGCAACCTTATGGTCGATCTTCAGGTGAGTAATATTAAATTAAGAGACCGCGCCATCAGAATTATTCAAGCTGCCACAAATTGCGATGCTAGAAGAGCTCAAGAAGCCCTTGAAGAATCAAAAGATCAAGTCAAGGTAGCAATCGTTATCATTTTGTTAGATACCTCTGCTGAAAAGGCTCTTGAGTTGCTAAAAGCATCGGGCTCACGAGTTAGGGCCGCCCTGGATAAGCCTGCAAATACTTGACCTTTATAGCCTCAGGCGATAATTTTCACCAACAAGTGTATGTCCTGAAATGATTTTTCACGGAAGGTGGTTATGGCTAAGCAGTTATCGCTAGTCACTCCTAGCCATCATTCAAATTTATTAGAGTTGATTCAGAGCCAATTGGGCTCGTTTCATGCCAGCGAAATTGCAATTGCGGAAGTTATTTTAAAAGGTCCACAGTTAATTGCGCCAATGAATATCACTCAATTGGCTTCGCACAGCAAAACCTCGGTTTCATCGGTTGTTAGATTTAGCAAGGCTTTAGGTTTTCGCGGTTTTCCAGAATTTAAAATGGCGCTAGTCAGTGATCTTTCTTGGAAGAGCGCTAAACAATTCGATACCGAATATCTAGATGGTGGAATTACGCCAAGTGATAGCTTGGCATCAATAATTGAAAAGGTCACCTACTCTGATGCAAGGGCAATTGAATCAACCGCTGAAAAATTAGATATCCAAACTTTTAAAAAAGTTGTGGAGATATTTGAAAAAGCAAAGACAATAGGTCTCTTTGGATTAGTCTCTAGTGGATTTGTGGCTATGGATTTTCAATCAAAACTTAATCGTCTATCCAAAAGGGCAATTTCTTGGACTGACTTTCACTCTGCTATGACTTCAATTGCTGTTCTAGATAAAGGTGATGTCTTAGTAGCCATTACGCACTCAGGAACTACCGTTGATACCGTAGATGTCATCCGAGAATTTAAAGCACGTGGTGTGACAATCGTTTTGATAACTAATACCTTAAGAAGTCCAGCTGCATCTCTTGCAGATTTTGTATTACATACCGCCGCACGGGAAACCACCTTCCGTAGCGGTGCAACAGCTTCGCGAATTGCGCAGCTGACGGTGGTTGACTGTCTCTGTGTCGCACTGGCACAGAGAAACTGGAGCGGCACCAAGTCCGCTCTAGATCTTTCAAGAGCTGCTGTTTCAATTCGCTCCGGAAAGAACCACACCTACCGCCCTCGAGGAGGAAATTAAGTGAAAATCTCAAAAATCCGCGGCTTGGTCGCAGCCCTTTTTGCGGCAGTGACCGTGGTTGCACCTGGAGCTTCTATAGCTTCGGCCAACACAGAAATTACATTCTGGAGCTGGCGCACCGAAGATAAGGCGTTCTATGAGAGTCAGATGAGGCTTTTCGAAGCTAAGAATCCTGGCATCACAGTTAAGTTCACGCCATATCTAAATACCGAGTACAACGCAATTGTTGCTACTGCGCTAACTGCTGGAAAAGGCCCTGATGTTATTCAGATGCGCCCATACGGTGGAATGGCAAATCTCTCTGATGCTGGAAACTTCATGCCGCTAACAACAGCAGATGTTCCTGCTTTGAAGAAATTACCAGTAGGAATTCTTGCTGGTGCTCAAGGATATAAAGATAAGAAGCAATACGGATTGCCATATGCAGTCTCTGCATTGGGAGTTATGTATAACCCAGACATTCTAGAAAAAGCAGGCGTTCGCGCACTGCCACAGACCTGGGCACAACTTCAAACTGCTTTTGATAAAGTCAAGAAAGCTGGATTCCTTCCAATAGGTAATGCTGGTGGTAATGGACCTGCTCTTGAGCAGCTCCATGCAACTGTTGGTCCAACCTTCTATGGTGGAACAGCATTCTTCAATGATGTTGTTGCTGGAAAGAAGACATTTACCGATAAAGGATATGTAGCAAGCCTCAAGGCAGTTGCAGATCTTGCTAAGTGGATGCCAGCTAATTACCAAGGTATCGACTACAACACTGCTCGTGGTTTATTTGCAAACGAGAAGGCAGCCTTCTACATTGGAGGAAATTATGAGATCGGTTACTTCCGCTCTCTAAATCCTTCAATCACAATTGGTTGGTTCCCAGCTCCTAAAGCAAATGCTGGAGCAAAGCGTTATGTCGGAACTTGGGCAGATGGCGCTTATGCCATTAACGCTAAAACCACGCAGAAAGCAGCAGCTTTGAAGCTCATCAACTTCCTTGGAACCAAGGAATTTGGTCAAGCTCTAGTTGATGAAATCGCATTCATCCCAACTGCTCCTTATGTGAAGATTAATGATCCAGCTGTTAAGGAAATCAATCGTTGGAGAACAACTCTTGGAACACCATTCCTAAATGTTGTTGGCTTCCGATTTGAAAACCCAACCAGCTCATCAATTCTTCAGCCTGGATTCCAAAAGCTAATTGTTGGTGGAACTACACCAGAACAGTTGGCTAAGGATGTTCAGACTGCAGTAGCTTCTTGGTACGCACCTCAAAAGGGTAAATCCTAAGAAAAGTTAGTAGCTCTGGGCGCATCCATGGTGCGCCCAGAGCGCTATTTCTAGGTCTTTAAATGTCATCTGCGCTGCGAAGAGAACAGAATCGAACAACAGGAACACTTCTAATTCCTGCGCTTGCAGTAATAATAATTTTTACAACAGTTCCGGCGCTAACCACTTTGAGTTATGCCTTCTTTAGTTGGGATGGTTTTCAGAGAAGTACATTTGCAGGATTTGAGAATTTTCAGAGACTTTTTTCTTATCCATATCTTGACCAGTTAACTGCAGCCTTAAGACATAACACTATTGCCTTTATAGTCATTATGGCTTTTCAAACATCTTTTGGACTTCTCCTTGCCTATGCGATGTTTAGAGTAAAAAGAGGTCTTCGCGTTTATCGCGTCGTAGTATTTCTTCCAGTCATCTTTTCACTAGTTGTTGTTGCGTATTTATGGCAATCATTACTTGATCCTTATTACGGACCAATCAATCAAATCATCACAGGACTTGGAGTTCCAGAATTAGCCAAACCTTGGTTAGGTGACACTTCAACAGCGCTGCCCACCTTGATGTTTATCAATATATGGCGCTGGGTCGGTTTTCCAGCGATAGTTTTTCTTGCTGGGCTAAATGCGATAAATGCTGAATATATTGAAGCCGCACGCATTGATGGAGCTTCAGAGAGTCAGATCTTTAGAAAGATTATGTTTCCACTTCTTGCTCCCTCTCTAACGATAATAACTGTCCTTACCTTTATCGGAGCTTATGAGTGGTTTGATCTGCCCTTTGTAATTGGCGGTTCTAATGGAAGTCCTGCGGGAGCAACAGATACTTTGGCGCTTATGTTCTATCGACTCTCATTTGGGTCTATTGATTCAGGGGCTAATAATGTGGGAGTTGGTTCAGCGCTAGGAGTTTTGATTTTCACTCTAGTTGGTTTTGGCGCGGCATTTGGTTCTGCGCTGCTTCGTAGGCGTGAGGTGGAACAGTGATAAAACTCTTCGCATCTCGCACCTTCTTCCAAAGTATTTTAATAATCAATGCTTTTATCGTTTTGCTACCAATGTTTTTCCTCTTAAATTCATCTCTTCGGGAATCTAATGAATTTGCCCGAACACCATTTGCTCTAGCCAGAGATCCTTTTTGGGAGAACTATCAGAGAGTTTGGAGCGAAGGGGAATTTGGTTCTTACTTCATTAACTCACTTATTATTACAGGTGGTTCATTAACTCTGATTTTAGTTCTGGCTCTAGGAGCCGGCTTTGTTCTAGGTAGATATTCATTTAAAGGCAACAATGTTATTTTTGGATTTATTCTCACCGGAATGTTAGTTCCTGCAAAGCTGGCGATCCTTCCCCTATTTATTCAACTTAAGTGGATGAATTTATTGGATTCAAGATTGGGATTAATTCTGGTTTATACCTCAGCGGCCCTACCCGCAGCAATTTTCATTATGAGCGGTTTCTTTAAATCGCTTCCGACAGATTTAGATAATGCTGCAAGAATTGACGGAGCTAGTGAATTCAAATTACTTTCAAAGGTATTGGTTCCATTAGTGCGTCCTGGAATGGCTATTGTGGCTATCTATTCAGCTATACCTATTTGGAATGACTTCTTTCTTCCTCTTGTCTTTCTGCAAAGCCCAGAGAAGAAGACATTGATGCAGGGCTTAACGGTATTTTTTGGCCAATATGCCTCGCAGTGGGGGGTTTTATTTGCTGGGCTCTGCTTAGCAGCCCTTCCTTTAGTGGTGCTCTATTTGATACTTTCCGAACAGTTTATAAAGGGTCTTACTGCCGGCGCCGTGAAAGGCTAATCAAATGCTTAGTCTGGGAATTGATGGGGGTTCATCTTCAGCTAAGTGGACCCTGATAGATCAAAAAGGCGAGATAAAGTCCAAAGGCTCAAGCAATCCCATAGATGGTCATCTCTATCGAGTTGAATCACAAGAAAAGATGGTGAAGTTTTTATCAGAACTAAAAAGAGAATTAGGAACTCTAAAACCTGATTGCATAACTATTGGAATAACAGGGTTGGGCTCTGTTGAAAAGTTAGAAGAATATTTCCTAAGCGCCTTTCCTGGTTCCAAGTTATCAATAGGAACTGATGTAGCACTTGCCTATCGATCAGAGTTCAAAGATGGCGAAGGTATTTATCTTTATGCTGGAACGGGATCTATTGCAGTTCATATCACAAAGACAGGTGAAGAGATAAGTATTGGCGGCTGGGGATATTTGCTTGGAGATGAAGGAGCGGGTTATTGGATTGGTCGAGCAGCACTACGCCACTTAATGACTCAAATTGAAGAACTCTCATCATTAGATGAGTTATCAACTGCGATATCGCAAACAATTTACGGTAGTGATTGGCCAACGATTAGACAATTTGTTTACTCAAAAGATAGATCAGCTATTGCTGGCTTAACTCCAATTGTCGCTAATTGTGCCTCGAATGGCTCTAAAAGCGCAGCTGCGATATTAGATAACGCGGCAAACCATCTAGCTGAACTTGCGTTAAGAATGGAAAGAAGGCTAAAGAGTGTAGATATGCCAATCGCTTTCGGTGGGGGAATTTCAAGTCCCGCACTTGGTATTGGCCAGGCGATAAAGTCCAAATTGGGCAGAGAAATTCAAATCAATTCTCATGATCATTCGCTTACTGCTGCAAAACTAGGCTTGAACTAAAGCGGAAACTTCTTTCCTGGATTAAAGATCTTATTTGGGTCAAGAATTGATTTAATGTCTTTTTGAATCTTTAGGATCCGCTCTGGAGTTTCATTAATGAGCGCAGATAGCTTTAACCCACCGATTCCATGCTCACCACTTGCGGTGCCACCAAGGCTTTGTGCCAGCGCGATAATCTCATTAAATGCCTTAAGGGCTCTAGCCTCAGCTTCCTTATTGTTATGGGGATAGATGATTGTGGGATGCATATTTCCATCGCCAGCATGACCAAAGACTCCAACTTTGACTGAGTGTTTTTTTGCAATACTTTCAACTCCAGAGACTAGTTGTGAAATCTTTGAAACCGGAACTGCAACATCATCAAGTAGGGCCACTCCAAGTCGTTCCAAGGAAGAGTAGGCCAATTTTCTAACCTGGATTAAATCATCTGAATCCTTAGGGTCATCAGAGTAGATGGCATCAAGTGCGCCATGATTAAGCGCTATCTCTTGAGCCCTTTGACAATCACTTGCTGACTCATCACTTTGCATGATTAATACTGCTTCACAATTTTCAAAGCCCATTGGCTTCCACTCTTCAACTGCGCTTAGTGTGGTCTTATCAAGTAGTTCAAGCATTGACGGCCTGACTATCAACATCTCTATCGCCGCATCAGCGGCCTTTGTAATACTTGGAAATGTGGCAATCAAAGTCACTGGCTTCTTCAAACGAGGCACTAAAGAGAGCGTTGCTTCGACAACAACTCCTAGCGTTCCTTCAGAACCTATGAAGAGATGTAGAAGATCAAGTGTGGTCACTGCTTTTTTGGTGGGGAATCCAAATTCAACAATTTCCCCATCGGATAGGACAACCTTTATTGCCCTAACATGCTGAGCAGTCACGCCATATTTAACGCAGCACATTCCGCCAGCATTTGTTGCGATATTGCCACCAATTGTGGACCAGGAGCGACTTGCAGGATCTGGCAGATAGGTAAGCCCAAACTCTTCTACAGCCTTATCTAAATCGCTGTTTATTACTCCTGCCTCAACTCTTGCTATCTGATTGATTTGGTCAATTTCTAGAATTTTATTTAGTTTTTCAAGCGAGATAACGATGCAGCCTTGAATTGAATTAGCTCCCCCTGCAAGCCCGCTACCAGCTCCTCTTACGACAACAGGAATTGATTCTTGATTTGCAAACCTAACAGCCTTTGAAACTTCATCAATTGTCTTAGCAATCAGTACAGCAGCAGCCTTAGCAGATGGGGCAAAGGGCGCTTGATCTCGCTCATAAGATTTTAGTATCTGTTCATCATCAATCACAGCGCAATCTCCACCAATTGCGGCGCGAAGAGCCTTAGAAACACTCATGGGAATACTCTAATGACTCTGTAATACTCTGCGCTCTTATGGCTCGTAACATCATCAATATCGAAGGGGTCTCAAAAGCCTTTGATATCAGGCCCCTTTTAGTTGATGTCTCACTAGGAATCTCTGAAGGAGAACGCATTGGCATTGTTGGTCGAAATGGTGGTGGTAAATCAACACTTCTTAAAATCCTGGCAGGCCTTGAAGAGCCTGATTCTGGACGAGTCACAAGAGCTAACTGGGCAAAGCTTGGCTCATTAAGCCAGGTTGATAGCGCTGGGGCAGGTGCAACAGTTCGAGATGTTGTGGTTGGAGTTAAAAAAGTTCATGAATGGGCAAGTGATGCTGGGGTGCGAGAAATATTTGCAGGGCTCTTTGGTGGATATGAAAGCTCGATTATGGATCGCCCCTTTGGTTCATTATCAGGAGGTGAGAAGCGAAGAGTCGGTATTGCAAAGCTACTAATTCAGAGTCTAGATATTGTCTTACTTGATGAACCAACAAATCATCTTGATGTCGAAGGAGTGGCCTGGCTTGCTAAACATCTTCGCAAGCGACGTGAACTTGCTGTTGTCGTAATTACCCATGATCGTTGGTTTTTGGATGAAGTATCAGATTCCATCTGGGAGGTAATTGATGGAAAGGTTGAATCATATGAAGGTGGTTACTCCGCATATGTTTTAGCCAAAGCTGAGAGAGCAAGACAAGCAGGAGCAGAGGATGCCAGACGGAATAACTTAATTCGCAAGGAACTTGCCTGGCTGCGCAGAGGAGCGCCAGCAAGAACTTCAAAGCCAAAGTTTCGAGTCGATGCTGCCAATCAATTAATCTCAGCAGAGCCTGCGCCTAGAAATAGCGCAGAGTTATTAAATTTTGCCACCAACCGATTAGGCAACATGGTCTATGAGATTCATAATGCCAAATTAAGTATCGGTGAAACAACACTGATTGAAAAACTCAATTGGAATATTGGCCCTGCAGATCGAATTGCAATTGTTGGCGTTAATGGCTCAGGTAAAACAACCTTAATGCGAACCCTGGCCGGGCAATATCGCTTCTCCTCAGGCAAACTACAGACCGGAATAACTGTAAGAGCTGCATTTCTCTCCCAGCATCTAGAGGAGTTAAACCCATCCTGGCGAGTGCTAGAGGCTGTTGAAAATGTTGCTCTGCGAGTAGATCTTGCTGGCGGGCGTGAGATCTCAGCTTCACAGCTCTGTGAACGCCTTGGCTTTGACTATGAAGGCCAGCAGAAGATGGTCCGTGATTTATCAGGAGGCGAAAAGCGAAGGCTTCAGTTAACTCGCCTACTCATGGATTCACCAAATGTGCTCTTACTTGATGAGCCAACAAATGATTTTGATGTTGAAACTTTAACTGCCTTAGAAGATCTTTTAGATACTTATGCTGGAGTCATAATAGTGATTTCCCACGATCGCTATCTCCTAGAGAGAGTCTGTGATCGCTTTGTTGGACTACTTGGCAATGAGACGCTTCAAGATTTGGCTCTAGGAATTGAACAATACTTAGAGCTAAGAGCTGAGATGATTTCAAGAAGTGTTGTTAGCGAGGATAGGAAAGAGATTTCAGGTGCTGCGCAATTGCGTCTTGTTAAGAAAGAATTGGCAAAAGTTGAGAAACAACTAGAGAAAGTCATTGCCCAAGAGCAAGAGTTAATAAAGGAGCAAGAGAGCGCTTCCTTTGACCATCAGAGACTTCTTGAAGTTGGCGCTAAACTTACCGATATAGGAAAGGTTCGATCTGAACTTGAAGATAAGTGGTTGGAGTTAAGTGGCCAAGTTAAAGAGTAGAGCTCTGCGGCTAGATGGACTTGCTGCCCTCTCCGGGGTAATGATTGCCTTTCAAGCAAGAGCTAATGGTGAGCTCTCATATCGCCTAGATAACGCGCCGCAAGCGGCACTCGTTTCATTCTCATCAGGATTTTTCTTTATAACTATCTATGCAATTTTTAGTCCTAGAATTAAAGAGGGCATTAGGAGTCTTAAGGCTGCAGTTAGTAGCGGAGAAATTCCAAAGATAAGACTCCTTGCAGGATCACTAGGCGGGGCATTTGTAGCTCTGCAAACCAGCGTCGTTCCTTTAATTGGCGTGGCTCTCTATTCCGTTGCTTCTATCGCAGGTCAGAGCGCGGTCTCATTATTTGTGGATCGCATAGGTTTAACTGGAGGCGGGGTAAAACTCATCTCACCAAGGCGAATTGCAGCGGCGTTCATTACCGTTATTGCAGTATTAGTCTCAGTGCTGGATAAGTTAGAAGCTGATGATTTTCAACTCTTTGCGCTGCTTCTTGCTGTAATAGCTGGCGCTTTAGTTGGAGTGCAGCGAGCGTTAAATGGTCAGATTAATGAGCATTCGCAAAATAGCTACACAACATCTCTTCTCAACTTCATCACTGGAACATCCTTCTTAACTCTATTCATAATTATTCTGATCGCTCTTGGAAGAGTTGAACTACAACCACTTCCAATAGGTCCTTGGTGGATCTATACCGGCGGGGTAATTGGGGTTATCTATATTGCAGCGACCTCCTTGATTGTCCAACACTTAGGAGTTCTAACCTTTACTCTCTTTAGCGTTGGTGGCCAGTTAATTGCTTCATTACTTCTAGATATTTACTCTCCAACCCAAGGAGTAAGCGTTAGTTGGTATTTAGTATCTGGAATTGCAATGACTTATATCGGGGTATTAGTCGGTGGAGTCCGTCAATCACGCTTAGAGCGCAGGTAATTCTTTAGCGTTAAGCCAATTGTGAGTAGCACAAAGAAAATTGCAATGCCCCTGGATGAGTCCTTGAGTAATGGAATTGAAGCAGCATAAAAACCAAGGAGCGTTATACCTACTCCCCAGAGCAGAGCCCCTAAAGCATTTGCTGCTAAGAACCTGTAGTAATTCATCTTGGCAATTCCTGCAATAGGCGGCATAAAGGTGCGAATCCAGGGATAGAAGCGAGCCAGAATGACTGCGCTCCAGCCATATTTTTCATAGAAGGCTTCAGCGCGCGCTACCATCGCATCAATTCGTTTCGAAGAGCGCCTCTCTAGATAACTTCGTCCATATTTTCGCCCCAATACATAACCCACCTGATCTCCCATAAATGCGGCAACAAAGATCATGGTGATGAGAAATAAAATGTTTGTGTCATCTCTTGTTGCAGCTACCAACCCTGCAGCAAAGAGGATTGAATCTCCAGGCAGGAAGAATGCTAAAAGCACGCCAGTTTCAAGAAAGACAATTGCTCCTAAGGCAACGTAGATAAAGAAAGGGGCAGAGGAGTTTAAATACTGCTCTACCCAATCAGCAATCGACAATTTAAGTAAACCTCTTTACTGCATCTGCTACAGACTTAACAACATTTGTATCAAAAACACTTGGAACAATGAAGGAGGCATTTAATTGGCTCTCACTTACACAACTGGCAATCGCTTCAGCGCAGGCAACAAGTAGCTCATCGGTAATCTTCGAGGCTCCAGCATCTAGTAACCCGCGAAATATTCCAGGAAATGCCAAAACATTATTGATCTGATTTGGTTGATCACTTCTTCCTGTGGCAACAACAGCTGCATGTTTTCTAGCAATTACTGGATCAATTTCAGGATCTGGATTTGCAAGGGCAAAGACAATAGAACCCTTCGCCATTGATTGAATATCGGCTTCACTTAAGAGATTTGGCGCACTAACTCCAATGAAAATATCAGCCCCATTCATAGCTTGGCTCAGATTTCCCTCAAATTGCTCTGGGTTACAGTTCTCAATAAACCACTTGCGCATAGCGCTATTACTGGCACTCTTTTTATTAATTACCCCACTGCTATCAAAGCCAATTATGTTTCTAGCTCCTGCAAGGACAAGCAGGCGAGCAATTGCAGTTCCGGCAGCGCCTGCGCCATTGAGAATAATTTTAGTTTTGCCAAGATCTTTCTTTACTAGCTTTAAAGCATTTTTAAGAGCAGCTAGAACTACAACTGCCGTGCCATGTTGATCATCGTGGAAAACTGGAATATCAAGTAGTTCTCTAAGGCGCGCTTCAATCTCAAAACATCTTGGGGCTGAGATATCCTCTAGATTAATTCCTCCATAAACTGGGGCGATTAACTGAACAGTTCTTACAATTTCATCAACATTTTGAGTGTCAAGACAGACCGGCCAAGCATCAACATCAGCAAATCTCTTAAATAAGGCAGCTTTTCCTTCCATAACTGGAAGCGCTGCTGCAGGGCCTAGATTTCCAAGGCCCAAAACCGCCGAACCATCGGTGACTACAGCGACGGTATTGCGTTTAATTGTGAGCCGTCTTGCATCAGATGGGTCTTTAGCAATTGCTAAACAGATTCTTGCCACCCCTGGGGTATAGGCCCTGGATAAATCATCACGAGTCTTTAGTGGAACCTTTGAATTAACTTCAAGTTTTCCGCCAAGGTGAAGTAAAAATGTTCGATCAGAGACTTTCTTTACATTAAGAATAGGTGAAGCACTTAGCGCTGCTGTAATTCTATCTCCGTGAGCAACATCTATTGCATCACAAGTTACATCAATAACTACGCCATCTATCTGTGATTCAACAACATCAAGTGCGGTAACCATCGCACCTTCTCTGGAAATGATTGTGGTTATCTCAGCAACAGGTTGAAATTCAGCGCGTCCTTCAACACGAATGGTTATTCCATATCCTGGGGAGGTATTAGCCATTTAGACAACTCCGTAGAGTCGATCTCCCGCATCGCCAAGGCCAGGAACGATATAGCCATGCTCGTTTAACTTTTCATCCATTGCGCCAGTAACAATTGCTATTGGAGTTTTAGAATCCTTAAATGCCTCCTCCACTGCTTTTACTCCCTCGGGCGCTGAGAGTAGACAGATAGCAGTAACAGACTCCGCCCCTCGCTCAATTAGATAATTAATAGCAGCAATTAGAGTTCCGCCAGTAGCAAGCATTGGATCTAGGACATAGCACTGACGCTTTGTTAAATCATCTGGCAATCTATTGGCATAGGTTGATGCTTGAAGAGTCTCTTCATCTCTAACCATCCCTAAAAATCCAACATCAGCGCTAGGAATAACACGCATCATTCCCTCAAGCATTCCAAGGCCAGCTCTAAGAATTGGAACTACTACAGGACGAGGCGTTGCCAGCATTGCGCCTTTTGTCTTGGTGACTGGAGTCTCAATCGAGACCTCTTGGATTTTTACATCCCTAGTTGCTTCATATGCAAGAAGGGTGACTAGCTCCTCAACCAAGTGCCTAAAGATTTGTGAATTAGTCTGCTTATCGCGTAGCACCGTCAATTTATGGGTCACAAGCGGGTGATTTACTACAACGACCTTCATGGCGGCACTTTACTACCAAGGGCAACGGTGGAACTATGAGGCATTGCATTTCTTATGAGCGGGAGGTGTGAGATGGCAGACGAAACTCTTGAATTTGCTCTCCTTTCCTGGCGTGATGATGGGCAATGGCGAATCTCTCAATTACCAGATGAAGCAACTAGTGATATCGGTCTAGTCCTTGACGCCCTTAGAGCACAACAAGTAGATGGCGGAGCAATTGCACTTCTTGCTATCGATGATCAATTTTTCATAATCATCCGCCAGATTGGCGCAAAGATGCAGATGGTTTTAAGTGATGTCATGGCAGCACTTGATTATGAAATTGCTGCAGAAGTTTTAGAGTTAAGCGATATTGAATTTCCAGCAGAAGATGATGCTGATGAACCAGCAGGGGATTTAAATATATTTTCAGATCTTGGCCTTGATGCCATGGAGCTACAGATGATCTGTGATGATGACGAGTTATATCCCGAGGAGCAGTTAGATGTAATTGCTAGAAGAGTTGGCTTTGGCGATATCTATAGTGAATTGATCGAGAATCTTTAAATGAACCATGAACGCGCAATGCGCGTAGCACTTGAGCGCGCAAAATTTGGAAGTACTTCAAGCGGTGATGTGCCAGTTGGTGCAGTGATACATAATGAAGCTGGCGAGATCGTAGCTCTTGGAAATAATCAGCGAGAATTACTTAAAGACCCACTAGGACATGCTGAAATTGTTGCTATCAAAGCAGCTTCAAGATCAATTGGCGCCTGGCGCTTAGATGAGTGCACGCTAGTTGTCACTCTAGAACCATGTGTAATGTGTGCGGGGGCGATAATGGCAGCAAGAATTCCTAGGTTAGTTTTTGGCGCCTGGGATGAGAAGGCAGGAGCCTGCGGCTCTGTTTGGGATTTGATTCGCGATCCAAGAGCGCTACATAAAGTTGAAGTTGTTTCAGGTGTTTTAGAGCAAGAGTGCGCTGAGTTATTAACTAAGTTCTTTGCTCACAAGAGGTAATTTAAAAACTGATTAGGCCCTCGCGTATAGTCACCTACGGTGGCGTGTCCGAGCGGCCTAAGGAGCGCGCCTCGAAAGCGCGTGTTGGGGAAACTCAACCGTGGGTTCAAATCCCACCGCCACCGCCAGTTATTTAACTCTTAAAAACCTCTTTAAACCCCAGATAGTTACCAGAAACATCGCTTCTCTAACAATCTTCTGTGACATCTTGCTAACGCCATTTTCGCGCTCTCTAAAAGTTATCGGAACTTCAATTATCTTTCCACCAAGTTTATGAACAGCCCTAGTCATCTCAATCTGAAATGAATAGCCCTCACTTTTAATAGATTGAAAATCGAGCCTTCTAAGTATTGCTGCGGAATAAATACGAAATCCAGCAGTTGAATCTTTCACTCCAAGGCCCAACATGGCTTGAACATAGAGATTTGCAGTTCTTGATAGTAGTTCTCGTCCCTTAGACCAATTCTCAGTACTGCCTCCAGGAATCCATCGACTACCTATCACTAGATCGGCCTTGGGTTGTAGCTCTTTTGCCTCAATCATTTTCTTTAAATCTCGCACTCTGTGAGATAGATCGGCATCCATCTCAATTAGCTCTTCATATCCTCGATCTAGCCCCCAAGCAAAACCCAAGCGGTAAGCACTTCCAAGGCCCAATTTAGTTTTTTGCTCCAAGAGATGAAGAGCATGAAATTCTTGCTGTAGCTCTCTTATCGCATCTCCGGTTTTATCAGGGGATCCATCATCAACTACTAAGACATCAGAGTTTGGAATGTGTTTAAAAATGCGCCTAATTAGTAAAGGGGCATTAGCTAACTCGTTATAGGTAGGGACAATTATTAATCTAGTTCGCATCGCTGCGTCGTCTAAAGGTTACAAACTTCATTATAAAGAAACTAATCGGAGCAGTAATGAGCGCGCTACCCACCTTTGCAAAGGCAGGTTCTAGACCAGAGTTAACCAAGGTGGTCACAAGTGTTGTTCCTAGAAATAGGAATATGAAGAAGAAGGTTAGATAAATCACGGTGGACTGCTTATGCTCCCGATCGCTAGCAAATGACCAGTGATAGTGAGATAGATAGTTAAATAGCGTTGCAATCGCCCCGGAGAATAAATTTGATGCAATAACGATATCTGTTAGAGAAAACGCAAGGAGAAAGAGAGCGGTATCAATTAGAAATGTCGCGCTTCCTACAATGAACCATCTAGCGCTGCTTTTGCTTAGCAATCTTTTAATCAAAGCTAGACCCTTATCTCATATGAAGGATTGAGAATAGTAAGTGAGCCATCATGTTCACCGACCATGCCCTCTGCAATTAGCGTTGAACCAACTTCAAGTCCTGCTATTTCCCTACGACCTAGAAATTGCAGGGTAACTCCGCCGCTTTCATCCCAGATCTCAACTTCTAAAGTTGGTGCGCTATCCATAGCAGCAGGCCTAATTGCAGTTACTTTGCCAGCAACATGAGCTCTCTTGCGCCAGGCGATGTTGCCAATTGGCATCATTGATTCTTGATAGTGGCTCACTACCTCAGATGATTGGAGCCAATTACTCTGCGCTCTTGCTGGAGATGGAGCTTGCTGAACTTTTTCTGGTTCACGCTTTTCAATTTCGCTCATCTGACCTTTGAGAATGCGCTCAACATCAAAGGGAACGATGGTGGCAACAACTCTTGGAATTTCAGAAATTGGCCTAGCAATTTGTTCTGCGCTCTGATCATGAAGGAGGCGACCTAGAAACCTTGAATAGGCTCTTCTTGGCAGTAAAAGAGTGAGTTCAACATCTTTCTGCTGCGTTGCTTTAATTGCATAATCAACAGCAGCATTGGCAAGACGTCTATCTGGGCAATCAATAAGCTCTAGGGCAATATCATCAAAGGCTGGGTTACTGCTCCACTGATTAAATATCTCTTCAGCCTTTCTATCATCTAAAACAAAGTGAACTGCGTGAAGATTCCTAGGCTTAAGTGATCTGGCATAACGAACAGTTGCAATGGTTGCAATATCGATGCTATCGATTAGCACTGTTACATCATGACGGGCAATCGATGTGGCCCTTGAATGTTGTGAGCGAACCAGAAGAGCTTCACTCTCTCGCTTATATTGCTGATTAAAATTAAGCATCATTAAAAGCGCAATAGGAGTTCCGATAACAACTAACCAAGTTCCATCAGTAAACTTAGTGATGGCAAGAATTGCCACAGTAATTAGAGAAATAGTTCCAGAGAGGCTATGGAGCGCTACTTGATATTTAGATCCCTTAGTAATTGATCTCTTAGCCATTCCAAGGCCTGTGATAGTAAAGCCGATAAATACCGCAAGGGCATAGATTGCAGCAAGAGTTGTAATACTTGCACCCGATGCCATTACCAGGATAGATGCGCTAAATGCAATAAAAAATATGCCACTTGAGAAAGCTAATTTATGGCCGCGCTGGGCAAGCCTCTTTGGAAGGAAGCCATCATTGGCAACGATATTAACCATGCTAGGAAATGCGCTATAGCAAGTATTAGCACCTGCAAAGAGAATCAAGGTAGTTCCAGCCTGAACTACATAGAAGAAGAATTGACCAAAAACAGATCCACCAAGTGCTGCCTTTGCAACAAGTGAAATTACCGTTGGTGTTCCCTCTTCATATGGGATTGCTAGGGTGTGATAGGCGAGCCAACCAATACCCATAACCAATAAACCAAGGCTTGTTGCCATGATGGTGAAGGTTCGCTTGGCATTTATATGCTCAGGGCTCTTAAAGAGTGGAACGCTATCTGAGACCGCTTCAAGGCCAGTAAGAGATGCGCTGCCATTAGCAAAAGCCTTAAGGATCATCAATATTGCTGCAAAGGTGATTAACCCCTGCTCCTCACCTAGGGGTAGTAGCCCTTGAGTATCTGTTGCATACTGGGCAAGGCTGCCATTAAAGAAGCGCCAAGCGCCAAAGCCAAAGACAGTCAGCATTGAGACTATGAAGAGATAAGAGGGAATTACAAAGATAACTCCAGCATCTTTAACGCCTCGAAGATTGATATAGGTGAGCAGCGCAATAACCAGTAAGACCATCGCAACTTTATAATCCCCAAGTTCAGGAAAAGCTGAAATGATCGCAGCAACTCCGGCTGCTGATTGAATAGCAACTGTGATGATGTAGCCAAACATCAATTCAATTGCTGCAATTAAAGAAGTTCCTCTTCCAAAGTTTTCTCTTGCAACGACATATGCCCCGCCTGCCCTGGTGTAGGTGCTAATAACATCTCTGTAAGAAAGAGCAATTATCAGAAGCATTATTAAGATGACGCTAATCAGCGGAGTAAAGAGTGAGAATGCAGCAAGGCCAAAAGCTGGAATAAGCGCAACTAATATCTGCTCTCCACCATATGCAGATGATGAGATGCAATCTGATGAGAGAATTCCAAAGGCGCGCCTTTTAGATAACCGCTGTTCATTAAGGCTATGGCGATTTAGCGGAGCTCCAAGTAAAAACTTCTTTAAACGGTATGTGAAAGGGTCCCTCAAGTGCGCATTTTCTTGAAGCGCCTTGGGGCTCGGCGCACCATCTGTCCAGGATTTAGCCACGGTAGTTGCTCATTCTACGCCCCCCTTTTCACGCGTATGCTCTGAGCCTATGACGCTAAAAACCGATCTCTACATCGATGGCAAGTGGGTTAAAGGCTCAGGAACTGTTCCCGTCTATGACCCAAGTGATGGCAGCGTAATTGCAGAGATTCAAACCGCTGGTGAGAAAGAGTGCGATGCTGCAGTCGAAGCTGCTCATAGAGCGCTTCCAGAGTGGGCAAAAACAGCTCCAAGATATAGAGCTGAAATTCTGCGTAAGGCATTTGAAATTATGGTTTCTGAGGCTGATCAATTAGCAGAGCTTGTCTCAAGAGAGAATGGCAAAGTTGTTAGCGATGCAAAGGGCGAGATCTTATATGCCGCTGAGTTCTTCCGTTGGTTTAGCGAGGAGACGGTAAGAGTTGCAGGAGATTTTAGAAAGTCTCCAAGTGGAGATAAAAGAAT
>Ga0194132_10005485_pt1 | contig 20456 bp, 17 predicted proteins | sample TA2KigOf80mmetaG_FD_148612 | JGI IMG/M metagenome (GOLD analysis project Ga0194132, IMG submission 148612) | Freshwater microbial communities from Lake Tanganyika, Tanzania - TA2015054 Kigoma Offshore 80m | ecosystem: Environmental > Aquatic > Freshwater > Lake | place: Tanzania: Lake... | reverse complement strand
TCGGAGGACCCCCGCGCGCCCGGCGGCCCCGGGTGGAAGCGGGGCGGTCCCCCGTGGCGACAGGGTCTCGGGCCCGTGGTCAGCCTCGAGGTGCCGCTCGAGACCGACGACCCGACGGCGCCGCTGTGGGCCACCGTCGCGGCCCGGCTCCCCGAGGAGATCACCACCGTGGCCGACGACGGCCGGGTGGCCCGCTACGGCTACAGCGCCGTCGGCTCGACTCCCCAGGCGCCGCGCTACCGCCGCCTCGCCGATCCTCCCCCGCCTCCCCCTCCGGCGCCCCACCGCACCTGAGCCGCCCCAGGGGAGGCCCCGAGCCCCGGCCGCGCACGATTTCCGCCTTCGAAGGCACCACGGCGGCTCCGGACATGCGAGAATGGAGGTTCGGCGTCCCGGGGGGACGGTCGCCGGAGTCCGAGACCGAGGTAGGTGAGCCGTGGCGAGGAAGGGACGAGCCCGTCGCTTTCGGGAGGCGCGCGAGCTGAAGCAGGGGTTCGACGACGGGCTCTTCAGCGAGGGCGACAAGACCCTGGCCGACATCGCCGACGACGACGCCGACTGGGACGACGACGAGTTCGACGATGACGACGACGGCGACTGGGACGAGGAAGACCCGCTCCTGATGGACGAGGGCGGCCGACAGGCCTCCTGAGGCGACGCCTCGCCCCCGACTCCGCGATCACGCGCGCCGGCGCGTGGGTGCCGCGACTCAGGCGGTCCGGGGATCCGCGCGCTCGGCGTCGACGGCGTAGCGCCGGATCGCCTCCGCCACCGCGTCGCGACCGATCGTGCCCTGCTCCACGAGACCGTGCAGGGCGCCGACCACGATGTGGCGGGCGTCGACCTCGAAGTGCGCCCGCAGCGCGGTGCGGGTGTCGGAGAACCCGTAGCCGTCGGTGCCGAGCGGCACGAACGGCCGGTCGACGAAGCGTCCGATCTGGTCGGGAACGGCCTTGACGAAGTCGCTCACCGCGACGACCGGTCCGTCCATGCCGGCGAGCAGCGACCCGAGATACGACACCTGCGGCGTCCCGGCCTCGGGGTGCAGACGGTTCCAGCGCTCCACCTCGAGCGCGTCCTCGCGCAGGGCCTTGTAGCTCGTGGCGCTCCACACGTCGGCCGACACGCCGAACTCCTGCGCGAGTAGGGCCTGGGCCTCGAGCGCGGCGACCATCGCGCTGCCGCTGGCGAAGATCTGTGCCTTCGGCCCGGGAGACGGCTCGGTCTTCACGCGGTAGAGCCCGCGCACGATGCCCTCCTCCGCGCCGTCGGGCATCGGCGGCATCGACAGGTTCTCGTTGTACAGGGTGACGTAGTAGAAGCAATCCTCCTGCGCCGCTCCGTACATCCGCTCGATGCCGTCGCGGATCACCACGGCGAGCTCGTACGCGTACGCGGGGTCGTACACCCGGCAGTTGGGCACCACCGACGCCAGCATGGGGCTGTGCCCGTCGGCGTGCTGGAGCCCCTCGCCCTGCAGCGTCGTGCGCCCGGCGGTCGCGCCGAGCAGGAACCCGCGGCCGCGCTGGTCACCGAAGCTCCAGATGAGGTCACCGATCCGCTGGAAGCCGAACATCGAGTAGAAGATGAAGAACGGGATCATCGGCTGACCCCACGTGGCGTAGGCCGTGCCCGCCGCGGTCATCGACGCCATCGAGCCGGCTTCGGTGATGCCCTCCATGAGCAGCCGGCCGGTCTTGGCCTCCTGGTAGCTGAGCAGCAGCGAGGCGTCGACGGGCTCATAGGCCTGTCCGAACGGTGAGTAGATCTTCACCTCGCGGAACAGCGCGTCGAGCCCGAAGGTGCGGGCCTCGTCGGGGATGATCGGCACCACCCGCCGCCCGAGCTCGGGATCGCGCAGCATGTTGCGCAGCAGCCGGGCGAATGCGGTCGTGGTGCTCGCCTGCACCTTCTCGCCGGTGCCCGCGAGCATGTCGGCGTAGATCTCCTTGCCCGGTAGCGCGAGGGGCTTCGACCGCACCACCCGCTTGGGCAGATCGCCACCCAGGCGTCGCCGACACGCCGTGAGGTACTCGTGCTCGGCCGACGACGGGTCGAGCCGGTAGTAGGGCGCGATCCCCGACTCGAGGTCGGCGTCGGGGATCGGCAGCCGCAAGCGGTCGCGGAAGCCCTTGAGCTCCGCCGCGCCCATCTTCTTGATCTGGTGGGTCGCGTTGCGACCCTCGATGTCGGTGCCGAGTGACCAGCCCTTCACCGTCTTGACCAGGATCGCGGTGGGCGAGCCGTGGTGCTCGCTCGCGAGCTTGTAGGCGGCGTACACCTTCCGGTAGTCGTGTCCACCACGCGGCAAGCGCATCAGGTCGCCGTCGCTCAGGTGCGCGACCATCTGCTGCAGGCGCGGGTCGGGTCCGAAGAAGTGCTCCCGGATGTAGGCGCCCGACTCGACCGAGTACTTCTGGAACTCGCCGTCGACCGTGGTGTTCATCGTGTTGACGAGCACCCCGTCGACGTCGCGCAGCAGCAGGTCGTCCCAGCCGCGGCCCCAGACGACTTTGATCACGTTCCAGCCCGCGCCGCGAAAGCGCGCCTCGAGCTCCTGGATGATCTTGCCGTTGCCGCGCACCGGTCCGTCGAGGCGCTGCAGGTTGCAGTTGACGACGTAGACGAGGTTGTCGAGCTGCTCGCGCGCCGCGATCGAGAGGCCCGCCTGGGCCTCGGGCTCGTCCATCTCGCCGTCGCCGATGAAGCACCACACCTTGGCCTGGCTCGTGTCGACCAGCTCGTGATGGAGGAGGTAGCGGTTGAAGCGGGCCTGGTACACCGCGTTGAGGGGGCCGAGGCCCATCGACACGGTCGGGAACTCCCAGAAGTCGGGGAGCCGGCGCGGGTGCGGGTAGCTCGGGAGCCCCTTGCCCGTGGTCTCCCGCCGGAAGTAGTCGAGCTGCTCCTCGGTGATGCGTCCCTCGAGGAAGGCCCGGGCGTAGATGCCGGGCGACGCGTGACCCTGCACGAAGATCTGGTCGCCCCAGCCACCGTCGCTCTTGCCCCGCCAGAAGTGGTTGAAGCCGACGTCGTAGAGCGCGGCGGCCGACGCGAAGGTCGAGAGGTGGCCACCGAGGCCGTCGTAGAGGTCGTTGGCCCGGTCGACCATCGCCACCGCGTTCCACCGGATGGCGGCCCGGATTCGCTTCTCGAGCTCCTCGTCGCCCGGGAACCACGGCTCCATCTCGGGTGGGATCGTGTTGATGTAGTCGGTGGTGACCATGGCCGGAACGCCCACACCCTGCTCGCGCGCCCGCTCCATCAGCCGGGCCAGCAGGTAACGGGCCCGGGCCCGACCCCGGCCCTCGATCACCGCGTCGAGCGAGTCGAGCCATTCGGTGGTCTCCGACTCGTCGATGTCGGGGAGCTGGTGGACGAACCCGTCGATGAACACTGGTGCCTCCTCCCTCGTCGCGTCGGCCTCAGGTTACGGGGGCCTCCGACGGGAAATTGCCGGTGGTCGTTCAACTTCCGACCCGCTTCCTGCCGATAGGTGTCACGTATGGCAGTGGACGACCGGGCGGCCATCGCCCATCTGTTGCGGCGCACCGGCTTCGGGCCGTTCCCCGGCCAGGTCGAGGCCCTGAACGCGGGCGGGCTCGCGGCGGCGGTGGACGCGGTGCTGAACGGCACGCCGTCCCCGCTGCCCGCGGCCCCCACCCTCGACGACGGGGACGGCGAGCGCCCACCCGAGTGGTGGATCCGGCGGATGCGCGACCCCGGTGCCGGGTTGGTCGAGAAGATGACCTGGTTCTGGCACGGCCTCCTGACCACGGAGTACTTCAAGGTCGGCAGCTGGCGCCAGCTCTGGGACCAGCACCAGCTGCTGCGCCGCAACGCGCTGGGCAACTACCGGACGATGCTCCAGGAGATCACCATCGACCCCGCGATGCTGATCTACCTCGACGGCGACCCGTCGGAGGCCGTCGACCCCAACGAGAACTACTCCCGCGAGCTCCAGGAGCTGTTCACCATCGGGGTCGAGCACGTCACCGAGGAGAACGTGAAGGCCGGCGCGAAGGCCCTCGCCGGCTGGGACGTGAACTGGCAGACGGGGGTCGCCACGTTCTATCCGGCGCACGCGATCTCGACACCGGTCATGTTCCTGGGCAGGTCGTGCCTTCGCGCCGAGGACGTGGTGAACGCGGCGATCGACCACCCGGCGTGCGCGCCGTTCGTCGCCGCGAAGCTGTACCGCTACTTCCACGGCGTCGAGCCCGACCCCACCCGCAAGGCCCAGCTCGGCGACCTCTTCCGCGCCGAGGGCTACGAGATCTTCCCGCTGGTCGACGCGATCATCCGCGACCCCGCCCTCTTCGGTGCCGATCGGCGCTTCAACCGGGCGCGCACCCCGGTCGAGTACGCGAGCGCCGCATTCGCCGCGATCGCGAACGACGACATCCGGTGGGAGACCGACGTCGTCGACGAGATGGGCCAGCTGCCGTTCTTCCCGCCCAACGTCGCCGGCTGGCCGCTCGGCAACCGGTGGCTGGCCGCCAACGTGGCGGTGCTGCGGGCCCACATCGGCAACGAGGCCCCGGCCATCCCCGCCATCGTCGACGCCGCCGACCCGGTGCAGGCGGCCCTCGACCGCTGCGCGCTGTACGAGGTCAGCCCCCGCACGCGCGACGCGCTGAACACCGCTCGCGCCGCGCTCCCCAACCCGACCGTGCGGGCCCGGATGCTCCTCGGCCTCGTCGTCTCCTCTCCCGACATGGCGCTCGCATGACCGACCCGACCGCTCCCGACACCGCTGCCGAGTCGGCCGGCGAGCTCACGGCCCCCGAGCGCGCGATCACCCGCTCGTTCCCCCGCCGCCGGTTCATCCAGGTCGCCGGCGGCGCCGCGGCGATCGGGGCCGTGGCCGCGTGCACACCGGAACCACCCCAGGCACCGGGACCGCCGCCGCCGACCACCGCCCCGCCGGTCACCACCCCCCCCGCCGCCCCCGATCGACTACTCGCAGCGCGTGCTCGTCGTGCTCGAGATGGCCGGCGGCCACGACGGGTACTCGATGGTCGTGCCGTACCGCGACCCCGCGTACTACCGCCTGCGGCCCACCGTGTCCACGTCGGCCAACGCGGTCATCGACATCAACGGCTCCCTCGGCTGGCACCCGGCCCTCGACCGGATCTCCCGTCGACCCATCGCCCTGGTCGAGGGCGTCGGCGGCGCCAACCCGAACGGCTCGCACTTCGAGATGCTCCGCCGCTGGTGGCAGGGGGACCCCGACGGGCGCAACCCGCAGTCGACCGGGTTCTTCGGGCGGATCTGTGACGCAGTCGGCGATCCCGCGGCACCCGCCACCGGGGTGTCGCTCGGGTGGGGTGGCACCACGCCCGCGCTCGCGACCCGCAGCGCGGTGACCGTCGCCATGTCTCCCTGGAGTGACGCCCAGTTCCCCGCCCCCTGGGACGCCGGGCTGCGGGCCACGTGGATGGCGGCCCAGCGCGCGATGGGCAACCCCGACCGCGCCGAGGCCGTGACGATGTACAACGCCCGCTACGGCGTGTACAACGCGCTCCGCTTCAGCGACGCGATCGCCGCGCTTCCCGACTCGTCCTGGCCCTATCCGCAGACCGGGCTGGGCGCGCAGCTCGCGACCGTGGTGCGCCTCATCCGGGCCGACATCGGGACGCGGGTGGTGTTCGTGCCCATGGGCGGCAACTTCGACTCGCACGAGAGCCACCGCGGCACCCACGACGGGATCATGAACGAGCTCGACGACGCGCTCGACGCGTTCCTCGGCGAGCTCGCGTCCCTCGGCTTCACCGACCGGGTGCTCGTCGCCAGCTTCAGCGAGTTCGGTCGCCGGGCCGACCAGAACACCGACGGCCTCGACCACGGCACCGCGTCGGTGATGCTCCTCGCCGGCGCGGTGAACCCCGGCGTGTACGGCCAGCGGCCGAGCTTCACCGCGCTCGACCGTGACGGCAACCTGATCGCCCCGGTGGGGATGGGCGAGTACTACGCCGTGCTGTCCTCGTTCATGGGCGTGCCGCCGAGCAGCGTGCTCCCGGGCAACCCCGTCCCCGTCCCCGGCATCGTCACCGCTTGACCCCTCCGGGTTCGAGGGGCCGCCGTCGGTCATTCGCAGCAGGTGTTCTTCATCTTGCAGTGCGGGCAGAGCCAGCGGAAGCGGATGGGGTCGAACTCCTCACCACAGTGCTGACAGGGCATGGGTCACCTCCGGTCGACGGGCGCGACCGTATCCGGGTGCACCCCCTCAGACGCGGACGACCACCCGCCCGGTGGTGCGGCGGTCGGCCATCGCGGTCATGGCCGCGGGGAGGTCGTCGAAGCCGACGACGTCGCCCACGACGGCATGGATCCGACCGGCCCGCAGGCGCTCGATGATGTCGGCGTGGAGGTGGGCGCCCAGCTCGCTCGACACGAAGTTGGCGCCGATCGCCGCCTTCATCATCGGGATCATGTCGGGCGGCGCGTAGGCGAGCAGCACGCCGCAGAGCTTGAAGTTGCCGGTGGCGAGCCGCCGGGGCACGAGGAACGGCTCGTCGAGGACGCTCTTGTCGGACGCGAAGCCCATCATCAGGTAGCGCCCGTTGTAGGCCAGGCAGTTCATCGACGCGGGCATGACCGCGGCGCCGACGTTGTCGAACACGACGTCGACCCCCCGCTGCCCGGTGGCCTCCATGACGGTCGCGGCGAAGTCCTCGACGTTGTAGTCGACGACCACGTCGGCGCCGAGGTCGAGGCAGAGCTGCTTCTTCGCCTCCGAGCCGACGGTGGCGATCACCCGTGCGCCGGCGTCGGCTGCGAGCTGGACCGCGGCCGAACCGGAGCCTCCGGCGGCCGCGTGGACGAGCACGGTCTCGCCGGCCTGCAGGTCGGCGCGGTCGAACAGTCCGAGCCACGCGAGGTGGAACGGGAACATGATCGCCGCGGCGTCGGGGAACGGGATGTCGTCGGGCACCGGGAACGACGCGGCGGCCGCGGCGATCGCATACTCGGCGAAGCCGCCGTGGGCCATCTTCGTGCTGGCCGCGACCCGGAGCCCGAGCATCGCCTCGGCGCCGGGGCCGACGGCGTCGACGGTGCCCATGGTCTCCATGCCCGGGCTGTAGGGGAACTCCGGCCGGAACGCCATGTTGCCGCCGTTGATCCGCTCGAGGTCGTTGAGGTTGAGCGCGATGCCCTCGGCCCGCACCCGCACCTCACCGGGACCCGGCTCCGGGAGGGGGACCTCCTCCAGCTGCAGCACGTCGTTCGGCTCGCCGTACCCGTGGATCCGCCACGCACGCATGGTCTCGCTCACAGGGCACCTCCTGGTGGGACTCTCCGAGTGATCCGACCCGCCCGAACGACCACGAAGGCGCCCGCGTCGAGCTTCTCCCATCCCGGCTCCTCGGTGAGCGGGACGCTGGCGACGACGACCGCGTGCTCGTCGGCCGCGTCGCCGAGCCGCAGCGCGAGGCGGTAGTCGTCGTCGTCCATGGCGATCTCGCCGAGGTCGGCCGCGTGCTTCTCCAGCACGTGCAGGGTCTTGTGCCCGTCGTGGTAGGCGTAGAGCGTCACACCGTCGGACAGCAGGAAGTTGACCCGGCTGTCACGTTCCGAGAGCTCCCTGCCGGCGGCGAGGATCTCGGCCGCCAGGAGCCGCTCGTCGGACGCGCCGGCACCGAGGTGCTCCATGCGGGTGAGGAGGTGGTGGAACGCCCGCTCCGAGTCGGTCTCCCCCTCCTGCACGAAGCGCCCGAGGTCGAGGCGGTCGAGGTCGCGCACGGTGCCGTTGTGGGCGAACACCCACTGCCGCCCGAGCGCCTCCGACGACCACGGGTGCGCGTTGGCCTCGGTGAGGTCTCCGACGGTCGCGGCCCGCACGTGCACGATGAACATCTCGCTCGCCGGGTGCTCGTCGGCCAGCCGCGCGGCGAGCGCGCTCTCGTGCGCGGGGATGGGCTCCTTGCGGATCTCGGCGTGGCCGTCCTCCCACCACGCGATCCCCCACCCCTCCCGGTTCTCCTCGGCTCGGGGCCGGAACTCGTGGAAGTACACGCCCAGCCGCGCGGCCGGCGCGACCGAGACTCCCAGCAGCTCACACATCCGGTGTGCCTCTCGCGCTCAGCCGGGCAGCGGCGTTGCCATCGCCAGCGCCGCCTCCGCGTCGAGCACCGCGACGGCCCGGTCGTAGAGCGCCTGTGCGCCCTCGGGCGAGTCCTCCACTGCGGTCATGCCGATGTGGCCGGCCTCGGTGAGCGACGCCATCATGTGGAACACCACGCCGGTCTGGCGGGCCTGGTCGAAGTGCAGCCCGTGGCGCACGACGATGTCGAAGAGGTCGTCGGGGGTGAGCCCCCGGTAGGCGGGCGACTCCACCCGGTCGCTGGCGACGAAGAACTTGTGCTTCCCCGACGGCGCCGTGAACGTCGCGGTCTCGGGGTCGTAGGCGCCGTCGGTGAGGAACTGCAGCGTGAGGAACGGATGGGTGGTGCCGCCCTTGCGGAGGTTGATCTCGATCGCGCGGGCCTCCCACTCGCCAGCGGCGTTGCGCACCACCACGAAGTCGAGGGCGAAGCGCCCGATCACCCCCTCGCGGGCGAGACGGGCCCCGACCTTCGCCGCCTCCCGCGTGATCGTGGATGCGTACTCCGGGTTGGCCGGGAACACCGCCCCCAGGTAGGTCTGCCCGCTGGCGCCCCCGAGCAGCTGGTCGTGCGTGGACAGCAGCTCCACGTCGCCCAGCGGCGTGATCCGCAGCTGCACGGAGGGGCTCGTGAAGTCGGAGCCCACGATGCGCTCCTCGATGACGCCGCCCCGCTCCTCGAGCTTGTCGACGTAGACCGGATAGGTCGCGTCGGGGAGCTCGAGCTGCATGCCCTCGACCGCCGCGCGCACCGCGTCGCGCTCGCCGTCGGACCCGGGCGCCGGCACCGCCGACAGGTCGATGAGCGCATTGCCCTCCCCCGACACGCCCTCGTTGAGCTTCACCAGCATCTGGCCGATGCCCGGCTTCTCCGCCCGGGCGCCGACGATCGCGTCGACCACCTGGTCGACCGACCACAGGTCCTCCACCCCGAGCGGGTGGGGCACCCCCTCCTCGGCGAACAGCCGCCGACAGCCGGACTTCGTGCCGAGAGGGAAGAACTTGGGGTCGGCGCCGTACATCGGGATGCCGAGCCGCACCGCGAGGTCTCGCTCCAGCTCGGTGGTGTTGTACGGCACCAGGTGCGCCCGGTGCGGGTCGATGACGAGCGAGCGCAGGTGGGCGAGCAGGCGGGGCCGCTCGAGCAGCTTGGCCGACAGTGGCCGGGGGCTGCCGTCGAGCACCGGCACCGCGAAGAGCCGGGGCCGGGCGTGGCTCGGGATCACCCCCGGCAGCAGCCCCAGGTAGTAGTCGATCACGTTGGGGAGGATCGGCTGCGAGGTCACGTAGATCAGGCGCGCCCGCGGCTGGCGTAGGAGCAGCAGCAGGAAGAGGTAGCGCTCCTCGTAGGGCTGCATCGACACCGCCGAGCCCTCGATCGTGTCGAGCGAGATCGACGGCACGACGACGATCGTCTGCTCGTCGTCGCTCATCTCCTGGATCGAGTGCCACAGCGGCACGAGCCGCGCCTGCAACGCCTCGAATCGCGCCTGCGCGTCGGCGGGCGATGCGGGCGGTCCGTCGGTGGCTTGCATGTTCGGTGCTCGACTTCCGTGGGCGCGGGAGATCACAGCATTGCCGATGCGCCCGCGGCCCGTCGACCTCCAACGCACGATCCACCGCCACGCGAGAGGGCGGGGCCCGCAGGCCCCGCCCTCGTCAAGACGTCGCCGAATCGAAGTGCTTCAGTGGACGTCCGTCTGCACCACGATCGGCTGGGCGACCTCGATGATGCGACCCTCGGGGTCGGCCAGGAACCCGACCCGGTGGGCGTGCTCGGGCAGGTCCCGGGGCTCCTGGGCCACGCTGCCCCCGGCCGCGATCCCCCGGGCGAACACCGCGTCGACGTCGTCGGTGACGAAGCCGGGGATCACCCCTGCAGGCGCCGGCGCGCCGTCGGTGAACGTCAGGAGGATGAGCGTCCCTGCACCCTCACCGGTGGCCGCGAACACGATCTCCTCCATCGGCCGGTCCGCGATCGCCGCGCTCACCCGGAAGCTCTCCTCCAGGCCGAAGGTCTGCGCGTAGAACGCGGCGCTGGCGTCGAGATCACCCACGACGATCTTGGTGAACGAGAAGTGGTCCACGGGGTACCTCCGGTGCTCAGGATCGGGACAGGGCGGAGAGGTCGAAGGCGGCGTCGGCGACCCGGGTGTCGTACACCTCGACCAGGTTCGCGACGCGCCCGTCGTGCACGTCGACGAAGATCCCGTAGAGGTTCTCGTAGTCGACGCCGAGGTGCGTGCGCGCCCGCAACGACATCAGGGTCGCGACGGTCACGCCATCGGACACGAGCACGTGGTGGGTGCGCCCGGCGATGCCCTCCGGGTAGAGGATGCGTCCCGCCTCCGCCATCGCCACGTAGGCGTCGCGGCCCCGCCGCCGGGTCATGCCCACCTGGTGGCCGGGGTCGGCGACGAGCCGCTCGACGAAGCGGTCGGGGACGAACGCGAGGTAGTCGTCGAGGAACGCGAGCACCACCCGGATCGCCGCCGCCTCGGGCGTGTCGTCGTCGGCGGCCGGCGGCACCGCGACCGCGGCGGGCACCTGCTGCACACCGGGATCGGCCGGAGGACCGAGCGCCGAGAGGTCGAACTGCGTGGCGGCCACGCGGAAGTCGAGCATCTCGACCTGGGTCGCGATCCGGCCGTCGACCACCTCGTAGAACATCGTGTAGACGTTCTCGTAGTACGCATCGGCATTGGTCACGGCTTCGCGCTCGATGAGCTCGGCGACCCACCCGTCGCCCGCCACCGCCCGGCGCACCGAACTGCGGAGCGCGCCGAACGGGTACAACACGCGGCCGGCGCCCGTGTTGGCGTCGACCGCGCCGCGCCCGCGCCGCATGGTCATTCCGGCGTGGTACACGGGCTCGTCGACGAGGAACGGCCCGTAGCGCGCGGGATCGAAGGTCGAGAACGCCGCGCGGTACTCCTCGACGCGCGGGCGGTCGTCGCGCGCGGTCGGCGGCTCTGCCTGTTCCACTCGGTCCCCCTCGACGCGTGCCGCAGTCAAGCACAGGCAGACGGTGGCGTCCCGGTCGACACGCCGACCGGGACGACGTGCGACCGTGCTCCACGCGCGATCAGGTGGTGACGGCACCGCCGTTGATCTCGATGGTCTGACCGGTCACCCAGGCCGCCTCGGCGGAGGCCAGGTACACGCAGGCGGCGGCGACGTCGTCGGGCACGCCCGTACGCCCGACGGGGATCGACTTCGCCAGCGCCGCGGTGACCGTCTGGCTGGGGTTGGTCATGAGCCCGATCGCCAGCGAGTTGGCCGTGACGCCGGCGCGAGCGTTCTCGATCGCGAAGTGGCGCATAAACCCGATCGCGCCGCCCTTGCCCCCGCCGTAGGGCGCCACTCCGATGTTGAGGCCGATGGTCCCCGCTCCCGAGGCGATCGTGATCACCCGGCCCCACCCCCGATCGACCATCCCGTTGATCACCGCGCGACTGCAGTGCATGACCCCGTAGAGGTTCACGTCGATCGCCCCCCGCCACGACGCGGGGTCGGAGTCCTTGAACTGGGTCGGCTGCATCCCGTGCTCGCCGCCGTTGCCGGCGTTGTTCACGAGGATGTCGACGGGACCGAGGGCCGCCTCCGCAGCGGCAACCCCCGCAACCACGGCCTCGTAGTCGGTGACGTCGAACCCGACCGCCGTGGCGGTCCCGCCGACCGCGCGGATCTCCTCCACCACCGCCTCGGCCCGCTCCACCCGCAGGTCGTTCACCGCGACCGCCGCGCCCTGGCCGGCGAGCATCCGGGCGATCCCCGCACCCACGTTCTGGCCGGCGCCGGTGACCAGCGCAACCCTTCCGTGCAGCTCGAACACCGATCAACCCCCTCCGACGGCCACCCGGGCCGTCCCCCTCTCCGCGGACGATATCGCCGCCGTCGTCGGACCCCACCAGCCGGGGCCGCGGCCCGATCCCTCGAGGCCCCGGGCACCAGGGTGCTCCGGCTCCCGGATGCCGCACGACGTGGCCCGTCGCCGCCGGTGGCGGACCGCTGGCTCACGAACTAGAAACCCTCGGACACCCGGGTGCTGCAACGGCGATGGGGGTGGTACGGCATGTGGCTCGTGAGCGTGCGCGACCTCCAGTTCCGCGCGCGCCGGTTCGTCATCGCGATCGTGGTCGTCGCGGCCGTGTTCGGCATCGCGCTGGCCATGGACGGCATGAGGCGCGCGGTGCAGGACGAGGCCCCCGCCATCGTCGACGGGTTCGACGCCGACGCGTGGCTGGTCGCCGAGGGCGCCACCGGACCGTTCACCAGCACGCGCGTGCTCGACGCCTCGGTCGCCGACGACGTCGACGGAGCCCGGCGGGCCGACCCGGTGGTCCTCAGCCGCACGTCGATCGCCGCCGACACCCCCCGCGATGTCAACCTGGTGGGCTACGTCCCCGGCGGGATCGGCGCCCCGCGGATCGCCGAGGGCCGGGCGGTGCGCGAGCCCGGCGAGGTGGTGCTGAGCAGCGGCACCTCGGAGTCGGTGGGCGACCGCGTCACCATCGGCGGGCGGCGCTTCGTGGTCGTGGGCCGGTCGGTGGGCGGTCGGTACTACTTCGGGGTGCCCACCGCGTTCGTCGACCTCGCCGACGCGCAGGACATCATGTTCAAGGGCGCGCCGCTCGCCACCGCGATCGCGGTGCGGGGTGACGCCGACGCGCCGGCGGGCACCGTCCGCTTCGAGGACGACGCCGTGGTCGACGACCTCAACCGCCCCCTGCAGCAGGGGTTCTCCAGCATCGCGATCACGGCCGCCCTGATGTGGCTCATCGCCGCGGGGATCATCGGCCTGATCGTCTACCTGTCGGCGATCGAGCGCACCCGCGACTTCGCGGTGTTCAAGGCCACGGGCGCGCCCAACCGGGTGATCGTGGGCGGCCTGATGCTCCAGGCCGTGATGGTCGCGCTCGTGGCCGCAGTGGTCGGCATCCCGATCTCCCGGCTCGTGGCGCTCGGGATGCCCGCCGAGGCCGGGCTCGTGTGGTCGTCGGTCCTCCAGCTGGTGCTGGTCGCCATCGTCGTCGGCGTGCTCGCCAGCCTCGCCGCGGTGCGCAAGGCCTTGACCACCGACCCCGCGGTCGCGTTCGGGGGGAAGTGAGATGCCCGACATCCGGATCCGCGACCTGACCATGGAGTACTCGAGCGGGGGGCTCATGGTCCGTCCGTTCGACCACTTCGAGCTCGACCTGCAGACCGGCGACCTGGCGCTGCTCCTCGGCGCCAGCGGCTGCGGCAAGACGACCCTGCTCTCGATGCTGGCGTCGATCCTCACGCCCACGGCCGGCTCGATCAAGGTCGGCGACACCGAGGTGACCCAGCTCAAGGGCGCCGAGCTCGCCCGGTACCGACGCGAGACCGTCGGCGTCGTCTTCCAGGGCTTCAACCTCATCCCGAGCCTCACCGCGACCGAGAACATCACCGTCGCGATGCGCTTCGCCGGTGTCGACAAGAAGCGCGCCCGCGACCGGGCGGAGGAGCTGCTCACGATGGTGGGACTCGAGGAGCGCATGCACCACCGCCCCGGCAAGCTCTCCGGGGGGCAGCAGCAGCGGGTCGCGATCGCCCGAGCCCTCGCGCTCGACCCGCCGCTCATCGTGGCCGACGAGCCCACCGCGTCGCTCGACTACATGCAGGTCGACGGCGTGATCCGGATCCTCCGGGAGCTCGCCGCGCCGGGCCGGGTGGTGGTGATCGCCACCCACGACGATCGGCTGCTGCCCCTCGCCGACCGGGTGGTCGAGCTCACCCCCCGCCACGCCGACGAGACCCGTCCACCCGAGCGGGTGGAGCTGGCGGCCGGGCAGGTGCTGTTCCGTCAGGGCGATCCCGGCGACCTCGTGTACGAGGTCGATGCCGGCCACATCGAGATCGTGCAGGAGCTGGCCGACGGCGGCGAGACCGTTCTCGCACTGGTCGACGCGGGCAAGTACTTCGGCGAGCTCGCCCCGATGTTCGGGCTGCGCCGCTCGGCGACGGCCCGGGCGGGCGCCGGCGGCCCGGCGGTGGTCACCGGGTACACGATGCGCGACTTCCGCGCCCGACGCGGCGAGGTCGCCCCCAGCGGATAGCCCCAGGGCGAGACGGCCGCGGTGACGGGTTAGCGTGTCGCCGCTCGCCGGGTCCCACGGCCCGGTGACCATCGCCCTCGCACCCAGGAGACCGCCGCCGTGGCCGAGCCCGCCGTCATCGTCGAGAAGGACGGACACGTCCTCACCGTCACGCTCAACCGTCCCGAGAAGCGCAACGCCGTCAACTCCGAGGTGATGTGCCGCCTGTACGACGCGTGGGTGCGCCTCGACGAGGACGACGACGTGTACGTCGCGATCCTCACCGGCAACGGCACCACGTTCTGTGCCGGGATGGACCTCTCCGAGATCGGCAAGCTCGGCGGCCCGCCGACCAACGAGTACATGGAGCGGGTGCAGAAGAACCCGTCGATCATCTACGGCGCGTGGCTGAAGACGTACCGCCCCACCAAGCCGGTGATCCTCGCCGCCGAGGGCTTCGCCCGGGCCGGCGGCACCGAGATCCTGCAGGGCACCGACATCCGGGTCGCCGGGGAGAGCGCGATGTTCGGGGTGACCGAGGTGCAGCGGGGGCTGTTCCCGATGGCCGGCTCGGCCGTGCGCCTGCGTCGCCAGATCGGCTACGCCGTCGCGGCCGAGATGCTCATCGCGGGCGAGGACCTCCCCGCCCGGCGGGCCTACGAGCTCGGCCTGGTGAACCATGTCGTGCCCGACGGTGAGGCGCTGACCAAGGCCCGCGAGATCGCCGACCGCATCTCGCGCAACGGCCCGATCGCGGTGAAGGCCATCGTCGCCACGCTGCGCGAGACCGAGACGCTGCCCGAGCCGGAGGCGTTCAAGATCGAGCAGGTGCACGGCCAAAAGGTCATGGCGTCGGAGGACGCGAAGGAAGGCCCCCGGGCGTTCCTCGAGAAGCGCGACCCCGTCTTCCAGGGAAAGTAGGCGTCCACCACCATGACGGGACCGACGGCCCTCCGCATCAGCCCGGCCTGGGACGACCCCGGCGCGGTCGTGGCGACGATCCGCGCCGCCGGGCCCTTCTGGCCGCTCGCCAGCTACGCAGCGAGTGACGCCGAGCTCGACGCGCTCGGCTCGCACACGGCCCAGACCGAGTTCACGCCGCCGTGGTTCCGCCAGGACTTCGCGCGCCACGGCGAGGCACTCGTCGCCGGCGCCGACCGCATCCTGGCCAACCCGCACTTCCTCGACGCGGCCCGTGCGATCGCCGGGCCCGACGCCGTGGTGCGCCCCACGACGGTGTACGTCAACGTGATGGGCCCCACGCCGTTCCCCTTCGCACCCCACCTCGACGTGCCCGCGTTCCGGGGCTTCACCCGTGACGACTTCCCGCTGTGGATCCTCAAGGCCATGAAGACGTCGGGACTGTTCGAGCCCTGGCGCACGAAGATCGTCACCGCGGTGTCGTGGTTCTACGACGGGCCCGGCGGCGACTTCCACTACTGGCCCGACGGCCCCGACGCGCCCCCTGCGGTGGAGCACCCACCGTTCGCCAACGTCGCGGTGGTCGCCGACAACGAGGCCACCTTCCACGGGGTCGCACCGCTCGGGCCGCCGGGGGCGCGCATGCCCACGACCCTCGACCGTCACAGCCGCCTGGTGCGCGCCGACGCCGGGTGGGACGCGTGCGCCGCAGACGGCACGGTGCTGGCCCACATCCCGGATGCCGAGGCCCGGATCACCACCTCGTGGAAGGCCGACGTGTACGCCACCGCGGCCGACGCCGCCCGGGCCGACGCCGGCGACGATACCCTCGACCTCGCCACCGTGGTCGACGTCTTCCTCGCGGACCTCGCCGACCGCGGCCTGTCTGCGACCGCCCCCGCCGACCCGCTCGCCGATCGCGAGTGGGTTGGCCTCCTGGCCGACACCTACTGCGACCCGGTCCCGGCCATCACCGTCGCCTGACCCGGCCGGGGACCGCTGGGCTCACGGCGCGACCGTGTACAGCCTCCAGGTCCCGGGCACGCCCTTGAGGTCGTGGGCACCGCGGTCGACGAACTCGACCCCGGAGCCCACCATGAGGTCCTTGACGGTCGCCGACACGACGATCTCGCCCGGGCCACCCGTCGCCGCGACGCGTGCGCCGATGTGCACGGTGAGCCCACCGATCTGCGGGCCCCTGACCTCGACCTCCCCCACGTGCACGCCGGCCCGGATGGCGAGCCCGATCCCTTCGAGCTCGTCGCCCATCGCGCGTGCGCAACGGATCGCGGCGCCCGGACCGTCGAAGGTCGCGAGGAAGCCGTCGCCGGTGGTGCCGATCTCGGTCCCCCCGAACCGGGCCAGGGCGTGGCGGGCGATGGCGTCGTGGGCGTCGAGGAGGGCCCGCCAACGCGTGTCACCGACCTCGGCGGCTCGCGCGGTCGATCCCACGATGTCGGTGAACAGCACCGCGGCGAGCCTCCGGTCGGGGTCGCGCAGCGCCCGGGTCCCCGTGAGGAACTCCTCGATCTCGTCGAGGAGCTCGTCGGCGTTGCCGGTGAACCAGAGATGGTCCGCCCCGTCGAGCGCCGCCCAGCGGGCTCCGGGAATGTTGCGGGCGATGTACTCCCCGAGCTCGTGCCGGGCGATCTGCGTGTCGCGTCGCTGGATCACCAGCGTCGGCGCCTGGATCAGTGGGAGCGCGTCGCGCACGTCGGTCTCCAGCGACTGGCCGTAGTAGTGCTCGACCGCGCCAGGCGACACCGCCCCCCGTGCGTGACGGGCGAGCAGCTGCATGAACCGCTCGTCGTCGGCCCGACTCGGGGCCAACGTGGCCATGTACCGGGCGTCGGCCTCCGCCCACGACTCCGCCTGCGTGCGCACCATCGCGCGCAGCTCCGCCTCGGGCGCGCCCCACGGGTAGTCGACGTCGACCGCGAAGCGGGCTGCGCTGTTGAACAGGACCAGCGCGCGGCAGCGCTCGGGGAACGACGCCGCGAGCAGCACGGCCAGGGCCCCACCGTCGGCCACGCCCACGACGGCCGCCTGCTCCGAGCCGGCTGCGTCCATGACCGCGACGATGTCGGCGATCTGGGTCTCGAGATCGGGCAGGTCGTCGAGACCCACCGGATCGGAGAGGCCCGTCCCGCGGCGGTCGAACAGGATCAGGCGGCCCATCGCCGCAAGGCGGCGGCGCTGGCGGGCCAGCTCGGGGACGTCCCAGAAGGTCTCGACGTGGTGGACCCAGCTCTCCACCAGGACGACGTCGAGAGGTCCGTCGCCAACCACCTGGTAGGCGAGGTGCACCGAGCCGTTCCGTGCGTACTTCGTCGGCGGCAGTCCGTCCACGACCACAGAGGATGGCAGAGTCGGCGGCGACGACCGGTCGACGCACGCCCCGGACGCGCATCAGCCGGGGTCGCGGACCCCGGCTGAACGACGCATCGCTGGGTGGGCGATAGAGGATTCGAACCTCTGGCCCCTTCCGCGTCAAGGAAGTGCTCTACCCCTGAGCTAATCGCCCCAGGAACCGGGCATCGTAGCGGTCCGGGACTCCGGTGGGCCGACCGTACCGGCGTCCGGCGGCTCAGGGCCGGGCGATGGCATCGAGCACGTCGAGCCGGGCCGCGCGCCGGGCGGGGAACCAGCCGGCCAGCACTCCCGCAAGCAACGCGACGACGAGGAACACCGCCAGCTCGAGCCACGGCACCGACACGGTGGTGAGCCCCTGGCTGCCGAGCGCCGCCACGAACAGCCAGCCCCACACGAGCCCGACCGCGATGCCCACGAGCGCGCCGATCGCCGCGATCACCACGGCCTCGCGGTGGATCATCGTCCGCACCTGCGCGCGGCTCATGCCCACGGCCCGCAGCAGGCCGATCTCCCGGGTGCGCTCGTGCACCGAGAGCGCGAGCGTGTTGACGATGCCGAGGACTGCGATGACCTCCGACAGGAGCAGGAGGGCGATGCTGACCGCGAGGAACCGGTCGATCGCCCGCTCCTGGTCGTCGCGGTAGCCGGCGCGGGTGAGCACGTCGACGTTGGGGAAGTCGCTGCGCAGGTCGGCCCGCACCTCGGTGGCGACCGCGTCGGCGTCGACGCCCGCGGCGGTCGTGAGGTACACGAGGGTGTCCTGCTCGTCGGGGCCGAAGCCCTCTCGGTACACGGCACGGGGCACGACCCAGGAGACGGGCAACCCCCCGGTGAAGTCGGCCTGGCGGTAGACGCCGGCGACGGTCAACGGGAAGTACCCACGCGACATCTGGACGATCACCTGGTCGCCGACCCGGTAGCCGTAGTCGGCCGCCGCGTCCTCGTGCACCAGGATGCCGTCGTCGTCGAGGGCGCCGACCGACCCGGCGACCAGGTCGAGGTCGACCGTCGCCGCGAGCCCGTCGGCCTCGGCGCTCGCGACGGTCTCCTCGTTGCCGAGGATCCGCACCTTGCGGAATTGGAACGGGCTCACGGCGCGCACGCCGTCGACCGCAGCGGCCCTGTCGGCCACCTCGGGCGAGAAGCCGGCGAACTGCTGGGCCTTGAGGATCACGTCGGCCCGGATCCCCCGGTCGACCGCCGCGCGCACCGACGCCTTGGTCGACGCGCCGAACACCGCCACTGCGGTGACCAGGGTGAGCCCGATCACGAGCGCCGAGGCGGTCGCGGCCGTCCGGCGCGGGTTGCGCATCGCGTTCTCGCGGGCGAGCACGCCCGCGGGGCCGATGCGCCGACCGATCCGGCCGAGCGCCCCGGCGAACGGGCCGGCGAACGTCGCGAGGAGGATGACCACGCCCACGAGCACCAGCAGCGCCCCCGCGCCGACCCAGGCCAGGTCGCCGGTGAGGCTGCGGGCGTCGGCCGTGCGGTCGAGCCCCGTGATGATCACCGGGACCGCGGCGAAGGTCAACACCACGCCCACCAGCACCCGCCACGCCGTCGTGCGCCCCGGCGGGCGGGCGGTGTCGCTCATCGCCTCCAGCGGAGCGTCACGGGAGGCCCGGAGGGCGGGCCACAGCGCGGCGACGACCGTGACGAGCACCCCCACGCCGATCGCGACCGCCACGGTGCGGGAGGTGACCACCACGGCACCGTCGGGCACGTCGAAGCCGACCCCCTCGACCACCCGCAGCAGGAGCGCGGCGATGCCGACACCGAGGAAGAGCCCGGCCACCGACGCGACCACGCCGACGACCAGCGCCTCGGCGACGATCGCCGCGACGACCTGCGCCCGGCTGGCGCCGAGCACCCGGAGCAGGCCCAGCTCGCGCGCCCGTTGGGCCACCACGATCGTGAAGGTGTTGAAGACGAGCAGTGCGGCGATCACCACCCCGACCGCCGCGAACGCGAGCAGCGCCGCGGTCAGCAGCGCCAGGATGTCGCGCACCGCAGCCCCGGCGGCGGCCGCCGCGGTGGCCGCCGGCTGCGCTTCGTAGGCCGGGCCGAGCTCGGTCTCGACGCGTCGGGCCAGCCCGTCGACCCCCACGCCGGGCGCGGCGACCACGTTGACGGCGTCGACCTCTCCGGGCGCACCGACCGCCTCCTGCGCGGTGTCCTCGTCGAACGCGGCGTAGGTGAACGCGCCCAGGTCGAGGCGCTCGCCGAACCCGAACAGCCCCGAGATCGTGAACTCCCGGGCCGGGCCGGTGAGCAGGACCCGGACCCGGTCGCCGACCCGGAAGCCGTTGGCGCGCGCCGTGTCGACGTCCATCGCGACCTCGTCGGGCCCGACGGGCGGGCGACTGCGGGCGCCCACGAGGCGAAGGGGCCCGTCGCGACCGTCCTGGAACCACGACAGCCCGAGCGTCGGCGCCCCGCCCTTGCGGATCGCCTCGCCGTCGGCGCCCACGAACTGGGCGTACCCCCACACCACGCCATGGGCCGAGCCCACCCCGTCGATGGCGCCCACCTGGTCCACCACCGCGTCGGGGAACCGTTCCCGCGAGCCCTCGGGGCCGCTCTGACCTCGCAGCTGGACGACGAGGTCGACGTCGCGGACGGTGTCGTCGAACAACCCGTCGTACGAACGGTCCAGGGTGTCGGTCAGCACGTAGGTCCCCGCGACGAAGGCAACCCCGAGGAGGACCGCGACGACGGACAGCACGAAGCGCACCCGGTGCGCCACGATCCCCCTGACGGTCGCTCTGAACATGGACCCCTGATCCGTTCCGATCGGAGGACGGCGCCCCGCTCCGGCACCGGTCGCGATGGACCATGATGCTCGCCACCGACCACGTGGAGGAGACATCGGCATGGGACTGCTCGAAGGCAAGGGCGCGCTGGTCACCGGCGGCGGCTCGGGCATCGGCGCGGCGACCTGCCGGCGCTTCGCCCGGGAGGGCGCGGCGGTGGCCGTGCTCGACGTGAACGGCGAC
>Ga0194132_10005482_pt1 | contig 20474 bp, 16 predicted proteins | sample TA2KigOf80mmetaG_FD_148612 | JGI IMG/M metagenome (GOLD analysis project Ga0194132, IMG submission 148612) | Freshwater microbial communities from Lake Tanganyika, Tanzania - TA2015054 Kigoma Offshore 80m | ecosystem: Environmental > Aquatic > Freshwater > Lake | place: Tanzania: Lake... | reverse complement strand
GGCGCAGCCGGCGGCGGCGGCGGCGGCGGCTCGGCTGGCGGCGGCTCCTTCGCGCAACCGGCAAGCCCGACCACGACGATCAGCGTCAGGGCGAGTAACGACAGGTGGCGGCGCAGACTCATGGGCAAGGACTCCTGCTCGGGGTCAGGGGGGCCAACTCGTGAAAACCGAGAAGAGCTTAGCGTCCGCGGATCCTACTGTCAAACAAAACAGGTCGGACCCCGTCACAGCGGCGTCACTCGGTTTCCACTTCACACGAGAAGACCCGCAACCCGAGCGAGCGCCGGTCGGCCGAGGGCCCCGACTCCGCCGGGACCCAGACCCGGGAGGTCTCCAGATCCAGCGCTCCACCAGACGCCGCCACGAGCGCCGCCGGCACGCGGATGCTCCAGTCGAAATCGGACGACGGCTCGAACCGGCCCACGACCTCGTTTCCGGCCCTCAGGGTCACGGCGGGTACTTCGTCGAAGTACCGGAGGGGCGATTCCCCGCGCAGGGTCACGCGCAACGGCCGGGCTGGCCCCCGGATCTCCAGGCGGGCGCGCGCGCTCGTCCATCGCCAGCGACGCCCGGTCGTCGGGGCGTATTCGCCCTCGTGCCAGCCCTCGCCGAAGCCCCAGAGCACGTCGTCCCCACCGGCCACACCGAACTGCTCCATGCCGACCGGCACCGACCGGGCGCTGGTGGCGGCAACGGTCACGCGGGCATATCGGCCGGCGCCGGCAGCTAGGTCCGGCGGCAGGTCCACGAAACGCAGGAATCGCGGGGCCCCGGCGGTCACGGTCCACTCGTCAACCACGCGATCGTCCACGGCCACGCTTGCCCGTACCGGGCCGAGGTCCCCCTGTCCAAGGTATCGTCCGCCGATCATCAACCGGACGGGCCGGCTGTCGCGGGCGGCGTACGCGACGATCGGGTGTCGATGGGGACCCTCGCCGGCCACCTCCGCCCGGCCGGCCTGTTCCGGAGTCAGCCCCCAGCCGCGGCCGACGAACCAGCGGGGCGGCGGCAGCCGGTACCAATCCGAGCCCGTGGGGCGCACACCGCCCAGTTCCGGCCTGGACGCCACCGGCCAGCGATACCGCTGGACGTCGCGGCGCGTCTCGCGGTCCAGGAGCTCCATGTCGGTGCGTCTCGGCTCGGCGAGAAACCAGACCTCGCCGGTTCCGTCGCTGGTCCAGTACTCGCGCGCAATCGCGATCGCCAGCAGGTGCGCGGTCCCGGTGCGGACGGTCACGTCACCGAGATCGGCTGCGGTCACGGCCCTGGACAACGCCAGGTTCGATGTCACGAGCGCCGGCGGATCGACGATCGCCCGCTGCACGACATCCGCCATCGCCGCAAAGGCCGGGTGCGGGTTCCTGGCGTACTGCACGCTGGCCGGCAGTACGGTCGCGAGCGCTGCCACCGCCAGGAGCACGGCCGGCACGCCGCCCCGGGGGAGCGATCCGAGGCCGCGCGCCGCGAGGAACACGACGGCCGGCAGCACGGGCAGGGCGTACCGCGTGGTCACCGTCTCCTGGAACAGCAGGTGAAACGCCGCGTACGGCAGGAACGCAGCGGCCAGCAGCCAGCCGCTCCGGCGCTCCCGGCGCAGCATCGTCAACGCACCGGCCGCGGCAAGACCCAGCACGACAACCGCCAGCCAGACGTCCGCGCCGATGCCGCTCCCGTCCACGGGTGGTTGCGCACCCCAGGGCATGAGGAACGTGCGGAACGCTGCCAGGGCAGCCAGCCTCAGCGAGGGTCGTGCGTACAACATCTCGACGAAGGCGAAGTCCTCGCCCGCTTGTGAGTCGAGCGCTGCGAGATAGGCCCGCGGGCCACCCGTGGCCACCACCAGCGGGACGACCCAGCAGAGCACGCCAGCGCTCCACGCCCCGGCTGCGCGCAGTCCGATGCGCCACGTGCGAAGTGCGGGCGTCCCGAGCACGACGGCCAGGAGGAGCGGTGTCGTCAACCAGAACGTCTGCACCCGGAAGCCGAGGGCTGCGCCGGCCGCCAGGGCTGCGCCGGCCGTCATCAGGGCCGCCCGATCGCGCCGCGCCGCGCCCGCTGCCACCATCGCCCGCAGCGTCAGCGCCTGCGTGGCCATCGCCGCGGCCAGGCCGGTCATGTCACTCAGCGGGCGCTGGCCGGTCATCCAGAACAGCGGTGCGCACGCCAGCAGCACCGGTGCGATCCGCGACACCATGCCCGGGATCGGCTCGGAGCCGTCTGGACGTGACGCGCTCAACGATCGCGCGAGGCTCCACATGGCCACGAGGACGACGCCCCCGGCAATCGCCGACCAGACGGCCAGTGCGGCCGCTTCGGCTTCGATCGGTGCCATCCCGGGCGACACGAGCCCGACCACGAAGAGCGACAGTCGGCCGAGCGCGACGTAGAAGGGATTGCCCGGCGGATGGGGCTGGTGCCGGGCGGGATCGAACTCGCGCAGGCCGAGCGCGAAGTTGACCGAGTCGATGTCCTCGAGCGACGGCGAGAGGAGCAGCAGGTGCGTCGCGGCGTAGGCGACGGCCACTGTCCACGGCAGGACGCGGTCGAACCGGTCCACGACTCCCTGCGTCAGGTCTGACGGAGGACGATCCCGTCGTTCAGGCTGCCGGTGCGGTACCCGAGCAGATCGAGCGTGACATCGCGGTAGCCCGCCCGGACCAGCCCGGCGACGATGCGCTCCAGCAGTCCCGGCTCGGCGAGCCGCGACATCTCGTCCGCTCCCAGCTCCACTCGCGCCATCGCACCGTAGTGCCGGACGCGACACACGCGGAAGCCGAGCGAGCGCAGCGCGTCCTCGGCGCGCTCGATGCGCTGGAGCCGCTCGACGGTGACGGCCGTGTGGTACGGAATGCGCGACGACAGGCACGCGGACGCCGGCTCGTCCCAGGTGGGCAGCCCGGCGCGGCGCGACAGCTCGCGGATGTCGGCCTTCGTCAGGCCTGCCTCGTCCAGCGGGCTCCGCACGCCCCGTTCGGCGGCCGCTCGCCGGCCCGGCCGGTAGTCACCGCGGTCGTCGGCGTTGTTGCCATCCACGATGACGCCGATGTCGCGCGACGCGGCCACCGTCTGCAGCGTCTCGTAGAGCTCCTCCTTGCAGTAGTAGCAGCGGTCCACCGGGTTCGCGCGGTACTCCGCCCGCTCCATCTCGCCGGTGCGGACGAACTCGTGCCGGAGACCCGCGGCACGGGCCACGCGCAGGGCGAGCTGCCGATGATGGTCCGGGTAGCTGGGGCTGTCGGCGGTGAGGCAGAGGGCGCGGTCGCCCAGGACGCGGGTGGCGGCCCAGGCCAGGAACGCGCTGTCCACGCCGCCGCTGAAGGCGACGATGACCGCGCGGTAGGACCGCAGCAGGTCGAACAGCCGGCGCGATCGCGCCTCGAGCGCACTCGCCGCCTCAGCCGATCGCGCGCCGCCGTGCACCTCGGCCTCGCGTTCGACCGGAACGGCGGTCACTCGTCGTATTCCTCGTCTTCCTCGTCGTCCTCGTCGAGGTCGTCGTCGTCCTGATCGTCCTCGTCTGCGTCCTCGTCGAGGTCGTCGTCATCGTCGAGATCGTCGTCTTCGTCGGCGAAGTCGAGATCCCCGTCGTTGACGAGCAGCGTCCGGCCGCACTCCGGGCAGCTGAGCGTGTCGCCCTCTTCGTAGTCTTCGAGGTCAATCTCGTCGAACTCACAGTCCGGACAGGTCGCCATCACTCACTCCACACACCCGCACCGCGCACGGCGTCCGGATTATAGCGAGAAGGCTCGAACGGCTGCAACGCACGCCAACGATCGTCGGCGGTGTCAACACGCGGGCCGGCCGGGCTACCGCGCCCGCAGCAGCCGCACGGCGTTTCCGACGACGATCACCGAGGCGCCCGTGTCGGCGAGAATCGCCAGCCACAGCGTCGCGATGCCGGCGACGGCCAGGCCGAGCACGAGGAACTTCAGGACGAGCGCGATCGCGATGTTCGTGCGGATGTTGCCGAGCGCCGCCCGAGCGAGACGCAGCGCGTAGGGCAGCTTCAGCAGCTCGTCCGACATCAGCGCGACGTCGGCGGTCTCGAGCGCCGCGTCGGAACCCGCCGCGCCCATCGCCGCACCCACGTCGGCCACGGCCAGGGCGGGAGCGTCGTTCACGCCGTCGCCGACCATCAGCACCGCACCGTGCCGGGTGCGCAGCGCCTGCACGAGCTCGTGCTTCTGCTCCGGCAGCAGGCCGGCATGAACCTCGTCAAGGCCGAGCTCGTCTGCGAGGGGGGCCGCAGCGGCGGGATGGTCGCCGGTCAGCATGACGAGGCGGGTGACCTGCTGGCCGCGCAGCGACTCGATCGCCTCGCGCGCCGTGTCGCGGATCCGATCGGCCACGGCGATGGCGCCGATCGCGCGACCCTCGACCGCCACGAACACGATGGAGCGGCCGGGCCGCTCGATCCCGCCCGTGTCGAGGCCGGCCACGGCGGGGTCGATGCCGCGCCCGGTCATCAGGCGCGCGTTGCCAACGAGGATCCGCTGCCCGTCCACCACGCCTTCCGCGCCCAGACCGGGGAGCACCGTGACGTCCGTCGCGGCCGCCACCGCCGACGATGCAGCAGCCGCCACGGCCCTGGCAATCGGGTGCTCCGACCGTGCCTCCACGCGCGCCGCGGTCTCGATTACCTGCGCCGGCGACAGGCCCGGCATCGCCACCACGCCGGCGACGGCGGGCTCGCCACGCGTGAGCGTGCCGGTCTTGTCGAACGCCACCACCTTCACGGCCGCCAGGCGTTCGAGCTGCGCGCCCCCCTTCACGAGGACGCCGTGCCGCGCCGCACCGGCCAGCGCGGCCACGACCGACACGGGCGTGGAGATCACCAGCGCGCAGGGGCACGCCACGACGAGCAGCACCAGCGCCCGGTAGATCCAGACGTCCATGTCGCCGCCGGCGACCCACGGGCCCAGGACCATGGCGAGCGCGACAAGGATCACGATGGGGGTGTAGACCCGCGCGAAGCGATCGACCAGCGTCTGCACGGGCGCCCGCTTCGACTGCGCCTCCTCGACGAGGTGGACGATCCGCGCCAGCCTCGTGTCGTCCCGGAGACGCGTGACCCGGACGTCGATGGCGCCGCGGCCGTTGATCGTGCCGGCGAACACCTCGTCGCCGGGGGCCTTGTCCACCGGCAGCGACTCGCCCGTGATCGACGACTCGTTGACGTCGGTCCGGCCGGAGAGGATCTCGCCGTCGAGCGGCACCTTGCCCCCGGGCCGCACGACGATCGTGTCGCCCACCGCGACCTGGTCGACGCCGACCCTGACGTCGGCCCCGTCCCGCCGGACCAGCGCTTCCGGCGGCGTCAGGTCCATCAGGGCGCGGATCGCCTGTCTGGCGCGCTCCATCGTCCGCGCCTCGAGCCACTGCGCGATCGCGAAGAGGAGGACGACGCTGGCCGCTTCGCTCCACTCGCCGAGCGCGACCGCGCCGGACACGGCCACGACCATCAGGACGTTGATGTCGATCGACCGCGAGCGGATCGAGACGAGCGCCCGCCGGGCCGGGTACACCGCGCCGATGGCAGCCGCGGCCAGGAACAGCACGTCGGCGATCTCGCCCGCTTTCGCACCCACCCACCCCAGCGCCACGAGCCCCTGGAGCAGCAGGCCCACTCCCATCCCGGCTGCTGCGATCCGTACGAGGTGCCACCGCCACTCGACGGTCGTGCCGTACGACGTCGGCTGCTCGTGCTCCAGCCACATCCGCATCCCGGTGCCGCCGATGGCCTCGACCATGGCGGTCGTGGACAGGCGGGCGGCGTCGAAAGTGACGTGGAGCCGCTGGTTGAGGAGATCGGCGGACATCGCCTCCAGCCCCACCAGCGGCCGGAGGCGGCGTTCGAGCAGGGTCACCTCCTCGCCGCAGTCCATCCCCTCCACGCGGAAGGTTGCCTCCGCGTGGAGTTCGCAGACGCCGCAGGTGGTGGAGGTGGAGGTGTCCACGGTCGTATCCGGCGCTCGACGACGCCCGGCGCGGCCGGGGCCGCGCTCAGAGCGACGCCAGGGCCGCGTTCAGCTTCGCGTAGTCCGGCTCGTTCCGCGCGTCGTCCAGAACCTCGCGGTATGCGATCCTGCCGTCACCAGATACGACGACGACGGACCGCTTTGCGATCCCCTTCAGGCCGACCATATCGGGGTTCAGGACGTCATAGGCACGGATCACGTCCTTGTTGAAGTCGCTGAGCAGGGGGAAGCTGAGCTTCTGCTCGGCGCCGAACGCCTTGAGCGCGAAGAACGTGTCGACGCTGATGCCGAAGACCTGCGCCTTGCTCAGGTTGTTCAGGGAACCGAGCCGGGCGGCGTCCCGGAACGTGCACAGCTCCTTCTGGCACACGGAGCTGAACGCCGCAGGAAAGAACGCCAGGACGACCGGTTTGCCCTTGGCCAGCTCGGCGCTGAGCGTGACGGCCTCGCGATCCTGGTTGGGTAGTGTGAAATCTGGTGCTGTCGTGCCGACGTCGGCTGCCATCGAACCTCCTGTGTGCCCCGAACCGCGCGGGGATGAAGCTTTCGATTTAACCATACCGGCGCCGGGTTGCCTCCGTGCGTGCGCTCGACTAGAATTTCGGGTTGCGCTTCCTAACATGAACGTTCTCTAGGAGTTATCCGTGATCGAGGTGCAGCACGTCACCAAGCGGTATGGTCCGGTGACCGCGGTGGACGACATCAGCTTCCGCGTCGAGCGTGGCGAGATTCTGGGTTTTCTGGGGCCGAACGGCGCCGGCAAGACCACGACGATGCGCATCATCACCGGCTACATGCCCCCGACCGAGGGGCGGGCGATCGTGGCGGGCTTCGACGTGCTGGAGCAGCCGATCGAGGCCAAGCGGCGCACCGGCTACCTGCCGGAAACGCCGCCGCTGTACCCGGACATGCGCGTGTCCGAGTACCTCACCTTCGTGGCGAAGGTGAAAGGCGTGGCGCGGAGCCAGGTCAAGGCGCGCGTGGACGGGGTGATGGAGCGGACGCGCATCGCCGACGTGGCGCGGCGCCAGTGCGGCCAGCTCTCCAAGGGCTACCGCCAGCGCGTCGGCCTGGCGCAGGCGCTGCTGCACGACCCCGAGGTGCTGATCCTGGACGAGCCGACCGCCGGCCTGGATCCGAAGCAGATCATCGAGACGCGGCAGCTCATCAAGGCGCTGGCCGGCGACCACACGATCGTGCTGAGCACGCACATCCTGCCCGAGGTCAGCCAGACCTGCCAGCGGGTGGTCATCATCAACAAGGGGCGCGTCGTCGCCGTGGACACGCCCGAGAACCTGACGGCGCGGGTCCGGGGCTCCGAGGCGATGTACCTGCAGGTGGACGGTCCGGGACCGGACGTCAGCGCCGCGCTGACGCAGGTGCCCGGCGTCAGCGGGGTGACGCTGAACGACGGTGCGGGCGGCCCCGTGAGTGTGGAGGTCACGAGCGAAGACGGCCGCGACGTCCGGCGCGAGCTCGCCTCGGCGGTGGTCTCGCGCGGGTGGGGGCTGCTGGAGCTTCGGCCGATGCGGCTGAGCCTGGAGGAAATCTTCCTGCACCTGACGACCGAAGACACGACGGCGGCCGAGCCCGGAGTGGCGCCGCCCGAGCCGCCGCAACCCGGGCAGGAAGAGGAGACCACGCATGCGTAACGTGCTGGCCATCGCGCACAAGGAAGTGAAGGCGTACTTCGACTCGCCGATCGCCTACGTCTTCATCGGCTTCTTCGCGCTGCTGTTCGGCTACTTCTTCGTGGCGCTGCTCTCGTTCTTCACGAGCCAGAGCATGCAGATGTCGATGATGGGCGCGCCGGTGAACGTGAACCAGCAGCTCATCACGCCGCTGTTCCTCAACACGAGCGTGGTGGTGCTGTTCGTGCTGCCGTCGATCACGATGCGGACCTACGCCGAAGAGAAGCGGTCCGGGACGATCGAGCTGCTGCTGACCTCGCCGCTGACGGACATGCAGATCATCCTGGGCAAGTTCATCGGCGCGATGACGCTCTACGCGGCGCTCCTCGCCGTGACGGTCGTGCACATCGGCGTCCTGTTCTGGAAGGGGAACCCGGAGGTGCTGCCCGTGCTGACCGGCTACCTCGGGCTGCTGCTGATGGGCGGCTGCTTCGTGTCGGTGGGGCTGCTGATCTCGAGCCTGACGAAGAACCAGATCGTGGCGGCGATGGTGACCTTCGCCGTGTTCCTGCTGCTGTGGGTCATCGACTGGATCAGCCAGTTCACCGGCCCGCTGGCGCAGCAGGTCCTGACCTACCTGTCGGTGACCCAGCACCTCGACGACTTCACGCGCGGGGTGGTCGACACGAAGCACCTGGTCTATTACGTGAGCTTCATGGCGTTCGGCCTGTTCCTGACCGCGCGGTCGGTGGACACCGAGCGGTGGCGGGGCTGAATCATGGTGATGCGCATTCTCAACATCGTGGGCTGGATCGGCGTCGCGCTCGTGTTCGCGGCCGTCGTGCTGCGGTTCGTCCGGCCCGAGCTGGACCAGTACGCCGTGTACCTGGCGTGGGCGGGCCTGGCGTCCGTGGTGCTCTACACGCTGGGCCAGTGGCGGGCGATCCTCGACGCCTTCAAGCGGCGGCAGGCGCGCTACGGAGCGCTGGCGAGTGCCAGCGTCCTGATCGTGCTGGGGCTGCTGGTGGCCGTGAACTACCTGGCGTCGCGGCAGAACAAGCGGTGGGACCTGACGGCGAACCAGCAGTTCAGTCTGTCGGACCAGACGACCAACCTGCTGCAGGGGCTGGAGGAGCCGCTGCGGCTGCTGGTCTTCGACCGGGGCAGCGATCTGGACCGGTACCGGACACGGCTGGCCGAATACGAGTACCAGTCCTCGCAGGTCGAGGTGGAATACATCGACGCCGACAAGATGCCGGTCCAGGCGCGTCAGTACAACGTGGAGAGCTACGGCACCATCGTCCTCGAGTACCAGGGGCGGCAGGAACGGGCGATCTCGGATTCCGAGCAGGACCTGGGGAACGCCCTGGTGAAGGTCATCACCGGCGAGCAGAAGAAGGTGTATTTCCTGCAGGGGCACGGCGAGAAGGATCGCGACGCGGGAGACCGCGCCGGCCTGACCAGCGTGGCGCTGGCGCTGGAGCGCGAGAACTTCGAGGTCGCCGAGCTCGTGCTCGCGCAGGTGGACGAGGTCCCGGCGGATGCGTCGGTGCTCGTGGATGCCGGCCCGACGACCGACCTGGCCGAGTTCGAGGTGGACGTGCTCCGGCGGTACCTGAACCGGGGCGGCCATCTGCTCGTGCTGCTCGACCCGCCGGACCAGGCGGGCGCCTCGATGCCGGTGTACGAGGGCTTCCTCCGCGAGTGGGGTGTGTCGGTCGGCAACGACGTCGTGGTGGACATCAGCGGCATGGGCCGGCTGTTCGGTGCCGATGACCCGTCGATGCCCGTGGCGGCGACGTATCCCCCGCACCCGCTGACCGAGCGCTTCAGGCTCCTGACCGCATTCCCCCTGGCGCGCTCGATCTCGGCGATTCCCGACTCCGCCGAGCGGGCGGCGCGGCCGCTGATCGAGACCAGCGAGCGCAGCTGGGCCGAGTCGAACGTGGCCCAGTTGCTGGAGTCCGGCGAGGTCGCGATGGATCCCGAGAGCGGCGACCGGCCGGGACCGATCACGATCGGCGTGGCCGTCGCGCTGCCTTCGCCCGACGCCGTGAAGGCGGAGGAAGCGGCCGCCGCCGAGTCCGAGGACGGTGTGGAACCGGAACCGGCCGACGAGTCGGACCGCAAGCCCGAGACGCGGGTGGCGGTGATTGGCGACTCGGACTTCGCGTCCAACGCGTATCTGGGCATCCAGGGGAACCGCGACCTGTTCATGAACGCGGTCAACTGGCTGGCGCAGCAGGAGAACCTGATCTCGATCCGGCCGCGCGAGGCGAGCGACCGGCGCATCACGCTGACCGCCGCCGAGCAGCAGTCGATCTTCTGGTTCACGCTGCTGGGCGTCCCCGCTGCGGTGCTGGGCCTGGGCGTCTACACCTGGTCGCGGAGGCGGCGGTAACGTGCGCGGGCTGAAGTCCACGATCGCGCTGGCCGTCGTCCTGATCGGCCTGGGCGCGTACATCTTCCTCGTCGAGCGCCAACGGCCCGCGTCGGACCTGCCCGAGAAGGAGGACATGTTCGCCGTCGAGGCGGACGCCATCGAAGAGATGACCGTCACCGCGACGCTGGGCGAGCGGACGGTGCTGAGGAAGTCCGATGGCGAGTGGCAGGTCGTCGAGCCGATCGCGACGGATGCCGACCCCACCGCCCCAGGGACGATCACCTCCGGCCTGGCCACGCTGGAGATCGACAGCGTGCTCGAGGAGAACCCGGCCAGCGTGGCCGACTACGGACTCGACCCGCCGAAGATCGAGGTGGCGTTCAGGGCCGCAGGCGCCAGCGAGCCGTTCCGGCTGTTGCTGGGCGACAAGACGCCGACCGGCGCCGGGATGTACGCGAAGCGGAACGACGAGGCGCGGGTGCTGCTCGTGTCGCCGTTCATCGACACCGTCTACAACAAGACGCTGTTCGATCTGCGCGACCGGCGGGTGCTGCAGTTCGAGCGGGTGGACGTGAACGCGATCGAGATCGTGGACGGCGGCTCGACGGTCGCCTTCGCGAAGCGAACCGACACCGAGTGGGACCTCATCGAGCCGCTCCAGGCCCGCGGGGACTATGGCGCGATCGAGGGCGTGCTGGGCGCGCTCGCAGCCACCGAGGTGCAGCAGTTCATTGCGCAGGAACCGGAGAGCCTCGCCGAATACGGACTCGACAAGCCGACCGTCACCGTGAAGGTGGCGGGCCCGAAGACCGATCGCACGCTGCTGATCGGCAATGCGATGACCGGCACGCGGTACGCGAAGGACTCCGGGCGGCCCGGCGTGTTCACCGTGGGCGACAACCTGCTCGGCGACATCCGGAAGGACGTGAGCGGGTTCCGGCGCAAGGACGTGTTCGACTTCCGCACGTTCACCGCCAACCGCGTGTCGTTCGCGCGTGGCGGCGAGACGATGACGCTGGAGAGGAGCGCAGGCGAAGACGGCCAGGACGTCTGGAAGCTCGGCGATCGGACGCTCGAGACCGTGGACGCCGAAGATCCGCTGACGAAGTTCTCGAACCTGCGCGCCGACGGCTTCGAGGCGAACCTGCCCGCCGCGCTGTCCGAGCCGGAGCTGGTGATTTCCGCGAGCTTCGACGACGAGGAGCGGACCGAAGAGGTGCGCTTCGGCGTGGACGGCGACACTGTGTACGCCGCCCGTGATCGGGAGCCCGGCGCCGCGAAGATCCCGAAGACCGCGTTCGACGAAGCCGTCGCCGCCCTCGACGCACTCAAGGAGTAGGGGCTCGCCGTAGCGCGGAAAGCCTGATGCCCGGCCGCCAGGGCAGAGGCGCGGCACTCATGGACCGTGCGAACATCGCGTGGCCCCATGACCTGGCCTGAGGTGCAGTTCCTCGCCCGCGGCTGGAAAGCCCGGTTTCGCGACCACCGGGCCGAGATCGCCGCCCTCACGGGGGCGCTGGAGCCGACGGACATCGCCGTGGACGTCGGCGCCAACAAGGGGAGCTTCCTGCCGTCGCTGGCGCGGGCCCTTCCGAAGGGGCTCGTCGTGGCCTTCGAGCCTCAGCCCGTCCTGGCCACGTACCTCCGGGACGCCGTCAGGCGCGCGAAGCTCTCCAACGTCCTCATCGAAGCCGTCGGCGTATCCGACAGGGCCGGCACCCTCTCACTCGCGATCCCCGGCGATAGCGAATCGTCCCCAGGGGCCTCGTTCGAAGACGCCGTGAGGGCACGCGGGCGCTGCCGCGTGATCGACGCGCCGGTAGTGACACTGGGCCAGTACTTCGCGTACGAGCCCCGCCACATCGGCGCCATCAAGATCGACGTCGAAGGCCACGAGCTGTCCGTGCTGCGCGGCGCGGAGCAGATCCTCCGCGCGCACCGACCGATCGTGGTCTGCGAGTCCGAAGACCGGCACATCTCCACGGGCGGCGTGACCGCGGTGCTGGCCTTCTTCGCGAGCCTGGGCTACGAAGGGTTCTTCGTCCACAGGGGTCGCCTCGTCCCCGTGGCCGACTTCAATCCTCTGCGGCACCAGCGGGCGGAGGGCGAGCGATTCTGGGACGACAGGGACTACTGCAACAACTTCATCATGAGTCCCCTGCCACGCTGAACCACCCGGCAGCCGTACACCGGTATGCTGGCGGGAATGCGTCTCTCGGTCCTCGATCTGGTCCCGGTCGGCACCGGGGCCTCCCCCCGCAAGGTGATCAACGGCGATTGCCGACGACTTCCTCACCGGCCCCCGCATGCGTCCCGACGTTGACCGGCTCGTGTCCCGCCGATAGGATTCGCAAGTCGTGCGCCACCTCATCCCTGCCATCGCCATCGCCCTTCTGCCTGCCGCAGGCCCGTTTCCAGCAGCCGCCCAGAGCCCGCCAGCCGCGGGCGCCGGAATCCTCGCACTGACGCGCCCGGAGGCGACGGCCTCACGCGCCACGTCACCCCTCACCCTGGACGGCGCGCTCGAAGAGGAGGCCTGGCGCAACGCGGCGCCGCTGACGGACTTCGTCCAGGCGGAACCTCTCGAAGGGCAGCCAGCCAGCGAGCGCACCGACGTGCGGATCGTCTTCGACGACGAGGCCCTGTACGTCGGCGTGTCCCTGGGCGACACCAACCCCGGCCAGATCGTCACCACCGACACGCGGCGCGACTCGAACCTCGGCAACCAGGACTCGTTCACGATCATCCTCGACACGTTCCTCGACCGGCAGAACGGCTTCGTGTTCGGCACCAACGCAACCGGGATCCAGTACGACGCGCAGGTGCGCAACCAGGGCAACGAAAGCGCCACGTGGGATGGGAGCTGGGACGTGCGGACGCGGGTGGGCGAAACGGGCTGGACGGCGGAATTCCGCATCCCGCTCCGCACGCTCCGCTATGGCCCTCCGCCGCAGGTCTGGGGCGTCAACTTCCTCCGCAACATCCAGCGGCGCCGCGAGCGCGCCTACTGGGCGCCCCTGCCCCGCCAGTACGAGCTCGCCCGGCTGTCGTCCGCCGGCGAACTGCGCAACCTGGCCCTCCGGGCGCCGCGCAACCTGAAGATCCTGCCCTACGTGGTCAGCTCGGCCAACCGCAACTTCACGCCGGGTGCGACGACGGACCTCGACGGCGACGTCGGCATCGACGCGAAGATCGGCGTCACGCCCAGCCTGAACCTCGACCTCACCTACAACACCGACTTCGCCCAGGTCGAGGTGGACACGCAGCAGATCAACCTGACGCGCTTCAACCTGCGCTTCCCGGAGAAACGCCCCTTCTTCCTGGAGAACGCCGGCCTCTTCGCGGTCGGCGCCGCGGCCGGCGGCCTCACCAGTTCAGGGGATCTCGACCTCTTCTTCAGCCGCCGCATCGGCCTGGACGAAGGCGGGAACCTCGTCCCGATCCTCGGCGGCGCCCGCCTCAGCGGCAAGGCCGCCGGCTACAACATCGGCCTCTTCAACATGCAGACCGACGACGTGGGCGAGCGGGCTGGCGACAGCTTCACCGTGGCCCGCGTGAGCCGCGACCTGCCGAGCCGTTCGGGCGTCGGCGTGCTGTTCATCAACCGGGCGGCCACCGGCGACCTGGCCGACGACGACAACTGGAACCGTACCTGGGGCCTGGACGGACGCTTCGGCATCGGCGAGCGCGTCACCATCGGTGGATTCGCGGCCAGGACGGAGACACCCGGACTGACCGGCCGGGACCACGCCTGGAACATGACCTCGTCGTACGACGACGGGAAGACGCTGGTGAACTTCGACTACGGCATCGTGGGCGAGGACTTCAACCCCGAGGTCGGCTACCTCGAGAACACTCTCGGCTACCGCCGCTGGTACGTCCGCGTGCAGGAGAACATGCGCCAGGAGCGCATCCGGTCCTGGGGCTTCCGCGAGTTCCAGCCGCACGCCAACTACACGCGGTACGACTACCTGGACGACGGCGGCCTGCAGAACGCGGCGCTGCACGTGGACAACCACTGGGACTGGGAGAACGGCAACTTCATCAGCACCGCCATCAACGGGAGCTGGGAGGGGCTGCGGGAGCCGTTCACGGTCTACCCGGGCATCGTCGTTCCGCCGGGGGAACACGGCGGCCTCCGCTTCACGATCCGCGAGAACACGGATACCCGGAAGTGGATCTCCGTCCGGCACCAGATGGACCTGGGCACCTTCCTCAACGGCGACCAGCAGAGCCACAACTTCGGCTTCACCGTCCGGCAGGGAGGCACGTTCACGTCGACGCTGTCGTGGACCCGGCGGGATATCGAGCTGCCGGCGGGCTCGTTCGTGACCAACCTCGGGAACGTCCGCCTGACCTACAACTTCACGCCGTCGGTGTTCGTGCAGAGCCTGATCCAGTACAACGACGTGACCGACCGCTGGTCCACCAACCTGCGCTTCCACTGGCTGCAGACGGCTGGCACGGGGCTCTTCGTCGTCTACAACGACACGGAGAGCCTGCAGGGCCTCGGCCCGGTGAACCGCGCGTTCATCGTGAAGTACGTGCAGCAGTTCGATGTGCTGAGGTAGGGCAGCTCCGGCTGCGTGTCGGCCGGCTGAAGCCGGCCGCTGCATGTCAGCATGCAGGACTCCTCCCTCGCAGGCGCCGGCTTCAGCCGGCCCAACGCACGGCTCACGGCCCAATGGACGCCAGGCGGGCGACGATGCGATCGATCGTCGAGGTGACATCCACGCCTGAACCTTCGAAGTGGTTCGCCAGGATGGCAAACGCCAGCGGCTCCCCGCCAGCCGTGGTGACGTAGCCGGCCAGCGTCCGCACGTGCGTCATCGATCCGGTCTTCGCGCGCGCGTTGCCGGAGGCGGCGGTGCCCGTCATCCGCGCTTCGAGCGAACCGTCGACGCCGGCAACCGGCAGGCCAGCCATCAACGGGGACCATCCGGACGGATCGTAGACACGTGCAAGGACGGCTGCGAGCGCGGCGGGCGTGAGCTGGTTGTGGCGCGACAGCCCTGAGCCGTCCGCCATCCACACGGTGTCCGGCGCCACCCCCCATGCCTCGAGGCGCGCACGGGCTGCCTCGATGGCGGGACCCGTCGCGCGCGGTCCGTCGGCTCCGGTGGCCAGCCGCAGGATCGCCTCGGCGTACATGTTCACGCTGTCCTTGACCACGGGTCGGATCAGCTCGGACAGCGGCGGAGACTCCACGGAAACCAGCGGCTCGCCCGGCATGGGTCCCGGGACCAGATCGTCGACGTCCGCGGCCGCGCCCCTCACCTGGATGCCCTCGCCGATGAGGGCGGCGCGGATCACCTGCGCGAACGCAAGCGTGGGGTTGCCCACGGCCACAGTCAGGACCGCCGCCGGTGCGCCGGCGGCGATGTCCCCGGCGATCGTCAGGCCGGCGTCGACCGGATGCCGCTCCGCCCAGAGGGTTCTCGGAGAGCCGGCGGGCGCGGTGACGGCTCGGTTCACCAGCAGCAGGCCGGCAGCCTCGGGCTCCAGCACGAGTCTCGGAGGCGACCCCTCGGTCGACGCCGGCCGGACGGTGACCCGCGTCGTGTTCTCCCGGATGTTCAGCGCGCCGGCAAGTGCCCCGGATGCGGTTCCGAGGTCGTCCCATGACCAGGCCAGCCCCGGTCTCGGCTCCTCGACCCGGTCGTCGTGTCCGACGATGCGGCCGTCGATACGCAGGATCCCCCTGGCTCGCAGCGCCGCAATCAGTGGGGCGACGAACTTCACGCCGCCACGCCCCTCGAGCGACGGATCGCCGTCGCCCTCGAGCACGAGGTCTCCGCGGAGGGTCCCGTCCACGACGGGTCCGGCAGCGGACGCGGTCGTGCGAAACCGGTAGTCCGGCCCGACCGCGGCCAGGGCCACCGCCGCGGTGATGACCTTCAGCGTCGACGCAGGGACGAAACGGGCGTCCGGGTTGAGCGCGACCAGGCGCCGGCCGGTGGTCAGCGACTCGACGACGATGCCCCAGGACGCGTGGCGATGCCCCGGCTGGTCGATCAGCGTGCTGACAGCCTGCTGGAGTTGGGCGAGCGTGGCGTCGCGACCGGTGGTCGGCGCGACTGGTGTGACCTTCGCGCAGGCGGGAGCCAGGCCGGCTACGAGCAGAGCCACGAGCGGACCGCGAGGCGAACTTCGCATGTCGATGGGCCGTCTAGACCCGGCCCCTGCGAGTGTCCGTGTCCGCCCCACTCACCCTGTCCGCCCTACCCGCCCTCCGTGGGCGGCGCCCCCGGCAGTTCGAAGTGGAAGATGGCGCCGCCGGCAGGCGCGCGGCGGTACCCGATCGTGCCGCCCATCGAGTCGATGATGCCGTAGCTGACCGACAGGCCAAGGCCGGTGCCATCGCCCACGGCCTTGGTGGTGAAGAAGGGCTGGAACAGCTTCGGTTCGTCTTCCGGCGGCACGCCGCGTCCGGTGTCTTCCACTTCCAGCAACACGCGGCCACCGTTGTCGAAGGAGCGGATCGTGATGCGGCCGGGCAGGCGTCCGGACGCCAGGATGACCTGCTCCGCGTTGACGACGAAGTTCAGCACGACCTGCTGCAGCTCGCTGAACACCGCCAGCACGGGCCGCTCGGACCGCACGTCGATCAGCAGCTCGATGTTCTCGGATTCCAGCCGCCGTTGTCGCAGCTCGGCGACGGACCGGACGACATCGGCCAGTCGAATCGGCGCGGCCGCGCCTGGCGTCTGCCGGGCGAACATCGCCAGGTTCCGGATGATGCCGCACGCCCGCGCGCTTTCGCGCTGGATGAGCTGCAGGTCGCGGGTCGCGTCCTCCGGCAGCTGGTGCTGCATCTGGAGCAGCTCGGCGAAACCCAGAATCGCCTGCAGCGGATTGTTGATTTCATGGGCCACGCCGGACACGAGCACGCCGACCGCGGCCAGGCGCTCCTGACGGATCACCTGCCGCTGCAGCGACACGAGCTCCTCGCGCGTGGCGCGCTCATGCCGGACCTGCGCGTCCAGGGCCTCGCGCGCCTCGCGGAGGCGATCCACCATCATCGCGAACGTGTCCTGCAGGCGTGCCAGATAGGGGGTCGGCATGGAGCGCCGCGAGAGGGGACCGTAGTCGCCTGCCACCACGCGCCGCATCGCCTGGTCGAGATGATCGACCGCGCCGAGCAGCCGTCGAACGAACCACCAGAGCGAGAGGACCCAGGCCACCGTCGCGCCGCCAATCAGCGACAACGACCGCGCCACGCGGCCTTCCGGCCCCGCAGGAGACAGCGACAGGATCACCAGCAGCATGAGGCCGCCGATGATCGCCGGCAGCAGCAGGACCGACAGGGGAAAGCTGCCGCCCAGCCAGCCGGAGGACGAGGTGATCAGGCGGCTGGCGGCCGGCTCCGGCGCGGGCGGAGGCTCCACGATCGGCGGGGTTGATGCCATCATTGCTGCAGCAGCGGATCCTCGACGCCCGCACGCGCAAAACCGGCGGCACGGATCAGGCAGCTGTCACACCGCCGGCACGGCCGTCCGTCGTCTGCGGGATCGTAGCAGCTGTGCGTCAGGCCGTAGTCCAGGCCCAGCCGCACGCCCGCCAGGATGATCTCCGCTTTCGACAACCCGATCAACGGGCACCGAACCGCAAACCGCTCGCCCTCCACGCCTGCCCGGGTGGCCAGGTGCGCGAGGCGCTCGAACGCCTCGACGTACTCGGGGCGGCAGTCCGGGTACCCGGAGTAGTCGAGTGCGTTCACGCCGATCACGATGTCCCTGGCGCCCAGCGTCTCGGCCCAGGCCAGCGCCAGCGACAGCAGGATCGTATTCCGGGCAGGGACATACGTGGAGGGAATCTCGTCGGGGATGACCGTCCGGTCGCGCGGCACCGGGTCGTTCGACGTGAGCGCGGATCCCCCGAACGCCCGCAGGTCGACGTCCAGCTCCAGATGCCTGGCGACGCCGAGCGACAACGCCACCGCCCGCGCGGCTTCGAGCTCACGCGCGTGCCGCTGCCCGTAGCGCACGGTGAGCGCGTACAGCGAGAACCCTTCCTCGCGCACGAGCGCCGCCGCCGTGTAGGAATCGAGACCGCCGCTCAGCAGGACGACAGCGGAAGGCGTGGCCATTGATGATTGGGGATTGGGGATTGAGGATTGGTGATTGGATTGACGATTGACGATTGGCAATTGGCAATTGGCAATTGGCAATTGACGATTGACGATTGGTGATTGCGGGGGCGGTGCGCTCACACGCCGCGCGAGGCCGCCGGCCAGATGTACTTGTGCGCCTGGAGCTGCACCCGAACCGGGAGCCGGTCGGCCAGTATCCACTCCGACAGCAGGCGCGGGTCGAGCACGCCATGGACGGGCGACAGGTGGATGGCGGCGACGCGGCTGGTCAGCGTGTGCTCCGCCACCACGCGCCGCGCGAACTCGTAGTCCGCGCGATCGGCAACCACGAACTTGACTTCGTCGTGGGGGCGGAGGCGGAAGAGGTTCTGCCAGTCGTTCTTCTCCGATTCGCCGCTGCCCGGGCACTTCACGTCGAGGATGGTCACCACGTCCGGCGGCACGCGCGCGGTGCTGCGGTGGCCGCCGGTCTCCAGAAGGACCGTGCGCCCGGCAGCCACCAGCCGTTCCATCAGGGGGTACACGGCGTCCTGCAGGAGCGGCTCGCCGCCGGTGACCTCCACGAGCGGGCACCCGTACGACTCCACCTCGGCCAGCACATCGTCGATCGCGCGCTTCCGGCCCTCGTAGAAGGCGTACGCCGTGTCGCACCACGAACAGCGGAGGTCGCAGGCGGTCAGCCGCACGAAGACGCACGGGCGCCCCGCATAGCTGGATTCGCCCTGAATCGAGTGGAAGATCTCGTTGACGGTCAGCATCGAAGGTCTCATCGGGACGGCGCCGCTCGCCGGCTGGAACCCGCGCCCGGACCCGGTCTGAAATTGTACGCTGGCACCGATGGACCGCGTGCGCGTCGGCACCTCCGGCTGGAGCTACCCGTCCGGACCCGGCACCTGGAACGGCTTGTTCTATCCTCGCAGCCGCTCCCGGAAGGCCGGCACCGACACGTTCGACGAACTGCGCTTCTACGCCGCGCACTTCGACACCGTCGAGGTCAACACGACGTTCTACGGACCGCCCCGGGCGGCGATCGCCAGAAGCTGGGTCGAGCGCACGCCGGCCGGGTTCGAGTTCGCCTTAAAGCTGTACCAGAAGTTCACGCACCCCCGGATGTTCCGGGAGGCCGCGCTGAAGCGCGCGCCCGGCTCGTCAGGCGCGCTCCTCGATCTGCTCGCCGAGGTCACGCAAGCCGACATCGACGAGTTCCGGGCCGGCATCGATCCGCTGGCCTCCTCCGGCAGGCTGGGCCCGCTGCTCGCGCAGTTCCCGCCCAGCTTCAGGAGCACGCCCGAGGCCCGCGGCTACCTCGACGCACTGCTGACCGCGTTCCAGAACTACCCCGTCGCCGTGGAACTGCGCCATCGGAGCTGGAGCGACGACTTCGGCGGCACGCTGGACCTGCTCAACCCGCACCGCGCCGCGCTCGTCCAGATCGACGAACCGAAGTTCCGCCTTTCGATCGCGCAGAATCGCCTGCCGAACGTCCGCGGCTTCTACTACATGCGCCTCCACGGCCGGAATGCCGCGCAGTGGTGGCGCCCCTCGCACCGGGACGAGCGGTACAACTACCTGTACACCGCGGACGAGCTGCGCGAGTTTTCGGACGCCGCGGGTGCCGCGAAGGCGATCACCGGCAAGGCGTACCTCTACACCAACAACCACTTTTCCTCGAAGGCCGTCGTGAACGCGGTGATGCTGAAAGCCCAGCTCGGGGAACCGATCGACGGTGCGTATCCCCCCGAGCTGCTCGAGCGGTATCCGGAGATCGCGGGGCTGGCGCAGACCGCGCCGGCCGGGGTCAGGACGACATCACCGTGACTTCACTGGTCGTGACGCCCGTCTCGGCACGCCGATTCTGGGACAGTCGGCGACGATCGCGCAGTCCCCGCACCGCGGCGAGATCGGCCGGCAGACGTTCTGACCCCACGTCACCAGGTACAGGTTCAGGTACGGCCACCACCGCCGGTCCACCGCACGGTACAGGGCCTGCTCGGTATCTTCCGGGTCGGCGGTCCGCACCCACCCCAGCCGGTTGGAGATGCGGTGCACGTGCGTATCGACGCAGATGCTGTCCATGCTGCGGAACCCCAGGATGCGTACGAGGTTCGCGGTCTTGCGGCCGACGCCCGGCAGCTCCAGCAGGTCGGCCATGGCCGAAGGGACACGGCCCCCGAAGCGATCGACCAGCAATCGGCAGCAGGCCTTCACGTGCCGCGCCTTCGTGCGATAGAAGCTGACCGGGTAGATCAGCCGCGCGATCTCGCGCGTGCCCAGCGCCGCCACGGCCGCCGGCGTTCGCGCCCGTTCGAACAACCGCGTGGAGGCCGCATGCGTCGTCGCATCCTGCGTCCGCGCGGACAGCAGGGTCGCGATGAGGATCTGAAAGGGAT
>Ga0194132_10005480_pt1 | contig 20484 bp, 20 predicted proteins | sample TA2KigOf80mmetaG_FD_148612 | JGI IMG/M metagenome (GOLD analysis project Ga0194132, IMG submission 148612) | Freshwater microbial communities from Lake Tanganyika, Tanzania - TA2015054 Kigoma Offshore 80m | ecosystem: Environmental > Aquatic > Freshwater > Lake | place: Tanzania: Lake... | reverse complement strand
GTCTATTCCGATTGCTGGAAGGGCTACAACGTGCTCGACGTATCCGACTTCAAGCACTTCCGGATCAATCACTCCGAGCTCTTCGCTGATCGGCAGAATCACATCAACGGCATCGAGAACTTCTGGAACCAGGCCAAGCGCCACATGCGCAAGTTCAACGGTGTCCCGAAGGCCCATTTCGGGCTATTCTTGAAAGAGTGCGAGTGGCGCTTCAACACCAGTGACCCATCCAAGCAACTAACCCAGATCAAACAATGGGTTAAGCGTCATCTCAGGTAGTTATCTGGGACAGCCCCTTGATGACCGACATCCTTTCGATGGCGCTGGCGCGGGCGTCCAGCCCCGGCCGGAAGGAGCAGGTCAGCATGATGGACAACTCCTACCGCCGCTTTTCGAAGACGTCCGAGGCGATTCTCACCGACCTCGAAAAGGGCGGCTACATGATCCTTCCGGACGAGGCGACGCCGCATATGGTCGCCGCCGCCGTCGCCCAGACAGCCGAGCATCGGGCGAATGCAAAGGCGATCGGTGCTGATCCGAAGTACCTGAAGGCCATGTATGAGAACATGCTCGCCGCGCGCCCGAAGGAGTGCCGGCCGCTCGACTGACCGCCGCCGCCGTTGCTTAAGTCGGATCAGCTTTTCTTCTTGTAGGCTGAAGCGAGCGCCTGCATTGCCTTCGTATGCTTGACAGAGGCTTCTGCCGGCTTTGGCGCCGGTTGCGGGATTGCCGGCTCAAGGCGACGCTTCCCAGCCTTTGTCTGCAGCGTGTCGATGACAAGGTCGATCGCTGTTCCCTTGACCCTGGCACGCTGGTCCTTGGTCGGCTTTGAGGTCGCGCGCTGGATCGCAAGCCGGCAGATGTTTGGAAGGAAGGGGCGCATCAGCTCGCCCTTGAGCCGGGCGTCGTTGCTGCACCAGTTCTCGAGGAGCGCCGCGGCGGCCTGACGGTCGCCTTCTGCTTCGGCCAGTGCGTCTCGCGCCTTGCGATCGACGTATTCGCTCATTTTGAGATCCGTCCTTCGCTGCCGCTTGCGGCAGGCAGCAGTGAAGCTACCATGATTCGCACCCATGCCAATGACTCGCCGGGAGTCCGCCATGCCTCCAACCGCCTCGGTCGATGGTCTCGACCACTTCACCATCACTACCGCCGATCTTAAGCGCTGCCGGTCTTTCTACACGGAGGTCCTTGGGCTGACCGAGGGCGACCGGCCGCCTCTTGGCTTCCCTGGGCATTGGCTCTATGCCGGCGATCGCGCGATTCTGCATTTGGTCGGAGATGAGGGCGCCAGGCGCCGAAGCGGCCGAGAGGCCGACGAACAGGGCTTCGACCACATCGCGCTGGCCTGCCGGGGCATGGTCGAGATGGCGGACCGCCTTAAGGCCCGCGGCATCTCCTTCGAAACTCGCGACGTCCCTGGCCGCCCGCGCAAGCAGATCTTCTTCCTCGACCCCGACGGCGTGAAGGTCGAGTTGCAATTCGACGCGAGGATCGAGTCCGGCGGATGAGGATTTGATGCGCCTTTCGGCGGAATCGGGCTAGCATCCCTATCAACCGATGGGAGGCGCCCATGTTCCGCCTAGCCTTGGTACTCCTTCTTGCCTTGGCCATGCCGGCACATGCGCAGCCGGCCGACGACGTTCTTGCGACCGTTGTCCGCATCGAGGTCAAGGTTCCTCCGACCGCGCGCAGCGCCGCCACGCTCGGCACCGAGCGCCGCGGCCATGGCGTCGTCATCCGCGCCGACGGCCTCATCGTCACCATCGGCTATCTCGTGCAGGAAGCGAGCGAGATCGAGGTGACCGGACCCTCCGGAAAGCCGATCTCGGCGACGCTCGTCGGCTACGACTACGAAAGCGGATTCGGCCTGGTGCGCACGGCGATTCCGATCGCGGTCAAACCCATCGAGCTTGGCGACTCCGCCGAGCTTGCGGAGCGCCAGCAGGTGCTGGTCGCAACTTACGGCGGCTACAAGGCAGCGACCGCAGCGATGGTGGTCTCCAGGCGCACCTTCGCCGGCTATTGGGAATATCTGCTCGAGAACGCAATCTTCACTTCGCCGCCGATCTCTGAGTTCGGCGGGGCGGCGCTCTTCGCCAGCGATGGGCGCTTGGCCGGTATAGGCTCGCTCTATGTCGGCGACGCCTATCGCGGCAGCGATCGAGCCATTCCCGGCAACATGTTCGTGCCGATCGACCGGCTGAAGCCGATCCTGGACGAGATGGTGAAGCACGGTCGACCGCAGTCGCCGCCCAAGCCATGGCTCGGCCTGACTTCCGAAGAGCATCGGGGCCGCGTCATTATCGTCCGCGTCGCACCCGACAGCCCGGCCGCCAGGATCGGCCTGAAGCCCGGGGATCTGGTCCTTTCCGTAGCAGGGCAGCCGGTCGGCAGTCTTGAAAGCTTCTACCGGCGGATCTTTGCGGTCGGCCCGGCGGGCACGGAAATTCCGCTCAAGGTCCTGCACGGCCACGATATTGCCGACTTCAAGGTGCCGTCGGCCGATCGCCATCGCTATATCCGCAGCGGCCCGACCTACTGATCCGCCCTAGCCGAGTCATTGTGCATTCGCTTGTTCGGCTGCGCTTCGGCAACTATATTGCGGCGCAGCACGATCCTCTTTGCGGTGCATCATGATGAACGGTCACGGTTTCTACCTTGAGGACCTGAAAGTCGGGATGACGGCCTCCTATGCTAAGACCGTGACCGAGGCGGATGTCGTCCTTTTTGCCGGCATTTCCGGCGACACCAACCCGGTGCACCTGAACGACGAATTCGCCAAGGAGACGATGTTTCAGGGCCGGATCGCGCACGGGATGCTCTCGGCCAGCTTCATCTCGACCGTGCTCGGCACCAAGCTTCCCGGACCGGGCGCTATCTATCTGAGCCAGAACCTCAAGTTTAAGGCTCCGGTCAGGGCTGGAGATACGGTCTCCGCCACGGCGACGATCACCGACATCGTCGCCGAGAAGAAGCGGGTGGTCATGCAGACCGTCTGCTCGGTTCGCAACCAGGTCGTGCTCGAAGGCGAGGCGGTTGTCATGGTTCCTGCGAGGGGCTGACCGACATGGGAATTTCCGGCCTAAATCGTTGACTTCCGAGGCGGCGGCAGACGACAAAGAGCCGCGTAGCCGAAGGACCTCCATGGAGCTTTTCGAGAACTCGGAGGCGCTGCCCTCGCCGTTCAGGGGCGGCGCAATCGCTGTCGGCAATTTCGACGGCGTGCACCCCGGCCATGCACAGCTGATCCGCACCGCTGTCGATCATGCCCGCGCCGCGTCGAAGCCGGCCGGTGTGTTGACCTTCGAGCCGCACCCGAAGGCTCTTTTCAAACCGGACGCACCGCCCTTCCGCCTGACGCCGTGGCCTGCCAAGCGGCGGCTGCTCGCCGAGCTCGGGCTCGACTTCACTGTGAAGCTCGCTTTCGACCGCGGCCTTGCTTCGCGAACCGCCGAGGAGTTCATCGACGCGACCCTGGTCGACCAGGTCGGCGTCAGCCACGTCGTTGTCGGCTATGACTTCTGCTTCGGCCGCGGCCGCGCCGGCACCGGCGAGACCCTGATCGCGGCCGGCGCCGCCAAGGGTTTCGGCGTCACGCGCGTCGCCGCGGTCAAGGGCGCGGACGGCGAGGTCTATTCGTCCTCGCGCATCCGCCATCTGATCGCTGCCGGAGAGGTTCGAGACGCCGCGCGTCTACTTGGGCGCCCCTTCGAGATCGAAGCGACCGTCGAGTCCGGCGACCGCCTCGGCCGCAAGCTCGGCTTCCCGACGGCGAACCTCCGCCTCGGCGAGACCCTGCGCCCGGCCTTCGGCATCTATGCCGCGCAGGCGATGATCGACGCCCGCTGGCGCGACTCGGTCGTCTCGCTCGGCATCCGCCCGACCGTCGCCGACCGCGGCGTCCTCCTCGAAGTTCATGTCTTCGACTTTTCGGGCGATCTTTACGGCAAGAGCCTGCGTGTCCGGCTGATCGACTACCTCCGGCCCGAGGCCAGGTTCCCTGACCTCGAGTCGCTCAGGCGCCAGATTGCCGAGGACTGCCGCGTGGCCCGCGCCCGGCTGGCTCTCGCAGCCGCCTCCTGATCCCAAGAGACCGACGATGAACGACACCGCCAAGATCGACTACAAGAGCACCGTCTTCCTGCCGAAGACGGACTTCCCCATGCGAGGCGACCTGGCCAAGCGGGAGCCTGAGCATCTGAAGCGCTGGCAGGCGATAGATCTCTGGGGGCAGCTCCGCCGCGCCTCCGCCGGCAGGGAGAAGTTCATTCTCCATGACGGCCCTCCTTACGCGAATGGCCATCTCCATATCGGCCACGCGCTCAACAAGATCCTGAAGGACGTGATCAACCGCTCGCAGCAGATGCTGGGCAAGGACGCCAACTACGTTCCTGGCTGGGATTGCCATGGCCTGCCGATCGAGTGGAAGATCGAGGAGGAGTATCGCGAGAAGGGCCTGGACAAGGACGCGGTCCCGGTCGCCGATTTCCGCAAGGTCTGCCGCGACTTCGCTGACAAATGGATCGACATCCAGCGCGAGGAGTTCCGCCGCCTCGGCGTCGAGGGCGACTGGAAGAACCCGTATACGACCATGTCCTACGGCGCCGAGGCGCAGATCGTGCGCGAGATCGGCAAGTTCCTCATGAATGGCGGGCTCTATCAGGGGGCCAGGCCGGTCATGTGGTCGGTGGTCGAGAAGACGGCGCTGGCCGAGGCCGAGATCGAGTACCACGATCACAGATCGACGACCGTTCATGCCGCCTTCAAGGTGAAGAAAGCCTCTCGGCCGGCGCTCGAGGGCGCTTCGATCGTCATCTGGACGACGACGCCGTGGACGCTGCCGGGCAATCGCTGCCTCGCCGCCGGCAAGGACTTCGACTATGTCGTGATCGAGGCGAAGGGCACGGCCGAGGGTGCCTTCGTCAAGGCCGGCGCCAGGCTCGTCGTCTCCGAAGCGCTGCTGCCGCAGTTCCTCGGTGCCGCCAAGATCGGCGACCACATCGCGGTCGCGACGCTCAAGGGACGAGACCTCGTCGGCACCGTCTGCCGCCATCCGCTCGATGGCCGCGGCTACGACTTCGACGTGCCGGTCTTTATCGGCGACTTCGTCACGATCGAGGCCGGCACCGGCTTCGTCCACATCGCGCCCGGGCACGGTGCCGATGACTTCGAGCTCGGACGCCGGAACGGGATCGAGATCCCGCAGACCGTCGGCGAGGACGGCACCTATTACGCGCACGTCCCGCTATTCGCGGGCAGGTGCGTCTATACGCCGGAAGGCAAGCCCGGCGATGCGAACGGCGCCGTGATCAAGGCGCTGATCGAAGCCGGCACGCTCGTCGCCAAGGGTTCGCTGGTGCACTCCTACCCGCATTCCTGGCGGTCGAAGGCGCCGCTGATCTTCCGCAACACGCTGCAGTGGTTCATCTCGATGGATACCAACGAGCTTCGCAAGAAGTCGCTCGCGGCCATCGACAACACGCGCTTCGTGCCTGCCAGCGGCCGCAACCGCCTCTATGCGATGATCGAGCAGCGGCCCGACTGGTGCATCTCGCGCCAGCGTACCTGGGGCGTGCCGATCGCGGTCTTCGTCGAGAAAAAGACAGGCGAACCGCTGCGTGACGCACAGGTTATCGAGCGCGTCGCCCAGGCCTTCGAGCAGGAGGGCGCGGATGCCTGGTACACGAGCGATCCCAAGCGCTTCCTCGGCAACGCCTACAACCCCGACGACTACGAGCAGGTAAGGGACATCGTCGACGTCTGGTTCGACTCCGGGTCAACGCACGCCTTCGTTCTGGAGCAGCGGCCGGGCCTGCAATGGCCGGCGTCGCTCTATCTTGAAGGGTCCGATCAGCATCGCGGCTGGTTTCACTCCTCGCTGCTGGTCGGCTGCGGCACGCGCGGCCGCGCACCTTACGATGCGGTGCTCACCCATGGTTTCACCATGGACGAGCAGGGCCGCAAGATGTCGAAGTCGCTCGGCAACGTGACCGCGCCGCAGGAGGTGATCGACAAGTTCGGCGCCGACATCTTGCGGCTCTGGGCGGTCAGCTCCGACTACTCCGAGGATCAGCGCATCGGGCCCGAGATCCTGAAGCACCAGGCCGAGCACTACCGGCGCATGCGCAACACGCTCCGCTACCTGCTCGGCGCTCTCGACGGTTTTTCCTCGGCAGAGGAGGTCGGGTCGAAGGACATGCCCGAACTCGAGCGCTGGGTGCTGCACCGTCTTTCCGAACTGGACGGCATCGTCAGGAAATCGGTCGACGATTTCGACTTCCATACGCTCTTCACCCAGCTTCATGCCTTCGCTGCGGTCGATCTCTCCGCTTTCTACTTCGATGTGCGCAAGGATGCGCTCTACTGCGACGCGCCGACGAGCCTGCGCCGGCGCGCGGCGCGGACGGTGATGGATCGCATCCTCTCCTGCCTGACGGCCTGGCTTGCGCCCGTGCTCTGCTTCACGGCCGAGGAGGCTTGGCTCCATCGCGGCGGTGCCGTCGCCGACGACCGGAGCGAGAGCGTGCATCTCCGCGTCTTCCCGACGGTGCCGGCGGCGTGGCGCGACGAGACGCTCGGCGCCAAGTGGGAAAAGATCCGCGACCTCCGCCGTGTCGTGACCGGCGCGCTCGAACTCGAACGCGCGGCCAAGCGCATCGGCGCGTCGCTTCAGGCGGCGCCGACCGTCTTTGCGACGGCCGAGCATGCGGCCGCGCTCGACAAGCTCGACCTTGCCGAGATCGCAATTACCTCCGACGCACATCTGGTCGTAGGCGACGGCCCCGCCGAGGCCTTCAGGCTCGTCGATGTTGCCGGGGTCTCGGTGGTTCCGGCTCTGGCTGAGGGCGCACGTTGCGAGCGCTGCTGGAAGGTGCTGCCGGAGGTCGGCAGCGGCGGCGGGCCGCTTTGCCGGCGCTGCAGCGAGGCGGTCGCGGCGTGACGCCGGCTGTCCGGAATCTCCGGCTCGGTCTCGGCGTCGCGCTCGCCGTGGCCTCGCTCGACCAGGCGACCAAGGCGTGGATGCTGGCGCTGATCTTCAACCCGCCACGGGTTATCGAGGTCACGCCGTTCTTCAATCTGGCCCCGGCCTGGAACCGGGGCGTCAGCTTCGGGCTGCTGGCGCACGACTCGCCCTGGGCGCCCTGGCTCCTTTCAGCTCTGGCTACGGTTATCGTCGTCTTCCTGTTGCGCTGGCTCGCCCGTGCTGAAAATCTCGTGATCGCGGTCGCGCTGGGGCTCGTGCTCGGCGGTGCCGTCGGCAACGCCATCGATCGGCTACGCTTCGGTGCCGTCGTCGATTTTCTCGATATTCATGCCCTTGGCTGGCACTTCTGGGCCTTCAACCTGGCCGATGCGGGGATCACCGTCGGGGCAGTTACGCTGCTTCTGCTCAGCTTCTTGCCGGAACGCTTGTCCCGGGTCGTCGACCAGCCTAAATAGGGTGATCATGTCCCGACGCGGTCGACCGAATCGCCTTAACCTTATTTTAGTGCTGCCGGCGCTGGCGTTGCTCGCCGGGTGCGGCGAGGAGATGCGGAAATCCTTCGGCCTTGGCAAGAACGCCCCCGACGAATTCGCGGTGGTGCGGCGGGCGCCCCTGAGCCTGCCGCCCGACTTCGCCTTGAGGCCGCCCCAGCCGGGTGCGGTGCGGCCGCAGGAAGGCACGGTCACCGATCAGGCGCGTTCGACCGTCCTCGGCCAGGCCGACCAGGCTTCGGCTCGTCCGGTCGATCCGGCCGCGCCATCGGCGAGCCCGAGGGCGCCTGTCGCCGCCGGCAATATCGGCGGGGCCGCGCCGCCTTCGCCTCAGGCGGCCGCGCTGCGCCGCGCGCCGACGCCCGATCCGGCTGGTCCGAGCCAGGCCGAGATTTCGCTTCTGAGGCAGGTGGGCGCCGACAAGTCGCTGCCCAACATCCGCTCGGTGATCACCGAGGACCTGGCCAAGCTTGCCGATGCCGACAGCCGTTTCATCGACAGCCTGCTGGTCTGGCAGAAGAAGGAACCGCCGACCGCGGTTGTCGTCGACGCGCGGAAGGAGAACCAGCGCCTGCAGGAGAACTCGGCGCTCGGCAAGCCGGCGACGTCCGGCGAGACACCAACGATTCAGCGCAAGAAGAAGGGGCTCCTAGAGGGTCTGTTCTTCTGACATGACGGCCGCGTCGGGGGAGGCGGCCAGGAGCTCCAGGCAAATGCGGACTCTCAGGTTACTCCTCGCGTTCGTGGCCTTCGGCCTCGCGAGCACGGCATCGGCCCAGGTCTATCGACCGGACAGCTTCAAGCTCGCCAACGGGCTAGAGGTCGTCGTCATCGACAATCCGCGGGTCCCGGCGGTCTCGGTCATGGTCTGGTATCGCGCCGGATCGGCCGACGAGCCGCTCGGCAAAGGCGGAATCGCGCACTTCCTCGAGCACCTGATGTTCAAGGGTACGCCGAAGACCGGACCCGGCGAGTATGCGCGCCTGATCGCTCGCGAGGGCGGTACGCAGAACGCGATGACCTCCTACGACTACACAGCTTATTGGGCCGAGGTCGCGAGCGACCGGCTCGAGATGGTGCTTCAGCTCGAAGCCGATCGCATGATCAATCTCGAGCTGACCGAGGAGCAGGTGCTCTCCGAGCGCGATGTGATCCTGGCGGAGCGCTCGCAGGTCGTCGATAACCGGCCCGCCTCGCAGCTCGGCGAGCAGGCCCGCGCGCTTCTCTATCAGCACTATCCCTATCGCCTGCCGGTCATTGGCTGGCGACACGAGATAGCGAAGCTCTCGCGCGAAGACGCGCTCAACTGGTATCGCCGTCACTATGCACCCAACAACGCGATCCTCGTGGTTGCCGGCGATGTCGATGTCGCGCGCCTGAGGCCGCTGGCGGAGAAGCACTTCGGCCCGATACCCGCGCGGGCGGTGCCGGAGCGCTGGCGGCCCGAGGAGCCGCCGGCACGGGCGCCGCGCCGGCTTACGATGAAGAGCGAGCAGGTCGGAACGCCCTCGGTGTCGCGAAGCTATCAGGCCTCCAGCTATCTGTACGGCGACACCAGACAGGCTTACGCGCTGCAGGTGCTGGCCGAGCTTTTCGGCAGAAGCGCGACCAGCCGGCTCTACCGCCTCATGGTGATCGATCGGCCGCTGGCCACGTCGGCCGGTGCCTACTACGAGGCCTCGACCATCGGCCCGGGCAGCTTCGGCGTCTACGCTTCGCCGCGCCAGGGCCACACGGTCGAGGAGGCGGAGGAGGCTCTCGATCAGGCTATCGACCAGCTGCTTGCCGACGGGCCGACCGAGGACGAGGTGGCGCGCGCCAAGCAGCGGCTCTCCGCCGCCGCGGCTTTCGCGCTCGACTCGCTGCGCGGTCCGGCGATGGCGCTCGGTGCAGCCCTGACCATCGGCCGCACGATCGAGGATGTCGAGTCTTGGCCTAGGCGAATCGAGGCGGTGACGCGCGAGGAGGTCCTGGCGGCAGCGAAGGCCGTGCTGCGGCCGGAGGCCTCGGTCACGTCCATCCTCCTGCCGAAGCCGACGAGCTGAGGAGAGCATGATGCGCTTCGCCCTGATCCTTCTATCTCTCCTAATGGCGCTTCCGACCCATGCGATGGAGGTGCAGGAGGTGCGCAGCCCCTCAGGGATCGTCGCCTGGCTCGTCCGCGACACGCGCATTCCCGTGGTTGCGGTCGAGATCTCGATTAGCGGCGGCTCTATCGCCGACCCGGCCGGCAAGGAAGGCCTTGCCTCGCTGGCGATGGATCTTCTGACCGAGGGCGCCGGCCCCTATGACGGTCAAGCCTTCGCGGCCAGGCTCGAGGACGGATCGATCAGCCTCGACATCAATGCCGGCAGCGACTTCATCCGCGGCGGCTTCCGCGCCCCTTCGGCAAACGCCGCTGAAGCGTTCCGGCTTCTTGGCCTCGCGCTCTCCGAGCCGCGCTTCGCGGCCGCCGATATCGAGCGCGTGCGCCAGCAGCGCATTAGCGGCCTCAGCCGCGAGGAGCGCGATCCCCGCACGCTTGCTACCCGCGCATGGTACGCGACGGCCTTCCCCGAGCACCCTTATGGCCGCCCTTCCAAAGGCACGGCGGCCTCGATCGCGACGGTCACGCGCGAGGACATGGTCGCCTTTGTCAAGGCGCGGATCGCGCGCGACAATCTGAAGATCGGCGTCGTCGGTGACATCGATGCAGTCGCTGTTGCGCGGCTGCTCGACGAGACCTTCGGCTTGCTGCCGGCCAAGGCTGATCCGGCCGAGGCCAGGACGATGCCGCCGGCGGCGAGCGCGGACGTGATGGTGATCGAGCGCCCGGTGCCGCAGTCGGTCGTCCTGTTCGGCCAGCCCGGCCTCTCCCGTAACGATCCGGACTTCATGACCGCCTATCTCTTGAACCAGATCGTCGGCGGCGGCGGGCTCGGCTCGCGGCTGATGACCGAGATCCGCGAGAAACGTGGCCTTACCTATGGCGTCTACACCTATCTCTCGACGCCGCGACGCTCCGGCCTTTGGCTCGGCTCGGTCTCGGCCGACAATGCCAAGGTTGCCGAGGTGATCGGGCTCGTACGTGAAGCCTGGCGGAACCTCAAGGAGAATGGCGTCACGGCGGCGGAGCTCGACGACGCCAAACGCTTCATGACCGGAAGCTATGCCCGCGGCTTCGCCACATCGCGCGGCATCGCCGGCGCTTTGGTGGGCTGGCAGGAAGAGAGTCTCGGCATCGACTACTTCGAGCGCCGCAACGCCATGATCGAGGCGATCACGCTCGAGGACATCAATCGGGTGGCGAAACGCCTGGCGGAGCCGAACAGGCTGATGTTCTCCGTCGTCGGCAAGCCGCAGGGCGTGACGCCGACGCGGCAGCCGCCGGCAAGAGGATAGGACGGCTCTGGCGTGCCGATCCGCCGTCTCTCCGAGTCGCTCGTCAACCGCATCGCCGCGGGCGAGGTGGTCGAGCGGCCGGCGAGCGCGGTTAAGGAGCTGGTCGAGAACGCGCTCGATGCCGGAGCGCGGAATATCGACGTGACGGTGCGCGACGGCGGTCAAAGCCTGATCGCGGTCGCCGATGACGGCCACGGCATCCCCCGCGGCGAGCTCGCGCTCGCGCTCGAACGCCACGCCACCTCGAAGCTGCCGGACGACGATCTGTGGTCGATCTCGACCCTCGGCTTCCGCGGCGAAGCGTTGCCGTCGATCGCCTCGGTGAGCCGCCTCACGCTGGCGAGCCGGCCGCGCGGTGCTGCCGAGGGCTGGAAGATCGCGGTCGAGGGCGGACGCATGGGCGGGGTCGAGCCGGCCGCGCTTGCCGAAGGCACGCGGGTCGAGGTGCGCGACCTGTTCTTTGCGACGCCAGCGCGTCTCAAGTTCCTCAAGTCGCCGCGGACCGAGCTCGATCACGCCGTCGACTGGCTCCATCGCCTCGCTATGGCGCATCCGCAGGTCGCGTTCACGCTGACCGATGGCGCGCGGACGCCGGTTCGCCTGACAACGGCGCTCTCGCGCCTCGACCGCCTGGCGCAGATCCTCGGCCGCGACTTCGCCGGGAATGCGCTCACGATTGAGGCCGAGCGCGACGGCATCCGGCTTTCCGGCTATGCGAGCCTGCCGACGCTCAACCGGCCGACCAGCCGAGAGCAGTGCCTGTTCGTCAACGGCCGCGCCGTCCGCGACAAGCAGCTGCTCGGCGCCGTGCGCGCCGCCTACATGGACTTCCTCGCTTCCGATCGCCACCCAATCGTCGCGCTGTTCCTCGACCTGCCGCCGGCCGCCGTCGACGTCAACGTACACCCGGCCAAGACGGAAGTCCGCTTCCGCGACTCGGGTGCCGTGCGCGGCCTCGTCGTCGGCGCCTTGAAGCATGCGCTGGCCGCGGCCGGGCATCGTGCTGCGACGACGGTCGCGGGACAGACGCTCGCCTCGTTCCGCCCCGGCGGCTATGGCAGTTACGCGGCGCCCGCATCGCTCCCGCGTGGCATGGCAGAAGCGGCCGCCACTTATCAGGTGCCGCTCATGCAGTCGGCACCGTCGCTGCCGCCGGCGGCGCCGGAGCCCGCGGCGGCAACGGCCGAGCAGCCGCTCGGCGCCGCGCGTTGCCAGGTGCACGGTACCTACATTGTCGCGCAGACCGCAGACGGCCTCGTCATTGTCGATCAGCACGCCGCACATGAGCGCTTGGTCTACGAACGCATGAAGTCGGCGCTCGCCAATGGCGGGATCAAGCGCCAGGGCCTCCTGCTCCCCGAGGTGGTCGAGCTCGGAGAGGCCAGTGCGGCCCGGCTGGTCGAGCGTCAGGCTGAGCTGGTGGAGCTCGGGCTCGTTCTTGAGGCTTTCGGGCCGGGCGCCGTGGTCGTGCGCGAGGTGCCGGCGCTTCTCGGCCAGACCGATGTCGCAGGGCTCGTCCGCGACCTCGCCGACGAACTGCAGGAACTTGACCAAGCCCTGTCGCTCAAAGACAGGCTCGCCGATGTCTGCGGCACGCTCGCCTGCCATGGATCGGTGCGTGCCGGGCGCCGACTCGCGCCCGCGGAGATGGACGCGCTGCTCCGCCAGATGGAGGTCACGCCCCATGCCGGGCAGTGCAACCATGGACGGCCGACCTACGTCGAGCTAAAGCTTGCGGATATCGAGCGGCTGTTCGGAAGGAGATGAGAGGAGGACAGCGATGCGATGGCTCCTGACCCTAATACTCTCCCTGGTCCTCGCCGCCGGTGCCTTAGCGCCCGGCGATGCCGACGCCCAGGAAAAAAGAAGAAGAAGGGCAGCGACGAGCTGACCTATGAGCGGAAGCTGCCGCCCAACTTTGCTCCGTTCGGTCCTTTCACCGTCACCAACTACCAGGGCGGCCAGTTCTTCGAAGGCCGCGTCTCGATCGCGATCGAGGCGGTCGACGTTCCGGCGCGGGGCATCATCTGGTCGAACAAGCAGCTGGTCAACGGCATCATCCAGCCGCTGGCGGTGAAGCTGTTCGAGCAGGGCCGACCGACGCCCTCGCGCATCGAGACCTTCAAGAAGGACGCCAGTGCCAGGCTCGAGGCCCGCTTCAAGGATAAGATCAAGTCGGTCTATGTCCGCGAGGTGATGGGCTAAGGCGCTTTCAGCAGCACCAGCCGCGCCGCGCCGTAGCGGCGCTCGTCGACGACCGTGAAGCCGTCCGGTGGGACCAGATCTTCCTTCGCCGCGACCTCGACCGAAATCAGCGCACCCGCAGCAATCCAGCCGCTCTTCATTAGGACTTCAAGGGCGGCCGGCGCGGCGCCCGACCGATAGGGCGGGTCCATGAGCACGATGCTCGCCGGAAGCATCGCGCCGGAGGCGGTCCCGGGGTTCAGCGCGTCGCGGCTGATCACCGTTGCCTTGCTCGCGAGGCCGAGCTTGGCGAGATTGACGCGGATGGCGACCAGCGCTGTCCCCATGTTCTCAATGAAGGTGCAATGCGCCGCGCCGCGCGAGAGGGCCTCGATGCCGAGCGCGCCCGAGCCGGCGAAGACGTCGAGGACTCGCGCCTCGGCGAGCGGCCGGTCTTCTCGATGGTCGAGGATGTTGAAAAGGGCCTGACGCGCGCGATCGGAGGTCGGCCGGACATCCTTGCCCTCGGGCGCCACCAGCGTCCGCCGGCGGAGGCTACCGCCGACGACGCGCATCGCGCCTATAGGCAGGCTTGCCCTCCGGCTTGTCCACCGCCGGGTTCTGAGGGCCGGGCAGCCCCAGCTGCTCGCGCAGCACCTTCTTCGGCACCTCGTCGATCTCGCCGGGCTGGAGCTGGCCGAGCTGGAATGGACCGTAGGCGATGCGGATCAGCCGCGTCACCGGCAGGCCGAGATGCTCCATGATGCGTCGGACCTCGCGGTTCTTGCCTTCCTTGAGCGCAAGCGTGAGCCAGGCATTAGTGCCTTGCTCGCGGTCGAGCGCGGCCTCGATCGGCCCGTAGCGCACGCCCTCGACCGTGACGCCCTTGGCGAGCTCGGCGAGCCGCGCCGGATCGACGCGGCCATGCACGCGCACGCGATAGCGCCGGGTCCAGCCGGTCTCCGGCAGCTCCATCTTGCGTGCGATCCCGCCGTCATTGGTCAGCAGGATCAGGCCCTCGGAGTTGTAGTCGAGCCGTCCGACCGAGATCACGCGCGGCATGCCGGCGGGAAGCGCCTCGAACAGCGTCGGTCGACCCTCGGGATCGCGATGCGTGGTCATCACGCCCTTGGCCTTGTGGTAGCGCCAGAGCCTCGCCGGCTCGATGCCTGGTAGCGGCTTGTCGTCGACCAGGATGACGTCGTCCGGTCCGACCGTGATCGCCGGCGTGGTCAGCACCTCGCCGTTGAGCTTGACCCGGCCGAACAGGATCAGCCGCTCGGCGTCCCGGCGCGAGGCGACGCCGGCGCGGGCGATGCGCTTGGCGATGCGTTCTTTGTCTTCGGTCTCGGCCATGATGCCTTCAGGGTATAGGCGGCCGGTCGGCCCGGATGCAATGATGCGCGATGCCTTCGCCTCCCCCCATGCAGCTCGCCTTCGCCGAGGCCGAGGCCGCCGCCGCCCGCGGCGAGGTCCCGGTCGGCGCGGTCATCGTCGATGCCGCCGGCAACGTCCTGGCCGCGGCCGGCAACCGGGTCGAGGAGCTCCACGACCCGACGGCGCATGCCGAGCTGCTGGCGATCCGCGCCGCAGCGGCCCGGCGAGCCGAGAAGGCGCTGCCCGACTGCGACCTCTATGTGACGCTGGAGCCCTGCGCCATGTGCGCTCAGGCGATCGCGCTGGCTCGCCTTCGCCGCGTCCACTACGGCGCCTACGACCCCAAGGGCGGCGGCGTCGAGCACGGCGCCCGTGTCTTCGACCACCCGACCTGTCACCACCGCCCGGAGCTGGTCGGCGGCATCGAGGAGACCCGTGCGGGCGAGTTGCTGAAGCGCTTTTTCCGCGAGCGGCGCTAGCGCCTGAGAGCGCGCGCGGCGATATCGCGGCGATAGAAGCCCTGAGGCCAGTCGATCAGGTCGGCAGCACGATAGGCGCGTTCGCGCGCCTCCTCGATGTCGCGGCCGAGGGCGCTCACCGCCAGCACCCGCCCGCCATTGGCGAGGACGCGATCGCCTTCGGCTTTGGTGCCGGCATGGAAGACGACGACGCCCGGTACGGCGGCCGCGGCGTCGAGATTCCCGATCTCCGATCCCTTTTCCGGCGCGTCGGGATAGCCTTTCGCGGCCATCACCACCACCAGCGCCGGATCGGTTTCCCAGCGGAGGTCGACCTGGTCGAGTTCGCCGTCGCGGGCGGCGATCAGGGCAGGCAGCAGGTCGGAGCGCAGTCGCCGCATCAGCACCTCGCATTCGGGGTCGCCGAAGCGGACGTTGTATTCGAGCAGCTTCGGCCCCGCCTTGCCCACCATCAGGCCGACGAAGAGGATGCCCGTGAATGGGCGGCCCGCCTCGGCCATGGCCTTCAGCACCGGCTCGACGAAGACCTGCATCGCGCGACGGGCCCCGGCGTCGTCGAGGATCGGAGCCGGCGCATAGGCACCCATGCCGCCCGTATTGGGCCCCTTGTCGTCGTCGAAGGCGCGTTTGTGGTCCTGGGCGACACCGAGGAGCAGTGCGGTCTTGCCGTCGCAGAGCGCGAACAGGCTAGCCTCCTCGCCCTCGAGGAACTCCTCGATCACGACCTCGGCGCCGGCCGCGCCGTAGCGGCGTTTGGCCATGATCTCCTCGATCGCAGCAAGCGCCTCCCCGGCGGTCGCGGCGACCACGACACCCTTGCCGGCGGCAAGGCCGTCGGCCTTGACCACGACCGGCGCATTCTGGCCGCGCACATAGGCGCGAGCCCGCTCGATGTCGGCGAAGCGCCGATAGGCGGCGGTCGGAATGCCGATCTTCCGGGCCAGGTCCTTCATGAAGCCCTTCGAGCCTTCAAGCTCGGCTGCGGCCTTGCTCGGGCCGAAAGCGCGGATGCCCTCGGCCTCGAGCTGATCGACCATGCCGAGGCAAAGCGGGTCCTCGGGCCCGACGACGACGAAGTCGATTCGCTCCCTCTTCGCCAGCGCGACGATGCCGTCGAGGTCGGTTGCGGCAACCGGCACGCAGGTCGCCTCGGCAGCGATCCCGGCATTGCCGGGAGCGCAGAAAAGCGCCTCGCAGAGCGGCGAGGAGGCCAGCTTCCAGCACAACGCATGCTCGCGTCCGCCGCCGCCGACCACCAGGATGCGCATGCCTCACTCCCTCCCGCCCGAGGTGCGCGTCCTATATCATCGGGGCATGTCGGAGACGACTCATAACCTGCCGGAGTTCTCGGTTTCCGAGCTCTCCTTCGCGCTCAAGCGCACGGTCGAGCAGGCCTTCGATCGGGTGCGCGTGCGGGGCGAGATCTCGGGCTTCAAACGCGCCGCCTCCGGCCACCTCTACCTGATGCTCAAGGACGCGGATGCCGTCCTGGACGCGGTGTGCTGGAAGGGCACCGCGACCCGCCTCGGAGTCAAGCCCGAGGACGGCATGGAGGTCATCTGCCTCGGCAAGCTGACCACCTATCCCGGCCGCTCGAAGTACCAGATGGTGATCGAGCAGATGGAGCTGGCCGGGGAGGGCGCGCTCCTCAAGCTGATCGAGGATCGCCGCAAGCGGCTTGCCGCCGAGGGGCTGTTCGACGCCGAGCGCAAGCGACCGATTCCGATCCTGCCGACGGTGATCGGCGTGGTCACGTCGCCGACCGGGGCGGTGATTCGCGACATCCTGCACCGGCTTGCCGACCGCTTCCCGCGCCACGTGCTGGTCTGGCCGGTGCTGGTCCAGGGCGAGGGCGCTGGCCAGCAGGTGACGGCGGCGATCCAGGGCTTCAACCGGATCGAGCCGGGCGGAGCGATTCCCCGCCCCGATCTCCTGATCGTCGCACGCGGCGGCGGCTCGCTCGAGGACCTGATGGCCTTCAACGAGGAGTCGGTCGTCCGCGCCGCCGCTTCTTCGGAGATCCCGCTGATTTCCGCCGTCGGCCACGAGACGGACACGACGCTGATCGACTTCGCGGCCGATTGGCGGGCGCCGACGCCGACGGCTGCAGCCGAACGCGCGGTGCCGGTTCGCGCCGAGCTATCGGTCCGTCTCGGCGATCTCGGCGCTCGCCTCGCCGGCGGTATGCAGCGCGGGCTCGATGATCGGGCGAAGCAGGCGAAGAGCCTCGGGCGCGCGCTTGGCGATCCTTCCCAGCTGATCGGCGCGGCGAGCCAACGGCTCGACGACCGCGCCGAACGGCTTCGTCTGGCGCTGCCGCGCCTGCTGGCCGATCGCGCCGGGCAGGTGAGCGGACTTGGCGCAAAGCTGCGCAGCCCGCGCGAGATCATCCAGGCGGCGGAGCATCAGCTCAAGCTGGCCCTCCAGCGCCTCCTGGCGGCCGAGGTCAAAGGAGCGACCGATCGCGAACGTCGCCTCGAGCGCGCTTCGTTGCGCCTCAAGCCGGGACCGATCCTCGTCTCGATCGAGGAAGGGAACCGGCGCTCTGCCGATCTTGCCCGTCGACTGCTCCGCGGCGGCGCCCACGCCGCCGAAAGGGCGGCGACCGACCTTGCGCGCCTCGGCACGTTGCTCGACAGCTATTCCTACGAGCGCGTGCTCGAGCGGGGCTTCGTGCTGGTGCGCGACAAGGCGGGCACGCCCGTGACCGAGGCCGCGGCGCTGAAGCCGGGCGAGCGCATCAGCCTTCGCTTCGCCGATGGCGAACGCGCGGCGAGGGCGGAAGGAGAGGCGGCGAAGCGGAGGCCGGCGAAGCCCCCCGCCGATCAAGGAACCTTGATTTAGGCTTTCGTCATCCGGCGGATCACGTCGGTGGTCGAGTGGCCCTCGGCGAGCTCGGCGAGATAGACCTTACCGCCATAGCCCTGCACGATATCGGCGCCCACGACCGTGTCGACCGTGTAGTCGGCGCCCTTGACCAGAAGGTCGGGCTTGATCGTGCGGATCAGCTCGAGCGGCGTATCCTCGCCGAAGATTACGACGAGGTCGACCGAGGCGAGCGAGCCGAGCACGGCAGCGCGATTGCCTTCCGCCTGAACCGGGCGATCGGGCCCCTTCAGGCGCGAGACCGAAGCGTCGGAGTTGAGGCCGACGATCAGCTTGTCGCAGCGCGTCCGCGCTTGGTTTAGCAACGAGACATGGCCTGGGTGCAGCAGGTCGAAGCAACCGTTGGTAAAGCCGATGCGGAAACCCTGCCGGCGCCAGCCGGCGACGTGTTCCTGCGCCTGCTCCAGGCTTGCCGCCTTCGCCTCGCTGAACTTCCGGTCCTCGGCGCGCAAAGCGAAGATCAGCTCCTCGGGGTGCACGACCGCAGTGCCGATCTTGCCGACGACGATGCCGGCGGCGACCGAGGCGAGGTGCGCCGCATCGGTCAGCGGCAGCCCGGCGGCGAGCGCACAGGCCATCAGCGCCACCACGGTGTCGCCGGCGCCGGACACGTCATAGACCTCGAGCGCCTCGGCGCGCAGGTGGTGCTCCTCGCCCTTGGCCGTGTAGAGCGCCATGCCGTCCTGGCTCAGCGTCACCAGCACCGCCTCGATCTCGCCCTGGCGCATGACCTCGTGGGCGGCGTCGCGGATCTGCTCGGGCGTGCCGATGCGCCGCCCGGCGAGCTCGCCGAGCTCGCGCCGGTTGGGCGTGATGATCGTGGCGCCCCGGTAGCGTCTGGGATCGCTGCCGCGCGGATCGACGACGACCGGGCGTTGCTGGGCGCGCGCCGCGGCAACGATGCGGCCGATCACGTCGTCGGACAGGACGCCCTTGCCGTAGTCGGAAAGCACCACGGCCTGGCAGTCCTTGAGGTCGTCGCTGGCGCGGCGGACGAGATCGGCCTCGGTCGTCGGCCGTGCCGGCTTGATCGTCTCGCGGTCGGCGCGGAGGAGCTGCTGTGAGCCGGCGACATAGCGGACCTTGATCGTGGTGACGCGATCGGGCTCGGGCAGCAGGTTGGGCTCGACCAGAGGCTCGGCCGCGATCAGCTGCGTCACCTCGCGGCCCGCCGGGTCTTCGCCGATCAGCGAGACGAAGCAGGAGCTGGCCTTGAGCGCCGCGAGGTTGCGCACGACGTTGCCGGCGCCGCCCAGCATCGCCGTCTCGCGCGTGACCGCGAGGATCGGGATCGGCGCCTCCGGCGAGATGCGGTCGACCGTGCCGTAGATGTAGCGGTCGAGCATGACGTCGCCGACGCAGAGCACGCGTACGCGGGCGAGGTCGGCAACGCGCTGGGCGAGGTCGGGGCGCTCGGTCATTCCCGTCGGCTTTAGACGAAGGCGCGGAAGTAGTCGATGGTGCGCTTCAGGCCGGTCTCCAGCGGCACGGTCGGCTCCCAGCCGAGCTTCTGCCTGGCGAGCGTGATGTCGGGGCAGCGCTGTGTCGGATCGTCCTGAGGCAGCGGCTTGTAGACCAGCGTCGAGGAAGAGCCCGTCAGCTTGATAATGCGCTCGGCCAGCTCCTTGACCGGGATCTCGACCGGGTTGCCGAGGTTGACCGGGCCGGTGAAGTCGTCGCCGGTCTGCATCAGCCGGAGGAAGCCCTCGATCAGGTCGTCGACATAGCAGAAGGCGCGGGTCTGGCTGCCGCTGCCGTAGAGCGTGATCGGCTCGCCGCGTAGCGCCTGGAGGACGAAGTTCGACACCACGCGCCCGTCATTCGGATGCATGCGCGGGCCGTAGGTGTTGAAGATGCGGGCGACCTTGATCCGCACGCGATGCTGGCGGTGGTAGTCGAAAAACAGGGTCTCGGCGCAGCGCTTGCCTTCGTCGTAGCAGGCGCGCGGGCCGATCGGGTTGACGTTGCCGCGGTAGGACTCGGTCTGAGGATGCTCGATCGGGTCGCCATACACCTCGCTGGTCGAGGCCTGCATGATCTTGGCCTTCACCCGCTTGGCGAGGCCGAGCATATTGATGGCGCCGTGGACGGAGGTCTTGGTCGTTGCCACCGGATCGAACTGGTAGTGGATCGGCGAGGCGGGGCAGGCGAGGTTGAAGATCTCGTCGACCTCCACGTAGAGCGGGAATGTCACGTCCTGGCGCATCGCCTCGAAATGCGGATTGGTCAGGAGCCTGCCGATGTTGTCCTTGGTCCCGGTGAAGTAGTTGTCCACGCAAAGAACGTCGTTTCCCGCCTCGATCAGCCGCTCGCAGAGGCGCGACCCGAGAAAGCCGGCCCCGCCGGTGACCAGAACCCGTTTCCTGAGCTGCATTTGGTGCGAATCTCCCTAGGGCGCCGACCGTGCAGGCTTTAGCCGAAGCCCGGGCCGCCGCCAAGTTAGGTGTCCAGATAGTGGCCGGGCTATGGTCAAGTCACGGATTGTTATAGACAAATTGCAAGGTTTTGGGGGCTGTCCCAGATAACTCGGTTATGGAGTTATCATGGGACGGATACGACGGAGCCGATTGGGGGTCTCGAAGCAGGATCGCCTGATCGAACATTTCGTAGCAGGAACGACGGCGCGTACCGCATCGAGTCTCTGCGGAGTGAACCGCAAGACAGGGGCGTTTTTCTTTCATCGCCTTCGTGAACTGATCGC
>Ga0194132_10005478_pt1 | contig 20494 bp, 17 predicted proteins | sample TA2KigOf80mmetaG_FD_148612 | JGI IMG/M metagenome (GOLD analysis project Ga0194132, IMG submission 148612) | Freshwater microbial communities from Lake Tanganyika, Tanzania - TA2015054 Kigoma Offshore 80m | ecosystem: Environmental > Aquatic > Freshwater > Lake | place: Tanzania: Lake... | reverse complement strand
ACCTCATCGCCTCTGGTGTGCATCCGATGAACATCATCGCCATCACGTTCACGAACAAGGCAGCCGAGGAGATGCGCGGCCGAGTGCGGGCATTGGTCGGCGATGTGGCCAACAAGATGTGGGTGAGCACGTTTCATGCCGCGTGCGTACGCATCCTGCGGGCGACTGCCGACCGACTCGGGTATCCGAAGAGTTTCACCATTTATGATTCGGCAGACTCCCAGCGGTTGGTGAGCCAGATCATTCGTGATCTGAACCTCGACCCGAAACGGTTTCCTGCAAAGGGGGCGCAGGCGCGCATCAGTTTGTGGAAGAACGAACTCGTCAACCCGTCGGGCGCCGCCGACACTGCGTTCGGCCCGTTCGAAACGAAGTACGCCGAGATTTATACCGAGTATCAGCACCGCCTGATGAAGGCCGGTGCGATGGATTTCGATGATCTGCTCATCAACGTGGTGAAGCTCTTTCGCGAACATGCTGATGTGTTGGCGGCCTATCAAGAGCGGTTCAAGCACGTGCTCGTCGACGAGTATCAAGACACCAACCTGGCGCAGAACGAGATCGTGTTGCTGCTCGGTCGTGAGCATCACAACGTGTGCGTGGTGGGTGATACCGATCAGTCGATTTATGCATTCCGCGGGGCCGACTACCGCAACATCCTGCAGTTTGAGCGTGCCTTCCCCGATGTCTACACCGTGGTGCTCGCCCAGAACTATCGCAGCACGCAGGTGATCCTCGACGCGGCCAACGCGGTGATTTCGAACAACGTCGAACGCAAGCCGAAAGAACTGTGGACGGAGGTCGGCAGTGGCGACAAGATCGTGCGCTACTACGCCGAAGACGAAGACGAAGAAGCACGATTCGTGGTGTCGGAACTCAAGCGATTGCATCGGCATGAGGCGGTCAACTGGCGCGAGATGGCGATCTTCTACCGCACCAACGCGCAAAGCCGTGTGCTGGAAGAGTTTCTCATCGACGGCGACATCCCGTATCGCGTGATCGGCGGCACGAAGTTTTACGACCGCAAAGAAGTGAAGGATGCAGTTGCGTACCTCCGCTGCGTGATGAACCCGGCCGACGAGGTGAGCATTCGTCGCGTGATCAATACTCCACGGCGCGGTGTGGGCGACACCAGTCTCGACAAGGTCGCTGCCCTTGCGGCACAGCAGAGCATCGGGTTGTCGGTGGCACTACGCCGCGCTGCGAGCGCCGGCGTCGGTGGCGCAGCGTTGCGCGGCATCAACGAATTTGTCACGCTCGTCGATTCGCTCGAGGCCGATCGCGAGCATGGGCCGGCGCATCTGTTGCGCGAATTGCTGGAACGCAGTGGCTATCTGGCGGAACTTCGCAACGAAGACACGCACGAGGCTGAGGGTCGCATCGAAAACCTCGAAGAGTTGATTGGTGCCGCCGAAGAATTCCCCGATGCCAACGACTTTCTCGAGAAAGTCTCGCTCGTCTCCGACACCGACGACATCGCTGGCGACGACAAGGTGATGATGATGACCCTGCATTCCGCCAAGGGACTGGAGTTCCCCTCGGTGTTCATCATCGGATTGGAGGAAGGTATCTTCCCGCACAGTCGCACGCTGCTTGATTCAACGCAACTCGAAGAGGAACGGCGTCTTGCATACGTGGGCATCACCCGTGCCGAGCGGCGGCTGTATCTCAGTCACGCGTGGAGCCGCAACTTGCACGGCTCGCGGCAATACAACCCGCCGTCACGCTTCCTGGACGAGATTCCCGGCGAGTTGCTCGATCGCAAGGGCAGCGTCGACACCGGTGCCGACGAGGGTCGTGGTCAATTGCGCGGTGATTGGCAGCAAACGCCGGTGCCCGACTTCCGCCGCAAGGGTGGCGGCGTCACGTCGCGAGCGAGCGAAGCCTTGCGGCCCGTCGTGCGCGAGCCAAAGGTGTTGCACAACTTTGCAATTGGTGACGACGTGGTGCACCCGGTGTTTGGCGAAGGCGTGATCATCGATTTGGTTGGCGCCGGCGAGAAGGCGGAAGCCACGGTGCGCTTCGTCGACCGCGGCACCAAGGTGCTCGCGTTGGCATGGGCGCCGCTGACGAAGCGGTAGCGCAGTCAGCAGAGCCTGGGGGTGCGTCGCCGCTGACGAAGCGGTAGCGCAGCCGCTCCTTAGGGAGCCCGCAAGTCGATAAGCAAACTCGTTCGGTTCTCCACCACGGGTCGCGCGTCGATCGGCCGGTACAACTGCTCGACGGGCAGGGTGCGCTCGTCGCAGTCGATGAAATCACGCGTTCCTTCCACGTGAGTGACGAGACACTCCGGCCCGCGGTCGGCTGGATACGCGTAGTACACCTGCCAGCCGCGCGTTGCATCATCGCCGACATGGTCGACCACGATCGTGCGGTCGTAGGTCGTATCGCGCAGGTCGGGGTAGAGGATGGGACCGTCGCGCAACACGATCTCCGCCATGTCGTCAACAGGCCCGACGCGGAAGGTGTAGTCACCCGTCCGCACCTCTCGCCTGCGATTATCGGTGGCGCGGTCGGCGAATATCCACGTCACGCCGAAGAGCACGGCGAAGAAGACGAGCCCGCCAACAATCGGCACCACCGCACGACCAAGAGGCGAACGAAATCGCGGAAGCATGCATTTCATTGTGCCAATCCGTGCCCGACAAGGCAGAGCTGCCGACTAGTGCTCCAGCGTTGCGCACGTCACCTTCGATTTTTGGCGTGCGAATGGTCGGGCGTAGCATGCTCTATTCGTGAAGCGGCCGTACCGAATCGTCGTCGCCAAGCCCGGGCTCGATGGGCATGATCGTGGTGCAAAGACGATTTCCCGTGCGCTCCGCGACCACGGTTTTGAGGTCATTTACACCGGTCTGCACCAGACGCCCGAACAGATTGCCGAAACCGCCTTACAAGAGGACGTCGACGGAGTCGGTTTGTCGCTGCTGTCTGGTGCGCACCTCACATTGTTCCCCCGCGTCATGGATGAACTTCGTACCCGCGATATGGCGCACGTGCTGATCTTTGGTGGTGGTGTAATTCCTGATGCAGATGCGGCGGTGTTGAAGCAGCAAGGCGTAAGTGAGATCTTCGGCCCCGGCTCGTCGCTGAAGTCGATTGCCGAATGGCTCGAGTCCACGCTCGACGAGCGAGAGAAGATCGGCGCGTAGTGGATCTCTTCGAGTACCAAGGCAAGCAATACTTCGCCAAGTTCGGTATCCCGGTGTCGGCCGGCGATGTCGCACACACCGTGGACGAGTCGATCGCCATCGCCGAACGCATCGGTTATCCGGTCGTCGTGAAGGCTCAAGTGCAAGTTGGTGGTCGTGGTAAGGCCGGCGGCATCAAGTTGGCGAACGATAACGACGAGGTGCGCACCCACGCCAGCAACATCATCGGCATGAACATCAAGGGTCACGTCGTGAAGCGTGTTTGGGTGGAGCGTGCCTCCGACATCGCGGAGGAGTATTACGCCTCACTCACGCTTGATCGCGCCGCCAAGCAACACTTGTTGATGCTGTCGGCGCAGGGCGGCGTCGACATCGAAGAAGTAGCGGCGAAAGATCCTTCGGCAATCGTCAAACTGCACATCAGCCCCGTGGTTGGTCTCGACGAGGCGACGGCGAAGAAAGCCGCAATCGACGCGAAGATTCCGAGCAAGGCACAGGACGGCGTGGCGTCGATTCTCGTGAAGTTGTACGACTGTTTCGTGAAGGGTGATTGTGATTTGGCGGAGATCAACCCGCTCATCTTGAAGCCGAGCGGTGAGGTGCATGCGCTGGATGCCAAAGTCAGCCTCGACGCCAACGCGTCGTTCCGCCACCCCGAGTGGGAAGCATTCGCAGCGACGCAAGAACTCGATGGTCGTGAGCAGTTGGCGCGTGAGAAGGGCCTGCAGTACATCGGCCTCGATGGCAGCGTCGGCATCATCGCGAACGGTGCCGGGTTGGCCATGAGCACGCTTGATGTGGTCAACCAAGTCGGCGGTAAAGCAGCGAACTTTCTCGATGTCGGCGGCGGTGCCAATGCCGAGTTAATGACCGCAGCGCTCGAAGTAATCAACTTCGACACCAACGTGCGCAGCATCTTCGTGAACATCTTTGGCGGCATCACCCGCGGTGATGAAGTTGCCAAAGGCATCGTCGAAGCGATGCGGCGTGTTCAGCTACGCGCACCAATCGTGATCAGACTCGACGGCACCAATGCCGAGCAGGGTCGCCAGATCCTCGCTGACGCGGGAATCCCGGCCGACAAGTTGATGAGCAAGCCGACGATGTTGGATGCTGCACGCACGGCGGTGGCCATTGCCAACGGAAAGTCGATCTGACGATGGCGATCTTCGTTGACGCGAACACGAAGGTGATCGTGCAGGGCCTCACCGGCGGCCAAGGCAAGTTCCACGGTCTGCGCAATCGCGCCTACGGCACCAAGGTGGTCGGCGGCGTCACGCCAGGTAAGGGCGGGCAAGACGTCGAAGGTATCCCCGTGTTCGACAGTGTCGCCGACGCAGTGAAGGCGACCGGCGCCGACGCGTCGTTCGTGGCGGTGCCGCCAAAGGCAGCACCCGCCGCCATCCTCGAGGCCGCCGCGGCAGGTGTGCGCTTCATCGTGTGCATCACCGAAGGTGTTCCCGCACAAGATGAAGCCCGCGTCTATGCCACGTTGAAGCGTGATTTCCCGGCGACGCGCTTGCTCGGCCCCAACTGTCCGGGCATCATCAGCCCAGGCAAGTGCAACATCGGGATTACTGCCGGCGAAATCGCCCAGCCGCCGACCACGGGCGGCAAGAACGTCGGCATCGTGTCGCGCTCCGGCACGCTCACCTATCAGGCGCTCTTTGAGTTGAAGCAACGGGGCATCGGAGTCACCACATGTGTGGGCATCGGCGGCGACCCGGTTCCCGGCACATCGTTCGTCGATTGCCTTGCCGAATTCCAGAAGGATCCCGAGACGAGCGCGATTCTGATGATCGGCGAAATCGGTGGCTCCGCCGAAGAAGAAGCCGCGGAATTCATCAAGGCGAATGTCACCAAGCCGATGAGCGCATACATCGCTGGTGTCACCGCACCTGCCGGCAAGAAGATGGGCCACGCTGGTGCCATCGTGTCGGGTGGCAAGGGAACCGCCCAAGGCAAGATGGACTCGTTGCGCGCTGCTGGTGTGAAGATCGGCGCCAACCCCACTGAAGCGGGCGAGTTGATGGCGCAGATCATCGCGTCGCTGTAGATACGTAGCACTTCTCGCAGGGACGAGCCGCGTCCGCGCACCCACTGATGCGACAACTTCCGTAGCATTTGAGGTTGCTATGCGCATTGCCGACTTGCTCGCGCGTGGGCGAACCTATTCATTCGAGTTCTTCCCGCCCAAGACCGACGAAGCACAGGCGCAACTGGCGACGACGATCTCCGAACTCGCCCCGCTGAAGCCGAGTTTCTTCTCCGTCACCTACGGTGCGCTCGGCAGCACCCGCACCCGCACCCGCGACGTAGTGGTGCAGTTGGCGCGTAGCGGCGGTATTCCACCGATGGCACATCTCACGTGCGTGGGGCACCTGCGGAGTGAAATCGATCTACTACTCGGGGAGTACAAGGCGGCGGGTGTCGAGAACATTCTCGCCTTGGGTGGCGATGTGCCGGCCGACCCTTCGCAACTCGGCCCGAGCGACTTCACCCACGCACTCGATCTCGTCGAGCACCTGCGGGAAAACTTCGATGTTTCGATCGGTGTTGCGGCACATCCTGAACTGCACCCGCGCTCACCATCACGCGAGTCGGATCGCACCCACCTCGCCGCGAAACTACGTCGTGCCGACTTTGCGATGACACAGTTCTTCTTTGAAGTGCAGCACTACACGAGGCTTGTCGATGAACTTGCCGCTTTGGGTGTGCACAAGCCCGTGGTGCCGGGCGTGATGCCGGTGACGAACAAGGGTCAGATCGTAAAGATGGCGCAGATGTCGGGAGCCGCGATTCCGGGTTGGTTGTCCGACCGCTTGGCCAAGTTCGACGACCCTGCTGACATTCGTCGAGTTGGGGTCGAGGTTGCAACGAAGTTGAGCAGCGAACTACTCGCAGCCGGCGCACCTGGCTTGCACTTCTACACGCTCAACCGTTCGACTGCGACCCGCGAGATCTACTCGAATCTCGGTCTCGATCGGGGATGAACGACAAACGTCCGAGCCTGCTCGGTTACCTGCCGGCACTCGACGGTGTGCGGGCACTCGCCGTGATGGCGGTGGTCGTGTACCACGCCAACAAGCAGTGGCTTGGCGGAGGTTTTCTCGGTGTCGAGGTGTTCTTTGTCATCAGCGGTTTTCTCATCACATCGCTGCTCATTGCGGAGACCGAGCGCGACGGCACCATCAGTCTGAAGAACTTCTGGCTGCGTCGCGCGCGACGGTTGCTGCCGGCGTTGTGGGTGATGCTCGCGCTGGTGACGGTGTACTGCTCGTTATTCGAGCGCGACACGCTCGGGGCGCTGCGCGGTGATCTGATTGCTGCACTCGTCTACGGCTTCAATTGGTTTCAGATCTGGGTGGGCACCTCGTACTTCACCGCGTTTGATTTCGTGCCACTACGACACCTGTGGTCGCTGGCCGTCGAAGAGCAGTTCTACGTCTTTTGGCCCCTCCTCATGTTCGCGGTGGCGCGACTCGGGCGACGTCGGCTGGCGGCCGTTGGTTTGCTGTTCGTCGCCACATCGATAGCAATCGCAATTCTCACCGCGGTTATTTACCGCAGTGGTCATATCGCCACGATTGGGGAGACCCCCGAGCAATACATGGCCTTCCTCGGTCACCCTGTGTCGCGCATCGACTTCTTGTTTCTCGGCACGTTCAGCCGCGCCGGTGGATTGTTCATCGGTGCGGCACTCGCGGTGTTTTGGCGACCGTGGGTGCTCGGCTCGTCGCCAATCGGTACGCGCGGACAACTACTCGACGTTGTCTTTCTTGCTGGTTCGGGTGGGTTGGTAGTGACTGCGGTCGTCTTCCGCGATGTCGTTGACGTCATCAATGTCGGCACGACCGGATACGACCTGCTGTTCCGCGGCGGGTTCTTCTTCGTTGGGCTTTCGAGCGTGGCGGTGATCGCGGCAGCAGTGCACCCGACGGCATCGATGACACATCACTTGCTGGGCAACCGTGTCATGACCTACATCGGTCAGCGCTCCTACGGGTTGTATCTGTACCACTGGCCGGTGTTCCAGATGTATCGCCGCTTCGCGGGGCAGGGGCTCACACCGTATGAATTCGTGCTGCTTGTGTTGCTCGCCCTCGCCATCACTGAGTTGTCGTACCGCTACATCGAGATGCCGGTTCGTGACGGAAGATTCATGGCCTGGCGTCAGCGTCGCCGTGCCGAGCGAGTGGCGTTCGCTGCGCTCGAGCCGCGGATGCGTTTGCGTCGGGCAGCGACCGTGGCGCTTGTCGCACTGCTGCCAGCCTTTTCATTGCTGAGCGTTGCGACCGCTGAGGTGAAGCTCAACGACATCAGTCAGAGTCTTGCGGAGAGCGAGTCGGCGGTGGTCAACGTGCTTGATGAACCCACTTCCACGACGGTCATGGCCGGGCCGGTGATCGTCGACGGCGTAACGCAGACCACCACGCTCGACGGCCAACTCATCGACGTGCTGGCGATTGGTGACTCGGTGATGCTTGGTGCCGCGCGCGAACTGTCTGCGCGTGGGGCAACGGTGGATGCGATGAAGAGTCGCTCAGTGCGACAAGCGCTCGAGATCGTCAACTATCTCAAGTCCGTGCGACGACTTGGCTCAATCGTCGTGATTCATCTGGGCACGAACAGCACGACGTCTACCGCGGTATTGGATGAAATCATGACCTCACTCGCTGATACTCCGCTCGTCTTGTTCCTCACCGTGCACGTGCCGAGCGAGCCTCGGCAATCCATCAACAATCGTCTGATCAATGCCTTGCCGGCCAGATACGGCAACGTGAAAGTGCTTGATTGGCATTCGATTGCGAGTCAGTACCCCGAGTATCTGTATTCCGACAAGACCCACCTGCGAACAGCGGGGGCGCGCTTCTACGCCGACATCATCATGCAGGCGGTAGGTCGGCTCTAGACGAACTGCGGGGCGTGGTGGAGCGCATCGTCTAGCGTGTCACCCCGTGACAAACCCAGTTCGAGTCGCCGTCACCGGCGCGGCAGGTCAAATCGGCTACAGCCTTCTGTTTCGTATCGCCTCTGGTGCGATGCTCGGCCCCGACACGAAGGTCATTCTGCAACTACTTGAAGTGACTCCGGCTCTCGGTGCACTGCAAGGCGTGAAGATGGAACTCGACGACTGCGCGTTTCCGCTGCTCGACGGCGTGGTGCTCACCGACGATGCAAACATCGCATTCGGCGACGCTGACGTTGCACTGCTCGTCGGCGCGATGCCTCGCAAAGACGGCATGGAGCGCAAAGACCTACTGTCGGCCAACGGTGGCATCTTCAAGCCGCAAGGTCAGGCGATTGCCAAGAACGCCAAGAAAGACATCAAGGTGCTCGTCGTCGGCAACCCGGCAAACACCAACTCGCTCATCGCCTTGAGCAATGCATCAGGTATCGACCCCAGACAATTCACCGCCATGACCCGACTCGATCACAACCGCGCAGTGTCGCAACTTGCGGCGCGCGTCGGCAAACCGGTTGCCGCGGTGAAGAAGATGACGATCTGGGGTAACCACTCGACGACGCAATACCCGGATCTTTCGCACTGCGAAGTCGACGGTAAGCCCGCGAAGTCGCTCGTGAACGACGACAAGTGGATCGATGAAACCTTCATCCCCACGGTTGCCAAGCGCGGCGCGGCAGTTATCAAGGCGCGTGGTGCATCGTCTGCGGCATCGGCCGCGAATGCAGCAATCGACCACGTGCGCTCGTGGGTCCTCGGCACACCGAAGGGGGACTGGGTGAGCATGGCTGTGCCGAGCGATGGCTCATACGGCGTGCCCGAAGGTCTCGTCTCGTCATTCCCGTGCACCTGCAAAAAGGGCAAGTACGAAATCGTGCAAGGACTCTCGATTGACGACTACAGCCGCGCGAAGATCGATGCGTCGGTCGCGGAGTTGCAAGAAGAGCGTGATGCAGTGCGGGCGCTCGGCCTGATCTAAGTCAGCACGCCCGGTCTGATCTAAGAGAGTTCGCTCGGCCTCATTTAGTCGAATGTCGTGCGGGCCCGCACGCGCGTGAAAACACCATCAAGAGCCGCGAACAGTGGCTGAGCAGCGATCACTTTCTCGTGGTTGCCCGAGAATCGCACGTTGCCGTTGATGAAAGCCTCAGCGGCGTTCAAGCGGCCCATCACGATGTCGACGGCCGTCGCATAACTCTGGCTGAACGTGATGTCGCCGGGTACTTTGCCCTTGCCGAACGCCACGGCCCCATCACGCGCCACGAGGTGATAGACGACTTCACCAAACGGTGTGTCGGTCACGACCTGTGTCACCGACACCGTATGCGACCTCACCGCACTCGCGAGTGCGGCGTCGGCTGCAACCTCCATCGCTACCGCAGCGATCCATTCGTCGCTGAGATAGCGCACGGCGAGGATTAGGCGGCCGACAGGCTCGTGGTTTTGCGGCTCGAGCGATAGATCGAGAACAACAAGATCGCCAGCGACACGCCGGCGATGGCGTAGCGCGCAGCGTCGTTGTCACGCAGGTTGATTACCGCGGGCAGAATCAGCAACGACACGAGGTTCATCACCTTGATCAGCGGGTTGAGTGCCGGACCAGCGGTGTCTTTGAACGGGTCGCCGACCGTGTCGCCGATGACCGCGGCCTTGTGCGCATTCGAACCTTTGCCGCCGTGGTGACCGTCTTCGATGTACTTCTTGGAGTTGTCCCACGCGCCGCCGGCGTTGCTCAGGTAGTTGGCCATGAGCTGACCGGTGAGGATGACCGCCGCCAAGAATGCACCGAGCGCGAAATAGTTGATGCCGAAGCCGACGATTACCGGCGTCAGAACCGCAAGCAGTGCGGGTGTGGTGAGTTCGCGCAACGACGCTGCAGTGCAGATGTCGATGACTGGGCCGTAGTCGGGCTCCTTCGTGCCCGCCATGATGCCGCCGTCCTTGAATTGCTTGCGCACTTCTTGCACGACGACGCCAGCCGTGCGACCGACCGCGCGAATCGCGAGTGCGGAGAACATGAAGGCGATTGATCCACCGATGAGCAGACCGATGAAGGTCTTCACGTCGGCGACGTTGATCTGCGTCTCGACTGCCTTGAAAATGGCGTCGCCCTTCAGCAATTCACCCGTCTCCTCGTCCGTGAGTTTGAGCTGGCCGGCGATCGTCTCGATGTACGACGCAAAGAGCGCCACGGCGGCGATGACTGCCGAACCGATTGCAAAGCCCTTGGTGACGGCCTTGGTGGTGTTGCCCACCGCGTCGAGGCTCACCATGATCTTGCGTGGTTCACCTTCAAATTCGCCGGCCATTTCGGCGATGCCTGCCGCATTGTCGGCCACTGGGCCGAAGGTGTCTTCAGAGACGATCACGCCTGTGGTGGCGAGCATGCCCATGCCGCAGAGCGCCACGAGATACAGCGACAACATCACGTTTCCGCCGCCGAGCCACAGCGTTGCGCCGAGCGACACTGCGATGCAGATGATCGCGTATACCGACGACTCAAGACCCACTGCGGTGCCGGAGAGCACCACGGTTGCCGGGCCGGTTTCTGCCGACTCTGCGATTTCTTCGACGGGGCCGTACTCGGTACCGGTGAAGTACTCGGTGAGACGGCTCAGCACCTGCGCGAGGATGAGACCGATCAGCACCGCGCCGAACACGCGCCAGCCGATGCCAGAGATCGTTACCTCGGCACCTGCGTGACCGATGCTGCCTTTCGCCGGGTTCCCGACGTAGGTGACGGCGAGAGCGAGCGTGCCGATGACTGTGATAATGCTCGCAGTGAGGAAGCCGCGGTTGATCGGCTTCAGCGCGTTCATCTCGCCTTCTTTGGCGCGGACGGCAAACACGCCGGCAATCGACGCGATGACACCGATGGCACGCGCGGCGAGCGGGAACACGAGGCCGAGTGCCGGGTTGAGACCAATCGAGTTGAACGCAGCGACGCCGAGGATGATCGACGCGACGAGCGTGACCTCGTAGCTCTCGAACAAGTCGGCCGCCATGCCGGCGCAGTCACCGACGTTGTCACCAACGTTGTCGGCGATCACCGCTGGGTTGCGCGGGTCGTCTTCGGGAATTCCGGCTTCGACTTTGCCCACGAGGTCGGCACCAACGTCTGCAGCCTTGGTGAAGATGCCACCACCCACACGCAAGAAGAGTGCAATCAACGAACCACCGAAACCGAACCCGACGAGCATCGCCGACGAGGTGTTCTGGAAGAGGGCGATGATGATGGTGGCGCCGAGCAGACCGAGACCGACGGTGAACATGCCGGCGACGCCGCCGGTGCGGAAGGCGACGTCGAGGGCTTCGCGCATCGAGCCACGGCGCGCGGCGGCGGCGGTGCGGATGTTGCCGCGCGTCGCGAGCGTCATGCCGATGTAACCGGTGAGACCCGAGGCGACACAGCCGAGCAGGAACGCGATGGTGCGGAAGACGCCCGATGACACGAAGCCCAAGGCCTCTTCACCGGACGGCTTTTCAATGGCCACCGAGGTGACGAACACGATGATTGCCACTGGCACGAGAATCATGCCAATCGTGCGGAACTGGCGCTTCAGATAGGCGAGCGCCCCGACTTGAATCGCGCCGGCAATTTCCTTCATCTTGTCCGTGCCTTCATCTTGGGCAAGTACCGATTTTGCGAGGAAGAAACCAACGGCAATCGCCAGGAGCGATGCGGCCCCCGAGAGCGCGAGCACCAGCCACTCGCCACCCTTCAGGGTGAAGTCCTGCCAGCCGCCTTCAGATGCCAAGAGTGCAATCACGAGATGTAGATCCTTATCGAGAGTGGGGTCGCCCAAGGGCAAAACCCCGATTTATGGGTCCGAACGAGTGTAGAGAATCGGCGACCCCGCCCGTAAATCGTCATCAACTGCCACGTTGTGGGCAATCGTCGGGTGAGACAGGCATCACGGCAAATGACTGGCTGAGAACTCGGTATCGGGGTGCTGCAGAACTAGCGTTCGGATTGAACTTTGCGGCATTTATGAGCACCACCACGACTCCTTCCCGTGCGCCGGTCAGCGGCACCGCCGTTGCCAGCCGACATCGCAAGCCGTTTTTGCTCGACTTGTACGGCACTGCCCTCGGCAAGAAGTACGCCATGGCGATGTCGGGTATCGCGCTCATGGGTTTCGTGCTCTTCCACATGATCGGCAACCTGAAGATGTACTTCGGCGCCGCCGATCTCAATGAGTACGCCGAGTTCTTGAAGAAGTTGTTGTACCCACTCGCCCCGAAAGAGTCGGTTTTGTGGATTCTTCGCCTCGGGTTGCTCGGCATGCTCGCCCTGCACCTGCATGCTGCCTGGTCGCTCACCGTGTTGAACCGTCAGGCGCGTCCGGTGAGATACCAGAGTGCCCGCGACTACCAGGAAGCCTCGCTCGCGAGTCGTTCAATGCGGTTGTCGGGCATTGTCGTGGTGTTGTTTCTTGCGTGGCACCTGCTCGACCTCACGTTCGGTGTGGTGAACACGATTGGCGCCGACGGCGAATTCGTGCGCGCAGAGGTGTACGCCAATGTGGTGCGCAGTTTTGAGCGCTGGCCCGTCGCGCTGTTTTATGTCGTCGCCAATTTGTTCCTCGGTCTGCACCTCTCGCACGGGGCGTGGAGCATCTTCCAATCGTTGGGCTGGAACAACCCGCGGTTCAACTCGTGGCGTCGGGCGTTCGCACGGGGCTTCGCCGCCATCGTCGTGATCGGCAACGTCTCGTTTCCCATCGCCGTAACCGTCGGAATCGTCAGCGTTTGAACGAGGTAAACACATGACCATGCTCGACAACCGCCCCGCCGCCACGAAGTTGAACTCCAAGGTGCCGAGCGGCGTGCTCGCCGACAAGTGGGACAACTTCAAGGCGAATGCGAAGCTGGTGAACCCCAACAACAAACGCAAGTTCAAGGTCATTGTGGTCGGCACCGGCCTCGCTGGCGCATCGGCAGCGGCGACACTCGCCGAACTCGGCTATCAGGTCGATGCCTTCACCTTCCACGATTCACCGCGCCGCGCGCACTCGATTGCGGCACAAGGTGGCATCAATGCTGCGAAGAACTATCGGGGTGATGGCGACAGCGTGCACCGGTTGTTCACCGACACGATCAAGGGTGGCGACTTCCGCTCGCGTGAAGCCAACGTGTATCGCCTGGCGCAAGTGTCGGTGAACATCATCGACCAGATGGTCGCCCAGGGTGTGCCGTTCGCCCGTGAATACGGCGGACTGCTCGACAACCGCAGTTTCGGCGGCGCGCAGGTGAGTCGCACGTTCTATGCGCGCGGCCAAACGGGTCAGCAGTTGTTGCTCGGCGCCTACCAGCAACTGTCGCGCCAGATCGGTCTCGGTGGTGTGCGACTCTTCAATCGTTGCGAACTCGTCGACGTCGTCATCATCGATGGTCGCGCAGCCGGCATCGTGGTGCGCGACTTGCTGACGGGCGAGGTCACGAGCCATGCGGCGCACGCAGTAGTGCTGGCTACCGGTGGCTACGGCAACGTGTACTTCCTCTCCACCAATGCGATGAACTGCAACGTCACGGCGGCGTGGCGCGCGCACCGACGCGGTGCGTACTTCGCCAACCCGTGCTACACGCAGATCCACCCGACGTGCATTCCGCAAGCCGACGAGACGCAGTCGAAGCTCACGCTGATGAGCGAGTCGTTGCGCAATGACGGCCGTGTTTGGGTGCCGAAGAATGCCGATGAGCAGCGCCCGGCGCACCAGATTCCGGAAGAAGATCGCGACTACTACCTCGAGCGCCTGTATCCGTCGTACGGCAACCTGGCACCGCGTGACATTTCGTCGCGCGCAGCCAAGCGGCTCGTCGACAAAGGTCAGGGTGTCGGGCCGCTGAAGAACGGCGTGTTCCTCGACTTCTCCGCGGCAATCAATCGTCTCGGGCGCAACGTGGTGGAGGAGCGGTACGGCAACCTCTTTGAGATGTACGAGCGCATCGCCGGCGAGAACCCGTACGAGGTGCCGATGCGCATCTATCCGGCAACCCACTACACGATGGGTGGTTTGTGGGTCGACTACGAGTTGCAGACGACGATTCCTGGTTTGTATGCGGCGGGCGAGGCGAACTTCTCCGACCACGGCGCGAATCGCCTCGGGGCCAGTGCGTTGATGCAAGGTTTGGCCGACGGCTACTTCGTGTTGCCGTACACGATCAGCAACGGTTTGGCTCCGCTCCTGAACAAGACGCTCCCCGGCACCGACCATCCGGAGTTCAAGCGAGTTGAAGCCGAGACCCGTGATCGCTATCGCGCCTACGTGAACGTGAAAGGTACTCGTTCACCGGATTGGTTCCATCGCGAACTTGGCAAGATGATCTGGGATTACTGCGGCATGGAGCGCGACCGCAACGGCTTGGAGAAGGCCATCAGTGAGATTCAGGCGTTGCACGACGAATTCAAAAAAGACCTGCGCGTGACCGGCTCGGCCGAGGGTGTCAACCAGACCCTGGAGAAGGCCGGTCGAGTCGACGACTTCTTCCAGTTGGGCATGCTCATGTGCAAGGACGCGCTCGCCCGCGAGGAGAGTTGCGGTGGCCACTTCCGCGTCGAATACCAGACGGAAGACGGCGAAGCCCAGCGCGACGATGCGAAGTTTTGCCACGTGTCGGCCTGGGAGTGGACGGGTGACGCGGCGAAGTCGCACATGCACGCAGAGGCGCTCGAGTTCGAGACCATCCAACTTGCGACGAGGAGCTACAAGTGACGCGCAAGTTGACCAATCTCACGCTGAAGGTGTGGCGCCAGAGTGGCCCGAACGATAAGGGTCGCTTCGAAACGCACGTCATCGAGTCGATCACCGACGAAGCGTCGTTCTTGGAAATGCTCGACGTGCTCAACGAGCGTCTCATCGCTAAAGGCGAAGAAGCGGTGGTCTTCGACCACGATTGTCGTGAGGGAATCTGCGGCACGTGTTCGCTGATGATCAACGGTCAGGCGCACGGCCCGCAACGCGCCACCACGACGTGCCAGTTGCACATGCGTTCGTTCAAGAGCAACGACACGATCGTCATCGAGCCGTGGCGGGCCGGTGCATTCCCGATCGTCAAGGACCTGATGGTCGATCGTTCGGCATTCGACCGCATCGTCGAATCAGGCGGCTTCATCACCGCACCGACGGGCGGTGCACCCGATGCCAACCTCATCCCAGTGCCGAAGCCGGTCGCCGATGCGGCGATGGACTCAGCAGCCTGCATCGGCTGTGGTGCATGCGTGGCGGCCTGCCCGAACGGTGCGGCGAACCTGTTCGTCGGAGCGAAGATCGCGCACCTCAACCTGTTGCCGCAGGGCCAAGCCGAGCGTTACAAGCGGGCCGAGGCGATGGTCGACACGATGGACGAACACTTTGGCTCGTGCACGAATCATGGTGAGTGTTCGGCTGCCTGCCCGAAAGAGATCTCACTCGACGTCATCGCGCTGATGAACAAGGACTATCGCTCGGCGAAGTTCAAGAATCGCAAGGAGTTGTCGCGCAACTAACGCGATTGTCGCTCCGTCCACGACGAGTGCCGCTCAACTACGGTGAAACCTTGTGCTGAGCGACATCGCCGCGTGGGTGCAGGATGTCATCGAGCGCCTCGGGGCCGTCGGCGTGGCACTACTCGTCGTCTTGGAGAACGTGTTCCCACCGATTCCGTCGGAGATCGTGCTGCCCTTTGCTGGATTCGTCGCCCAACGCGGTGACGGCTCGGTCATCGTGATGATTATCGCCGCCACGATCGGCGCCGTCGTCGGCGCGCTGATTCTCTATGGCGTCGCAGCGATCATCGGCCCGGTGCGCTTGACGGCATTCATCACCCGCTTCGGGCGATGGTTCGGGGTGAAACCCGCCGACCTCGTGCGTGCCGAGCAATGGTTCGACCGTCATGCGGTGGCTGCGGTGTTGCTCGGTCGTTGCGTGCCGCTCATCCGCTCGGTGGTGTCGGTGCCCGCCGGCTTTCGTCGGATGAACATCGTGCCGTTCGTGCTCTACACGGCGCTGGGCAGTGCAGTCTGGAACACCGCACTCATTGGGGCTGGCGCGATTCTCGGCGACCAGTGGGAGCGTGTCGAGCCGTACGTCGCAACGCTGCAGTATGTCGTGATTGCTGCAATTGTGGTGTTTGTCGTCCGCTTCGCTGCCACGAAACTTCGCCGCCGCGCCTAGCGACTTGTCGTCAACCGTGCTGTCGCGCCTAGTGTCGGCAGCGGAGGCTGAGCAATGAGCGAACTCAGTGGAAAGGTAGCAATCGTCACCGGATCGTCGAGTGGCATTGGTGAGTCGACGGCGCACCGTCTGGCAGAACTCGGTGCTCACGTGGTGGTGAACTCTTCTTCGTCAGTGGATGCCGGTAAGAAAGTTGCGTCATCGCTGGCCACCAAAGGCACGTACATTCAGGCGGACATCAGCGACAAAGCACAGGGTCAACACCTCATTGACGAAACGCTGAAGACGTTCGGCAAGCTCGACATCCTCGTCAACAATGCAGGTTGGACCACGCTCGTGCAACATGGCGATCTCGACGGTCTCACCGATGAGATCTTCGACAAGACATTCAAGGTCAACGTGTACGGCACATGGTGGTTGACGAAGGCCGCGATTCCGCATCTTCGAAAGAGCGACGACGGCAACGTCGTGAACATCACCTCCATCGCTGGTGTTCGCCCCGTTGGTAGTTCGATGGCGTACGCCATGACCAAGGCGGCACTCAACCACATGACGGTGCTGCTCGCCAAGTCGTACGGGCCGGTGCGATTCAATGCCGTCGCGCCGGGTCTCGTGCAAACACCGTGGACCAAGGATTGGGGGGTCATGCACGACTTCGTTTCGAAGGCATCGCCCCTCAAGCGTTCGGCGTATGCGAGTGATTGCTCGGAGGCGGTGCTCGGAGTCATTCGCAACCCGCACATGACCGGGCAAGTGCTCGTGATTGACGGCGGGTTTACGCTCGTCTCGTGACGACGCACCGCACCTACGCATCGAATCTGCCGGTCGGCGACGCACACCCGTATCGCAGTGGTGCTTGGCGACCACAGACCACCGAGCACACGACACGGGATTTGCTGGTCGAGGGCACGGTGCCGCGCGAACTGAACGGCGTGTACTTGCGTAACACGGAGAATCCGTTGTTTGAATCAATCGGTCGATACCACCCGTTCGATGGCGACGGGATGATCCACATGATGTCGTTCTGCGACGGAGAAGTGGAGTATCGCAACCGCTTCGTGCAGACCGACGGGTTGCGCGCCGAGATTGACGCGAACCAGGCACTGTGGGCCGGGCTTGCCGAACCACCGAGCCGCTCCCTGCGCGACGGCAAGTGCGCGCGTGGCCGCATGAAAGATGCCTCGAGTACCGACATCGTGGTGCACGGCGGCGTGGCGCTCTCGAGTTTCTATCAGTGCGGCGACTTGTATCAATTGAATCCGCGCACGTTGGAAGACCTCGGTAAAGCATCGTGGGGTGGTGCGTTCCCGAGTGCTGGCGTGTCAGCGCACACGAAGGTGGATGAACGCACGGGGGAGTTGTTGTTCTTCAACTACCAGACGACAGCGCCGTATCTGCATTACGGCGTGGTCTCGCGCAAGCACGAGTTGGTGCACTATGTGCCGATTGATCTGCCGGGCGCCCGACTGCCGCATGACATGGCGTTCACGCCCAACTACTCGATTCTCAACGACTGTCCGTTGTTCTGGGATGCCGAACTCATTACACGCGGCGTCTATGCCACCCGCTATCACCGCGACATGCCGATGCGCATCGGCATCATTCCGCGCTATGGCGCAACTCACGAGATTCGATGGTTCGAGTGCCGACCCACGTTCGTGCTGCATTGGATCAACGCGTGGGAAGAAGGCGACGAAGTCGTGGTCGACGGCTACTTCGAGGATGATCCGTCGCCGCGTGTGGCGGGTGATGCGACGATCGAGGCAAAGATGTTCCGCTTCTTGGACCTGCACTCGATGCAGTCGAAGCCCTATCGCTGGCGGTTCAACATGAAGACGGGTGCGGTCAACGAGGGATACTTGAGCGACACCATCACCGAGTTCGGAATGATCGATCAACAGCGCGCAGGTTTGCCCTATAGATACGTCTACTCGGTGGTGCCCACCAAGGGCATGTTCACGTTCGACGGGCTCATCAAGCACGAAGTGGTCACTGGCCGCGAGGAGTCAATGCTGTTCGGTGATGGGGTGTTCGGTAGTGAGACGGTCGTGGCACGCAAACCTGATGCCGTCGACGAAGATGACGCATGGCTCGTGACGTTTACGTCAGATGTGCCAAACGACGTGTCGCACTGCGCGATCTATGATGCCAAGGCATTGGGTGATGGCCCGGTTGCGCGAGTGCAATTGCCCGAACGCATCTCGAGTGGCACGCACGCGTGTTGGGCGGCCGCGTAGACGCCCGACTCGCGTCGGCAGCGCTACAGCTTGCTGAGCGAACGCAGCGACGCAATCGTTGCTGCGGTCAGTGCGAACAAGCCGAGCACGATGCTGAACGTGCCGCGCAACCCGATCGACTCGATGCCCCAACCCACCAGCAATTGACCAACGGGCGGTGCTGCGTACACCAGCGAAATCTGCAGCCCGTACACCCTGCCTTGTGATGCCGTCGGCACACGTCGTTGCACGACGGTGTTCCACAGTGGATTGAATGGCCCCCATGCCAAGCCCGTCAAGAACGCCAACAGCACAAACACCAGCGTGCCTGGCAGGAAACCCATCGGCAACAGCGCCGCCGTCGACATCACCACGATGACGCGCAGCAGTGGCGGCGTCGAGAATCGTCTGGCGAGTCGACCGTAGGCAAATGCGCCGATCACCACACCGAGTGCCACTGCCGACATCACCGCACCAAGACCCGCCGCATTGTCGATGGACTCAAAGTGTGTCGGCCAGATCACCGTGTCGATCGGCATGTACAAACCGCCCATCACAGTGAGACCCAAAGTAAAGATGAGTAGCGGTCGATCGGTGCGCAGCAACTGCCAGCCGCCACGCAAGGATTGCGCGAAGTTCTCGTGCTCGTTATGTTCGCCGTGTTGTTCGCGCACACGCATTGAGCGCACCGCGAAAGCCGCCAGCAGGAACATTCCGCTCGTGACCGCAAAGGCGAGCGTGGGCCCGCCCGCTTCGATGCACCATGCACCGATGGCCGGCCCCAGCATCCATCCGATGGCAAAGAACCCTTCGTGGCGACCGTTGGCCTTTTCCACGTCCATGCCCGATGATGCGGCTGCATTGGGGATCAGTGCTTTGCGCGCGGTGTACCCCGCGGGGTCGAACACTGCGCCGAGCACGGCGAACAGGGCAATCCATATGTAGGTAAGTTCCGTGACCACCTCGCCGATGACGAACAGCAATACCGACAGACACGAAAGCACGTCAGAGAGCGCCGATACTGCACGGCGACCGACACGATCAATCAATCCGCCCACGATTGGCGACACGAAGATGCCGGGCAGGCTGACGAGGGCAGCCAACAACCCGGCTCGCGCGGGTGAACCGGTGCGCTCAAGGACGAGCCACGGAACGGTGATCATGACGACGCCGTTGGCAACGCCGGAGGAGAGATTTGCTACTTGCAGCCGGGCGAATGCCGAGCGCTGCAGTTTTTCATTCACCGTGAAGAGGCTACGAACTTCTCCACTGCAGAAAGGTCATACGGTGCACCGAGCATCACGATGAGGTGATCTGCGCCCGCCTCGGCGTATTCCTCAGACTTCTCAAGTTCCTCGGGACGAATCGCAACGGTGCGCTCGATGTCGTTCGGGTTGCGACCGACTTTCTTGCACCACTCATTGAGGATGTCGTTCTTCTTCTTGAAGTTGTCGGGCGGTCCGAACGTGTTGAGTTGGTCGGCGTACTGCGCGACGAGACGCAACGTGACCTTCTCGCCACTGCCACCAATCATCAGCGGGATCTTTCCCTTGACGGGACCGGGGTTGAGCTTGCTCATGCGATCCTTGATGATCGGCAGGCCTGCTTCGAGAATCTTCAAGCGTCCTGGTGCAGTGCCGAACTCGTAGCCGTATTCCTTGTAGTCGCGCTCGAACCAACCCGAACCAATGCCGAGCACGAAACGACCGTCGCTGATGTGGTCGATCGTGCGTGCCATGTCGGCGAGCAATTGCGAGTTGCGGTATGAGTAGCACGTGACAAGCGCGCCGATGGTGGCGCGCTTGGTGTCGGCAGCCATTGCGGCGAGCAGTGTGTAGCACTCGAAGTGCTCCGCGTCGGGATTTCCGTACAACGGATAGAAGTGGTCCCATGTCCAGAGACTGTCGACACCGAGTGAATCTGCAGCGCGCCACGCGTCGCGCATGGCCTTGACCGTCGTTGCTTGCGGGTGGAGTTGGACACCAATTTTCATGCCGCAAACTTATC
>Ga0194132_10005475_pt1 | contig 20497 bp, 12 predicted proteins | sample TA2KigOf80mmetaG_FD_148612 | JGI IMG/M metagenome (GOLD analysis project Ga0194132, IMG submission 148612) | Freshwater microbial communities from Lake Tanganyika, Tanzania - TA2015054 Kigoma Offshore 80m | ecosystem: Environmental > Aquatic > Freshwater > Lake | place: Tanzania: Lake... | reverse complement strand
GAGAAAGACAGGACGAAGAACGAGACCTATCCTTTATGGATCTCGTGAGTGATTCGTCTTCGGAGCGCGACTGTGCTGAAAGCCACTCGCAGCAGCTTCGCCAACCCGGGACTCGCGGAAAAACCCAGTGCGTCTCGATGTTCGGATGTTGCTGCGGCTGGTCTGCGACACAGCCGCGCTCCGACGTCTTCGGAGGGCGACTGTGCTGAAAGCCACTCGCAGCAGCTTCTTTTGGGCCTGAAGGGAGACTTCTCCCACACCCGCTCCAGGGGAGAACAGGTGGTGCCGATTAGTCGGGAGCATCCTCCGCTCGGGCAATCCCACGCAGCTCTTTTTGCTCCAGCTTCAACGAAACCACCCGCGACGCTCCCAACGACCAGTACTTGATGGGACCGGCTGAATCCCTTAGCTTACCCTTCGCGTCGCGCGAGTGGCGAAATGGCAGACGCGCCAGACTTAGGATCTGGTCCCGCAAGGGGTGGAGGTTCAAGTCCTCTCTCGCGCACCAATTCCCAGGGATCCCCTGGGAAAACTAAGGGTTATAACGCACCCGATAGAACTTCTGGGCGCCTCCTGAGGGGGGATTCGGATCAAATGCCCTCACCACGGTGTTCGTCTTCTCCAAATTGATGACGTTCGTCAGAGAGATCCATTGGTTGGAGGAAAGGTTGGACTTGCATTCCACCGTGTATTCGAGCTGAGGAGCGGCGTTCCAGGCAATGAAGGTGGTCGCCGTAGCCAAATTCGTGATGCCGGCGGAGAGAATGCGGACTCCGTCAAAGGGAGATGGGTCCACGCGATTCACCAGTCCGTCTCCATCGGAGTCGATAGTGGCGCTCGTGAAGACCGACTTGTTCACCGTAAACTTTTGGCCGTTCGCGAGAGTGACATTGGTCGAACTGAGCGGGCCGGCGAAGCTTCGCGCCCACTGCACTCTTCCATCAAAGGCCCCATCCAACCCTTCCACAGCAACATTAGCCGCGCCAAAGTAGAGTTTAAAGCCGGGTTCCAAATTAAGGCTCGTGCTCAGATTCGTGGCGTGATTCGCCAACTCCAGAAAATCCACGTAGATCGCGTTCTTCTCGCTGGTGCCCCGGAACGTGAACCGGGAATTGAAGTCTCCGTCCAAAATCAAATTGCCGATCACGACATTATTCGAAAATCCATCGGCTCCCGGGCCGCGGTCTTTTCCGGCCCAAACATGCTGCACATCGACATATCGCGGCGCGATCGAGCGAATTTTCGTTCCAAACAAGTCTCCCTCGTGCGGACTTGAAAGAAGGTTGAACCCGTTGTAGACCGTGACGTTGTTGCGCGCATCCCCGCCGCCATCGCTCAGTCGCTCGGTCGCCTTCAAGTTTAGGCTGCCCAAGGTATAATTAATGCCCGCGAGCGCGCCTGCCTGCATCGTGACATTTCGAATCTTGAGATCAGCGCCTTCCAAATGGATGTCACCGGAACTGCTGGCTCTCCCTCCGCTCAGCTTGATGCTATTCGCCGAGAAAGAAAGCGGACCTCTCCCGATATTAATCACACCGACACTTTCCAAAGATTCCCCCGCGAGAGACATCGTAGTGGCTGCGATGGTGCCCCGGTTGAAGAAATTTTGGAGCAGCGGAACCCCGTTCGTATCCTTCTGAACAAGCTCGATAGCGTTCCCGACCTGAAAAGGCCCCCCGTTCGTCCAATTCCTGAGCCGGGGAACATTGGTGATATCCAGGTTCGGATCCCCCGTCATGGCCACCAGGGAATTGGTGGTGGTGGTCAAGCTTTCGGAGTCGATGATTAAATTGCCGGACACCGAGAATTTATCCGCAATCAGGATGCTGGGTCCCTTGAGTTTCACCTCGCGAACCCCCACCGAGCGCAGGGTGCTAAAGAGTGGATCAACGATGAGGGCGTGACATTTGACATCGATGGTGTTCGTCACAAAACCAGCGGGATCCATCGGATCGGCCGTGTTCGTGTTCATCACGCTCAACAACTGATTGGTGAACACGGTGCTGTAAATATTAACCAATCCGTCCAAGCGTCGAATCGATTCGGGAATGACATTGGAGATGGAAAGCAGCGAATTGGTGGTGGACAGGTCAAAAAAGACCTGGGGCGAGTCGATGCGAGTGGGCGCCGAGCCCTGAACATTGTCGGCCTTGATGCTCAGGAGTCCGTCGGACTTCAGACGAAGAAGGCTCAAGTCAAGGTTCTTGGCTTCAATCTGCACCCTTCCCGGCAAATTGGTGGGATCGTTGAGCACCGGTGAAGTGAGAAATCCCGCATCTTGAAACCCACCGAAGTAGAATCCGCCGAAGAATCCTGAAGCAGCGGCCGCCGCGGAGCCGACTTGAGCGGAGTAAGCGGCGTAGGAATTCGTGACCGTCGTGCTGGGAAAATCGGGTGAAACGAAAAGCGTGTTGGCAAAAGGCGCGTTACCCTCGGCCGCGGCTCGCCACTCCAATGGGGTTGACCGTGAGATTTCGAGGGTGGAGGGCCGCAAGATGGTGTCCGAAAACAGGTTGGTGAGGTAGATCAGATTGGTGATGACGGCGGTGCTATCAAGAATATAGATAAAGTTGGTGGCGGGCAACCCGGTGACGGCATCGATATCCCAAAGACTCAGCTCCACGATGGGCATCCTTGCATCTCGTGTCGCATCCGGGTCGGTGCTTCGGCCCCATTTCACTTTCACGGCGAAATTGGGATCCGGATTATTCGTCGCGACGAAGACGGCCTGATGAGTATAATTGGAGGGGGTGACGCGATTGGTCATCGCCCAGGCGGCGTATATGTTCGGTGGACTCCCCACCGTGACCCGGTTTGTGCGCAAATTGTTCAGGACCTCATGCCTTCCGGACGTCGGCGCCGGCATTTGAATCAGCGATGTTTCAATGCTCCCCCGTCCTTCGAAGTTGTTATTTGCTCCGATACCCGCATGAATTTCCGAAACCCCTTCTGCAGGTCGATAAAGGGAATCCCCCAACAGCGTTCCTCGCATGCCGGGTGTAACCAAGCCTGGAATGTCCCCGCTGCGGAGTCCCCCGCGCGCAAGATTGACTTGGTCGCCTTTGATGCTGAGCAAGCCATCTGCAGTCACCGTGAGGTGACCGGCATTGACCACGTTCGTGGCGGAGATGAGCAAGTAGGAGGTTGGAAGGGTCAACGCAACAGCCCCACCGAAGCTGATGCCCGAGTCGCCGAAATTGAAGCTTGTATTGCCAGCTGAAACCGATCCTCGGTTGATGAAATTGGCCGCCGGCACCCTGCCGCGTTCCGTCGAATACGAGAACTGAAAGCCCACCCCGCCCTGCATCAAGGCGTTGGCTGCATTAGTGTAGTTGAGCGTGTTGAGTGTTTCGTAAGGTTGAGTGACTGAAACAGTGAATGTCCCGAGGTTATGAAGAGCAGCCGCGTCCACCTGAGGAGTATTGACACTGCCCCGATTCTCATAAAGTGGTACGGTTTGGGCGGCAGCCGCAAACGGAAGAGCAACCCAAGCGGCAGCGAGAAATTTGTTGATCATAGTCCGGATAAACGTCTCCACGTTAAGCTATCTGGCGCCCCCTACAAGGTTCTCAAGTTCCCGAATGCTTGCCCCTAGCGGATAAAGCGTAGGCGCGTTCGTTGAGCTGTCGAATGAGCCCCACACAAAGGAGTAGCCGAAGGAACCTTCACCGAGAAAGCTTGGCTGGGCGTTCAAGAAAAACGGACCCACACTGTTGTAGGTGAGGACAACAGGTCCCCGGGTCACGCCAGGGCCATCGAGTTCCTCCGTCCCGTTCTGCTGGTCGAGATTCACATATCCCTCACTGCGAATCGCAAAGTAGTAATCATCGACATTGGGGCCCCCACCGGGACTCCGTCCTGACAGGTCGGCTGCGGAAATAATGATGTCAGGTGTAAGCATGATCCGCGTGGCCACGCCTGTCCGCATTCTTCCATTGAGCACGACCGAGTCGGCAAAGGTATCGAGAATGGGATCTACCAACTGGCCGAGCAAGGAGTCGTAATTGAGGCGTCGAAAAGTCAGTTTTCCCACTCCGGGGCGAAGGCCGATCGTTCCTGTGGCGTTTTGGGGGGTGTTGTTCGTATTGAGCACCCCTCCACCCAGAGTATTCGTGAGGGCGTTGGTCGAGAAAATCAGCGCCCCCCAGGGTTGGAATCCGGAAGACAGCCCTCCTCCACTGAAGGTGCCATTCGCCACGAAAAGCGATCCCCAAGGATCGGATTGACCCAGAAGAAGTGGTGCCAGACCACCGCCTCCACCGCCTCCACCGCCTCCAACCCCTCCACTGCCTGGAAACAACGAACTGATGGTGTTCGTGCCCAGGTCTTCGACGTTATAGTTTCGGGAATTGTAAACATAGCGAAGGCCGCCGACGTCATCCCGAGTCAAGCCCGTGTAATAGGTGCCGAAGGTAAAGCGGCTGTAGGTCCAGCCAAATCCGGTCGCCACAGAATCCGAAAAAACCAGGGGATCGACGGGACGGTTGACCGGGTAGGCGATCGGTGCGTCTTGATTGTCGAAAATGGTCAAGTAAGTCCACAGCGCCCCGTTGATGTAGGAGGAGGGTTGAAGCGTTACCGGGTCGAAATTCCTCTTGATGACGAGGTAGCTCGTCCCATTGTTTGCAGTCCATCGTGATCGCAGGGTAAACACATATCGCGTCGGATCCCCCAGCCCAAGTTCCTCCACCATCGTTTGCAATGCGATGGATTTCACATCGATCATTCGGAGGGCTTGGGCCTGATAATTCACCCTTTGGCTGTAGAGCGGAAAGGAGTCGATATTCACGTCGTTCATCGAAGGAAGGTCGTTCAGGATTCTCATCGCGGATTCGACGGCATCCACCCCTCGCTGGCCAAAATAGTTCAAGAAGGATTCATCAAAGGTATAGTAGATGTTGGGTTCGTTCCATCGATACTCCTCCCCGATGTTCATGGGTCCACCGATGGTGTTGACTTCCCTGCCCCATGTGTAGCCAATGCTGTCAACATGGTAGGCTGCATACTCCCCCTGCAAGGAGAAGGCATGGATCCATACCGGGGAGATGAGCCCCATTGCAAGGGCGGCCAATCTTGCGAGTGCGCGAAGCATAAATGTTATCGAATTCTTACCACCCGGAACATGCTGACTTGACTGGATTGGTTCACCAGAACGGAATCCGTGTTTCCAGCGGCGAAACGGCTCGCCCCCACGTTCGCCCAGTTCTGGGCGTCCGCCGAGCTTTGGAGCTGATAAATGAAGCCGGGCTGAGTATTCCAAACCACCATGAGTCCCTGCCCGGTCTGCCGGAGTTCCAGTTTCAATGAGCTCCGAGGATCCTTGGGATTCGTTCCGGCCAGAAATTCCCGGAAGTTCGTCGCGCCATCGCCGTCAAAATCATCCGCTCCGCCTGTCCCCGAGGCAATGGTACTGTCCCAAAAGGAAGCCTGCCAATCGTCCGGGAGGCCATCTCCGTTGCTGTCTTCACCCCAGGTCTTGGCGCTGGAAGGGGCGGAAAGAACGGACTTGGTCCCGTCAGGAAGTTTATAGGCTAATCGGAATGCGTAGGTGGACTCAGGCGCAAGCCCGGTCATCACGTGAAAATTGCCATTGACGGAGATGGTTTGATCACCCGCTTGAAGCTCATAGCTGGCTCCGGGATACCCCGGAAGTTCCGGCCAAGTGACGAGAATCTTGGAAGCACTTAATGCATGCGCGTTGGGAGCGGGGGGCTGGGGCAGGGAAGCAGCCGAACTGTAACGCTGCGCGTAGAGATCGAAGGCGCTTCCGATCGAAAATCCCGACCAAACGACAAGCAGGTTGTTCTGGCCATCCGAGGCCGGCACAGCCTGGATTTGCTTGTTGGCCGTGGAAGTGTTCACTTGGAATTCCTCGCCCAGGACTAATCCGTCTGAACCCAAGACCCGGGCGAATACCCCTTCCATGGAGCCATCCTGTGCCAGGCTTGTCCAGGTCGCCACGTATCCGGATTGAGTCGCTGCAACCCTGGGTGAGAACTGATCCCCGTAGATTCTGCCATTCATACGGGTCACGGCTCCCAAGGGAATTCCTTCCGGATTGAATCCGCGCACGACCACGTCCCAACTATCAGTGGAGCCGGCGCTGTCTTCTCCCCAGACCAGGACGAAGCCATGATTGGCATGAGTCGCGATCGAAGGATGGGCACACACGCGAGAACCCGTGTTCACGGTGAATTCCGGCCCCGCAGGCGATGCGTCGGCCTGGAACAGACGTGCCAATACGTCCACGGCAAAAATGTTCTGACCGGCGCTGCGTTCTTGAGGGACACCCGCCGGGGCACTTGCGTCAGTCGTGATGCCCCGAGATCGCTCTGAGATCCATGTCACTAAGAATCGATCCCCGCTCAGAGCGCCCACCGAAGGCGTTCGCTGATTGTACATCGTGGATTCGTTGACTTGGAATTCCTGCCCTAGGTTATTGCCCTTGGAGTCGAGTATCTGGCCGTAAACACCCTGCAAATGACCATCTTGGCCGTGGCTGCCCCAAACGACGACGATGTTCCCGCTCGAGAGCACCGCGACCGAGGGTTGAAGCTGATGCTGTTCGGTGAAAGTATTGACGCGCAGATCTCCGGTGGCAAAGGTCCCGTCGGCCTTCAAAATCCTGGCGTAAACATCCTGAAAACCCATTGGGCCGCCTTGCCACACGACGACGGCACCCCCGTCTTTGAGCAAAGCAATCTTTGGATTTTCTTGATCCGCCGTACCGTTTTCATTGATGCGGAAGGCACTGGGCGAAGGTAATCCGTCAGCAGAGATCCGGGCCGCGCTAATTCCGAGACCGTCACCGTCCGTAAAATGATCCTGCCAGATCACGAAGCCACCCTGACTGCCGAAGGCGGCTTGGGGGAATACTTGATCTCCTGGGCGTGATCCCGCAATGCGGTACTCTGATCCTTGAGGAGCCAAGGCCGCGTTGAGAGAGGACCCGAGAGCGAGCGAAACGATGCCGCAGCAGAGAGCGCCCTGTTTCCCAAATCGCATGAACTTTGGCATAGTCCGTTCAAAACTACTGAAGTGATTTCGCATTTCCAATGTGAGTCCGATGGCCCAGCGCTTGGCTAAGTCAGACAAAGTTCAGGTTGTTCTCGCTCGTTCGAGAGTGTGTCAAATCCACGCGCCAAGGAGTTGAATCCCCACTGGGCACAAAATCCCCGCCAGGACACCGGGCAAAACTGCCCTAAATCACAGGCCTTGAAATCGACGGGGACTGGTATTTCCGTACGCAAGGCAATAAGCTCTTGATTGCGACCAAGGGACGATGCATGGGACACGATCGCGTGCCGCAGCCTTTCCGGCATCAGGGTCCCTGTTTGATTCAGGATTTCTTGCAGCGTGCCATATTTCCGGAGCAAGTCACTTGCCGTTTTGGGACCCACCGAAGGGACGCCTGGTATCCCGTCCACGGAATCGCCCATCAGGCTGAGCCAATCGACAATTTGCTGCGGTTGAACGCCTGTCTTGGCGAGAACCTCGGCCGGCCCAAAAGTAGACCCCGCTTCCTGCCCAGGCTTGATGAGGTGGACTCGATCCGAGACCAATTGCATGAAGTCCTTGTCGCTACTGGAGATGAGCACGTGACCGTGCTGTTCTGCGAAATTCACCGCCGCTTTGGAAATCCAGTCGTCCGCTTCCACCCCTTCCTGCATCCAGGTGGCGAAGTGGCCTGACCGTAGCCCTTCTGCAATCGCATCGATCTGGGAGTCGAGTGACTCGGGCATGGGGGGCCTTTGCGCTTTGTAAGCCGGGTGAAGGGCGACCCGTTTCGCGTCGAGACCTCCATCCCAAATGACCGCCAAGTGGCTGGGCCGGTGCTGAGCCATCAAGCTGATCAGCGACTTAAAGAAGCCGAAGACGGCATTCGCGGGCTGTCCCGTTCGGCTCTTCAGTTCCCGAATGGCAAAGAAGGAGCGATAAGCCTGAGCGTGGCCGTCGATGAGCATCAGCGTCTGCGCGGAATGCTCTGACTTTTCGATCATGGCTGATGGGATGCGCTCGGACATTGCTGCAAAGCCACTCAAATGTTGATTGCTTTGGATTCGACTGCCGTGCCGCTGATCTACCTCGTGGGCGCCATGGCTTTTTGGATCGGGACCACATTAGGATCGTACGGCAAGCGGTCCGGGGAATGGATTCGATTTCCGGAGGGATCGATAATGGTCGGCGTGACAAAGATGACCAAGTTCTTCTTCTTCGCGAAGTTGGATTCGCTGGTGAAAAGTTTGCCCAAGAGCGGAATATCGCCAAGGACCGGAACCTTGTCTTTGGTCTTCCGGACATCTTCTGAAATCAATCCGCCAAGAACCACGGTCTGGCCGTCCCAGACGATGGCATGAGTAATGACTTGACGCACGCGAATCCGGGGCAGTGGTGTTTCCGCGGTCAGAGCCGCTCCGACTGTTCCGCCCACAGCGAGCTGGCTGACCGCTCTGAATCGACCCCCGATTTCGTCGTAACCCAGAAACTCCGTCATGACCGGAAGAATGGTCATCTGGACGGTGAACCCATCGCTCGAGACGTAAGGAATGACGTCGAGACTGGGGCCGGTGGGAAACTGCTGAGTTGTAAAGGTCAGGTTTTGTTGGGCCGCGTTGCCTCCTCCAGCTCCGGTATTGGCATTCGCGCCACCACCGCCCACCTGGCCTCCCGTGTTCAGACCGGTCACGATGGTCGGAATGTCCACCGCAGACAACTGGGCTTGTCTTCCACTGAGTGCCACGACTTTGGGCGCCGCGAGGATATCAGCTCCCTCTCGTTGCTCAATGGCGCGAAGCACCATTCGGAACTGTGGATCTGTGAGAATTCCCGTCATCGTCATGACCGCCGGAATCGAGCTGTCCGTTCCGCTGATGTTATTGAATGAATTTCTGAGCCCGGTGGTCAGCAAAGTGTCTGATTCGGCCGGAAGCGCGGTTGGAATGCCTGCCGTTCCTGGAAAAATCCCGCTCGGATTGGCGGGCGAAGACGCGCCTGGGAAGGACGGGGCGCTTCCCCCCTGGACACCCAGCTTTCCACCAAGGCCGAGCATGTTGCCCACGCGCCAGTCTGTACCCAGGGCTTTGGTGTCAGACTGGGAAATTTCCGCGAATTTGGCTTCGATCAGGATTTGCGGGGGTGCGGCATCCAGCACGTGAATGGCCGCTTCGATGATGTCCAAATCTGTTGCGGTGGCTCGGACAAACAGATCGCCGCTTCGATCGTTGTAAAACACGGCCTTGCCCTGCGCCCCGCTGAGGCTGTTGGTCCCGCCCAGATCGACACCCGCACTGGTGAAAAAGTTCCTCACCAACAACTGGACCGTATCCATGGTGTTGGTTCGGGTAAGGCCCGTAATTCCGAAACCGGTTGTTCCCTGGCCTCCGGCACCGCCGCCACCTCCGCCCCCGCCGCCAACACCCCCACCCTGGCCACCCTGGCCAAGAAGACCGCTGACATCGACGCGAGGCACGGTGACCAAACCTCCACCCTGTCCGCCCGCTCCACCGGCCCCACCGGCACCACCACCACCACCACCGCCGCCTCCCGCTCCGCCGCCCCCTTGCCCGCCGCTTTGGGCGAAATCCAAGCTGAGTCCGGAGACGCTTTCCAAGCCTTGCAGGAAGGTGTTGGGATTGACCTTGAAAGTGCGGGTGAACAGGGGAAGTGGTTCCGGAACTTTGACCGAGAAAACCACGGCCCAATCCGTGACACTGTACTTCACAGGCTTATCCGTCACCATGGTGATGGCTTCGAGCACGTCCGCGAGCCTCATATTGCGGAGGGCCGGATCAATGGAGACCTGAATGGTCTTGGGGTCGGGGGTTTCCGTGGGCTGAGGTTGCGTGGGCTGGCCCGTGTTGGGGTCGAATCCGCCGCCCAAGGCCGGCTGCTGCAAGGTCACTCCCACATCGATCGGAGAGACGATGAAATTGATGCCGACTTTCTCCGGGTCGCGCAAAATGGAGTTGGTGGTCAGATTCCGCGCCACATCGATGAGCGAAACACCGGGAAAAAAGACTTCGTCCAGACGGATCTTGTCCAACTTGGCGTAAATGGCCTGCCTTCCAGCGCCGGTGTAAACCGTGTTCGTTCGCGCAAAGGGGTTAGAAGTGGGAAGGTTCAGCCTTTGCGTGGGTGCTGTCCAAGCCTTCTGAACATCAAGCAGGGCATCCGTTCCATCGAGAATTCGACGGCGTCCGACCTCATTGCTCTTCGCATTCTTGACGAGGGTCAGGTAGTAAAAGGCAGCCCGATTCGTGGGTTCTTCCTTGATCGCCTCATTCAGCTTGGCTTCCGCTTCATCCAACTTGCCGGCTTGGTAGAGGACAATGGCGTCCTGGACCTTGGTGCCTGTCTTGATATTCTGGTCCTTGAATTCCGGGAGCCGGGCCATGGTGTCCTCGCTCGGCACGCGTCCCTTTTGCGCTTCCAAGCCTCTGTCCACTTCTTTCTTGAGAGCAATGGCTTTGGAATTGAGGGGATCGATGCGGAGGACGCGGCTGACTTGTGCGTCGGCTTCCTTGAGGTTGCCGCTCTTTTTGGCCTTGTCGGCGAGGGTGAATCGCACGGAGCTTAACCCGCCGATGGTTTGTTTGCGCTCCTGTTCGATGCCGACCCCAATCCGCATGACCAGAGTATAGGCCTCCTCGTACAGTTTCGCGGATGAGGCCAAGTCATTGCGCTTCTGGGCGGCTTGAGCATCGGTCAGGGTCTTGCGGAGGAGAATCGTGGCTTCCTGCCTTCGAATCGATTCTTCTTCGGCGGTCTGGGCGATGGACTGCTGGGCGGCGACGGGGGTCGCGGCGTGTAGAAAGAGGGCCAGACTCAGAGTGGTAGTGACTGCTTTGATCATGGGCTTGGGTTTGTTTGAAAGCAAAAGGGGCAAAAAAGCCTTACGGTTCCAGCGCGCCTCGGAACCGGACCGTGGTGTTTTTGCCGTTTGATTTGGCCGACAATGTCACGTCTCGATCGGTGATGGCAACGAGATTGTAGGTCTCGCCGCCGAAGGTGATCTTGTCGTCCTTCCTCATTGCGATCCGGTTGATGTTTTCCGGAGGATAGTTGAGATCGACCATGTAACCGGTGACGGACTTATGCTCGGCTTCGCGAGTCACTTTGAACTCGCGATTTTCATCGGTCCAGACCAGCGTGAATTCGGTGGGATTATCCGCAGGCCCCTTGATTTCTTTGAGGAGGAGGCCTTCCACTCTGCCACCGGGGGTCAGATAGACAGGCACTTTTCTACGTTTCCCGACGCTCTTGTCAGCTTCGCGGGTGAGTCCAAACTGGTAACGGGTGGTGCCGCCCGCGGCATTGACTCCTTCGAAGGCCACGATGAGGTGCAACGGGGTGACTTTGGTCACGTTGACGGCCGCCGGTCCGATTTCGTTACCGGAGGACAACTTGATGATGGAGCCATCGCCTTTGCGGATCCATTTGACTGAATTGAAGAGATTGTTGGTCCCGGTCAGCACCACGCGCGGAGGATTCTTGAGCTTGGCCACTGCCAGTTCATTGGTCGAAAGGTCCACGGTCTCGTACTTTTTCGCGTTCGGCGGATTGACCACGACACGTTCTGTGTCGGCGATTTTTTCCTCCACCGAAGTCATTTGGAAGTACATGAAGGCGGTTCCGCCGACCGAGCCCAAAAGAACCAAACTGAGAATCAGTTTTTCGTAGTGCTTCTTTAGAAAATCCATGCGCCAATTAGGCTTTCGTAAGCTTGACCACTTCGATCAGCAGTTTGAATTTGACCTTGCTCTCGTCGATATGCGTTCCGGGGGCCTTTCCGGTTTGAGGCTGTTGGACGGCTTGGACCATCGGAGTCATTCCCATGGGAGGCCGGTAGTTGCCCATGCGGCCTCCTGCCCCGCCCCCCCTGCCTAAGAGGCCATAGCGAGCCGCCATGCGGGGATCCATGCCCATGCCGCCGTAGCGGGAGAGCACCGAGGAGGGCATCGAAGTCGTGGACTCGCCGCCTTCACCGGATTGCTCGTCGGTAGTCGAGAAAACCTCCATACTGACGGACTTCACATTGAAACAGCCGGGAGCCCGGAGAAGTGCTTCCATCACGGTTGCCAGTTCCGCTGAGAAACCGACGAACGTGGCTTCATAGGTGGAAGAGATGGCGTCGACCGTGGAATTGGTCTTCAGCTTGTAATGCATGAGATACTCCTCGCCGCCAATTTCCGGATCATCGGGCGTTGGGGATCGTCGGAAGCTGATCACCTGATTGACACGCGCGGCGATGAGGGCCTTCGCAATTTGATCGACATCCTCGAGTTGGGACATCAGGAGCGGAATGTATTTTGATTTGAATTCGACTTTCTTGCGCTGGTCGCCGAATCCAAAATTAAACTGGGGCGGCAGGCTGACGCTGACATTTTTCGCCGCGCGCTCGAGGTTCCCAATCGTGTTCTCAAGTTTCGATTTGTAGGTGGACGGATCGACGGTGTTCGAGACTTGGATGATCGAGAAGTGTTTGGATTTCAACTCCGAGAGGAAGTTGGTCACCCGGGTTACATCTTGTTTGGCCGCTTCGATGTTGTTGAGTTTATCTGTCCCAGGGTGAGGTTTACGTTCCGCGAGTTGGTTGAGCAGATCGGTTTGTTCCTGCAGTTTGGCGGCGGATTCCCCGGCTTTCTGCATGTTGTCCCAGAGAAAATAACCGGCGACACCGAGCAATCCCAACGCGACCACCCCGATGAGGACGAGGCCAAGATTCTTTTTGATCCAGGGCATAGGGTGATTAGAGCTTGATCGGCTTCTTGAGCTTCAAGACCACACCAAAACTGAAGGTGGGTTCCGTTTCGGTAACCACGCCTAACTCCTTGGAAAGTTTCGTGCCATTGGTGCCTTCCAGGAACGGTTTGAGCAGCTCGTGGTTCTGCAACTGATGCTGAAAATCGAAGGCGAGCTCGGTGTTGGCCGAACTCCGGATTCGCATATTATTCACCCCACGGCAGACCGCATTGATGATTTTGACTTCGTTCGTGTTGCCGGATTTTTTCTCTCCGCCATCGGCGGCGGGATCCCCGGTTGCGGCGGGATCTGCGGCAGGATCGCCTCCCGCAGGGGGCCGCATAATGAGGCCGTAGCGTGCCATCATGCGCGGATCCATCATGTACCTCATCGGGCTGGACCCTTCGGTCGAAGATTCACCGGAGCCTGCGTTGGGGTCTTCGGCGGGCAACTCGGGGGTAAAACTCTCGAACCAGAGACCGGTTTCAACTCCGAGCTTCCGGCGGGTGGCTTCCTCGGTTTCCAGCATGACTTTCCGCAAGGCGACGAGCATTTCAGGCCACGTCAAGCGCTCCTGGACGAGCTCACCGAGCACTTCCAACTCCTTCTTCGCGTTGGCAATCTTGGCTTCCTCTTTTTCGAGCCGCTCTTTCTTTTCGTTCAGCGGCACGGCGTATCCTGAGAGCTTCTCGGTCGCTCGATCTTGAACTTCGGTGACTTTGGAGTAGTAGAAACCACCGGCAAACACGACAAGGATCAAACAGAGAGCGGTCGCGATGAAATAAGGTTTCTTCTGACTCAGCTCCTGCCGCTTCAGCAGATGCTTCGGAATCAGATTCAGTTCGACCGGGCATTGGGCCAAGTTGCGCAATCCCAGTCCGACGACTTCAGAGAAAGTATGCGCAACCTTTTCGAGCTCTAAAACTTCCACCGTATCGGACAAGGTCACACTTCGGAAAGGATTGAAGTATTCGATGGGGAGATTGAGCTTCTCCTGGAAGAACTCCATGGCATAGCGCATGACGGAAGCGCCGCCGCAGATGAAGACGCGCTGAGGGGGGGAACCGCCCTGTTGCGTCCGATAGAACTGGATCGTCTGGTTGACCTGAATGTGGAGCCGGGTCAACACTTGGCGGGCAACTTTGGAAATGGCGGCCTGTTTCGGATTTTCCGGATCTTCATAGGCACCGCCCAAGCCGACGAAGCCTTCGTTGATTTTGAACAACTCGGCGTCCGCGAAGCGCATTTTGGCTTCCGCCATGAAGTCCTGCGTTATCGAATTGGCCCCAATGTTGATGCCGCGGGAAAAGACTTTGCCTTTCTCGAAGAAAAGCACGTTGCTGGTCTTGGCTCCGATGTCAAGGAGCATGGAGCAACCTTCCACATCGCCGTAATTAAACTTGAAGGCATTGGCCAGGGCGGCCGGGGAAGCATCGACCAGATGGATGCGCAGGCCGGCCCCTTCAGCGGCTCGATACATGGTTTCCACCAAGTCCGACTTGATGGCCACCAGGAGCACCTCGAGTTCGCCGCTCGCCGTGTTACCCAGGATTTGGTAGTCCCACACCACTTCATTGAGCGGGAAGGGCACATTTTGCTGGGCCTCGTACTGAATGATCTGGGTGACTTTCGAAGAGTCAACCGGGGGCAGCTTGACGAACTTGGAGAAAACGTGAAACCCGGGCGCGCAAGCATTGACTTGCTTGGACGCAAAGCCGCGTTCGGCGATGAGATCCTGCAAGCCTTTCAGGAGGACTCTTTCTCGAGCAGCTTCTTGGGAACCTTCTATCCCCAGCGAGCGAACCCCGAAGCGGAGGAGACGCAAACCGCCTTCGGGCGTCGCCTCGAACTCGGCCACTTTGAGTGTGCCGGCGCCAAAATCGGCGCATAAAAAAGACTTCGACTTTAACATGGTGACTACGTGGTTGCCCGGGGACGATTCACCTCGCACACAGCCCCAAGGCCAAGCGGACGTGAGAAAGTCGTCGGGTCAGTACTGGAAATACGGGGATGGGTCAACACAGAAAAGATCCGGCATCTGAATTTAGGGCTCATGGAGCAATGTCGTCCAAAATTCATTGATTTCAAGCGGCGCAATCCTCGAGACCTCGAATCAGGCAAGGAAAAGAGAGGCCTGATCATCACATCGTGCTCCACAAGCGCGGGCTTTCGCTAGGCTTGCTCATGACTTCGAAGCCAGTCCTCGTCAAAGACACTGGCATAGATTCGATTCCTGACCTCAATCCCTCCTTCCTCGAATCGAACGATCCCGGACAATTGCAATAAATTGAGAACCGGCAACGGAAGGTGATCGTCCAGTGAGGTCCAGCCGGATAAGGCCGCCCGGTAGCTCCTCCATAAAGCCGTTCGCTGCGCGGAGTCCGAGAGCATCCACCGCTTCACAAATTGGAGATTATTGTCGCTCTCCCTCGCTTTCGGGGTCAGGAACAGCTCCCGCACCAAGTCGTCGATCTGTCCAGCCGAGGTAACCTCGGGCCGTTCGGCAATGCTCCGCCCGATCCTCTGGGTGAGGTAAGGGTGGCCCCGGGTCCAATGGAAGACCCGATCCATCATGTCCCTCGCTGACTCGGGTTCTCGCCCCAGGCCGGGTGCGAGCAGAGCCGTCTCGGCTTTTGAGAAATCAGCGAGCTCAATCCTGCGTCCGATGTTGAAGGGCGCGGCCCGGGTGTCCCGCACGAGGTCGGAAGGTGTGGCGACGCCAAGCAAACAAAATACAAGCCGGCCCAATTCCGGATCTTCCGAGCGGGCATTGTGAGCTTCGCGGAGAGCGGCGAAGAATTCATCGGTCGAGAACGGCAAGCTTCGCACCACGTCAAGCTCGTCAATGAAGACCACCAGGGGTCCAGAAAAGCGCTTGAGCACCACCTCCCGAAGAGCCGCGAGCAGCCGCTGAACCGGCCCCAACCTGCTCTTCCGCATCCAAAACTCCTCCAACTCGTCCTCCAATCTCAACTGCCGGCCGATGCGACTGAGCAATCCGTCGTACCATTGCTCAGGGGTCAGGTTGAGTCCCAAAGCGGTAAGGTCTAAAACCACCACGGTCGATCCTCGTTCCCGCAGTACACCCGCGGTGCGGAACATTAAGGATGACTTTCCCATCTGTCTGGAAGTCAACACATAACAAAACTCTCGGCAGGCCAAAGCTTCGTCCAGTTCCCGATCGGCGTCCCGTTCGACGTAGCAGGGACTTCCGCTTTGGAGAGTGCCTTGGTCATAAAAGAAACCGTGGGTTGAACGCCGCAATTCACGCCAATGTCTTTTGGCCAAGGCCGATTCGATGCGTGCGAGGAGAAGCGTTGTGTTGCAAGGTTTCGGAAGAAAATCGTCCGCTCCCATTTTGATGCAATGAACCGCCGTGGCGGCTTCGTCGGCGGCCGAGAGCATGATCACGGGCAGGCCGGAAAGGCTTCGGTCGGCCTTGATTCGCCGCAGAACCTGAAACCCGTCCATTTCCGGCATGACCATGTCGAGCAGGACCAAGTCGAAGGAGTCCGACTTGAGCAACGCCAGCGTTTCTTCGCCGCGAGCAGCCGTGGCGACGTGGAATCCATGTTTGCGCAGACGGCGTTCCAGCATTTCCCGATTCAAAGGATGGTCGTCCACGACCAAGACTTTCCCTCCATCCAGATCGGTCAAATGGGCCACGGCCACCGGACCTTCCACCACCGGCCACGTGGAGTCTTCCGGTTTTGGCATGCCGGCTTGGGGGGCGAAGCAGGCGCGATTCGACCAATTCCAGGAGGACATGGCCGGAGGCGGCGATTTTGGAGAGGTCGGAAGCCACGGTGGCGAGGCCCATCTCCCGGGCTTGGTCCAGGAGCATCTCCGCATAGCCAATGACGTGGTTAACGGGTTGCGAAAATCGTGTTGAGCCTGGGCGAGCTCTTCCTTGAAAGCAGGATTGCGAGCCAGGTCGAGATAGCTGTTGACCAGGGCCAGGAGACGTTCCCCGGATTCATGGATACGGTTGAGGTCAGACGGATATGAATCCCAATGTGTCGAGGGGGGATCTTCCAGGAGCATCTCACAGTACCCCAGAATGTGGTTGATAGGGGTGCGGAGATCGTGCCGCAGTTTCGACAAGTGAGAGGCCGTCGGGACAGGGGGCGCTTGGGATGGGGTGGGATCGGGCATTTTCAAGACGCTTCCGGGCCCAGACGCGCCTCGATCTTGGCGAGCAGGCGGGGGAGCTCGATGGGTTTCGTGTCGAAATCATCGCATCCGGCGGCACGCGCCCGTTCCTCATCGCTTTGCATGGCGTGGGCTGTCAGCGCGATGATGGGGATCGATCGCGTCGCTTCGTTGGCTTTGAGCTGGCGGGTTGCTTCCCAGCCGTCGAGCACCGGCAAGCTCATATCCATCAGGATCAGATCAGGCCGTTCCGTCTGGGCAAGCCGGATCGCTTGCTCTCCGTCCGTGGCGAGGACGATGTCGAATCCGCGCCGGATCAGTCGCCGGCTTAGCATGTCGCGATTCATTTCGTTGTCTTCGACAAGCAGGATTTTGCGCATAGGCAAGGGGGGGCTGGATAAGGTCAAGGGTTGAGCATCTGTTTGGCCGCAAAAAGGCCGCGGATTCGGGCCAGCAATTCTTGGGAATCGAATCCCCCTTTTCGGAGCACTTGCTGGACGGTTCCTTGCAACTGTTGCGTCTCGTTCAAGGAGAGATCCTTCGATGTGACGACGATCACGGGCACAAGTTCATGGTGCGCCTGGACAAGCCAGCGTTCAAGGAATTGAAAGCCGTCCATGACCGGCATCATGAGGTCCAGAATGATCAATCGCGGTGGCATGGATTGCGCCGATTCCAGGCCTTCCTGTCCGTTGGAGGCTTCACGAACCGTCCAGCCTTCCCTTTCAAACAAGCGCCGCAGGAGCTGGCGCGCATCGGGATCGTCGTCGATGATCAGAACGGGTTTGGTCGCACTCGCTCGGATTTGGTGCCGTTCCAACGCGGCCTGTAACTTGGGGCCATCCACGGGTTTGGTGAGAAAGTCGGCGGCTCCCAACGAGAAGGCCAGTTGCTTGTCGTCGAGCACGGTCATCATGACGACGGGAATCGAAGCGAGGGCGGGGGTGGACCGCAGCGCACCCAGCACGGTCCAGCCGTCCATGCCAGGCATGAGGACGTCGAGGGTAATGAGGTCGGGCTTCCACTGGGCCGCAAGTTCCAATCCGGTGGATCCGGAGCGGGCGACCGCCACCTCGTAACCCTCCCGGCTGAGCAAGCGTTGCAACAGTTCTAACGCCTGCGCGTCGTCGTCGATGGCAAGAATGCGGCCCCTCGCCGGGCTGGCAGAAAGGGAAGGTTTCGGCGGTGGCGTGAATTCCGGAATTTGCCGCGGCAATCGGACGGTGAAGATGGAGCCCTGACCAACCGTGCTTTGAGCGCGAATGTCGCCTCCCATCATTTCACAAAATTTCTGGCTGATGGCCAATCCGAGTCCGGTGCCGCCATACTTGGCTTGAATCGCCGCTTCCGCCTGAGTGAAGGCCTGGAAGAGCCGGTTCATTTGGTCGGCATTCATCCCAATGCCCGTGTCGGTGACGGTGAAGACGATGTCCTCGGCGACGGCTTGAACCTGGAGTTCGATTTTTCCGTTCTCGGTGAATTTCGCGGCGTTGCTCAGCAGGTTGAAAAGGATCTGTCGGACTTTCGTCTGATCGCTCCGCATGGAGCTCAGCTCCGGCCCGGCCGCCACGCGAAACGCGTTTTGCCTTCTTTCGATCAGTGGGGCCACGATGGTACGGACTTCTTCGAGCAAGCGGGCGACGGAAAATTCTTCCACGAAAAGGGTCATTTTCCCGGCCTCGATCTTCGACATATCGAGGATGTCATTGATTAAAGCCAGTTGGTGGCGCGCCGCGGAATGGATTTTATCGAGATCGGGAACGATGGCGGCGGCGCCCATCTCGGGAGCTTCCTCGCGGAGCAATTCGGCGTAGCCGATAATGGCGTTCAAAGGGGTGCGCAGCTCGTGCGACATATTGGCGAGGAAGGCACTTTTCCATTGGCTGGCTTTGACCGCTTCCTCGCGAGACCGTTCGGCCTCCTGCTTGGCGGCTCCCAATTCGGCGTTCGATTTTTCCAGGCGTCCGTGGGCCTCGCGCAATTGATCATTGGACGTGGCCAGCAGGGCGGCCTGTTGTTCTACGCGCTGGACGGAGCGTCCGAAAGATCGAGCGAGGTGGACCGAGGTGGCGCCGAAGAAGACGGCGACGCCGAGGTGCGAAAGAGGCATTCCGCCAAAAAAAGGGAACCTCGAATGAAATCAACGAGAAAGCGATGAGCGCGCCCAAGCCGGCGTTGATGATTCGGGCTCCCTCGGCTTTGGCCTTGTCGGCTGCGGACGACAAGCGCAGGACGTGCAACGCGGCGAAAAGGGTCGTCAAACCCGCCACCAAACTGACGAGGCCAGAAAGAAATCCTGGCAGGCCGAATCCCAGCTTATCCAAGGTCAACAGCGCCCCGGAGATCACGGCCGCGGTCATCAAACCCCGGCGCTCCCAGGAAACGTCGAGGCCGAACAGCGTTCGGAAGAGTTCTCCCACCAGGACCATCTGCACCGCGAGCCAAGCGCGCCCCAAGGCTTCGATCTCAGGCGCGGGCCAGCTATTGATGGCGGCCAGTCCGCTGATGAGGGCGAAATAGAAATGGGCGCGGGCGGATTTTTGGAACGCCACGAGCAAGGAATGCAGCAAACAGAAGGCGGTTAAGAGTCCCGCGAGAAAACCTCCGTGGGTTTGGCGGGCGGCCTCGGGAACCACATGCGCATCATTGCCGGGACTGCGCCGCCCCGGAACCAGTTGCTGAGCTTCGAGCGTGGCGTTTCCGACGAGCTTCGCGCCACCGGGGAGGGATGCCGACTCCGGACCTTCCCCCGGCTCAAAATCCAATGAAAGCACGAGGCCTTCCGTGGAAGCCGGTGGCGCTTCGAACATCGTTTGCTGGACTTCACGCGGTGAACGGACCCGGCTCCAGACGCGAAAATTGTCGATCGCACCGGCCAAAGTGGGATCACGCTCCTCGCCCGTCACGGTTTTCCCCAGATAACAACGACCGTCCGCCGCCACGGAAGCGAAACTCCCGTTGAACGAGTTTCCATGGTCATACGGAAGTCCGTTGATATAGACCCGCATGCCGGACGGTCCGCACGTGGCCGCCACATGAATCCAGCGGCCCTTCGCGAAGACGCCGGGCACATCGACCCAATGGAGGGTTTTGGTGGAATCCGCGATGACGAATCCCACGCTGTCCTCGCCTCGCATCATCAAGCTCAGATCGCGGCGCGGCTTGCCGAAATTGAAAATCCGGCGGCGCGACCCTGTGTCATCCAATCGCACCCAGCACTCGAGGGTGGCCTCGGTGAGTCCAGCCAGGGTCTGCACCGGCAGCTCGACATAAGAATTGCGTCCATCAAGCCGGAGGACGTGGTTCAGCGAGGGAGCGGTTGCCGCCCGCGGGAAAACGAGGATCAGCAACGACACCAGCCCAGCCATCGCGAAGCGCGAGTCCCACGCATGTTTGGGGAAAACCCTCGCGGGAAACAGAGTTGCGAGGGAACGCATCATTCCGCGGCGGAAGGTCCCGCGCCTGCGACGCCGGCGGTGGGGGCGTGTGCGGGGAGCGTGATGGAGAACCGCGATCCTGTGCCCGGAGCGCTGCGAACTTCAATCGTGCCACCCATCATTTCGCAGAATCGCTTGCTGATCGCCAATCCGAGGCCCGTCCCGCG
>Ga0194132_10005473_pt1 | contig 20500 bp, 12 predicted proteins | sample TA2KigOf80mmetaG_FD_148612 | JGI IMG/M metagenome (GOLD analysis project Ga0194132, IMG submission 148612) | Freshwater microbial communities from Lake Tanganyika, Tanzania - TA2015054 Kigoma Offshore 80m | ecosystem: Environmental > Aquatic > Freshwater > Lake | place: Tanzania: Lake... | reverse complement strand
GCGCAGGTGACGTAGGCATTACCGGGACCGTAAATCTTATCGACCTTTGGTACGGAGGCCGTGCCGTAGGCCAGGGCAGCAACAGCCTGAGCTCCACCCACTTTGAAGATAGACGAGACACCTGCTAGGCGCGCCGCTGCGAGAATCCCAGGATGTGGGATCCCGCTCGGCCCAACGGGAGTCACAACGATGCGCTCGCTGCATCCTGCGATCTCGGCCGGTATAGCAAGCATGAGCAGGGTCGAAGGTAGTGGTGCTGTTCCAGCCGGGACATAAAGCCCCACACGTGCGATGGGGCGCCACAGGCGCTGACAAACGATCCCAGGAGACACTTCGACGCTCAGCGGCTGCGGCTTCTCCGCGGCGTGGAATCTGCGTATTTGATCGGCAGCACGTTTCAGCGCTGCCCACGCGGCTGCCGAAACTTTAGCAAGGGCACTCTCCCACTCGTCCTCGGTGACGACGAGGCTATCTCCGCCGTAGCCATCAAGTTCACGCGTGTATCGCCGTAATGCGCTATCACCCTGCGACCGCACGTCACGCACAATCGCTGCCGTCCGCCGCTCGATGTCCTCGCTCTGACTGACGGCGGGACGTTCGAGAAGGGCCGCACGTTCCGTGACATTCAATGCGGCCCAGCGGGCAATCCTACCGATTATAGTTTCATCTATTTTTATATTAGTCATAAATAAGTTCCAATTTTCACTCGATGATCTTCTCGATTGGTACGACCAAGATGGAACTAGCGCCCGCCATCTTGAGCGCCTCCATGGTTTCCCAAAAGATCGGCTCAGGTGCGACTGCGTGGATAGCAACCATCTGTTTATTACCGTGCAAAGGTACCACGGTTGGTTCCTCTAGCCCGGGGATCACACGACGAATCGAGTCGACCGCGTTGGCCGGAGCGTTCATCATGATGTACTTGGCCTGTTCTGCCCTGAGGACACCAGAAATGCGCGCCGTCAGTCGGTCGATCGCTGCCGTCAGGTCCGCAGCGATTGGTTTAGCAGTCCTGACTAATACGGCTTCACTAGCATAGACCACCGCGATCTCGCGTAATTGATTTGCAGCGAGTGTTCCTCCTGAGGACACCAGATCACAGATCGCCTCGGCGACACCCATGGCGGGTGCCACTTCTACCGATCCGCTGATCTCGACGACGGTGACCTCGGTACCCTGGTCTGCAAGAAAAGCCCTAAGACTATCCGGATACGAGGTGGCGATTCTTTTACCGCGCAAATCGCTTAAATGTTGAATCCCAGAATTTGCTGGGGCTGCGATACTTAGGCGGCAACGACCAAATTCTAGAGGGCGCAGCGTGACCACCTTACCGCGGAGCCCGCGAGCGTCGAGACGCTCGGCAATCATGTTGCTACCGACAATGCCAAGGTCGCAAACGCCCTCAGCCACATACTGAGGAATGTCGTCGTCACGCACCAGCATGATATCAAGAGGAAAGGCCGTCGCGCGGCAATAAAGTTGGCCACCACGCAGATCTACCCCAATTCCCGCTCGGTTCAGAAGGTCCCGACTGCGCTCGCTAAGGCGCCCCGATTTTTGCATCGCTAAACGAATACGCTGACTCATAGATCCTGCTCCTTCGTAATGCTGCTAGTAGCCACAAGGCTTTTACCTGCCTTGCCTAAAGCCGCTCTATAACCACCCTCACCATAGGACAGAGCACGCGCCACGCGCGTCACCGTAGCCGTGCTAACCCCGGTCTTTTCGTAAATGCGACGATAGGGAACACCGTCCTCAATCAGCCGCGCCACCTGCCAACGATCAGCCAGGGCCGTGAGTTCACCGGGCGTGCATAGATCAGTCAAAAAGCGGCGGCATTCGTCCACCGACTCTAATGCAATGATGGCCTGACACAGCTCACGGAGTTGATGGGCCTGAGTTTTGCTGAGTTGACGCATAGTTATCTACTCTTGTGCCAATGTATTAGCATGCTATCACAATGATACGGTGATGTAACATACCAGCAAATCAGCAGGCAAGAAAAACTGTGAATAAATACCGATACCCCTTCCAACCGGGATTCATCGGACGTTATCATTTAGATAAGACCCTCGATCGCCAAAGGAGTTGCACGTGGCCAAGAAAAAGCAAGCGAAAGCGAAATCTAAAGCGAAGCCTGTAGCAAAAAAAACCGCGAAAAAAGCCGGCAAAAAGGCCAGCAAGAAAGCAACCAACAAGCCAGCTAAGAAGACAACCAAGAAAACAACTAAGAAGGTCGCAGTAGCTAAAAAGGCGACCAAGCCGAAGGCAAAACCGACGGCTAAAAAAGTGGCGCCCAAAAAGGCCGCAGCAAAACCGGCGAAAAAACCGGCGAAAAAACCGGTAAATAAATCCGCTAAACCAGCGGCAGCAACCACGACAGCTGCCCCCAAGCCCGCCACAGCCGCAGTGCACAGTGGGGTGCCACAAGTTGGCGACACCGCTCCTAATTTTTGCCTTCCTACGGACGACGGACGGGTTTTAAGTCTCGGTGACTTCCAAGGGAAAAAGAACGTACTCCTGTACTTCTACCCGAAGGATGACACCCCGGGTTGCACCAAAGAGGCCTGCACCTTCCAAGAGCATCTACCCCACTTCACCTCTGCCGACACGGTCATCATCGGCGTGAGTCCGGATGATATTCACTCGCACAGTAAATTCCGCCAGAAGTACAACCTTACCTTTGCTCTCGGCGCTGATACAGACAACCGCGTCGCCACCGACTACGGGGTTTGGGGCGAAAAAAGCATGTACGGCCGTGCTTTTATGGGAATCACCCGGGCAACCTTCCTGATCAATAAACACGGTAAGATTGCTGCCGTGTGGCCGAAAGTCAAAGTCGATGGGCATAGCGAAGAGGTCCAAGCAGCTATCGCAGCGCTTGGACATTGAGGCAATCACAGAACCCTTTATGGCATCTAAGGCGGCTCATTGGCCGCCTTTTTTAGCCTTCACCACACACCCAAAACCAGCGCAACCACGCCCATCCCTTGGGTAAACTAAAGTTTTTTACACATTATACCGATAAGCGGAGCATCTGGGGAAACGGAGTCTGCATGGATGCAAAAAAGACGCTGATTTTGTCGCTATATTTGGGATTTACCAGCCCACTCTGGAGCCTTTCTGCCTGCAAGTCGGCCGGATCGTCACGAATCCGCGAAGCCGCAGAACACAAGACCCGATATTGCAGTCTCAAAGCGAGCCGCACGGCCAAAACATCGTATATCGAGGAGAACGGCCAAGCATGCAAAGTTGCCAAGCTTTGCCAAAGCGGCAAGAGCGATCCCGACGGTGATGGCTGGGGTTGGGAAGACGAGGAAAGCTGCCGCGTGAAAACCGCTGGGCCCACCGACGGAAGCCCCGATCAGGATGAATCCTCCCGCCCTTTAGCATTTGACACTACCTATTACCCTTACGGGATGGAAAGTTACTTCAAGACCACATGCGGCGACGCCCAGGATCATGGCGGGATGTATTTTGCAGTGACCGAAAACTCACCGCTGTGGCCACACACCTGCGAGCTCGATAGCTGGGCGGCCTGCGAGGACGAGGACTGCCTCAGCAAGTGGGAACGCCTGCCAACTGACGTTAAAAAGGAAATCAGTGGCAAAAAGCTCGTTCGCGAACCCCGCTGCGACGTCCCCTGTGGTCAGCGCCATAGGATCACCAATGCTGATAAATCGATTGTGACCACGGCTGTGATATACGACGCATGTCCGTCCCAGCACTGGAATAACCGCTTTAAAGAAGTTACAGAGGGCAAAAATCCCTGCGCCGCTGGCATCATGCACCTCGACCTCAGAAAACCACTTTACCACCACCTAAACGGTGGCAAGATTAGCGACAACATCAAAGTTTGGGTTGATCCGTTACCTCTCGATTAACGCATTAAGTCGACCTGGCAATCGTGACTACAATCGATTTTGATGTTGGCGTGTGGCTTTTGTCGGCATAACTTTCCAGCGGCACTAAGGGGTTAGTTTCGGGAAAATAAGCCGCCAAGCATTGGCGCGGAATATCATAAAGCACAACCTTGAAGCCGCTCACTTGTCTCGTCGCACCATGATGATGGCTCGTCAGATCGACGGCATCGCCGCGTTTAAGCCCTAAATCCGAAGCATCGTCAGGATTTATGAACACCACGCGACGTCCAGCCGCAATGCCGCGGTATCTGTCGTCGAGGCCATATATAGTCGTGTTGTACTGATCATGGCTTCTAATCGTCATCAAAACAAACTGGCCTGGACCATTGAGCGACGGAGCTATCTCATGTGTCGTAAACCTGGCCTTACCCGTGTCCGTAGCAAAGACGCGGGCATCACGCGCTTGATGCGGTAGGACAAATCCATAGGGATCCCGCACACGACGATTGAATTGGTCAAAGCCGCCAATCACTCGTTCGATCCGGTCACGGATGAGATCGTAGTTATGGCTAAACGCGCTCCAGGGTGTTGCAGCTTTAGTGGCTTCGGCTGACTTTTGGGCTAGAGTCCGCTCCGCGAGCTCACATACAATAGCCACCTCACTCTTGCATGAAGCCGATGCGGGGCGGAGGTTTCCGCGCGAGGCGCGCACCACACCCATAGAATCCTCTACCGTCACAAATTGTTCCATGCCACCGGCGCGAATAACTTCAGTGCGTCCGATGGCTGGTAGGATCAATGCCTCCGCGCCGGTGACGCAGTGGGAGCGATTGAGTTTAGTCGACACATGCACCGTTAGCCGCGTGCGCCGCAGGGCTTCTGCTGTCTGATCGGTGTCCGGGGCTGCCGCGAGGAAATTACCACCCATGGCAAAGAACACGTCGACCTCACCACGCATCGTAGCACCTATAGCAGACACCACATGAAACCCGTGGCGCTGCGGCGGCTCAAACTGAAACTCTCGACCTAAGTTTTGCAGAAACTCAGCCGGGGGGGCTTCCCAGATCCCCATGGTCCGGTCGCCCTGCACATTACTATGCCCACGCACTGGACACGCCCCAGCACCAGGTCTCCCGATGTGACCACCGAGCAATAAGAGATTCACAATTTCCTGAATCGTTGCCACTGCATTTTTGTGCTGCGTGAGGCCCATCGCCCAACAACAGATCAGATTCTTGGCCTCGGCAATAATGGTGGCAAGACGCTTCATTTCAGTACGAGAGATACCTGAAGACGCTTCGATGGTGGACCAGGATTCTGCACGAATATCCGCTGCGAAGGCTTCAAATCCCGACGTAAAGCTATCAATAAATGAGCGATCAATCGTCCCCGGTTTAGCATCGTCGAGGCTTAGGATCTCCTTCATGATGCCCTTGAGCAGTGCCAGATCGCCGTTGATTTTGACCTGTATATAATCGGTGGCAAGAGGCGTACCCGAGCCCATCCATCCACTGAACTCCTGGGGATGCTTGAACCGCTCAAGTCCCACCTCACGCAGCGGGTTGACAGCAATGATCCTGCACCCGCGCCTTGCTGCCTCCTGCAAGGTAGTGAGCATGCGCGGATGATTGGTGCCAGGGTTTTGCCCAATAACGATGATACAGTCGGCCAGGGCAAAGTCGGATAAATGGACGCTACCCTTGCCTGATCCGATGGTCTCCTTAAGAGCTACACCGCTTGATTCGTGGCAGAGGTTAGAGCAGTCCGGCAGATTATTGGTGCCGTATTGCCGGACAAAGAGCTGATAGAGAAATGCCGCCTCGTTACTCGTGCGACCTGATGTGTAAAAAACCGCTCGGTCCGGCGCCGTGGCGTTGAGCTCCCGCGCGATCATGGCAAAGGCATCGTCCCAACTAATCGGCTCGTAATGGGTGCCCCCCTGGCGCAGGACCATTGGCTCTGCAATACGTCCCTGCTTGCCCAGCCAATACTCGTGACGATTGCCTAATTCGCTCACGCTGTAACGCCGAAAAAAATCCCTATCAACGCGCTTTAGCGTTGCTTCTTCGGCTACGGCTTTGGCACCGTTTTCGCAGAATTCCGCCACGGATCTGTGGTCTAAAGGGTCGGGCCAGGCGCATCCAGGGCAGTCAAAGCCGCGCGTCTGATTTACTGCGGTGAGGGTTTTCCATGTATTGCTGAGACCCATCTCTTTCAGGCTGATGGCCGTCGCGGATAATACCGCTGCAGGCCCGCCTGCGACCTCAGGTCTCTCAGTTATGGTCAGACGCGATTCGTCGATCGGCTCTTCGCGGGTGACTGGTAAAGATGCATCATGGGGGGAACTGTTATTAGATGTCATCGATGCGCTCCTCTCCAGCGTAAATATTAAATCTACCATTTCGTACAAAGCCAATCAGTGTCATGCCAAAGCGACTAGCAAGCTCCACCGATAGACTCGACGGCGCCCCGACGGCTACCATCGCTGGAATTTTAGCAACTAAGGCCTTTTGCACTAGCTCAAAACCTGCCCGCCCACTGACAACAAGGACGCTGCGCGCAGTGAGCTCGCGCAAGTTCTCGCTAGCCAAAAAAGCCGCGCCAATAACTTTGTCGACGGCATTGTGGCGGCCAACATCCTCGAAACCAAAGATAACAGAGCCCGAAGGGCTCACGAGCAGCGCGCCGTGATTGGCCCCGGTGGCTGCAAAGACGGGCTGATGTGCGCGCATCAGCTCAGGCAGCCGCAAAATAGAGGCATGCGACATGCGCCAATCATCCGGCCGCAGCGCTTCGACCCCCTGCGCCATGACGGCGTCTAGGGAAGCCTTGCCACAGATGCCACAACTTGATGTCGTGTAGAAATTTCTCTCGATGCGACTCAAGTCCGGAAGTACACCCGGGCGCAGCTTGACCCGAACGATATTCTGGCCACCATGGGGCACCTGCTCAGGTCCACATCCCGTGACATCACACACCTGAGACCGATGCGTGAGAATACCCTCTGTCACCAAAAAGCCTAAGGCCAGCTCCCGGTCGTGTCCCGGAGTCCGCATGGTCACGGCGATACTGCGCCGCTCACCCGCGCGAGATCCCCCGTCGCACTCTAGTCGGATCTCGAGCGGCTCCTCAATGACCAGCAAGTCCTCCTCGCGTACCGCGCCTTTCCTGCCAAGGTGGCCCTTTAAAACTGGTCTACTTAATTGTTGGCGCGAAGACTCAACCATCGAGTATTCCTGACTTAATTGACAAAGATTAAAAACACCCAAAAACCAGAGTCTTAAGGTCCAAGATACTTAGGTATTTTCACCCGTCACCAACAATTAAGTAGACCAGCTTAAATGCCGACACCTAGACAGAGGTAACGGAGTCAGGACACCACTTCCAGGACCGCTTTTGAGCAAGACTTACGCCACTTTAAATTTCGTCCGCAAGGCCTATCACATCCTCACGACGGGGAATGCTGGGGTCACTGAAGAGCTGCGTGCCGAGATGCAAGGTTGGTTTTTACGCTACCAGGCCGAACTCCGGCGAGCTACTGCCGTTACGACGTCGGCCATCACGCTGTTTGGTGGGTGTGCGATGGCAGCGCTGGCTCCACCGGAGATTAAGGCCCTGTGCGTCTCGGTCTTCTTTCTGCAATCATTCAACCACTTTGCTTATTTATTTCTTCTTCGTGCCCGCATTGTTCGTGAGGATATGTGGTTTATCGCGGTCTACACGGTAGCCACGCAACTTGTGAACGTGTTTGGCTTCGGATCCATCACGGCTATCACGGTAGCCAATCGGAATTTGGATCCGGCTTACCACGTGATTGGCATGGCTCTTTACTCTGCGTTCACCATGTTGATTTGCGATGCCAACAAATTCATTTTCGGCGTTGGTCTTATTGGCGCGCTATTTCATGTGACGGGTGCTGCGTATATCTGGGATGTAGCGGGGTACAACCACAAATTGGCATGGTGCCTCGTCATTGCCGGCGTCGATGCCTACATTTATGCCTACAACCTTAAACGTCTCGGCAACCTCTGGGCTCAGGCAAGAGCAAGCTTTGAAGCGCATCGCCTGGAGCTACAGAACGAAAAGCTGCGCCTTGCCGCTGTCGAATCCGAGCTCGAGTTGGCGCGCGAGCTGCAAGAGTCGTTCGACCCTCCCCCTGAGGCACTGCATATAGGCACCATGGCGATCGACTTCTACCATGTGCCCTACGGTATCTTGGGTGGAGATTGGTATGCCGTGCGCAAGTTAACAACCGGTTCCATAGCTGTGGCCGTCGCCGATGTCACGGGCAAGGGTGTTCCAGCAGCAATGGTGGTGCAAGCCATTCAGTCACTTTGGGTGCACGCCCTGGGCGAACCCGAATTTGATGCCGAACGATGGCTACGCGACGTCAATCGGACCCTTTTAAGTATGGGACGCAACCAGCGTCACACAACGACACTGGGCCTCATGATTCTTTCGAAGGGTGCCGTGACGTATTTCAGCGCGGGGCATGTCCCCCTGTTTCTCATCCGTGACCCGACCGATGTGCAATCGGTGGAACCAATTCTCGGTCGGGGGGACTTGCTAGGCATCAGCGAGACCGTCAGTTTCCAACCGGCAACGGTGGCCCTGCCGCTCTCGGGCGACTTTGCCGTCATGCTGGGGACGGACGGGGTCTTCGACTGGGCGATCCGTCGTGGGCGGCGGCATGTGCTCAAGCTTCTTCAGGAATTACGGGAAAGGGGCAAAGACGCCTTGACCGACCTCGCGGCTGCTGATGATAAGATTCTGGTGCATGTCCGCAAGGTTGGTTGAATTTCACCGAAGTCAGCAGTTTTGCTAGACATTGAGTGCCTGGGGAGTAATATCGTCGCCACCGCGCACGAGGAGGCTACGATGCAAACCGGTCGGCCCACTGGCCTAGGAATCCTTAGCAGTCCCATTGAACTAGCATTGACCTACGACGACGTTTTGCTTGTTCCTGGTCATTCGCGAGTATTACCACACGAGACTAACCTCGAGACGCAGTTTACGAGGCGCATTCGCCTAAAGACGCCGCTAGTATCGGCTGCCATGGATACCGTTACCGAAGCGGCATCGGCGATCGTCATGGCCCAGGCGGGAGGCATTGGGATTATACATAAAAACTTGTCTGTGGCAGAGCAGGCGCAAGAGGTCAAGACGGTCAAGAAGTCCGAGGCCGGTATGGTGCTTGATCCCATCACCGTGGGTCCCGACGAGACGGTCGGCGACATCGTAGCACTGATGCGCCATCACAATATCAGCGGGTTCCCCGTGGTTGAGGGTGGCGCGCTGGTCGGTATCGTGACGGGGCGCGACATTCGTTTTGAGAAGAATCCAGCGCGTAAAGTCCGTGAAGTGATGACCGCTGACGTCATTAGTACGCGCAAGGGGGTCAGCCCTGAAGAGGCCATCGAGACCCTGCACAAACACCGCATCGAAAAGCTGCCGATATTAGACGAAACTGGCAAAAGCCTGGTTGGTCTCTACACCATCAAAGACATTGAGAAGTCGCGACGCTTCCCCAACGCCTCGAAGGATGACAAGGGCCGCCTCTTGGTGGGTGCAGCTATTGGCGCTGGCGGTGACTACATGGAGCGGGCCGAGGCTTTGCTTGAGGCTGGCTGTGATGTGATCTGCGTCGATACGGCGCACGGCCACAGCCAAGGTGTTTTAGACGCCGTCGCTAGGGTTAAAAAGGAGTTCCGTGGCCGCTTTGATTTTGAGGTGGTAGGCGGCAACGTCGCCACGGGTGAGGCTACCAAGGCCTTGATCGCCGCTGGCGCCGATGCTGTTAAGGTCGGTGTCGGACCTGGGTCGATTTGCACCACAAGAATCGTCACTGGCATCGGTGTACCGCAGCTCTCTGCCGTGCTGGAGTGTGCTGCGGCAGCGCGCGGCACTGGCGTACCGGTCATTGCTGATGGCGGTGTGAAATTTAGTGGTGACGTCGTGAAAGCTCTGGCAGGCGGCGCTGATACGGTGATGATTGGCAGCATGTTCGCTGGCACGGATGAATCGCCGGGCGAGATGGTGATTTACCAGGGCAAGAGCTACAAGATGTATCGCGGTATGGGTAGCCTAGGAGCAATGGCCAAGGGCAGTAAAGACCGCTACTTCCAGGGCGAAGTCGAGGACTCCGGCAAGTTAGTACCGGAGGGCATTGAGGGTCGCGTCGCCTACAAGGGCCCGCTTGCCAATACCTTACATCAGGTCATCGGCGGCATACGTTCCGCCATGGGTTATATCGGAGCGGCAAATATGAAAGAGCTGCAGGAGAAGGCGCGCTTTCGCCAGATCACTTCAGCTGGGCTTAAAGAAAGTCACGTGCACGACGTTTACATCACGCGGGAAGCACCCAACTATAAGCTCGACTGATCCGACGGATCTCCGACTGATCCGACTCTTCTGAGATGGCTGGGACTTTCCAACGGCAACGATGCTACTGCAATTAAGGAGCTGCAACCGATCATGAACCACCACGTAACACGCCCCGTTCATGCTGGAGTCGTGGTACTCGACTATGGCTCGCAGTACACGCTTCTCATTGCCAGACGCCTGAGGGAGCTTGGCATTTACGCTGAAGTGATCGACGGTCGCAGCAGTGAGCCACCGGCTGATTTTTCGGTACACGCCATCATTCTCTCAGGCGGTCCCGATTCAGTGTATGAGGTCGGCTCAAGGCGTTTGCCCTCGTGGGTACTGGCTGCGGGTAAACCAGTCCTTGGTATCTGCTACGGTATGCAGCTCCTGGTCGAGGCCTTTGGTGGTCAACTGCGCAGTGGTGAAGGCCGCGAATATGGCCGCGGGCTCCTAAATCTTGAGTCACTTGTACCTGGACCTGGTGGCGCGATGTTTGACGACACGCCATCAACGCAGACCGTGTGGATGAGCCACGGCGACGATGTCGCCGTGATGCCTGACGAATTGGTGGTAGCTGGACGCAGCGACGGTGGCGTGGTGGCTGCGGTGGTGCACCGCGATGCTCCCATTATTGGTCTGCAGTTTCACCCCGAGGTTCATCACAGCGAATGCGGTGCCGATCTACTAAATAACTTTGTACGCAAGGTGGCGCACGCCGATCTCAACTGGGACAGCGGCAGCATGCTGGCGGCCACACTCAGCTACATCAACGAGTCGGTGAAGGATGGTCATGTGCTGGTCGCATGTTCCGGGGGTGTAGACTCAACCGTCGCAGCAGCCCTACTGGCAAAGGCACTCGGGCCGGAGCGGGTCACGGCAGTCTTTTGCGATCATGGGCTCTTGCGTAAGGACGAAGTCACCTGGGTGGCAGAGGCCCTCAAACAGCTTGGACTCAGTCATGTAGAGGTTCTAAACTCACGCAATTTATTCCTGAATGCACTCGCTGGAGTGACCGATCCCGAGACTAAACGAAAACTTATTGGACGCCTCTTTATCGAGGAATTCGAGCGCTATGCTACCGGTCACAAGGCGGAGTTTAGTCACCTGGGACAAGGCACGCTTTACCCCGATGTCATCGAGTCAGCGGGCCACGGTGCTGGCGCCAAAGTGATCAAAAGTCACCACAACGTCGGCGGATTGCCCGAGCGACTTAAGCTCAAGCTCTGCGAGCCGCTGCGCTATCTGTTCAAGGACGAAGTCCGTCAGTTGGGGATGCAGCTTGGGCTGCCTGCGGATATGGTGGACAGGCACCCCTTCCCGGGTCCTGGACTCGCCGTCAGGATTTTGGGCGAGGTCACTGAGGAACGGCTTCATATTTTGCGCGAGGCGGATGCCATTTTCATTCAGGCGCTTCGTGACCATGGGTTTTATGACAAGGTCTGGCAAGCGTTTGCGGTCCTCTTGCCAGTGAAATCTGTGGGCGTTATGGGAGACAACCGCACCTACCAAATGACGGTAGCGTTGCGCGCTGTGACCAGTAGCGATGCCATGACGGCAGGTGTGGGCGAGTTGCCTCTGAGCTTCCTCACCCATGTGGCCGCGGCCATAGTCAAAAAGGTTGATGGCGTTAACCGTGTGGTTTACGACATCACCACGAAGCCCCCAGCAACGATTGAGTGGGAATAATGCCCTTCACCATTGAGATGCCCGAGTAACTATGGACACCGTGCAACCATTGATAGCCAGCGACTCCACCCCGACTGGGCAGGACTTGGTGCATCTGCATGTTCATACGGAGTACTCGCTTCTTGATGGGGCCATCCGTATTGGGGACCTCCTAAAGCGGGTGCAAGCACTCGGGCATACGGCCGTGGCCATCACCGATCACGGTGCCCTCTACGGTGCGATCGAGCTGTATCTGAAAGCCAAAGATAAGGGCATCAAGGCCATTATCGGTAGCGAGATTTTTCACCAAGGGACTCAGGCGTCGCAAGAGTTGGCTACGACTCTCGGTAAATCACCGCTACCCACGTTTCATTTAGTACTCCTGGCGACCTCGCTTGATGGCTACAAGAATTTGATCAAGGCCGTCAGTGACGGTTACCTGCAGGGTTTAGGTGATGTTCCCGTTGTCCCTGAAGCCGCACTGGATCAGTGCGGCGCTGGACTCATCGCTCTTTCCAGTTGTCTGCGCGGTGAGTTTGCTTTTCTCACGGCGGAGCTGCGGCACCTGGCCGGCAGTGAGGCGCTGCCGCTCGACCCGCTTGCCGATACACCGGCAGCTGCTGTCATGGAGGCCCTCAAGGTTCATGTCGACACCATGCAGAGGCGGTTTGGCGCGGGTAACTACTATGTCGAGCTGATCGACAACAATATCCCTGAGCAAAAGCGCCTACTACCTGATCTTGTGACGGTGGCGCGGCACTTCGGATTGCCACTGGTCGCCAGCGCTGATGCACACTATGCGCAAAAAGAGATGGCCGAGAGCCATGCTGTATTGATGGGGATTAAGCATAGCCTCACCATGTCGAAGATCCGCGGAAGGCGCAAAGGCACGCAGTTTCATCTCTTCGACAACGACGAGATGCAGCAAAAGTACGGCGCTTGGCCTGAGGCACTTGCCAATACTAAAAAGATCGCCGATGCCTGCAACGTTAAGTTTGAGTTCGGTAAATACTACCTCCCCAAGTTTGACACGGGCAGACCAGAGACGCCTGAAGAGGCCATGTGCCGCTTTGCGCGCAGTATGCTTGAAGACCGGTTCGTGGCGCTGCGCAAGCTCTACGGGTCGTCATTTGATGCGGCGCGCGAGGATTTCTATAAAAAGCGCCTCGAATACGAGCTCGAAGTAATCTGCAACATGGGTTTTGCCTCGTACTTCCTGATCGTTCAGGACTTTATCAACTGGTCCAAGCGTCAGGGCATTCCAGTCGGCCCTGGACGGGGATCCGGGGCAGGCTCGCTCGTAGCTTATTCGCTGCGCATCACAGACCTCGATCCCATACCGTACAATTTGCTATTTGAGCGGTTTCTAAACCCAGACCGGGTGTCGATGCCTGACTTTGACGTCGACTTTTGCCAAGATCGCCGTGACGAAGTGATCCAGTATGTGACGGAAAAGTACGGCGCCGAGACGGTGGCCCAGATCACGACGTTCGGTAAGATGAATGCCAAGGCCGTGGTCCGTGACGTCGGCCGCGTGCTCGAGCTAGGCTATGGCCGTGTCGACAAGATCGCCAAGCTCATTCCCGAAGACCTCGGCATCACGCTCGAGGATGCACTAAAGAAGGAACCTCGCATCCTAGAGGAAGCGGCGCGCGATGATGCCGTGGCCGATTTGATTCGCCTCGCGCGTCAACTCGAGGGGCTGGCACGCCACACCTCGGTCCACGCCGCGGGTATCGTCATTTCTGATGGGCCGATGACTAACTTCGTCCCTGTTTACAAAGTGGCCGATAGCCCGGGTCTGATCACCCAGTTTGAAATGAAGATGGCCGAAAAGGTCGGGCTCGTTAAGTTCGACTTTCTTGGTCTAAAGACTTTGACAGTGATACAAAAAGCGATCGACATCATTCGTGTGGATCGCTGTCCAGATTTTGATATTGAGCTGATCCCGCTCGATGACAAGAAGGTCTATCAATTCGTCAGTGCGGGCCATACGGTGGGCATATTCCAGCTAGAATCTAGCGGGATGCGTAACCTTGTCGTCAAACTAAAGCCTAGTGTGTTTGAAGACATGATTGCCTTGGTGGCGCTCTTTAGACCTGGCCCATTGGGATCAGGCATGGTCGATGACTTCATCGAATGTAAGCATGGCCGCAAACCGATCATGTATCCACTGCCACAACTTGAACCGATACTGAAAGAGACCTACGGCGTCATCTTGTATCAAGAGCAGGTGATGAAAGTGGCCGGCGAACTAGCCAGCTACTCTCTAGGCGAAGCCGACTTGCTCCGTCGCGCGATGGGCAAGAAGATTGCCGCCGAGATGGAGAAGCAAAAAACACGGTTCGTCACCGGTGCCATTGCGAATAAACATGACGAGACTAAAGCGGCCGAGATTTTTGATCTCATGGCCGAGTTCGCCAACTACGGCTTTAACAAAAGTCACTCGGCTGCTTACGGGCTGATCGCCTATCAAACGGCCTATATAAAGACGCATTATCCAGCCGAATTTATGGCTGCGATCATGACCTGCGACCTTGATAACACGGCTAAAATCGTTCGTTATGTCGACGAGTGTCGCCGCATGCGGATCAAGATCTTGCCGCCAGATGTGAATCGTTCCAGCCTCACCTTCGACGTGCCGTCAGCAATGACTATCGGTTTTGGTCTAGCAGCGCTCAAAGGTGTGGGAGCGCAGGCCTTAGAGCCCCTGATCACCGAGCGGCAACGCGGTGGCACTTACTCGTCGCTTAGTGACTTGGCGCGGCGCGTCCAACTCACTAAGGTAGGCAAGAAGACGCTGGAACTTCTGGCCCAAGCCGGTGCCCTTGACTGTTTTGGCATCTCACGGCCCAAGCTTTGTGAGGTCATCCCCGAGGTCGTAAAGTTCAGCGAAGCCCATCACGAAGCCAACCGCGTCGGTCAGCGGGGGCTATTCGATATCGACACTCCTGAGACCAAGGCCGCTCAAGATCTGAACTGGCAGCTCACGGCCATTGATCAGCGCATCGGTGCACCGAATCCTATTTGGCTCAAAAAAGAAAAGGACCTCCTGGGCGTCTACCTCAGCGGTCATCCGCTACGCTTTCACCGCGAGGACAAAAAGGCATTCGGCCGCGTTACGACAAGCGACCTCGCCAAGGCCATCGGCAAGAAGATCGCCATGGTTGCCACCATGGCAGCCATGAACGAGCGACTCACCAAGACTGGGAAACGTATGGCCAGCGTTCGCCTTGAGGACGAGGACGGCGCCGTCGAGGCCGTGATGTTTGGCGAATTGCCTCCTGAATTCCCCGAGTCCGGAGCCGTCGTCGTGGCCATCGGCCAAGTGAATGCCGGCTTTGACGGAGGAGAACCTCGGTTTCGCCTTGAGAAGCTGATCGACATCGAGGAAATGCGCGGCGAATACGTCAAGTCAGCCACGCTCAAGCTATCACCCGAAGGCGGCTTAGAGGCCAAGGCAGCAAGCTATCAACCTGCACTCACTAAGCTGAAGCAGCACTTTGCCAACCATCCTGGTGATACGCCGCTCACCCTCATCGTCCGCTACGAACACACTGAAATTGTGGTCAGCATTAAAGACATTGCGGTGGACCTGAGCGATAAGTTTCTTCACGGTCTGACCGAATTACCATTTGCCCATACAGATATTAGTTTTCAAATGTTTCAAGCAGGATCCACACAGGACCAGCAGCAAGCTAAAAACTAGAGGTATTTGACTCATGCTTACTCCCAGCCGTACGTTATCACAGTCATGCGCAACGGTAGCTCTCATCGCCACACTAAGCATTAGCTGCCGCGGAACGAGTGACACATCCGCAGTGCGCGATGCTGGTTCTGCTACAGCCGTCTCTCGCGACGGCAGCGTCACTATCGGTGGGCACGAGGCAGGCAAATTTAGACATGCTCTCATTGACGCCGGCGTTAAAACGCAACTTGGTGATATGGGGCTTCAAGGACTAGCGGCAAATTCCGTCACGTGTCACAACGATCATACGACAGCGAGCCCAGAGGAATGCGTCGTCAAAACTGCTAGCGAAGACCTGCCTGTCGTTGGAGCACCTGCCCAAGTGCTCTTTAGCACACTCAAGGCACACAAGCCGAGCCAATCTCACACTGTCACCGCCAACTCCGTCAGCTGCAACTGGCTCGTAAGTGGTGGTGATGGCAGTACGCACTGTACGTTTAATTTTGCCGATTAATTGGGGCGCCCGATGAGCCGGACTTACTACTTTCAGGAACGAGTCCACTTTCCCGACATCGATGCCGGCGGCGCTATGTATCACGGCCGCTACCTCGACTACTTTGACAAAGCCAGGCAGTCCATGCTCCGAGCGCACGGCGTTGATCATAATGATCTGATCAAGGCGGGCTATGCCCTCGTAGTCGTTGAGGCGCATCTACGCTACTTTAAGCCGGTGCGTCTGGGCGACACGCTACACATCTACTCGCGACTGGTCCGTAAATCCGACAAGGTGGCTATCGTCGAGCAGTTGCTCACCACCGAACCAGTGGCTGACACCGAGCTGGAGATGCCGTTTTCGGACGTAGCCAGTCGTGTCCACACGGCTCGCGTCCATTTAGTCGGAGTCGATCTCGAGCTCAAGAAGGCGCGCAAGTTTCCGGGAGAGCTAGCGACGGCTTTTGAGGCGATGGTTGTGGACGCTGGGATTAATTAACTTCCTCAGCCTCAAGAGTCCAAGCCTGCTGCCAACCGGTAAAGCAATCGACACCACTGTATCCAGGGGTTGACGATACATAGACGGCTAATGTGTGGGATCCGGCAGCGACGGTATCGCAGTAACCAACAAAAGTACGGTTATGGTGAACATTAGCATAGCCATGCGAGTAGACATCTGCGGCCAAAGGTGCTTGCGAACATGAGGCTCCATCAATCCTCACCTCCCAGCGACAACTACCATCGGCTGAATAGGTCCTCATATTATCGGTGTAAGAGACTCTGAGAGACGTTCCCGATTTATATTTAGTCATCACTAGACTGCGTCCAGTCACATAGTTGTTGTCACCACCATCTGCTTGATTATATCCGTGGACACGCCAAATTTTACGAGCCATGTAGCCATTAATATCAAGAGCGATACCGGGTGACGTCGTATTAATCCCGACGTTACCATTGGCATCGATATTCAACCTATCCACCCCCTCAGTCGCGAGTGCAACTGCACCGTTTGATCCGGAGTCAGTCACCGTTACGGAGGTGTTACCTTGGATCACTTGGTTAGCACCCGCTGGGACGGAAACACCAGAACCACCCGAGTAACGACAGTAGAGAACCGCAACGTTTTTCGGTCGGACTTCGTCATTCGTGTTCCATTTAGTGCCCAACGCTGCGGCAGGAGCCTGCCAATAGCCGATAAACAAGTTACCGATATAGGAAGATGTCGACTTACCCATATCTACCGGACCGTGACTGTAGCTGTAATTTCCCTGACTGGTGTTGTACATGGAGAAACCCTTCCAGTCCTGATCCTGGATATTACCGGGTGCGCGCTGGCCGCTTAAATCAATCGCGGTTCCTGACTTGTCGATACCGCGGAGAAATCTACCGTAGGCCTCGGAGTATTCCGTCCATCCTGCAGGGCAGGAAGCTGAGGCAAAGGCCATAATGGCGCCTTCTGGCATATTTTGTCCGATTAGCACCCAGCTGGCACCGTTATACATCTCCATAAGATTTGAGGTGGCATTATAGATGGTAAGTCCTGCGGCTGGACTAGCGATGGCATTGCGCTGGGCGGTAGTTAACCTGGGTGGCAGGAAACCGCTAGTAGTTGAACTCACGTCAAGCACGGCGGAAGGGTTGGGTACTCCAATACCCACGTTGCCGCTCGAAGTTACTCTGACGCGTTCATTCCAAGCACCTGAGTTGTTCGAAGTCCAGGTACCAATTCTAAGGTCACGAGTTGCTGGGTAGATAAAAGCAGGATTCGGATCACTCGGCCTACCAGACCATAGCGTCAAGAAGTTGGCCTTAGTCGAATCTGTAACCTCCAGGACAGAAGAGACATCAGCAGTTGTGTTCCGAATGCTCAAATTGAAATCTGGAGCCGTGGTGCCGATGCCAATATTGCCTGCCGCATCCACAATCAACCCTTTACCAGCTGTGGGATCCAAGCCGACATAAGTCAACCAACCATAACTATTGGCCCCAGAATTGTTGGTGTGACCTACAGCCACTCCTTTACTTGAGCCATCACCGACAAACACATAGGGAAGACCCGTTGCCGACGAGTTGACGATATTTGTTTGACGCGTATAGCCGGCGACAGAGCCTACATTAACCTCGAGAAGCGCACTAGGTGCCGCCGTCCCAATCCCTACATAACCTGAAGTCGCGGCAACGGTGATACCCGCAGAGGTGTTGAATCCTCCTGCTGCCTGCAGCTTGAGCGCGCCAGCATCGTTACGCAGCGTCGCCGTGTTAGCGCCACCGTCGACGGTACGCCCTGATGAGTTGAGGAAGGCAATGAAACTACCCGGTCCGTTATTATTCAGGCGTAATGCAGCCAAGGCATCGGATCCGGCGTTAGGGTTCTGCACTGTAGCCGCCACTTCCCAGTTGGTGTCGGATGCTACATGGAGTCTAGTTGAGGGCGTCGCCACACCAACGCCCACATTGCCCGTCGTGCTCAAAGTTGTGAACTGACCCGCATTCGGCGTCGTTGCTCCAATCGCACCAGGAGCAGCCCAGTTAGTCGCTGGCAGCGTCGCACTGCTCCAAGTCGTACCGTTAGATGTGAGTACGTTGCCACTAGCGCCCGGAGCCACACTGAGCAAAGGACTAGCACCGTTACCTAGAAGCACGCCGTTAGCCGCCAGTGTTGCCGCACCGGTACCACCGTTGGCGACACTTAGCGTGCCGGACGTGATCAGTGAAGCACTGTGAGCAGGAAGATCGGCGGCAGCTAATGACGTGCCGGATGTCACCCGGCCCTGCGCATCAAAGGTAACTTTAGTAGCTGTACCTGCAGTCGTAATACTCGGTAACGTTGCCGTGACAGTACCAGAGGCAAATCCCGAGGTCGTGATATCTCCTGTCACGGCCGTCAAGTAATTACCAGCGGGTTGTTTAGCATTAAACACAGAGTAATCACTATTAGACAGTAGTCCGCCCGTGACCCCCGTAGCAGATGCCAGCGGGATATTTAGTGTGTGGACGTTACCGGTAGAAGACCACGACGGAGCAGTACCCGTACTACCTGGAAGTGCGAACGACTGAGTCGGTCCCGTTTGACCATTAAGGCTAGCCAGAGCTGCACCCACGGCACCAACGACTTGCACGGCCGTGCCGTCCCAGTACTTCATCTGATTGACGGTAGAGTTAAACCAGGTTTTACCTTTGTCTCCTGCGGCAAATCCAGTGGGGTCGGCGGTGTAAACACCAAGGCCTAAAGTCTTAGCTGCAGCAATCTGGATATTGCCGGTGTTGACGAGATCGTTTGCGCCCATGTTAAGAGCACCAGACATAGTGTCGCCGGCTTTATTCGCAGGTGTGTAACCAAGAGCGTTTGTGATATCTGCTGTTGGCAGTGTGCCGACGGTGACGGCACCACCGGCGGTCACTTGTTTGAGATACTGACCGGCGCCACCAGTGGTCGAGAGATTAGTACCCGTACCACCGTAAGCGAGGCCGACGGTGCCTGATGTGATCAGCCCAGCGCTGTGAGAAGGGAGGTCAGAGGCGCCTAGCGAGGTCCCCGATGTGACGCGGCCTTTGGCATCATAGGTGACTTTGGTAGCCGTGCCGGGAAGTGCTACAGATTGCAGGGTGGTTGCTACCGTACCGGAGCTAAAACCAGAAGATGTGATGTCTCCCGATAGGTTCGTCAGGTAACTACCAGCGGGTTGTTTAGCGGTAAAGACGGAGTAGTCGGTATTGGACAGAAGTCCGGCCGTGACACCCGTAGCAGATGCCAGCGGGATATTAATGGTATGGACGTTACCGGTAGAGGACCACGACGGTGCCGTACCCGTGCTGCCTGGAAGCGCAAATGACTGCGTCGCTCCCGTTTGCCCGTTAAGGCTAGCCAGAGCTGCGCCCACTGCACCGACGACTTGCACGGCCGTGCCGTCCCAGTACTTCATCTGATTAGCGGTGGAGTTAAACCAGGTTTTACCTTTGTCTCCTGTGGCAAGTCCAGTGGGGTCGGCGGTGTAAACACCCAGGCCCAAAGTCTTGGCTGCGGCAATCTGGATATTGCCGGCGTTGACGAGATCGTTTGCGCCCATGTTAAGGGCACCCGCCATTGTATCGCCAGCTTTATTCGCCGGTGTGTAACCAAGGGCATTGGTGATATCTGCTGTTGGCAGTGTGCCGACGGTGACGGGACCGCCTGCAGTGACTTGTTTGAGATACTGACCGGCGCCACCGGTGGTCGTGAGATTCGCACCCGTACCACCGTGAGCAAGGCTGACGGTGCCTGATGTGATCAGCCCAGCGCTGTGAGGAGGGAGGTCCGCGGCGTCTAAACTAGTCCCAGCGGTGACGCGGCCTTTGACATCGTAAGTGAGTTTGGTTGCCGTGCCGGGAAGTGCCACAGATTGCAGGGTGGTTGCGACCGTACCGGAGCTAAAACCAGACGATGTGA
>Ga0194132_10005468_pt1 | contig 20514 bp, 19 predicted proteins | sample TA2KigOf80mmetaG_FD_148612 | JGI IMG/M metagenome (GOLD analysis project Ga0194132, IMG submission 148612) | Freshwater microbial communities from Lake Tanganyika, Tanzania - TA2015054 Kigoma Offshore 80m | ecosystem: Environmental > Aquatic > Freshwater > Lake | place: Tanzania: Lake... | reverse complement strand
CGATGTCGGCGACGTCCCAGGTGCACGCCACCGCCATGACACCGCCCGGCTTCGGCTGCTTAGCCGGTTCCGGGAAGTTGTACGGGTACGGCAGCTTGTCGTCCTTGACGAGCTTGCCGATGGTCGAGGCGCCGCCGGCCTGAGTCGGGCCAGCCGTGGGGGAAGCTTTCGGCGCGGCCGCCGCCGGCTCGTCGTCGTCGCTCCCGCCGCAACCCAGCAGCGCCGCCGCCGCCACGCCACCTGCGCCGAGCGCCGTCGCCCGCAGGAACGTACGCCGCCCGAGCCGACTGCCCGTCGCCTCAATGCGCTCTGCCATGGTCTCCCTCCACCGTGACAAACGAACGTGATACGAGGACTATACACCCCCCTCACCCTGCGAGGCCCCCCGCGGTGGTCACGGGTCGTAGTGCTACGACCCCCAAGGGACTACGTGGCCTAACCCCTGCCTGGTACGCAACCCGGCACCGCTCCAGGGGTCGGGTCGCCGGCATCCCGTCGGGTTCGAAGAGCGCCTGCGGACATTGGAGGCAGCGGCTCGGCTGGCACAGCGGTTACTCGACGAAGCGCGCGGCACTATCGAAACCCGCTACCCGCAGCTGACCGACGCGCTGGCGATAAGCAGCAGCGAGGCGCTGATCCCCGCGGGTGACCTTGCGGGCGGACTTGAAATCGCGAAGCAGTCGACGCAACTAAGGCCCGGCGTTCTTCGCGCAGAGGGATCCTTGGACGAGGCGCTGCGTGCCGAGGAACGTTGGCTCGCCGACCCTCGCCTTCCGCAGGCGAGCCGGGATACTGCACATATCCCACTCGCGACAATTCCCGTGTTTCGCGCGGAGTTCGAGGCCTGCGACGATGTCCTCCCGCGGTACGCCCACGGGGGCAACTTCTTGTGGAACATCGTGCGCGCGTGGCGCAGTCTGCTGGTAGGTGACCTGGACGCCGCAGTAGCTGCGCTGCCCGAGCGGACGCAGGCTGGCGGCGTGCCGTATGTGGTGGCGCAGGTCGAGCTATCGCATGTCTACCTGCTCTGGCTGGCTGGCTTCCACGACAGGGCTCGGTCGGCCTACGACGGCTGGCTCGATGCGGTGACAGCGTCAGGCACTCGGGGCCTACGAGCCGGAGCGTCCTTCGGGCCAGCCGACGTGGGTACCTCCACGGCGTTGTCCCATTTGCTCGATGCCACGGCGGTTACGCTCGCCAGTCCAACCGAGCGCGACGCCCTGCGGGTGATCGTCCAGGAGCAGCCGGGGTGGTGTGCGGCCCGTATGATCTGGTGGCCGCTTTGCATGCAGCGGGTCTACGGCGACTGGGCGGTCGCGCTCGACATGCTCGACGACGCAGAGCGCCTCCACCGGGACGCACTCGCGTGGTGCGAGCGCGAACGCTGCCCGATCGAGGCCGGTCGCTACCACCGGGGCCTCGCCGATGTCGCGGAGCGGCGCGGACAGCACGCAGAGACGATGCAGCACCTCGATGCGGCGGGCGAGCTGTTCGCGCGGCACGGCGCGAAGCTCTACCCCGACCAGGTGATCGCGAAGAAGCAGATCTTGAAGGCGTAGCCTTATGTGACCGGAGGACCGGAATGCGTGCGCTCGTCGTGGACCCCGGGGCACCAGGTGGGCTGCGGTTCGGTGAGGCACCGGAACCGGAAGCAGGTCCGCAGCAGGTACTGGTTGAGTGCCGCCACCTGGCGCTGAACTTCGGTGATGTGAACGGTGCACGGAACCGCCCACCGGGTTTCGTGCCCGGTTGGGACAGCTCTGGCGTCGTCGTGCTCGCCTCAGCGGGCGGAGCCGGTCCTGCCACCGGCGCTCGCGTGGTGACAACGATGGGAAGCCAGGGCGGCTGGGCAGAGCGCCGCGCCGTTGACCTGGATGAGCTCGCGGTCGTCCCGGGCGAGATCGACCTCGCGGCCGCCGCCACGTTGCCCGTTGCTGGCGTGACCGCGCTGCGAGCGCTGCGACGTTCGGGCGCCCTGCTCGGGCGGCGCGTGCTGATCACAGGGGCCGCAGGCGGCGTGGGGCGGTTCGCAGTGCAGCTGGCTGCTCTGGGAGGCGCACATGTCATCGCGAGCGTCGGCTCCGAGACGCGCGGAACGGGCCTCCGCGAGCTCGGCGCCAATGATGTCGTCGTCGGGCTCGAGGGAGTTACGGCTCCGCTACACGTGGTGCTGGACAACGTCGGCGGGCCTCAACTCGTCGGCATCTGGCCGCTGCTCGCCGAGGGTGGCGTGGTGCAGTGCATCGGCACGGCCTCTCAGCAGGCAGCGACATTCACATCGCTGGTCGGGATGCGCAGAACCATCGAGGCATTCACGAAGGGACCTCACTCGGGCGAGGACATCGCATACCTGCTCGGGCTGATGCAGGCCGGCAAGCTGCAGGTCGACATCGGCTGGCGAGGCTCGTGGTCGCGTGCCGGGGAGGCCGTCGATGCGCTGCTCGGGCGTCGTGTGGCGGGCAAGGCGGTACTCGATGTCGACTGATGCGCAGGATGCGAGAAGCGCCTCGATCAGTAGCCCGATACAGGAAGGACCGGCAAAGGGCATGTTTAGCAGCGCAGAACTCTGTTACCTGTCGATCGCGGAGGCGAGCCGCCTGCTCGTGTCGCGCGACCTATCGTCGGTCGCGCTGACGACTGCGATCCTGCAGCGGATCAGCGAGACGGAATCCCGAGTGCACGCGTACGTCCGGATCATGAAGGAATCTGCTCTACGGGAGGCGCGCGCCGCCGATGAGCGTGCGCTCAGAGGGGCGCGGCTCGGTCCCCTCGACGGCATACCGATCGCCGTGAAGGACCTGTTCGACACTGCGGGTGTTGTGACGGCGGGCGGCACTGGCGCGTACCGCGAGCGCGTTCCCGTCGACGACGCGACGGCCGTTCGACGACTCCGTGAAGCAGGAGCGGTGCTCGTCGGAAAGACGAACACGCATGAGCTCGCGATGGGCGGCACCACCAATAACTTGCACTATGGAGCCACGCACAATCCCTGGCGGCTCGACCGCGTTCCCGGAGGCTCCTCCGGGGGATCCGGCGCCGCGTTGGCCGCGGGACAGGCGCTCGGCGCGCTCGGCACCGATACAGGCGGCTCGATTCGTATTCCCGCGGCGTTCTGCGGGGTTACAGGGCACAAGCCTACCTTTGGCCTCGTCGGGCGCGGCGGCGTCATTCCACTGTCGCTGACGCTGGACCACGCAGGTCCGCTTGCTCGTTCTGCCGAAGACTGCGCGATCATGCTCTCGGCGCTCGCCGGCCCCGACGAGAACGACCTCGACTCGGCGGCGCCTCCCAACCGGGACTACGCAGCGGCCGTGACCGAGAGTGTCGCCGGGCTGCGCCTCGCCGTCGTCCCATCCTTGCTCGATAGCTGTCAAGCAGCGGTGATCGAGAACTTCGAGCGCGCGCTCGCCGTCTTCCAGGACCTCGGCATCATCCTAGATGAATGCGAACCGCTGGCAGGACTCAGCGACGACTGGCGCGGGCTCGTCGGGGCGATTCTCCGGCCCGAGTCCGCGAGCTACATCGAGCAGGTGTTGATCCGTCGCCCCGAAGCGATCGGCGAGCCGACACGCAGCCGGCTCCGCGAGGGCTTGGAGGCTCGGGCTGTTGAGTACGCACGAGCACTCGAGGCGCGGAAGCGGATCGAACAGCGGTACGAGCTGGCGCTCCAGCGTTTCGATGGCGTCGTCGTTCCGACGTCGCCCATGGTCGCCGAGCCGATCGCCGAAGATCCGAGCGACGAGCCGCAGATCCCGATTAGATTCCGAAACACATCGGTCTTCAACTACACACACCAGCCGGCGATCTCAGTGCCGAACGGCTCCGATACGGACGGCCTTCCGACGGGTCTAATGATCGCCGGCGCGAAGTTCAACGACTCACTGGTGCTCCGTTTGGCGCACGCCTACCAACAGCTGACGGACTTTCACCACCACCGGCCGTCCTTGTAAGCGGCGACCCGTCGGGGACCGAGCGGACCCACCCCTCGGAAATGCGTTCGCCATGACGGCGTAGTCGATCCCTCGCCGTGTTTTTGGCGAGCCGACGGGGGCGCCCGCAGCCCCTGTGCTCTCGTGCGTGGCTTCCCAGGCCGTCCCGTCGCGCCCCTCGAGGCGCCGGCGCTCACCCCGGTGCCGCTACAATGCCGCCCCGCGCCCGACTCTGGCGGACGCGGCCTTGTCAGTGGAGGTGCTCGATGGAGGACTCAGCGCTCGACGACCTGCGTGTCATCGACTTCTCGGAGGGGCTATCTGGGTCGTACTGCAGCCACCTCTTTGCCGGGGCAGGCGCTGACGTCATTAAAGTCGAGCCCCCGGATGGGGATGCCACTCGTCACGCCGGACCGTTCCCCGGCGGCGCATTCGATGTCGAGCGCAGCGGACTATCGCTGTACCTCAACATCAATAAGCGCAGCATCGCCGTCGCCCTCGAATCGGACACAGGCCGGGAGGCCGTGCGGGAACTGGCCTCGGGCGCCGACCTGCTGATCACCGACCGTCCTGTGACTGAGCTCCGACGACTCGGGCTCGACTTCGAAGATCTCCAGTCGCGCAACGCCCAGCTGGTGATGACCTCGATCACGCCATACGGACGAGGCGGGCCGCGCGGATCACATCTCGGCAACGCGTTCAGCGTCTACCACGCGAGCGGACTCGGCTGGGAAACCCCGACCAACCAGGTGCGAGACCCCGCAACCCAGCCACCGCTAGCGCCAGGAAACCCGCAGGCGGACTATCTCACTGGCGCCACCGCGGCCGCCGCCACTATGGCCGCCTTGTTCCACCGAGAAGCCATCGGGCGAGGCCAGCTTGTCGACATCTCCGGTCAGGAGGCGAACGCGAACCATCTCCGCGTGACGCTCGCGGCCGCGGCCCACACGCCCGAGACGATGGCTCCGCGCACGAAGTCGAACTTCGATCCGCTCGTCCCATGCAAGGACGGGCACGTCTTCCTCACGCCCTACAACCTCGACCACTGGTGGCAACGCCTCCGCCAGTTGATGGGCAATCCCGAGTGGGCCGAGAGCGAGGCCTTTGCGACGGCGGCCGAGCGCACGCTCAACTGTGAAGCGATCGAACCGCTCGTCCACGCGTGGGCTACGGGCTACACGCGAGCGGATCTGTATCGGCTCACGCTGGACAGCGGGCTCCCGTGCTTCCCCGTGTACTCGCCTGCCGAGCTCCTCGCCTCCGAGCAGCTGCGGTCACGCAACTACTTCGAGCAGATCGATCACCCGGAGGCAGGCCACTTCATACAGCCGGGGTGGCCGGTATCGCTCTCGCGCACGCCGATGCGTAGTGAGCGTTCTGCACCGCGGCTTGGCGAGCACACCGACGAGGTGCTCGCGGAGGCGAGGGCGGCGAAGCCACGCACCGGGATTGGAGCGACCCGGCCCGCGGCGCGCGCGGCTGCTGGCGACCTCCCGTTGAGCGGTGTACGCGTGATCGACTTTGGCTGGATCCTGTCCGTGCCGCATGCGACGGCGTGGCTTGGGGCGCTCGGTGCGCAGGTGATCCGCGTCGAGTCTCACCTGCGGCCTGACACCGTGCGGGCTGCGGGCCTCACCCGCGGCGCCGACGGCATCGCTGGCATCGAACGTTCGGGCTCATTCAACAACCAGAACTTCGGCAAACTCGGTGTGACGGTGAACCTCCAGGATCCACGCGGCGTCGAACTCATCAAGCAACTCGTGCGCCAGAGCGACATCGTCACCGAGAACTTCGCGGCCGGCGTGCTCGGGCGCCGCGGCCTCACCTACGACGACCTCAGGCGAATCAAGCCCGACATCATCATGCTGTCCGGCTCCCCGCACGGCCAGACCGGGCCGGAGTCCCGCGCGACTGGCTGGGGACCGACGTTTCTGGCCTACATGGGCCTGCCCCATATCACCGGGTACGAAGGGGGCTCGCCGAGCACGATGGGCGGTGCCTACCCGGACTACGCCCTCAGTGTGCACATGGTCTTCGGCATGCTCACCGCGCTGCGCTACCGCGACCGCACCGGTCACGGACAGTACATCGACGCCGCGATGAGCGAGATCACGGTCGCGATGACCCCCGAGCCCATACTCGAGTACACGATGAACGGTCAGGTGGCTCCGCGTTGCGGCAATCGGGACCGAGCCCGTCGCTGCGCTCCTCAGGGCGTGTACCCGGCGGCTGGCGAAGATCGCTGGATCGCGATCTCGGTTGTCGACGACGAGGCGTGGCGAGGGCTGCGTTCCGTACTTGGCGAACCGGCGTGGGCGCAGGACCCGCGCTTCGCGAGCCTCGAGGGCCGGCTGGCTGGCCACGACACGATCGACCGTGAGCTCTCGCGGTGGACAGCACCACGGGACGCCCATGAGGCCGCCGAGTCGTTACAGCGGGCGGGCGTGATCGCGGTGGCGGTCTTGAGCCCGATGGAGGTCTTCCACGACGAGCAGCTACGTGAGCGCGGCTACTTCGTCGACGTCGACCACCCTGAACTCGGGGTTCGATCGCTGGCCGGCATGCCCGGGCGCTATAGCGAGCTGCAGCTCCGCTACGCACCGACGCCGATGCTGGGCCAGCACAATCACCAGATCTTCGAGGGAATGCTCGGACTCAGCGCCGCGGAGGTTGAGGAACTGCAGCGCGAGTCTGTCCTCATCTGAGCGACGCGAGAGTAGGCCAGGCGCCAGGCGCCCGGGCGGCGGGCGACGGAGGCTCCCGTGCCGGACTTTCAGGTGAGCGTCGTAAGCACGCCGCACGAGCTACGCGACGCCCTCGCGATCCGGATGCGGGTCTTCGTGGAGGAGCAGCAGGTCCCCACGCTAATCTCGCACCGGCTGTACGCTGTGACCCGGCTGCGGAGTCAGTGGTTCGGGGACCCCCATGCGCATAGGTGTTGTGTTTCCTCAAACGGAGATCGGGCCGGACCCAGGCGTAATCCGCGATTTCGCCCGCGGCGTGGAAGCGCTGAGCTTCGACCACCTCGTCGCCTACGACCACGTTCTTGGCGCGGATCCCTCGCATTGGCAGCTCCGCCCGGGCGCGTACACCCACGAGACCATGTTTCACGAGCCACTCGTGCTCTTCGGCTATCTCGCCGGAATCACGCAGCGCCTCGAGTTCGCAACCGGCATCCTGATCCTGCCGCAGCGCCAAACCGCGCTCGTGGCGAAACAAGCCGCTGAGGTGGACGTGCTGAGCGCCGGTCGACTCCGCCTTGGCGTGGGCGTTGGCTGGAACGAGGCGGAGTACGCAGGGCTTGGCGAGGACTTTCACGCGCGTGGCAGAAGGATTGAGGAGCAGATCGCGCTGCTGCGCGCGCTCTGGTCAGCGCCAGTCGTGAACTTCGAAGGAACGTATGACCGCCTCGTCGGTGCGGGGATCAACCCACTGCCGCCGCGGCGCTCGATACCGATCTGGCTCGGGGGTACAGTCGACGTCGTGATGGAGCGCGTCGGCCGCATTGCCGACGGCTGGTTCCCCCAGGAGCGTGACCCGTCCCGCCTGGCGGAGAGCATCGAACGAGTGCGGTCGGTCGCCCGAGCCGCCGGACGCGACCCAGGGGGGATCGGATTCCAGGCGAGCATTCAAGCGGTCAGCGCCAACGCGGTTGAACGAGCGCGGCAATTCGAGGCGGCCGGTGCGACGCACCTCTCGGTTAACACGATGGGGAGCGGCTTCCGCTCGCCTGAGCAACACCTGGACGCGCTGCGCCGGTTCATCGAAGCGATGCCGCGGTAACGCGCTCCGACCAGCGTAAGACGCACCGCCGATGCCCGCGAGCGGCGGGCGCGAGCCGGGCGAGACGGAGGACACATGCAGTTTGGGCTCTTCCTCGAGTGGCCGAACGCGGGGGCCAGGCCCTGGCGCGAGGTGTTTGAAGAGGGACTCGCGCAAGTGCAGCTCGCGGAGCGCGTGGGCTTCGACTTCTGCCTGATCGCGGAGCACCACTTCTCCGACTACAGCATCGCCCCCTCGCCGATCCTCGAGGCGCTGGCGATCCTGCGGGCGACCACGCGGATACGCGTCGGTACCGCGGTTGCGGTGCTGCCCGAGTGGCAACCGTTACGACTGGCGGAGGAGATTGCCGTCGCCGATCAGCTGAGCGGCGGACGCTTCATCGCCGGGATCGGACGCGGCTTCGTGCCGTTCGAGCAGGAGCGCTTCGCGGTGGACGTCGCGCAGAACCGCGCGCACTTCGACGAAGCGCTCGATGTGCTGTTGAAGGCGTGGACCGAGGACGACTTCACGTACGAGGGCCGCTTCGTGCGCGTCCCCGAGCCCACGACGGTGTGGCCGAGACCACTCCAGAAGCCTCACCCGCCTCTGTGGGTCGCCGGATCGAGCGCGGAGTCAGTCGAGCTAGTGGGCAGACTGGGAATGACGCCGATTACGTCGGCCGCACTGGCACCCGCGCGGCTGGCAGCGCAGTACGCCGACTACGTCCGGGCGCGCGCCCGGCACGGTCGCCAAAGCGAACCACTGGACATCGTCGCGCAGACGCACGTGCACGTCGCCGACACGGAAGCCGAGGCGCGCGCTGTTCTGCCCGAAGCCAGATGGCAGCGCCTCTCTGTCCCGTCGCTTCTCGCAGGCAACGTGCGGGCTGGGCGACTGCAGTTCGACCCGAACGGCGCCGATCTTGACGACGAGGAGCTGGTCCGCTCGCACCTATTCGCGACGCCGGAGCACGTGGTCGATCGTCTGCGCGAACTGATTGCTGCCGGAGTGACGCACGTGAGCATGCTGATGACCTTCGGCGGCCTCGAGCACCACCGGGTCATGCGGTCAATCGAACTAATCGGCGAGGCCGTGATCCCCGCGCTGCAGCGCGAGAAGCCGCCGCGGTCACTGTTCGACGACGCGTTGCGCAAGGCAACGTAGGCCGCTCTAGGCTGGTTGTCGCAGGCACGGTGGCTACATGCATGTAGGCGCCATGGCCAGATGGCGTGCCTCCGGTCCGGCCGCACAACCCGACGGTTTCTTAGTCATCGTGAAAGTCGGTCGCAGACTCGGTCGTCCTGGTCGCCTCGCCGTGACCTTCAGAGACCTCCAGTGCCTCGAGCCAAGCTTGTGCGGTTGGCGCTGCCACTCGGTAGTAGTTCGCGTTCTCGCCGCCGGCCTTCCATTGCGTCTCCCATGGGTGGTTGGCTCGCTTGAACCTAGTCCGGACGGAGTAGCCGAAGCCGGCCAATTGCCCGGCCCCGGACTGCGAGGTCACACCCGCGCGCGCGTAGATGGCGCCCGACGGCACCCAGGTATCTGGCGCTTCGGAACAGGCGCTTAACGCCGCCATCGGCACTGGGAACCCTAGCTTCACGAGCGTGAGGAAGTCCTCGATTGTCCAGGGAACCTGCGGTAAGTCGTCCGGTTTGGGCGTTGCCGGAGCGGCACGTGGGGCGGCCACAAAGGATGCGACGTCGGTCGGTGGGTAGGTCTGCGAAACGCTCAAGATCGTTTCGCCGGCCGCGGTCTCGTAGGCCTGGTAGCGTCGAAGGGTAATGTCGACGCCTTGCTCAGCAAGCAAAGGGTCGCGAGTTCGAATCTCGTCTCCCGCTCCAATGCTCCAGATTCGAACCTCGCGACTAGGCGCGGTCCGGCGGCGCTTCTGCAGCGGCCGCGAGTCCTGTTCCGGGGCCTACCGCAGCATCGAGCAACTCAGCGGCCGAGCGCTGCTGCTCCACGCTGGCGTGCGTGTAGACCTCGGTCGTCATGGACGCTCGCGTGTGGCCGACGATCGCCATGACGACGCACTGGTGCACGCCGCTCGCCGCCATGAGCGAGATCGCAGTGCGCCGCAGGTCGTGGAGCGTCAGCTCTGGGAACCCCGCGGCGGCGACGTCGGCCTTGAACGCGCGGTAGACGTTGCGCCCCAGCAGCGGACGCCCGCGCTGGGATGTGAACACGAACCCAGTGTCCCCCCAGAGCGCGCCAGCGCGCTCGGCGTCCTGCGCCTGGCGAGCTGCGTGCGCGATGAGCGCGCGGTGCGCGAAGTTCGGCAGCGCGGCTACCCGGCTGCTCGCGTCGGTCTTCGTCTCCACGTGCTGCAGGCGACCGCCGACGCGCACATCAGCCGCGGCCTGGCGACACTGACCGTCGAACAGCTGCGCGTCCTCAGCAGCGCTCGCGTGGAATCCCCCGAGTTCAACGCTGTGCTAGCAGTGCTCGACGAGGCGCTGTCTGCTGGGCCGGCGCCGGGCGGCGGAGCGTGAATGTTCATCACCCGCGAGTGCTTGCCGCGGAGGCTCGGCAGCATAGCTCGTAACCCGCACACCCGACAGCGCGACTGGAGCCGAAGCGTTCGATGCGCGGCGCGATCGTGACGTACATCGACGAGGAAACCGAGTGGGTGCTGCGCGAGTACGCCGAGCGGCGCCCGCGACGCGAAGCGTTCATCGCCGCGCTGACGGCGTGGCTGCGCGACGAGCTCGCGCCTCCGAGCAGGTAGCGGGACTCGGCAGCACAGGCTCGCGCCTGCGCTGCCGAGTGCCCCGCGCCGCTCCCTACTTGTCGAGCCAGCCGTACCAGACCTGGTCGCCCCAGCTGTAGTAGGAGCTGTTGTCGCCCGGAATGGTGCCGGTCCAGCGAATCCCGCGCATCCAGGGCTGGTACACCTGGATGCCCAGGCCGCTCGCCAGCGGCGGGCGGTAGGCCTGGTCGAGGTCCTTGTCCCAGATCTTGCGCCAGAGCTCCTTGCGCTTCTCGGCGTTCAGCTCCACCTGCTGCGCCTCGGCCCACGCGTCGATCTCGGGGTCCTTGAACTGCCAGCGGTTGCCCGGGGACTTGGAGTGGACCTGGCCGTAGAACCAGTTGTCCGGGTCATAGCCCTGCGTAGCCCAGCCGGAGGTGGAGAAGTCGGGCAGTTTGGCGCCGGTCCACTGGGAGTTGAACTCGGTGTAGTCGACCTTGCCGCCGCTCACGGTGATGCCGGCCTCGCGCAGCTGCGGGATCAGCACTTCGGGCAGCTTCTCGAAGTTCGAATCGTAAGCGTAGAAGATGTTGTTGAGCACGAGCTTCTCGGCGCCGGCGGCGGCGAGCAGCGCCTTCGCTTCCGCGACGTTGCGTGTCGCCCACTTGCCGAGATTGCCCGATTGGAAGGTCGGCTCCTTGTCGAAGACGTACGACCAGGGGATGTTGTTCAGGGCCTTGCCCATGTTCTCGTAAACGAGCTGCAGGATGACAGGGCGGTCGACCGCCAAGGAAATGGCACGCCGTACCCGCACGTCCTGGTACTTCGAAAGCTGGTTGTTCATCGCCAACGAGAGCGAGGCGACTGTGGGGTGGAGGTTGACCTGGATGTCCGGGTTGGTGCGCTTGAGCGCGGCGAGATCGGAGAACGTGGCCACCACCGAGTAGGCGTACTCCACCTGGCCGGCGCGGAACGCGGCGAGGCGTGCCGCGTGGTCCGGCTGGATGCGGAACTCGAACCCGTCGAGCAGGACCTTGCCCTCCCAGTAGTCCGGGTTCTTGTCGAAGGTGACCTTCGAGCTCGCGACCATGTCCTTGAGGATCATCGGCCCCGTGCCGATGCCGCGCTTCGAGATCGTCCCGTCGTCGACGAGCTCGCGCGGGAAGACGGTCTGCTTGTTGCTGCCGAGCGGGTTGAGGAAGTCGGCGACCGGGCGCGACATCTTCACGCGCAGCGTGGTGGCGTCGGGGACCTCGTAGCCGGCAACGTTCGCGTAGTACTGGCGGTGCACACCGGTGCTGGCGTAGCGCTCCATAGCGAAGCGGGCGTCGGCGGCGACGAAGGGGCGGCCATTGAGCGGCGAGAGGTTCTGCCACTTGATGCCGTCCTGGATCTTGAACGTGAACATCAGCCCGTCTGGAGTGCGCTCCCACGACTTCGCGAGCTCCGGCTCCAGGATCGGAGCGTTGAACACGTCGGCCTTCGGGCCGCGCTGGATGCCGATGAGGCGGTTGTAGAACATGTTGGGGATGGTGACAGTGCCGCCGGCGGCGGACTTAGTGGGGTCGATGTCCGCGACGTCCCAGGTAGCAGCGACGGTCATCACGCCGCCGGGCTTGGGTGTCTTACCCGCGGGCTCCGGGAAGTTGTACGGATAAGGCAGCGCGTCGTCCTTAACGAACTTACCGATCGTCGAAACCGCTGCCGCGGTGCCGGCGCCCCCTGCCGGCGCAGCCGCTTGGGGCTCGTCCTCATCGCCACCCCCGCACCCGAGGAGCGCGGCGGCGGCGACCCCACCGGCGCCGATGATGGTCACGCGCAACAACGTGCGCCGCCCGAGCCGACTGCCCGTCGCCTCAATGCGCTCTGCCATGGTCTCCTCCCACCCTGCATCACAAACGTGTTGCGATGACTATACGCCTGCCCCCTCACGGACGCCTGTCCGGGGCGAACCTCGGCCGTCGTTCGCGCTCCAGCGATCGATGCGGGCGCGCTCCGGCGTCGCCGCTTGTGTGGCGCCCGCCTGCGCGATGGACGACGCCGAACGCCGTCGCTAGATTCGGCCTGGGCCCGTAGCTCAGTGGTAGAGCAGTGGACTTTTAATCCATCGGTCCTCGGTTCGAATCCGAGCGGGCCTACCAATCGAAATCCGCCTCGTGCACCCGCGGCGGCGTCACGTCCGCCGCGCCGCCGGCTAGCCTCGCGGCAGACCCAGGCCACGCGTCGCGATGATGTTGCGCTGGATCTCGCTCGAGCCGCCCGTCACCGTGCCCACGGTGCGGTCGACGTACGTCTGCGTGCACTGGGCGTGCATCGGCGACAGCGGCTCACTCGTCGACCACAGATTCGCGTACAGACCGAACACCTTCGTGCCCGTGCGCGCAACGCGCTGCGTGAGCTCGGTCGAGAACACCTTGCCCATCGACGCCTCGTAGTTCGGAATCATGCCCGCCGCCTGCATCGAGGCGATGCGCAGCGAAAGATTGAACAGCACCTCCACCTCGACGCGCCGCTCCGCGAGCTCCGCGCGCAGCAGCGGCGCGCGGTGCGGCGAGCGGTCCGCCAGCACGTGCTCGAGCAGCTGCGCCAGCTGCTGGCGCTGCGCCACCGCGCTCGCGATCGATGAGCGCTCGAAGTCGAGCAGCGTCATGCCGACGTACCAGCCGCGGTTCGGCTCGCCGACGACCTGCGCCGCGGGCACGCGCACATCCTCGTAGAACGTCTCGTTCGTGGCGTGGCGCCAGCTCATGCTTTCGATCGGCCGCACGCTAACGCCCGGCGTGCGCATGTCGACCAGCATGAAGCTGATGCCGCGGTGCTTCGGCGCGTTCGGGTCCGTGCGCACGAGCATGAAGATCCAGTTCGCCTTGTGCCCCGCCGAGGTCCACAGCTTCTGGCCGTTGATCACGTACTCGTCGCCGTCGCGGACGGCGCGCGTCTGCAACGACGCGAGGTCCGAGCCTGCGCCCGGCTCCGAGTAGCCCTGCGCCCACAGGATCTCGCCGCGCAGCGTCGGCGCTAGGAACTGCTGCTTCTGCTGCTCGGTGCCGTGCACCAGCAGCGTCGGCCCCAGCAGCGACGTGCCGCCGCCGCCGATCACCGGCGCGTCGGCGCTCGCGAGCTCCCAGCGCAGGATGAACTGCTCCATGCTCGACAGCCCGGCGCCGCCGTACTCCCGCGGCCAGTGCGGCGCGCCCCACCCGCGCTCCGCCAGCGCCGTCGCCCACGCCTGCGCGGCGCCCTGGCGCTCGCCCTCGCCGTACATCATGTCCCACTGCCAGTCGCGCTCGGCTTCCTCGATGAAGCCGCGCTGCACCGCCGTGTCGCGGTAGTACGCCGGCAGCCGCTCGCGCACGAACCGCTGCACCTCCGCGCGAAACGCGGCCTGCTCTGCACTGTCGTTCCAGTCCACGGTCGCGCCTTCCTGGCTCAGTCGCTCGGTTCAGGGTCGCGTCAGGCGATCGCGCCGCACTCGCGCAGGCCCGCGATCTCGACATCGCTCAGCCCGTGCTGGCGCAGGACCTCGTCGGTGTGGCGGCCCAGCGGCGGCGACGCGCGCGTGCTGCCGGTCGGCGAGTCCGACATGAACACGATCGGACCGACCATGCGCTCCGGGCCCGTGAGCTCGTGCTCCAGATCCACCATGAAGCCCATCGCCTCGATCTGCGGTTCGTCCGCGACGTCCTCCGGGAAGTTGACCTTCGAGATCGGCGCGCCCTCGCGATTGAAGATCTCGACCCACTCGTCCATCGTCTTCGTGAGCATGATCCCGCGCACGCGCGCGAGCAGTGCATCGGCGAGCTTGCGGCTCTCCGGGTCGAGCGAGTTGAACGACGGGTCGGCCGAGGGGTCATCGTCGATGCCGACGGCGCGCCGCATCTGATCGCGGTTGAGCGGCGTGAGCGCACCGAGGATCACGCCGCCGTCCTTCACCGCGTAGCCGCCGTACCACGCGCGCGCCGCGGCGCGCCCCATCGCGTCGAACAGGCTGCCGCGCGCCTCGATCTGCTCGCGGTAAGAGCCGCCGGCGGCCTGCACCTCGCGCATCTTCGCCAGCGCGATGTCGGTGGTCACAGCGTCGATAGCGGGCAGCCGCGACACGCGCGTGCCCTGTAACGCGAGCGCGGCCTGCAGCAGCGAGGTCTCGATGTACTGACCGCGGCCCGTGCGCGCGCGGTGGAAGAGCGCCGCGCAGATGCCCATCGCGCCCGCGAGGCCCGCCTGGTAGTCCGCCGGCGCCGTGGCGGTCACGATGTCCGGCGCGCCGTACTGGTCGACCTTGCTGTCGCCGGCGGCGAGTCCGGAGTAGGCCTGCGCCACCGCGTCGGAGCCGGAGCGCTGCGCCATCGGCCCGCGCCGCCCGAAGCCGGTGTTCTCCAGGTAGATAAGATCCGGGCGGTACTTCCGCAGCGTCTCGTAGTCGATCTCCAGGCGTTCCGGGACGCCGGCGCGTGCGTTGATCAGGAACACGTCGAAGCCCGCGATCAGCCGGTGCACCAGCGCCCGCGCCTCGTGCGTCTGCAGGTCCAGCACGAGCGAGCGCTTGCCGCGGTTCAGCGAGTGGAAGCCCTTGCTCTCGCCCGGGAAGAAGCTGCCGGATGCGCGCGAGCCCTCGCCGGCGAACGGCTCGATCTTCACGACATCGGCGCCGAGGTCCGCCAGGTTCATCCCGCAGTACGGACCGGCGACGATCTGCGAGACCTCGAGCACCCGGATCCCGTCGAGGGGGCCTGCCATTCGCGCACCTCCTGCCGCTGCGCCGCGCCGGGCGCAGGCAATCTACCACGACCGTGATGCCCGCCGCGGAGGCTACGCCCGCCCGTACAGCGTGTGGCCGGGCCGCTGCAGCCCGGGCACGTCGGACTCGCGGGCGAAGCCGCCGGCGGCCGCGCCGTCCCACGCCTTGCGCGCCGCCCACAGCGACATCGCCGACACGCCCGGCCGGCGCTCCATCTCCTCGCGCGTGACGAAGCACGCGTCGAACGACTCCTCCAAGTCGGGGCGCGGCTCGCCGGCCAACGCCTCGAGGCGAAACACGACGTAGATGTTGGACGCGCGCGCCGGCTCCGGCGCGGTCGCATGGCGGAAGCCGAGCACGTCGACGACGCGTGCGATAATCCCCGTCTCCTCGAGCACCTCGCGCTCGACCGCCGTGTCGATCGCCTCGTCGGCCTCGACGAAGCCGCCGGGGATCTGCCACCAACTGCGATCGCCGGTGCGGCGCTCGATGAGCAGCACGCGCTCGCCGCGCACGACGACGGCGCCGGTCCCGATCGAGTGCTCGCCGTAGTGGATGAAGCCGCAGCCCTCCGCCGGACACGCCTGGCGCGGCCGCCCGCCGTCAAGCCGCGGCGCGAGCGGGGTGCCGCAGCGCGGACAGAAGTTCACGCCGCGATGATACGCCGCCATGGCGGAAGTCCGGCCCGGGCGCGTGCGCGCCGCGCCCGCTACGCTGGCGCCCACCACAGGGAGAGGTCCGATGGACGAGCGTACGACCGCGATGCTGCAGGTGCTGCGCAGGCTGCCCGCGCAGACGCTGACCGCCACGATGCGCAACCCGACCAGCCAGGCCGAGCGCACCTTCATCGGTGCGCGGCTGTTCGACTACCTCGCCGCGGCCGGCCTCGCGCGCGTCGGCGGCGAAGGCCTGACCGACGGCTACGTGCTCGCGACCGCCTCGGATGGCCAGCGCGTAGCGCTCGCGCTCGCCGAGCTGTGGCCGACGATGGCGGACAAGTCCGTGCTGCTGGCGTACGAGCAGGACGGCGCGCCGCCGCGCGACGGCGTGCGGCTCGTCGTCACGGGCGACCACCTCTCGGGACGCTCACTCGGCGGGATCGTCGCGATCGAGGTGCGCCGCGCCGCGCCGGCGACCAGCCTCGAGGTGCCATCCGGCGCGGTCGCGCTCGGCGGCTTGCTCGAGCGCCCCGGCATCGTCGACGCCACCGCGCTCGGCGCGCGGGCGACGTTCGAGCTGCAGACCCCCAAACTGACCGGCCACGGCGGCGAAACCGTGCCGCCGCGGCGCTACCGGGGCGCGCGGCTGTACGAGCTGCTCGACGACGCGGGCATCCGCTTCGACCCCGCCGCGCACGAGGACTTCCTCCGCAAGGTAGTGGTGGCCACCACCGCCGACGGCCGCGCCGTGGTCGTCGCCGGCGGTGAGATCGAGCCGCGCTTCATGGCGAGCGACGTGATCGTCGCAAGCGGCCCCGCCGACGGCTCGCCGCCCGCCGGCGTGCCGAGCGACGTGCCGCGCCTCGTCGTGCCGCACGACCTCAAGCCGGGGCGCTGGGCGAAGCAGCTCGTGAGCATCGAGCTGCGCGAGGGTTAGCTACATCCCCGTAAATTGTGGTGGGCGGCGCTCGCGGAAGGCGGCGATGCCCTCGCGGTGGTCGGCGGTGAGGTTGGACAGGCCTTCGAGGGCGAGCGAGAGGTCGAGGTTCGCGGCCAGCGCCTGGCGCAGCGGCGCGTTGATCGCGGCCTTGGTCCACTGCACGGCGCGGCGCGCGCCGCTCGCGAGCTCCCGCGCGAACGCGTCGGCGCGCTCTGCGAGCTCCGCGGCGGGCACGCAGTGGTTGACCAGGCCCAGCTCGGCGGCGCGCGGCGCGGGCACCATCTCGCCCGTGTACAGCAGCTCGCGGGCGCGCGCGTAGCCCAGCAGCGCCGGCCAGAGCACGCTGCCGCCATCGCCCGCCACCAGCCCGACGCGCACGTGCGGGTCGCCGATCGACGCGGTGTCGGCGGCGAACACGATGTCGCAACTCAGCGCGATCGTCGCGCCCAGCCCCACGGCGGCACCGTTGACCGCGGCGATCACGGGCTGCCGCGCCTCGAGGATCGACAACACGATGCGCCGCCCCTCGCTCGCCACGCGGTGCCACGCGAAGGGCTGCTCGATGAGCTCCTGCAGCCACCCCATGTCGCCGCCGGCGCAGAACGCGCGGCCCACGCCGGTCAGCACGACGACATCGACCTCCGGGTCGACGTCGATCTCGGCGAACAGCCGCGGGAGCTCCTCGTGCATGCGGCCGTCGACGGCGTTCAGCGCCTCCGGGCGGTTCAACGCCACCTCGAGGATCGGCCCGCGCCGCTCGAGCGCGAGCGTCTGGTAGTCGGCGTATGGCATCGTGCGCTCCTGTCCGAGGCGCGAGCATAGCAGCGGCCCGTCGCCGCGCGGCGGACCGGCGGACCGCTGCTATGCTCGACCGGCGCTCCGCGATAACGGACGCAGGGGAGGCGCGCCGTGACAGCGAAGCGTACCTCGATGGCCGGACTGGAGCCGCTCGCCGATCGCGTGTACGCGTACACGATCCCGGGGGCGATCGCCGTCAACGCCGGCATCGTCGTTGGCGACGAGGCCGTGGCCGTGATCGACACCGGCACGACCGAGGCGGACGCCCGCGCGCTGCTCGCCGCCGTCGCGAGCGTGACGGAGCGTCCGGTGCGCTATGTGATCAACACGCACCACCACGGGGACCACAGCTTCGGCAACTGGTGGTTCCTGCCCGCCGTGGTCGTGGGCCACGCGCGCTGCCGGCTGCGGCTCCTCGGCGACGAGGGCGTATCGCGCCGCGACGCGTTCGCGGCGCACCTGCCGATGCTGCGCGAGCAGCTGCGGGAACTACCGCTCGCGCCGCCGGGGCTGACGTTCGAGCAGCACTGCGACCTGCACCTCGGCGGCGTGGGCATGCGGCTGGCGTACCTCGGGCTCGCGCACACCGACAACGACATCGCGATCGGCATCGACGGAACCGGCGTCGCCTTCGCGGGCGACCTCACCGAGGAGTCCGGCCCGCCGATCGTGAGCGAGGGCTTCCCCGCTGCGTGGGGCCCGACCCTGCGCAGGCTGGCCTCGGCGGGCGTCGACCGCTACGTGCCGGGGCACGGGCGCATGGTCGATACGTCGTACATCGAGTGGCAGGCGGAGGCGTTCGAGGCGCTGAGCGCGGCGTGCGCGGCCGCGGGCAACGCGCGCGCCGCGCTCGACGCCCTCCCGCCGTCCGTGCACGAGGTGCTGCAGGACCACACCGAGGCTGCAGTGCGGCGCTACTTCGAGACCGCCAGCAGCGCCGGCGCCTGAGCGCCGCGCGCGCCTCGCGTGCGCGGTGCTAGCATGACCGCGAGCGCATTTGGAGGGACACCGTGGGAGACCGCAGCCCCAAGAGCTCCGCGAAGCAGAACAAGCAGAAGGCGTCCCAGAAGGCGGCGAAGACCGCGGCGAAGACGGCCGCAGCCAAGCCCCCGCGCTAGCGGACCCAGCCCCCGCCACCCCTCGACGCACGCCGCGGCCGCCGGCGTAGCGCCGCTTCGCGCTGCTCACGCCTCGGTGGTCGCGGGCGAAGCGCTGCGCTGCGCGAACAGGAAGACGAGCGAGCCGGCCGCCGCCGCGAGGCCGAGTCGAGCCCAAGAACGTAGGGTGGTAGCGCATGCGGGATTCGAACCCGCGATCTCCGCCTTGAGAGGGCGGTGTCCTGGGCCACTAGACGAATGCGCCCCGCGAAACGAGCGTAGCAAGCAGCGCCGCGCGGCTCAAGCGCGCGGAGCGCCGCGCTGCTGGCGCCGCTGAGGCCCTCGATTCCCCACGCAGCGCCGAGGTTTGCGGAGGTTCGGCGTGCTCCCCGCTCACGCTCCGCGCGGCGCGTGCGTACCATGCGGGGAGAGCCGCGTGGGCTGCCCGGAGGGCGCGTGCATCTGCGCATGACCAGCTGGAGCCTGTTCGTCAAGAAGACGGCGGCGGTCTTCGCGCTGGCGTTCGCGCTGGTGCCGCTGCTGGAGGTGCAGGGGCGGCTGCCCGCCGGACTCTACGTCGGCGGGCTGGTGGTGCTGCACCTGTTCGTGCTCGGCATCTACGTGTACCGCGTGCGCTTCCGCGAGCTGGACGGCGACGCTCGCTCGCTCATCGCGCGCGTGGCGGCGCTGCTGGTCGTCACCTACCTGCTCGCCGTGGTCTCAGAGTTCGAGCCCGGAAGCGGGCGCGAGGAGCTGTTGTGGCAGATGCTCGGGGTGAGCGTGCTGCACACCGTGATCCTTGTGCTGCTGATGACGCGCGTCGAACGCCCCGCCCCCGCTGTGCTCCGCGAGCCCGAGAACATCTGAGCCCGGCCCCTCGCCGCTCCGCCCGAGCACGCCGATCGGCTAGCATGCCCCCGATGCGCCGCGCTCGCGGTGCGGTGGCGAGGGGGCGTGCGTTTGAGTACCGGCAGCTGGGCCGTTCCGGGCTCAAGGTCTCGGTGATCGGCGTCGGCGGCAGCACCTTCGGAGCGCCCGTCGACAAGCAACAGACTGCCGAGGTCCTGCCGCGGCCTTCGACACCGGCATCAACGCCGTCGACACCGCCGACATATACGGCCGCAGGCTCTCCGAGCAGTACGTGGGCAGGGCGATCGCGGAGCGCCGCCACGACTGGGTGCTCATGACGAAGTTCGCGATGTCGACCGGCGGGGGCCCGAACAAGGCCGGGGCCTCGCGCGGCTACATCCGCTAAGGCGTAACTATCCCCCGATAGCACGCGCTAGACTCCCGCCGGCTCGGCAGGCGAGATGAGGGAAGGCAGTTGAGCGCCGGAGGGGCGCGGTAACGGATCGTCGCTGTCGCGCAGCGCGCGGTGGACGGCAGTTGTGACAGCAATCCTCGCCACGCTTTGGCTAGTCGGCACGGAACATGACGGGCTGGTTGACCTCGCTGCGCACGCGGTTGTTGCGTTCGGCGTGGCGACGGTAGTGACCCTCGGCGTGAACTGAGCGATTTCGGGCCGCTGAGATTAGGTTTTCCCGCAGTGCTGCGATGGAGATGCGGATGCCGAAGCCTATCGGTGACTGCAATGAGTGCAGGGCTGCTGAGGCAGACTGGAGGCCGATGCGCCTTGAGGACTCCGCTCGACTAAGCGCTGGGATGGATGTGCAGGAAGGGATGGACGCGCTCACCTGGATCGAACGGAACGGCGCATACATCTGCGGCACCGGTTGACCTGCCCCCGTGTTTCATACCATCTGATGAGTGAGTCTGGCGGCGATCTCCAGGCAGTTCGGTTCGATGGCCTCGAGCGCTGGTGGCCGGTACCCGAGCGAGCTGTGCGGGAACGCCGAGCAGGCTCCGACGGTGTGGAGCCCCATTCCTGAGCCGCGTCAATCT
>Ga0194132_10005467_pt1 | contig 20515 bp, 22 predicted proteins | sample TA2KigOf80mmetaG_FD_148612 | JGI IMG/M metagenome (GOLD analysis project Ga0194132, IMG submission 148612) | Freshwater microbial communities from Lake Tanganyika, Tanzania - TA2015054 Kigoma Offshore 80m | ecosystem: Environmental > Aquatic > Freshwater > Lake | place: Tanzania: Lake... | reverse complement strand
CGCGATGATTGGGCACATCCGAGAGCAGTTCATCCTGCCGGTGGGAGGCCGGGTCGAGCTCGATGCCGACGCCGGCACCTTCCGGCTGCTGGAGCCGGTGTTCGCGGTGTAGATCGCGGTATCGACGTCGTTCGATGGGGCCGCCTGCGCCTAACTCATCAGCGCGTCACCGCAGCGCCGCCGGGCGCCGCGCGCCCACCGCGGTGAGAATGGCGTGCTCGAGCCGGCGATTGATGCTCGACCACGCGTCGACCATGCCCTCCCCTGGTACGACGGACTCCTCGAAATCTGCGGCACACTCCTCGCGCCACGACACGCCAGTCTGCTCGACGACCCAACGCTCGTAGCTGGCGACCCAACGGAACGCGGTCAGCGCCGACCACCAGGCCGGAGCGGCGTTGGTCGCGGCCGCGTAGGTCGGCAAATCGGTGGCCGCCCACACCGCACGGAGCGCGGCGGGCTCGGCAACGGTCAACGGCCGAGCATTGAACCGCAGCAGGAGCACGGCCAGGCCGCTCGGCGGCGCGATGGCCATCCCAAACCCCCACAGCCCAATCCATCCGCCGCGCTCGAGCTTCACGTGGTACGCCGACTTGCGCGATGGATGGGCGACGATGGGCGGGACGCGCACGGCGCCGTGATGCAGCAACAGGTTGCCGTACGGAGAGCTGATGTCGTGGCCCCAGCACCAGCATTGCTGGTTCATCATCCGTCCCGCCTCCTTGCAGAGCGCAAGCGGCACCAAAGGGACCGCATGGCGAGCCGCCGGGGCACTTCGGCGGCGTCGCGACCGCCGAGTGTGGTTGCGGACCCGCACGGCCTCCGACAGCTGATGTTCCATGCGACATCAGCACATCCCAGCGCTGCTTGCATTCGAAGCAGATTCCGATGGTCGGAGCGGCGAGCGGCGTGAGTGGTGACTGCCGACACACCAATGGCGTCAGAATGCGCGGGTTCGCGGTCAGGCGCCATGCCACTCCCGCACCGATCGAAGTGCTTGGCCCGACCTAGCGCTTGATGTCCTTCAGGGGACTCGCCGACACCACGCGGGCTCTTACACGCTATTCGGCGGCCGAAATCGACCGTTGGTTGAAATGACTGCTGGGCGCACGGATCGCGGTCGCAGAATAACGCGTCCGCACTCTGCTTGGTGCAAACGAGGAGCCTTCCATGGATCGACGCGATTTCCTGAGATCGACAACGGCGGCAATGGCCATGGGTGGTTTGACCGCCGTAGACGTGCGGGCCGAAACGGGCGTGCAGACGCCGGTCGGTACCGCGCGCGAGGCCGAAGGCCGAGACAAGTGGATCGGTGCCGCGGCCAGGGCGTTGGAGTCGTCGCTGGTCCGCCAGCGTCGCGATTTTCACATCCATCCGGAGCTGACCTGGAAGGAAGCTCGCACCGCGCAGGTGGTCGCAGAGCGGCTGCGCGAAATCGGCCTCACCGACATCAAACCAGACGTCGCGAAGTACGGCGTCACCGCGACCCTCCGCGGCGGCCAGCCTGGCGTCGTTGTCGGCGTGCGCGCCGATATGGACGCGTTGCCGATCACCGAGTTGCTCGACGTGCCCTACAAGTCGAAGAACGCCGGCGTGAAGCACGCCTGCGGCCACGACGTGCACACGACCATCGGCCTGGGCGTTGCCGAAGTGCTGCATCGCATGCGCGATCGCATCCCGGGCAGCGTGCGCTTCTACTTCCAGCCCGCCGAAGAGGGCGGACGCGGCGCCCAGGCAATGGTGGACGCCGGAGCGCTCGCCAACCCCACGCCACGGGCGCTGTTCGCGCTGCACGTCTCGCCGAACCATGAGGTTGGGCAGTTCGGCTACGCCTCTGGCATTGCCATGGCCGCCGCCGACCGCACGGTGATGACGGTCAAGGGTCGCATGTCGCACGGCGCACAGCCGGAGAACAGCATCGACTCAATCCTCGTCGCGTCGCAGTGCATCTCGGCGCTACAGGCTATTCGCAGCCGCCGCATCTCGACCAACACACCGCTGGTGGTGTCATTCGGCAGCATCCACGGCGGCAACATGTTCAACGTCATTCCGGCCGAGGTCGTACTCGAGGGCACCATCCGGACGTTGAATGACGATGTGCGTGAGGAAGTTCGGCGGATGATGCGTCAGACCATTGAAGGGGTGGCGCAGTCGTTTGGCGCGACCGCTGGAATTGAATTCCACGAGATCGCCACCGTGACCTACAACGAACCGAAGCTGGTGGATGAGAGTCTGCCGACGCTGACCCGTTTGCACGGCGCCGACAACGTGATGTCGCAGCAGGCGGTGATGGGAGCCGAGGACTTCTCGTACATGCAGAAGGTCGTGCCTGGCTTCTACTTCAATCTCGGCGTTCGCAACAAAGCCAAAGGCATTGGCCATTACCCGGTCCACACGCCCGAGTTCGACGTCGACGAAGCGTGCCTGCCGGTCGGCGTCACCGCCATGGCATCGATGGTGTGGGACTACCTGGAGCGGCACGCCGGCGAAGCCTGATGTCGGGTATCTCTCGTCGTCAGGCCATCGGGCAGTCGGGGGCTGCTGATGCCCCTGGCTGTTCACGCAGGCGCCGGCTGCAGCGGCGGCGTTGAACTAGTCTGTCCGATTTCGATTTAGTGTTTGCACTTTCGAGCCGGTAACGGCTGAAAGAGAACGAGGGCCAGATGGCCTATCCTTCCGCATTGTTTCTCTTGGACGGGAAACGCAGAAGGAGGAGGACCAATGATCCTCGCGGAGAGCATCCAAGGGTTTCGGCTGCGCGTGTTGCGGGAGGCGGTGCGGAGCGGCAATGGTGGTTGCGGCGGCGACCGAGATCTGCTGGCCAAGGATCGCTCGCACCGACAGTTCGAACGGGTCCCAGGCGCCTGTCGTGCGGATGCCTGGGTGCGCGTGGAGCGGCCGCTTGAGCAACGCCTTGCCGCCAAGCTGTTTCGCGATCACCGCCGGATTGGCGCCGACGTCGAACATCCGCCTGGCCCGCTCAACGATGGCCGGCAACTATCGCAGGCGACTGATCGCCACTTCCAGCAACAATGCGGACCCTCTCGAGTCGGGGGAGACCGTCATGGTGCCGGTCTTTTCGTGAATCGCGATGGTTCGCTGATAGCGCCCCGCCTCCACATATTCGACACCCGGTGTGGCTCGAGCGGCCAGGAATGCCATCACTGCCTCCCAGTCGTACGGCGGTCGATATGCCAGCCGAATCCGATGGCAACGCCTGATCCGACGGCCTGGCTGCATGACTGTTTGAGCTTAGCCGGGTTCTGGCGCGTGACCGGGCTGGATTTCGGACATGGTCTGGTGGTGACAGAATAGAGAGGTGCAGATTGCCGGCCTGCTTGTCCTCCTGATCGCCTTCGTCCAGGTGCCCACCTTCAAGGCCGATCCGCCCCACAAGTGCGAGAGTTGCGACGAGTGGAACAAGCCGCGTGAGCCGTTCAAGCTGTTTGGCAACACCTACTACGTTGGTACGGAAGGGTTGTCGGCGCTGCTGATCGTCGGCGATCAGGGCCTGATTCTGCTGGACGGTGCGCTCGAGCAGTCGGCGGCGCTGATCGACAGGAACATCCACAAGCTGGGATTCAAGACCGAGGACATCAAGCTGATCGTCAACTCGCACGGTCACTACGATCATGCCGGCGGCATCAACGCGCTGCAGCGCGCCAGCGGCGCGACCGTGGTCGCCAGCCCCTCGAGTGCCAGCGCTTTGCAGCGCGGCGAAAACACCCCTGATGATCCGCAATTCGGGTTCGGCCGGGAGGCCAACGCGTTCCCGGCCGTGAAGAATGTGAGGGTGATCAAGGATGGCGAGGTCCAGCGTGTCGGCACGCTCGCCATCACACCGCACTTCACGCCGGGTCACACACCGGGCAGCACCACCTGGACGTGGCAGTCGTGCCAACCGTCGCGGCCGGAGGCCGCTTCGGCTCGGTCGCGCCGTAGTTCACCAGCCACCGTGCGAGCGGAGGCGGACGAAGGCGCCAAGTGCCTCAACATGGTCTACGCCGACAGCATCTCCGCGGTTTCGGCGCCGGGTTTCAGGTTCACAGACCATCCGGCGCTGGTCACGCAGATGCGCCGCAGCATCACCCGCGTCGGCGAACTGCCGTGCGACGTGATGGTCTCGACCCATCCGCAGTTTACGAGGATTGACGAGAAGCTCACTCGCCGCGCCGCCATGAAGCCCGGCGACGTCGATCCCTTTATCGATCCGCAATTGTGCCAGGCGTATTCGGCGACCTTCATGAAGAGCCTGGAGACGCGGCTCGCCGATGAGCAGAAGCAGGGGAAGAAGCAGGAGCAGCACCAGTGATGCAGCTGGTTCGCGTCGGGTTGGCGGCGGTGTTGATGTTCAGCAACGCATGCTCGAGGGGACCTCTCGAGCTGGCCAACATTCAGATGGGCCGTTCGCTGAACCAGGACCGCAGCGTCGCCAGCATCACCACGCTGTTCAAGCCGAACGAGACCGTCTACGTCTCGGTTCAGACGAAAGCCGGGGGCGCGGGAACGATTTCGGTCAGGTGGAAGTTTGGCTCGCGAATCATTGATGAGCCCAGCAAGCCGGTGTCGTATAGCGGCCCTGCGTCAACCGAGTTCCACATGCAGAACTCGGGTGGATTTCCGCCGGGCGACTACGCGGTCGACGTGTTGATTGATGGCACGCAGGTCGGTACCCGCGCCTTCAAGGTGGACAAGTACTACGAGTAATCGGGTTGTGACCCTCGTATTCTTGTTCTGCGGTTAACCCGGAACCGAGTCCGCCCGTCTCACGTACTCAGGAGGAGGCGCACCCCGAAGGGTCCGCTGGCTGAGTCTGAGAACGGGTGTTCCGTATGCCGGGAGGCCGCTAATACGGCCTATCGTCCCCAACGCCGAGGAGTTCGCCACGGGCCGGCTGAATGGATCCGATGTGCACCGGCAGATCGTGCGGGTCAGCTTCAACAGCGTGGCGGCCGGTGTGCTTCAGAACGGCCGCTTGCCGGCCGGGACGACCTTCCCGACCGGGTCGATCGTCTTCAAGGAGATCAAGCCGAACGCCACGGTGGCCGCCACACTGTATGCGGTGATGGTCAAAGAGATCGGAAACTCGCTGGCTGGCGATGGCTGGCTGTGGGCCGAGTACGGACCTACCGGCTCGGTGGCATACTCGGTGAACAGCCGCGGCGGCGCGTGTACCAGCTGCCACCGGCGCGAGCAGGATCCGCGCAACGACCTGGTGCGGTCGTTCGAAAGGCAGCAATGACACGAAAGACCGGCACGAGGTGACCATGGGACGCCGACTGGCTCCGCTGCTGGTCGTGGCGCTGGCCGCGAGGGCTGTTGGCCAGACGCTGCCAGTCGATCCCCGTCTCGCGCAGGCCATCGCGTGGTACACCGGAACGACCGGGCGCGTGGACGACGACCGCGCACGCGAGCTGCTGCTCGACGCACAAGCCGGCGGCGGCGCGCTGGCGCGGATGTGGCTGGCGCGAAGTCACTCGCGCGGCCGCATGGGCCTTGCTCGAGATCTCGATCAGGCGGTCGCACTGGCCGCTGGGGTGATCGCCGAGGTCCGGCAACTCGCTGAGGCCGGCGTCCCGGAAGCCATCTTCCTGATGGGCACGGCGTACGACGAGGGTCTTGGCGTCGCCGCCGACGCCGGCGAAGCAGCGGTGTGGTTTCGACGTGCGGCCGACCGCGGCCACATGCTGGCCCAGCACAACCTGGGCAACGCCTACGCCGATGGGCGCGGGGTCGCGCAGGAGGATGCCACGGCCATTCACTGGTGGCGCAAGGCCGCCGACGCGGGCGACACCGTGCCGCAGTTCCGTCTGGGCCAGATGTTCGAACAAGGCCGCGGAACCAGCAAGGATCTGGCGATGGCACGGCGCTGGTATCAACGCGCCGCCGCCCGCGGTTATGCGGCGGCCGATGCCGCCGTCGATCGACTGGTCCCGTGGACGGCGGCCGGCATCAAGAACGGCGTGACCCTCACCTATCGTGAGGACATTGCGGTCGACGCCCGCGAGGTGCGCGCGGTGGTGGACCTGCCGTTTAAGGCCGCGCAAGTCTTCGAGGTGGTCTGCGATCAGACCCGTTACCAGTCGGTGGTTCCCGGGCTGGAGGAAGTTCGGCTGCTGTCGGGGACGGTGCCGGACAACTACGAGCTGTATTTTCGCTACGCCCCCCAGTTTGCCGTGGTCGCGGCACGAGACGTGTCCGTTCGCGTGCAACGCACCTCGGACACGCCAGGCTGTCGCTGGTCGCATCTGCCCAATCGGGTCGCCGAGCAACCGGGCGTCGTGAGAATGGCCTTTCTACGCGGTCGCTGGTCGATCGAGGATCGGGATGCCGGCCACTCGCGGGTGACCTATCAGATCACCGCCGACCCGGGCGGGCGGCTGCCGGCGTGGCTGGTCAGGCGAGGCACACTCGGCACGCTGCCTGAGGTGATTGAACGAGTGAGGCAGCGACTGAGGCGCGAACACCCGGGCTAGACCGGGCGTGTGCCGTGGTGACGCGGCCTATTTCAGTACTCCCGCCGCATCGAGGAAGCGACCGGTGTCGAGCACGACGACGTCGGCGCGGCTACGCCGCCGGCACGTTACGCGCCGTGGGACGGCCACGCTAACGAGACCGCGTCGCGGTTGTCGGTTTCGGTGGCGCGATACCGCGCCCGTGCGCCCTGCTCCAAGGACACTGGATCCATCCCTCAACAGGCGGTCGGGCTCTGGAGATAGCCTTCCCAGGACTGGGGACGATAGGCCGTATTAGCGTAGGTGTCGGCGTGGTCATATCTGATAACGCCTTCCAGAAGATGTTAGTTTCACGCCAACTGGGAAAACACTGCCACCGCTCATGCGTTTTTCAGTCAAGAAACCATGGGTTCGCCACGATGAGCGCTACCACCATGCCTCCCCCGCACCTCGTCTTCGTGGTCCAAGTTGTCTGGTTCACGCTCTCGTTCGCGGTGGTGGCGCGCATGGTGATCTGGCCCTGTTCGGCCCGCCTCCATCCATCGCGACGCGCGGCGCTCTGGATCGCGCCGCAGATGTCGCGCGCCCTCGGCCTCGGGCTGCTCGTGCCGAACCTGTCACCCGGAATGCCCGCGGAGATGTCCGTACCGACGGCGATAGGCGACATGACCACCGCCGTGCTGGCACTCCTGGCCTTCGTCACGCTCTATCGCCGCCACCGTCTCGGCCCATGGTTGGGCTGGGCATGCATGATCGTCGGGATCCTTGACGGGGCACACGCGCTGACGACCGCCGCACGCCTCCAGGTCACGGCGCACATGGCGGCGCAGTGGTACGTCCCCGCGCTGAATGTCCCATTGATGGCGGTATGCCACGTGGGCGGCGTGGTCGCGCTTCGCCGGCTCGCCAATCACAGGGAGGCTTAGGGTTCGCCCTCCGCGGTGCTCGGCGTCCAGGAGCCTCGCGGTCGCAGCTGCTCTGGGAAATCGTGACGGTAGACATTGGTTCATGCGCGGACGACGGCCGCGCACCCGGCACGTCGCGTTCTAGCGTCTTCAAGTCGGGGGGGGAACGGTTTCGAAACCATGGTGCGCGATTGATGTCGCACGCTACGCCGCGCTAGAATCCGCGCGAGTCTGCCGCGCGTGCGGGCGTTTCGCGACCCCTGGATGGCTCGGCGCGCCGGCGGCGCGATTGATTGGAGGGCTGATGCGAATCTTGGTGGCCGTCTTCGTGACGAGTCTCGTCGCCTCACCGTCGTCCGGGCAGGTTGTGCCGGCCATCGACATCAAGGCCGGCGAGGTGCAGGCCTTTCTGGCGGCCTTGCCCCGCGACGCGGTGAGCGATCGCCCGATTCGCGTGGTCGACGTCGGTGGTTCCCAGGTGGGTGTCTACGGGGTGTTCAGACCACGGACCTCGAAGCAGGAGGCGATTCTGCACGACACCACGGTGAGCGAGGTCTACTACATGCTGTCGGGCGCCGCCACGCTCGTCACCGGCGGCACCATCGCGCCGCCGACCAGGCAGGCGGCTGGTCTGTCTGGGAGCAACCTCCGCGGCGATCGCATCGAGGGCGGCGTCAGCCGCCGCATCACGCCCGGCGATATCGTCATCATTCCGCCGCGAACCCCCCATTGGTGGAGCCAGCTCGACGGCGACATCGCCTACCTGATCGTGCGGCCCGATCCCAACAGCAAGTTGACGCGCAAGTGAAGGGCGTGTGCTGATGCGCGACGCGAATTACCCGGTTGCTGTCACGGCGCTCACGACCGCCGTGTTCTGCGTCGGCCTCCTGGCCGCTGGAACGTCGGCGCCGGAGACATCGGCGCACGCCGGTCAGGCCGACGCCCGCAGAGTGGCGGTGCGCAACGAACGGCCCAGACCCGGGCAGGAAGTCCTGGTGTTGCGCCATCAGCAGCTCAGCAAAGGCGCGCACGAGGCCTACTACCGATCGAGTCTCGCAGGGGTCTGGCCCTGGTACGAGAAGATCGGCACGCGCATCGTCGGGCAATGGCTGGTCATCGATCCGCCCGGAGACGCCTCGTCTGACCACGCCTACCGACTGGCCCGCTACGCCAGCTTCGAGCATTGGCGGGCCACGCGCGATCCCGCCAACGTCGGTCTCGGCGGCAACGGACCCGATCGTGAGAAGAGTCTCGAATCAGGACGCGACCGGTCCGGAGTGCAAACCGGTTCGAAAGGCGCCTACTTCCTGCAGGGTGAGTTCGCGCCGACGCGGCCGCTGTACATGCCGGCCGTAAGCGAACAGTACGCGCTGGTGGCGGGCGAGGCGGCGTCGGCCGCCGACGCGCTGATTGCCGTTCGCAACGGCGCCGCACAGCAGGGCACCGAGATCGTCGAGCTGCGCTACCAACGGATCGACAAGGGGACGTTCGAGCGATTCGTGGCTGATACCCGCGATGCGATCTGGCCCTGGGAAGAGAAGCTGGGCGCCAGGCCGATTGGCCAGTGGAGAGTCATCCATCCCGACGCGCCGAACCGCACCAAGCCGGACCCGGCCTTCGACGAAGTGGTGACGCTCACCCGCTATGCGAGCCGCGAGCATCGGCTGGCGCTGCAGCCCGATCGCGCCGTGCTGGCGGGCGGCAACGGCCCCGATTGGCGCGCGTGGCGCGACGCGCTGGCGGCGCAGGCCCCGCTCACGCGGGCGACGGAGATCGAGGTGATGCAGGGCGACATGTACCTCAGCCCGCCGGTGTTCCTGCCGCCGCTGAACGAGAAGTACCGCCTGGCGCGGTGATGCGATGCGATCCATTCTCGTCGCGCTGGCGATCGCAAGCGCTCTGAGCGCAGCTGTCACGCCGCCAGACAGGGATAGCGCGCGTGCCGTGGCGCCGGTGACGGCGACGCGTCTGCCCGGCAACCCGCTGATCACCACCCGCAGCTCGCCGGCGCTCGGCGACAACATCAACGGCCCGACGGTGATTCGCGTGCCCGAGTGGGTCGTCCGCCCGCTGGGACGCTACTACATGTACTTTGCGCATCACATGGGGGCGCACATTCGTCTCGCCCATGCCGACGCGATCGGCGGCCCCTGGCGAATTCACGAACCTGGCACGCTCCACGTTCGCGACACCGCGTTCTACCGCCCGCCGCCGGATCCGCCCGAGAACCTCGAGGACTTCTACACGCACGTGGCCTCGCCCGAGGTCATGGTCGACCACGAGCAGCGCCGGTTGCTGATGTGGTTCCACGGGTGGTGGACCGAGGGTTCGATGTGGCCGGCTGGGCCCGCGGCCGCGCGCGAGTGGGCGCGCGCCCGCGGCTACGGGCAGTTCACGCAAGCGGCGGCGTCCAGCGACGGCGTCGCCTTCACCACCCAGCCGGCGGTGTCGCGGCTGTCATACCTGCGCGTCTTCCAGCATCGTGGTTCGTGGTACGGCATGGGGCGGCTCGGCCAGTTGGCGCGAGCCACCGATCCGCAGGCGCGGTTCGAGCCCGGTCCGAACCCGTTTGACGACGGCCCGTATGCTCGTCGCGTTCGCCATGTCGCGGTGCTGGTGCGCGGCGATCGGCTGCAGGTGTTCTTCAGCGCGATCGGCGATGCCCCGGAACGCATTCTGCACTCGACGATCGATCTCACCGGCGATTGGTCCACCTGGCAGGCGTCGCTGCCGACCACCGTGCTGGAGCCCGCGGCGCCGTACGAGTGCATCGACCAGCCGGCCGGCGCCTCGGCGGCCGGCGACGTCAAGGGACGCGTGCGTCAATTGCGCGATCCCGCGGTGTTCGAGGAGAACGGACGCGTATGGTTGTTCTATGCTATCTGCGGTGAGCAAGGCATCGCCGCCGCCGAGCTGCAATGGCCGCCGGCCGCCGGTGCAGAGTGATCGGCAGAGTGATCGGCCGACTGAGCGGATCCGTAGGAGCAGCCATGCCGCGTCAATTCTTCGCGACGGTCGTGTTGTTGGCGAGTCTCGCGTCGGCGACGACGATCGCACTCCAGTGGCCCCAGTTCCGCGGATCGCGGGCCGGCGTCACCGATGACGACCCGCGGCTCCCCGACACCTGGAGTGAAACGGAGAACGTGTTGTGGAAGACGCCGTTGCCCGGGCTGGCGTGGAGTTCGCCCGTGGTCTCGGGCCAACACGTCTTCGTGACAAGCGCCGTCAGCACCGGCGCCGAGGCCACGCCGATCAAGGGGCTCTACGATCCCGGTGACGATCAGGGCAGCGTCAAGTCGGCGGCGGTGCACCGTTGGATGGTGTACGACCTTGACGTCGAGACCGGCGCCATCCGTTGGGAGCGCGAGCTGCACCGCGGTCCGCCGCTCATCGCCCGGCACATCAAGAACAGCTTCGCGTCAGAAACCCCCGTGACCGACGGCCAGCGCGTCTACGTCTATTTCGGCAGCATCGGCATGGTCGCGGCGCTCGACATGAGCGGGACCGTCCTGTGGAAGGCGGACATCGGCGCCTTCGAGGGCCACCTGGGATTCGGCGGCGCTGCCTCGCCCGTGCTGCACCGCGGCCGGCTCTATATCACCAACGACAACACCGTGCGTTCGTTCATCGTCTCGTTCGACGCGGCGTCCGGCAAGGAGATCTGGCGCGTCGGCCGTGAAGAGCGGGGCAACTGGTCCACGCCGTTCGTCTGGGAGCACGCGCTGCGCACCGAGATCGTCACGGCCGGGACGGGCCGCGTGCGCTCGTATGATCTGGACGGGCGGCTGCTGTGGGAACTGCGCGGCATGACAACGCTCACGGTGCCCACGCCGTTTGCCGCGCACGGGCTCGTCTACGTCAGCTCCGGCTACCCAGGCGCGGGGCTGCGGCCGCTCTACGCGATTCGTCCCGGCGCCAGCGGCGACATCTCGCTGTGGCCCGATCCGGCGGGCGCCGGGCCCTCGTCCTTCCCTGGCGAGCGCCGGTCGTCGCCCAGCATCGCCTGGGCATACCCGCTGCTGGGCACCTACAACACCACGGCCCTTGTCTACGGCGACTACTTCTACACGCTTCTCGATCGCGGTTTCCTCGTCTGTCACGACGCGCGCACCGGCGCGCCGGTGTACGGGCGCACCCGTGTGTCGGCGTCCTCCAGCGGGTTTACCGCCTCGCCCTGGGCCTACAACGGCCTCGTGTTCGTCCTGAGCGAGGACGGCGACACCTTTGTCATCCAGTCCGGGCCCGCCTACAAGCTGCTGCGCACCAACGCGCTCAACGAGATGACGCTGGCCACGCCGGCGGTCGCCGCCCAGAGCGTGTTCATCCGCACGCAGTCGAAGTTGTACCGGATCGGCAGGAAGTCCTGATGCGACGCCGACGCCTGCCGGTGATGCGATCCGTGATCGTCGCCTCGATGCTGCTCGTTGCCGATGGCGGATTGTGGGCGCAGTCGATGACCTTCTCGCGCGTCGGCGTCATCGACGCAGCGGTCGACACCGTCGAGATTGCCGCCGGGCATGCCTACACGGCGTCAGCCAAGGTGCTTGCCGGCTACGACCTGACGAATCCCGCAATGCCGAAACCGACCGGCCGCTACACGTTCCCCGAGGAGATCTGGTCGTTTCGCATGGTGGGGCGGACGATTTACGCCGGTGTGAACTTCTTCGGGCTCGGCGTGCTCGACGTGTCGGCGCCGGCGACGCCGGTGCTGCGCAGCACCTTCAAGACCCCGGGACAGGCCAAGGTAGGCGCGGTGGTGGGCACGCGCGCGGTGGTGATCGATCACATGGAGGGGCTGGTCGACGTCGATCTCTCGAATCCGGCCAAGGCGGTCGGACAGGGATCGTTCTTCCTGGACGGCTACGCTCGTGACGTTGTGGCGGCCGGCACGCTGGCGTATGCGGTCGACAGTCCATCGGGCCTCTACGTATTCGATCTCTCACGCCCCCCGCCCCTCGCACCCATCGCCGCGGTGCAAACGGGAACGGCGCTTCGGCTGATCGAGGTCACCGAGTTGCCAAACGGCCGTCGACTCGCGGTGCTGGTCGGCGGCGGCCTGCTGCAGATCTACGACGTGTCATCACCGACTGAGCCTGCGAAGCTGTCGACATTTCGCACGCCGGGCGGGGCCCAGCGGATCGCGCTGCAGGGTGCGCTGGCGTATGTCGCCGACGGCAAGGCGGGTGTGCAGGTGATCGATCTCTCCAGGCCGTCCGCGCCTCAGGTGGTCGGAGCGTTTCAAACCGCCGCGGCGGCGCGTGACGTTGCCGTGAGCGGCGACCTGCTGCTCGTGGCCACCGCCGACGAGGTACTCGTGCTGCGGACGCGCGCGACGCCCTGACGAACTTCATCGACGGGCGGTGCGAGACTCTCGTTTCATGGCGGCTCCTTGTTGGCGGGCTTTCGCCCTGGTTTGGTCACCAATCGTCCAGCACGACCGGTGAGGCGCCGCCGCTCCGCACATTTCAACAGCCATTGGGACATCCCCGTTGGCGCTGCACTAAAGGTATCTGGAGTATCAAATTGTTTGGAGGAGAGATGGGATTTGCGCGCATCGCGCTCGGGCTCTCGGCGCTCGCATTTGCCGGCTTTGGCGTGGCATGTCTCGCTGCGCCGGTCTCGCTGGCGGCCACCGTCGGCATCGTGCTGCCGGAGCCGGCCGCGGTCATTGACTTTCGCGCCACCTACGGCGGATTCGAGGTCGGCTTCGCCCTGTTTCTGGTCTGGTGCCTGAGGGCGGCCGATCGGGTGCGCAGCGGCCTTGTCGCCTCGGCACTCGCCATCGCCGGCTTTGCCTGTACCCGGCTGGTCGCGCTGCCTATTGACGGCCCGCCGCGCCCGATCATCTACTGGGTTGTCGCGCTGGAGTTGTCGGGCGTCGCCGTGTCTCTGTTCGCGCTGCGCCACCTCGCCAACTGGTCCCGTTCGCGCCGCGGAGGAACCTTCTGATCGCACGCCTGCGCCTCTCCATCGTCGTCGCGGCGCTTGCCGCGCTCGTCTGGCCGACCCTCTCGTCGCCGCAGACACGCGTTGCGCCAGACGCGGTTGTCGCCGTGCTCGGCATCGCGACCGAAATCGTGCCGATCGAGCGCGCGTTGGCCGACGCGGTCACGCGGACGATTGGCGGAATCGTGTTCACGGAGGGTCGGCTCAGCGGACGCCGCGTCGTGGCCGGACGCTCCGGCATCGGCAAGGTCAACACCGCGATTGCGGCGACGATGGTCATCGAGCATTTCACGCCGGCGGCGTTGTTCTTTTCGGGTACGGCTGGCGCGCTCGACCCCGCGCTCGGTCCGGGCGATGTCATCATCGCCTCGGCCATTGCGCAGCATGACGTCGGACTCATGACCCCGAGCGGGCTGACGCGTCGCCCGACGCGCAGTTACCTCCCCGGTGGCGCCAACCCCCTGTTTTTTCCGGCGGCTGACGAGCTGCTGGAGGCCGCGCGCCGCGTCGCCACCCGCGTCGCGTTGAAGCCGCTCCAGGCGCACCGCGCACCTGTCGTCCGCGAGGCGACGATCGTGACCGGCGACGTGTTCGTGGCCGATACCCACCGGCGCGACGAGCTGCGCGCGCTGGGCGCCGCCGCCGTCGAGATGGAAGGTGGCGCGATGGCGCAGGTGTGCTGGCACTACAAGGTGCCGTGTCTCGTCGTCCGGAGCATCACCGACAGCGCCGACGGTTCCGCCAGCGATCGATACCAGCAGTTCCTTGCGGGTGCCAGCGAGAACGCCGCCATGCTGGTGACCGCGGCGATTGTCGAGCTCGGCGCCGCCCGTTAGCGTCGTCGGCGCGGACGGCGCGGTCCAGTGGCAACTTGCCTGAGGTTTCGAGATGACAGACACGTCGATTCCCGGCCGGTTCGTGTGGCACGAGCTGATGACAGACGACGCCGCATCGGCCGCCATCGAACGGCTCAAGGACCTGAAGGCGCTGCTCGAGTGGCGGGACATGCTCCTGGCTCTGACCGTGATCGAGGCCGTGATGCCGTACAAGGAAAAGGTGATAACGAACCTGCGACACTCCCTCGCGCCCCTGATGACGGCAGCGATGAAGTATCGTGTCGTCTGGAGGAGCGATGGATCGGCGGACATTTCTGGCCGGCGCGACGGGTATGGCGGCGGTGCTCGGCGTCGACTGGCGAGCGCGTCTCGAGGCCGCGGCGCAGGCCAGCGCCGGGCGCACGCCTGACGAGCTGGCGCGCGACGAGGACTTCTGGCTGCAGGTCCGCCACGCCTTCACCATCGACCGCAACCACGTCAATTTCAACAGCGGCAGCGTCAGCCCGGCGCCGCGCTCGGTGCAGCAGGCCGTCACCGACTACTGGACGGTGATGAACATGAGCCCGTCGCTGTACGTCGACGAGCAGCTGCTGCCGCGCCTCGAAGTGCCGCGGCGGCACTTGGCGCAGATGTTCGGCTGCGATCCCGAAGAGATCGCGCTGACGCGCAACACCAGCGAGGCCATGCAGATCCTGCAGTTCGGGCTGCCGCTCCGGGCCGGCGACGAGGTGCTGACCACCACGCAGGACTACCCGCGGATGTTGACGACGTGGCATCAGCGCGCGGCGCGCGACGGCATCGTGCTCAAGACGGTGGCGTTCCCGGTGCCGCCGCCGAGCCATGACGATCTGGTCGAACGCCTCGAGCAGGCGATCACGCCGAAGACGAAGGTGATCCTGATCTGTCACGTCACCTATACCACCGGCCAGATCTTCCCGGTGCGCCGCATTTGCCAGATGGCCCGGTCACGCGGCATCGAGACCATCGTCGATGGCGCGCACGGCTTCGCGCAGTTTCCGTTCACCCGCGACGAGCTCGACTGCGACTACTACGCCACCAGCCTCCACAAGTGGCTGACCGCGCCGATCGGCACCGGATTCCTCTACGTGCGGCGCTCGAAGATCGGCCAGGTCTGGCCGCTGATGGCCGCGCCGTTGTCCATGCGCGACGACATCCGGAAGTTCGAGCAGATCGGCACGTTCCCGGTCGCGATTCCCGGCGGCATCACCGAGGCGGCCACCTTCCACCAGAGCATTGGCGGCGCGCGCAAGGCCGCGCGGCTGCGCTACCTGCGCCGCCGATGGGTGGCGCGCGTCAAGGACCTGCCCAAGGTGCGGGTGCTCAATCGCGACGAACCCGAGCACACCTGCGGCCTGGGCGCGATGGCCATCGACGGCATCGGCGCCGCAGCGCTCACGGAGTTTCTCGAGCGCGCCTACCGCATCCACGTGCGGCCCCGCGTCGTGGACGGCGAGTTCTCGTGCGTGCGCATTGCCCCGAACGTGTTCACGACGCTCGAGGAAGTGGATCTGCTGGCCACGGCGCTCGAGCGCGCGGCCACGCGCGGAATCGCGTAGGGCAGGATGGTAAGGAGCGCGGCGTCTGCTGAATGCTCGCGTGTCCGGGACTAGGCGGCGGAACCGCGGACGCTGTAGGGACGAATCAGTACTTCCGCGGACATCCCGAGACCCTGGTGGAGCTTCCGGATCATGTCGATCGTGAGCGCCCTTTGACGGTTCATCACTTCGGCGACGCGCGCACGGCTCCCGAGATAGGGCTCGAGGTCCCGGCGTGTGAGGCCGCGGCTTTCCATGTGGTACAGCAGCGCTTCGATCGGATCCGCGGGTTCGATCACCTCGTGCTCGGACTCGTAGCGATCGACCAACGTCGCCAGAACCTCGAGGCGATCTCCGGAGGGCGTATCAGGCCTGGCGTCCATCAGCCGTTCGATTGCCTTGAGCGCCGCACGGTGGTCAGCCCTGGTCTTGATGGGACGAATCTGCATGAGCGGCCTCAGACGGTGGCTAGGTCGATGCGGTCGTACGCCTGATGCGTACCGATGATCGCGCGTACTACATACAACTGTCATAATGACGGCCTGTCGCCCAAGGAAGGTGCTGCATGAGTGCGTGTCGTCGCCTGCTGTGGCTGTCGCTTCTCGCCACCGGTCTGCTGGCCCCGGTCGTCATGGCCCAGACCTATCCCCACGCGTTTCCCCGTACGGGCGTGACGCGGCTGTTCGAGAATGAGCGTGTCATCGCGTGGGACGTCAAGTGGCTGCACGACGTGCCACAGCCCTATCACCGCCATCAGTACGACATGGCCGGCGTCTACACGGTGTATGGTCCGATTCAGGTGACCGGCGTCGACGGTATCGTCGCTCCCATCACGCCGTTTGCCGTGCCACGGCCCTACTACCAGCCGAAGGGCATTACGCACAAGGAAGAGGCCATGGGACTGGCCGGTGCCCCGGTGCGCGAGGCCGTGATGCTGGACCTCAAGGAGGGGACGTTTGCGCCCGTGACACGCGCCGGCACTCCCGCCGCATTCCCCCGCGAGGGGGCCGCCAGGGCGATCGACAACGACCGGGTCGTCGAGTGGGATTACGCGTGGATTCCCGGGCGGCCGGTCGAGACCCGCATTTATGAACGCGATGCCGTCGAGGTGTTCTTCGACGGCGGCACCATCCGCTACCGCACGCCCGACGGCAAGGAAGAGACGCGCACCTTCTCGCGCAAGGATGCGCGTTTCATTCCCCGAGGCACCATCCGCAGTGAAGCCGCGGTGGCCGGCGCGCCGCGCGCGGTCATCGTCGAGCTCAAGTAGTTCAGGGGGCCACGCCGCGCATCCTTTGTCTATGTGATGTGAGCCCCCGACACATTGACATAGACGCTGTACAGGGACTGACTGGCGGTCATGAAGAGCCGATTGCGCTTCGTGCCGCCAAAGCACACATTCGCGCAGTTTTCGGGTAATCGGATCATGCCAATGCGCTCGCCGGTCGGCGCGATGATCTGCACGCCGGGCCGCGCGCCCGCCCAGATGTTGCCGTCCGTATCGCAGCGGATGCCGTCGGCCGCCGCCGGCGCACCGGTGCCGGGAATGTCGAGCTTCGCAAACGTCTTTCCATTGCGCAGCGATGTGCCGTCAACCTCGAACACCCTGATCTCTCTCGGTGCCCCGGTATCGGCGACGTAGAGCAGTTTGTAGTCCGGCGAAAAACACAGGCCATTCGGCCCGCCGAACCCGTCGGCAACTTTCTCGATCTGGCTGGTCTTCGGATCAACCCGATACGCCGCCACCGGAAGTTCGGAGTCCGCCTTGAACCCCTCGTAGTTGCCGTTGATGCCGTAGGTCGGATCCGTGAACCAGATACCGCCATCGGGATGCACCACGACGTCGTTGGGAGAATTCAGCCGCTTGCCATTGAAGCGTTCGGCAATGACCGTGACCGTGCCGTTCGGCTCGTAACGCACCACGCGCCGGCCGCCGTGTTCGCCAGACAGCTGGCGTCCTTGGAAATCGAACGTGTTGCCGTTGCTGTTCCCCGACGGATTCCGCATCACCGACACGTGCCCATCGTCTTCGATCCAGCGCAGCTGCACGTTGTTGGGGATGTCGCTCCACACCAGGTAGCGGCCCACGCCGTTCCACGCCGGCCCTTCCGCCCACAACGTGCCGGTATGGTGCCGCCTGATGGTGGTGTTGCCGATGATGTAGCGGCGAAATCGAGTGTCGAGCGCGATGATATCGGGATCGGGATAACGAACCGGTGCCTGCCCGGACCAGTCGCGCGGCGTGGGATCAGGCGAGACCTGCGCCGGGGCTTGCGCAAGGCCGCGCGCACCGGCGGCCGCTAGGGTCAACGCTCCTCCAAGAAATGTCCGACGGTTCATCTTCAGCTCCAGACTGTCGGTGCCGGCTCTCGCCCGACTCCCGAGAGTTTACTGCCTCGTAAAGGTGAACTCGAGGATGACCCCGGGATCGGCGAGCACATTCACCGTCTCTCCCTTGTCGCCCATGGTGACCCCGTGATCATCGGTGCTGACGTAAATGTGCCGTCCATCGGGACTGATCGCCAGGTCGCGGAAGCGATTCGACAGCTTGAAGTATTCGAGCGGTGCGCCGTCAACCGACGTCCCATCGCGGCTCAACTTCACGCGATACACCGCGCCCGTGCGCATGCCGGTGATCAGGACCGAGTTGGCCCAGCCGGGAATGGCCGGTGACGTGTAGAGATCGATGCCTGCCGGCGCGATCGTCGCGGCTCTGGCGGCGCGGATGTCGTAGCCGGCCGGCACCGTGAAGAACGTCACCAGCGGCGGCACGAACGGTTCGTGCCACTCCGACTCTTTCGTGACCGGCACCGGCGGCGGCGAGGTAATGGCGTCGAACTGCAACGTGCGGCACGGTTCCGGAGACGACGCCGACCAGTTTTGATACGCGTAGCTGCGGTCGTCGCGATAGCCGGCGACCAGCGGCCAGCCGTAATTCTGTCCGGCCGCGATCAGGTTGAGTTCGTCGTCTGAGCTCGGTCCGTGCTCGGCGGCGTAGAGCCGTCCCGCTGCGTTGAAGACCATGCCCTGCGGATTGCGATGGCCGTACGACAGGATGTGGCTGCGCACGCCCTGGAGCACCGGGTTGTCGTCCGGGATTGAGCCGTCGAGGTTGATCCGGAGAATCTTGCCCTGGTAGGTGCTCCAGTCGCGAGCCGTGACCTCGTCGGCGGTCGGCAGGTCCTGCGAGCGCGTCGGGTTGCAATAGTTGGCGAGCCAGTTGGCGCCCTGATCGCCGCGCGACACATACAACTTCGCGTCCGGCCCGAACAGCAGGCGGCCGCCGCCGTGATCGTCGTGCGCCGGCAGGCCGTCGAGCACGTCGATGGGGGACGTCAGGGTCTGCGACGCGCGGTCGTAGGTGTAGCGGCGGATGCGCAGGTTGCGCGTCACGGCGTCACCCGGGTCAATGTCGTGGGTGTAGGCGAGATAGACGTAATCCCGGCCACGGCCCTTCAATAGATCGGGATGCAGCGCCATGCCGAGCAGGCCTTCCTGGTCCGACGACTGGTAGACGCCCTCGAGCGCCAGCGCGACGCGCTTGGTGCCGTTGGCGGGATTGACGCGCGTCACCCGGAACGCCGATCGCTCGGTGACCCACAAGAATCCGTCGGGGCCCCACGTGATCTCCCAGGGATTGCCCAGCGCCGTGGTGACCACCCGTTTCGTAAAGTGCTCGGGCCCGGGGTTGTGATGGTTGCGGGGATTCTGCGGATGGGGCGCCTGCGCGCGCGCGAGCGCGGCGCCGAGGGCGGCCAGCGTGAACAGCAGGGTCCAGGACGTAAGACGGTTCGTCATGGCTTGGGGTCCACCGAGTCAAAGTTCCGAATCCAGCTCCTGATGCGTTGCAGGATGTTGTCTCGCATGACGTACCCACGATCGGAGGCAATCAACATCGAGTCGGCGACATTCTCCCACTTTACGGAGACGGATTGCTCATACGGCGATTCCAAACGCGAGCCCCATTTCAATCTACGCTCGCAGAAACTCGATAGAGACGCCGAAATGATTGGAGAGTCTCCGATCGGGCTTTGGAAGATTCGGCCACCGCATCGCCGGCTGTGCTCGCCAGACCGAGTCTCGTCTACAGCAGATATGGTCAATGCAGGCACAGGGGGCCGAGTCGCGGCGAATTGGATCGCCAAGGCCACTCGCTCCGCGAAGTAGTAGCCGAGGATGAGCGTCGTGAAGTCGCGAACCGATGTGCTGACAGTGGTGAGGTTGCCGACGACGAGACCGCCAAGTCGTATCCAGATGGTCTGTAGACCAAGGGGATCGCGCGAGCCCTTAACTGCAGCCTCGGGATCGATGCCGGTGAGAAAAGGAACCGTCAGCATGTCTGTCCGAAAATCCAGCCTTCGATCTGTCTCACGTCGGACGTGTTTGGCGTCTGACATCCTCTCTGCCCGGTCACGATCTGCAACATGGACAGCGATCCCGACATCGCGTCGAAATCATCCACAGCGAGAGAGCCGTCGTTGCGGCTGCTTTTCCCTATCTGCGACGCTGCCATATTACCTGCTGTCAACGAATCGGAAGTCCTCGACAATCACCCTTGAATCAACGAGTTTGTCGGCGTGACGACGCGCCGCCGGAACAGCCCAAGCGGCAATCGGGAGACGCCTGCCGATCGATTGCACCAACGCGCCAAGGCTAACTGCTGATGCTGAGAGACGAGGTCCTACGTCTTATGTTCGCCACCCTCACATCACACAGCATCCTTGTCGATGTAGGCCCGCTGCCAGTCCCGTCGCCGCATTGGCTCTGGCTCGACGTCGGGAATCTCGTTAGGCGGAACGATTCTCCCGATGTTGATC
>Ga0194132_10005464_pt1 | contig 20540 bp, 16 predicted proteins | sample TA2KigOf80mmetaG_FD_148612 | JGI IMG/M metagenome (GOLD analysis project Ga0194132, IMG submission 148612) | Freshwater microbial communities from Lake Tanganyika, Tanzania - TA2015054 Kigoma Offshore 80m | ecosystem: Environmental > Aquatic > Freshwater > Lake | place: Tanzania: Lake... | reverse complement strand
AGAGGATGCAGTTATGTGCAAGTTCATGTTCCGGGATGAGGGGGGAGTGGGCGATACAAGACTCGAACTTGTGACCCCTAGCTTGTCGAGCTAGTGCTCTAACCAACTGAGCTAATCGCCCTATATGCGGCCATGTCATCCGGCCGTGCGAACCATTTTAGCCGCTGCGCGGTCAATTGAAAATGGAGTCTGATGCCGAAGCAAAGAAGCCGCCACGGGCAGGGAGCGCCGCGCAGTCCCGCCGCGCTGCGTGCCCGCGGCTCGCCGTGGGGCGGATCGGCTGGCAAGGGCCACACGGGCTGGAAGCCCATGATACGAGTGGTTCTGGCTGGGCTATGTCATCGGCGCTGTCGGGCCTATACTTGGCCGGCGCGGGTCATTCTGGCTCATCGAGCCGGGACCCGTTGTCGCCGCGGCGCAGTTTTTCAGTCGTCAAGCCATCGCCAGGTCCAGTCCGGCAGACTCGACCTACTTGCCATGCTCACCATCACCCTCCCCGACGGAAGTTCACGTCAGTATCAACAGCAGGCCTCACCCTACCAGGTGGCGGCCGATATCGGCCCGGGTTTGGCCAAGGCGGCCGTGGCGGCCGAGATCGACGGCCGCGTGGTGGGGCTCGACACCCTGCTGCCGCGGGAAGGATCGTTGGCGCTGAAGCTGCTGACGAAGAAAGATCCCACCGCCCTGGCGGTCATGCGGCACAGCGCGGCCCACGTCATGGCCCGGGCCGTCATGCGGCTGTTCGACAATGTGCAGCTCGCCTTCGCGCCGACCATCGAGAACGGATTTTATTACGATTTCGAACTGCCGCAGCCCATCACCGAAGAACACTTTCCCGCCATCGAAGAGGAAATGCGCAAAATCGTCAAGGCGGACGAAGCGTTTGAGCGGCTGGAAGAACCGCGGGCCAGTGCCATCGCCATCTGCCGCGACCTGCATCAGCCGCTTAAGGTCGAGCATATCGAACAAGGTCTGGCGGAACATCCCACTCTTTCCTTCTACCGCCAGGGTGAGTTCATCGACCTCTGCCGCGGGCCGCACGTCCGCAGCGCCGGCGTCGTCGGAGACGCGTTCAAGCTCCTCTCCGTGGCCGGCGCCTACTGGAAGGGAGACAGCAACCGGCAGCAGTTGCAGCGGCTCTACGCCACGGCGTTCTGGTCGAAGCAGGATCTGGACGCCTACCTCACGCAGCTTGAAGAGGCCAAACGGCGCGACCATCGCCTGCTCGGCAAGCAGCTTGATCTGTTCACCATCGACCCGATGGTCGGCCAGGGTTTGATCCTCTGGATGCCCAAAGGGGCCACCATCCGCGGCCTGCTGGAACAGTATCTCAAGGACGAACTGGCCCGCCGCGGTTATCAGCCGGTCTACACCCCACACATCGGCCGCGTGGAACTATATCAGACCTCCGGACATTTTCCGTACTACAGCGACAGCCAGTTCGCGCCCATCACCATGGAGGACGACGAGCGCTATCTGCTCAAGCCGATGAACTGCCCGCACCACATCAAAATCTTTCAATCGCGGCCGCGGAGCTATCGCGAGCTGCCGGTGCGGCTGGCGGAGTTCGGCTCCGTCTATCGCTATGAAAAATCGGGCCAGCTCAACGGCATGACCCGGGTGCGCGGCTTTACCCAGGATGACGCCCATATCTTCTGCACGGAAGAGCAGGTGGCCGAGGAGTTCCGCAACTGCATTGAGATGACGCAGCAGATCCTCAAATCCCTGGGCATGGACAACTACCGCGTGCGGCTCGGTTTCCGCGATCCCAACAGCGATAAGTACGTCGGCGATCCAAAAAGCTGGGACCGGGCGCAGGCGGAACTGGCGGATGTCTGCAAAGGACTGGGTATTGACGCGGTCGGCGAGCCGGGCGAAGCGGCGTTCTACGGCCCGAAGGCCGACTTCGTGGTGACCGATTGCATCGGCCGCGAGTGGCAGCTGGGCACCGTACAGTTGGACTATATCCTGCCGAGCAAGGACCGGTTCGGCCTGGAATACGTGGGTGCCGACAACCAGATTCACCAGCCGGTGATGATCCACCGGGCGCCGCTGGGAAGTTTTGAGCGGTTCATCGGCGTGCTGATCGAGCATTTCGCCGGCGCGTTTCCGCTGTGGCTGGCGCCGGAGCAGGTGCGCGTCTGCACCGTCAGCGAAAAATCGGAAAGCTACGGCCGCAAGGTCGAAGAGATGCTCCGCGGCGCGGGCTTGCGCGTGCATGGCGACTACCGGGCCGAAAAACTGGGGGCCAAGATCCGTGATTCCCAGTTGGAAAAGATTCCGTACACCGTCGTCGTCGGGCCGAAGGACGAGGCGGAAGGAACGGCCTCGCTGCGAGACCGGATCGACGGTTCGCAGGTCACGCTCACGCTGGCGGAGATGATCGACCGGCTGAAAGTGGAGAACGCAGAGCGTCGTGTCAGGCAGGTGGCCGCCCCTTCCGCCGGCGCCGGCCTGGGCGAACTGGCCCAGGGGAATGAGTATTAGCAGGCATGCAGCAACTTCTCTCCGCCGACCAGATCGAAGAAGGAGTGGCCCGCATTGCCGCGGCGATCGAGCGGGACTATGCGGGCAAGCCGCTCACGCTGGTGGGCGTGCTTACCGGCAGCGTCGTCTTCCTGGCCGATCTGATCCGCCATTTGAGTTTGCCGGTGCGGATCGCGCTGGTCCAATCGCGCAGTTATCGCGGCGGGGCCACCTCGCCGGGGCGACTGGCGGTCCACCCGGACTTCACCCCCGATGTCCGCGGCCGCGACATTCTGGTCGTGGACGATATCTTCGACACGGGTCAGACGCTTTCGCACTTGTTGGATCTGCTGGACGAGCTGGGCCCCACCTCCATCCGCTCCGCGGTGCTGCTGCGGAAAGAAGGCCGGGCCAGAGTTACGCGCCGGCCGGACTACATCGGTTTTGAGATTCCGAATTGCTTTGTCGTCGGTTTTGGCCTGGATTACATCGACCTCTATCGCAATCTTCCCTACCTGGCCGCTCTGGACGATCACGAACTTTCCGGCCGGCCTGCTGCTGCGGGATCTTCGCCATGAATCCCCCCAGGGTGCTGTTGGTAACGCGCCGTTTCTGGCCGCTTACCGGCGGGGCGGAGACGCATGTAACGAGCCTGGCAGCGGAACTTCAACGCATTGAGGTGGCTCCGACGATTCTTACTGCTCGGTGGCAAAGCGATTGGCCGCCGGCGCTAACGCACCGCGGCGTGCCGGTTACACGGCTGATCAACCCTGGCGCAAGCACGTTCGGCACGCTGCGCTACATGCTCTCGCTGGGGCGCTGGCTGCGCGGCCAGGCGGGGGCATTCGATTTGGTTTACGTCTCCAAGCTGCGCCACGATGCCTACACGGCACTGACGCTGCGCAGCTATGGCGATTGGCCAGTCGTGTTGCGGGCCGAAGGGGCTGGCCCCCAGGGAGACTGCGCCTGGCAGGCCAAAGTCCCCTTTGGCCAGCGCATCGCTCGGACATGCCATGCGGCGGAGGCCATCGTGGCTCCCAGCCCCCTGGTCCGCGACGAACTGCTGGCCGCCGGCTACCCTGGCGAGAAACTGCATGTGATTTCAAGCGGCGTAGCCATTCCATCGGCACCTGTCGATGCTGCCATGCGCCAGGCGGCGCGGGCCGATCTGGCGGAGGCGCACAACGATTTCAAACTGCCGGAAGGCGCGCGGCTGGCCGTCTACGCAGGCCGTTTGCGAGAATCGAAAGGCCTGACCACGCTGGTTGCCGCGTGGCGAAAAGTGGTGGCCAGGCATCGCGATGCCCGGCTCTGGCTGGTTGGCAGCGGCCCTTTGGAAACGGAGCTGGAAGATCAGATCCGTTCTGCCGGCCTGACCGGGCGCGTCGTCCTGACGGGCGCCTTCGATGCCGTGGACCAGGTCCTGCACGCGGCTGACTTGTTCGTGCTTCCTTCACGGCACGAGGGACTTTCTCTGGCGCTGCTGGAAGCGATGGCGGCCGGATTGCCCGTCGTGGCCAGCGATATCCCGGGCAACCGGCTGGCAATCGACAGCGGCCGGCACGGATTGCTCGTCCCAACGGGAGATGCGGACGCTCTGGCGGCCGGCATCGATGAGCTGCTGAGTCAACCGGAGTGGGCCGCGACACTGGGAGCGGCCGGGCGCGCACGGGTGAGCCAAGACTTCCCAGTTGGTAAGATGGTGCGGCAACATCGGGAACTGTTCGAGCAACTGTTGAGCAAGCGCGGCGGTTAAAGCATGCCCAAGCGACGCATCGTCCTGATTTCCGCGCCGCATGATGGCACCAGCGCCACCAAACAGGCCGCGATCCTCTCTCGTAGCATGGGATTGCAGCCCGTGTCTTCAGGTCCAACTTTGCACGGGCGGGACGCCCAGGCTACGCAGGAGTTCGACCTCCATCTTTTGAATCTTGCGCCGGGCGGTCCCGTAAGGCACACGATCGGCGTCCCGACCACGGTCATCGCACTGCGCGGACCATTCGATCTGGCCGGCCTTTGGCAATTGCGTCGCGCACTGACGCGCCTGCGTCCCGACTTGGTCCACACCTGGGGGCCGCAGGCCAATCGCTCCGGTCGAATCGCCGCTCTGTCGGTCGGTATTCCAAGGCTGGTCGCAACCGAACTGACGATCGATCCACTCAGGTCGGCGGCCGACTGGTGGCTCGATCGGACTTTGGCGAAGCGGACGGACCGGATCGTGGCCGTCACTCCGCAAGTTCGCCGGTGGTGCATTGCGGGGGGCCTGCCGACGGAGAAGCTGCAAGTCATAACCCGTGGCGTTCCCATCGCGAACCCTTGCGCCGATCGCTCCGCCATTCTCGCCGACCTGGGTCTCCCAGCCGGTACCCGGTTGATCGCCACGGTCGCTCCGCTCGAAGCGCACCACCGGCTCAAGGATATCATCTGGGGGGCGGAACTGCTCCATTTCGTCCGCGAAGACGTGCATCTGCTGGTGATCGGCGAAGGGCCGCAGCGGGAACTGCTGGCTCGCTATTGCGACCTCATTCAAGTAACCAGCCACGTCCACTTTCTGGGCCAGCCCGACGACACGCAGCGGCTCATTGCCCACTGCGACCTGCTCTGGTACGCCGGCGGCCACGAAGGACAACCCTTGGCGGTGATGGAGGCTCTGGCGGCAGGCGTGCCTGTGGTGGCCGCCGATACCCCGGACGTGCGCTTGCTGGCGACCGACGGCGAGCATGGATATCTGGTCCCCCTCGGTGACCGTGCCGCCTTTGCCCGCTACGCCAGTAAGCTGATCGACGATCCCCAACTGCGGTCTCAACTGGGCGCCGCCGGCCGCGAGCGAATGAAACGGGAGTTTTCTGTAGAACGCACGGTCGCATCCTACGCAGCTTTGTATCGCGAGTTGTTACAATAAGGCCGATGTCGTCATTCTTTCGTCATTCGGGCTTCGTCATTCGGATTTACTGCTGATGTGCGGCATTACTGGGGCCATCTGGGCGGACCCGCGACTGGCGATCGACGAGCCGACGCTCCGCCAAATGACGGAGCGACTGGTCCACCGCGGCCCGGACGACCGAGGTTATTACCTCAGTCCCTGGCAGACGCGCGTCGGCTACCCGCCCCGACCTGGCGTGGCCCTGGGGCATCGGCGGCTCTCCATCATCGACCCGGCCGGCGGGCACCAGCCGCTGGCGAATGAGAACGACACCGTTTGGGTGATCTTCAACGGCGAGATCTACAACTTCCCCGCTCTGCGGCAGCGGCTGGAAGGTTCCGGACACACGTTTCGCACCCAAAGCGATACCGAGACCATCGTCCATCTCTATGAAGACGAAGGACTTAATTTTCTCAAGCACCTGCAAGGCATGTTTGCGCTGGCCCTATGGGACGCGCGGCGGAGCCGGCTGGTGATTGCCCGGGATCGCCTGGGCAAGAAACCTCTCTACTACCGCCACGAACGCGGACGCCTCCTCTTCGGCAGCGAGCTGAAGGCCCTGTTGGCCGTGCCAGGAGTGCCGCGCGAGATTGACGTTGGCGCCATCGACGAATATCTCACCTATCAGTATGTGCCGCACCCCAACACCCTGTTCCGCGGCCTGCGCAAACTCCCTCCAGCCCACTACGCCGTGTTCGGCGACGGTGACTTCCGCGTCAGCGACTACTGGGATCCGCTCTACGACCGCGAAGTGGAAATGCCGGATGAGGAATACCGGCAGCAACTGCGCGAACGGCTGACCGAGAGTGTAAAAATGCGGCTGGCCAGCGACGTCCCACTGGGGGCGTTTCTCTCCGGCGGCGTCGATTCGTCGCTGGTGGCGGCACTGATGCAGCAGGCCCAGCCAGGGCGGCCGGTCCGCACGTTTTCCATCGGCTTCGCAGCGCCGGAATATGATGAATCGCACTATGCCCGGGTTGTGGCCGATCACCTGGGCACCCAGCACACCGAGCTGCGCGTGGAACCGTCCGCCGTCGATATTCTTCCCCAGCTCGTATGGCATTTTGACGATCCGCTGGCCGACAGCTCGGCGATTCCCACCTGGTACGTGGCCCAGCTTGCCCGCGAGCATGTAACCGTGGCCTTGACTGGGGACGGGGGGGACGAGCTGTTTGCCGGCTACGACCGCTACCGGGCGGCGACACTGGGAGCGACGGTCGATCGACTGCCGGCCATGATCCGCGGCGCCCTGGGTTCATCTCTGTGGCAGCGGCTCCCCGGCACGCGGCGGCAATCGCTCATGCGGCGACTGAAGCGGCTGACCGAGCCGCTCACGCTTCCCCCTCCGCGGCGCTACTTGCAGTGGATTGCCGTATTCAACGAAGCGCAAAGGGCAGACCTCTATACTGAGGCCATGCTGCGGCGGCTGCCGGACAGCGACCCGGCGGAGTTTCTGGCCACTGCCTGGCGGCGGGCCGGCCATCGCGACTCGATTACGCAGGCCTCGCTGACCGACCTGCAGACCTATCTGCCGTGCGATCTGCTGGCGAAGGTTGATATCACGTCGATGGCCCACAGCCTGGAATGTCGGCAACCCATGCTCGATCAGCGCGTGGTGGAGCTGGCCGTCGGAATGCCGCGGCGGCTCAAGTATCGCCGCGGCCGGGGGAAGCGGATTTTGCAGGAAACGTTTGGCGATCTCTTACCCGAAAGTGTCTTTGCGCGCCGCAAGATGGGTTTTGGCGTGCCGCTGGAGCATTGGTTCCGCGGCCCGCTGGGCGTCTTCGCCCGCGAAGTGCTGCTCGATCCGGCCACGACCGCCCGGGGCTATTTTCGCCCCGCCGCCGTCGAGGCGATGCTCGATCAACATCAGACCGGCAAGATCGACCACAGCCCGCGCCTCTGGGCGCTGTTGTTCCTGGAGATGTGGCACCGCGAGTGGGCCAAGTAGGTCGCGCCTTCCGGGGCGTGACCTGAAGCGACGATAACGCCAAGACATCGCCTATAATGGTTTCTCTCGCGACTATTGCCCTCAATCCCTCGCCCCCTGATCTTCCATGCGGATTGCCTACATAGTGGAGCGCAGCCTCGATCGGGACGATGGAGCGGTCAAAAAAATCGCCAGCCAGATGAGGATCTGGCAACAGGCCGGTCATGATGCGCACCTTTTCGCGCTGGTGCGCGAACCCGGCCTGTCACCGACGCTCGCCGGTGCGGCCGTGACGACCGAACACTGGCGCGGCCCCTGGGACTGGCTGGGCCGCTATGGTCGGCTGATCGATGCGGCGCTCAACTGGCAGCCAGACGTCGCCTACTACCGCTTTGCCAAATATTTTCCCGCGCTGGGCCGCCTGATGCGCCGCGTGCCCACCGCGCTGGAGATCAACACCGACGATCTGCGCGAGTACGGCAACAGCATGGCCTGGTACACGTTCGCGTACCACAAGGCCACGCGAGGCAAGTTCTTTGCGCTCTGCCGCGGGCTGGTCACGCCAACGGAAGAACTCGCCGCCGTGTATCGGCCTTATGGCAAGCCGGTGGAGGTCATCGCCAACGGAATCGACCTGTCGCAGTTTTCTCCCTTGCCGGCGCCCAGCAACGAAACGCCCCGGCTGATCTTCATCGGCGCCGCCGACAACCCCTGGCACGGCGTGGACAAAATCATCCGCCTGGCCCAAACCAACCCCGGCTGGCGCTTCGACCTGGTCGGTGACACTACCTTCGGCCAATCCGGCCCGCTTCCAGGCAATCTGACCATGCACGGGCATCTCACTGCGGCCCAGTACGAACCGCTGCTGGCCGCGGCCGATGTGGCCATCAGCACCCTGGCCCTGCACCGCAACTGCATGCAGGAGGCCTCGCCGTTGAAAACGCGCGAATACCTGGCCCGCGGCCTGCCGACGATCATCGGCTACCGCGACACCGATTTCCCGGACGATGCTCCCTTCCTGCTGCGGATTGCCAATTCGCCCAACAATGTGAACGATGAGTTGGACCGGATCCGCCAATTCGTGGCCGCCGCCCGGGGCACGCGCGTGCCGCGGGAGGCGATCCAGCAAATCGATTCGTCCGTCAAGGAACAACGACGATTGAGTTTCTTTGCCTCCCTCCCGATTTCATGAACCTCAACTGGACCCAAACTGAAATCGCCGGCAAGCCGTGCGACCTGCTGGAACCGCCGCAACTGGCACCCGATCCGGCGGCGATCATCTATCTGCACGGCATCCATCAAAACCGCCTCGCCGAGCAACCGGCCTTCACGGCCGAGTTTGCCCGGCTCGGCTGGCCGATCATCGCTCCCTTTGGCGCCCGCAGTTGGTGGACCGACCGCGTCTGCCCGGAGTTCGATCCTAAGCTCACAGCCGAGCGGCACATTCTGGACAACGTGCTGCCGTTTATCGCACAGCGCTGGCAGGTGCGGCCGCCGCTGGTGGCCCTGCTGGGAACCAGCATGGGGGGCCAGGGTGCGCTGCGGCTGGCGATTCGCTACCCTGACAAGTTCCCCGTGGCGGCCGCCATCTCGCCCGCCATCGATTTTCAAATCCGCTACGACGACTACGAAGTGCTGCAACAGATGTACCCTGACCCGGAAGCCGCCCGGCAGGACACGGCCACGCTCCACGTCCATCCGTTGAACTGGCCGCGGAACCTCTGGTTCTGCTGCGATCCGGCCGACTATCGCTGGCACGAAAGCGCGGACCGGCTGCAAATGAAACTCTCCGCCCTGGGTATTCCCCACGACCATGACCTCACGACCACCGGCGGCGGCCACGGTTTCGAGTACTACACCAAGATGGCCTCCGCCGCCGCGGCGTTTATCGAAGAGCGCATCGGGCGGGAGCGGCGGCGTGTGTGAGGACACCAGGACTGGAGCCGAGCTTCTACGCTGGCATAGCCAGAGCGTATTATTCAGGCGAAGTCCTGGCACTATATTTCCATTGTCTGGCCTTGCAAATCCGGTGTAGAATAGGGATATGGAAACGATCGTCCGCAACATCCGCGATATCAATTCAGTGGACCGGCACGCTCTGGAGCACGTGATCGGTCAGCCCTTGCAGGAAAATCAGCAGGTTATTATCCACGTCAAGACGTTAGGCGAAAAGTCAAGCAATTCTTCGTCAAACCAGCCACCATCCAGCGCGGCCGCGGCGCTTCCCGCTTGGTGCAACGTCTATGATGGGTTAACCGACCATGAAATCGGTGAAATTGAGGCTGTGATTCTTGATCGGGACCACTGGACTCGCGACTCGATTTAACGTCCCATGCAGGCCGCACTCCTGGATACGGACATCCTCTCCGAGTTCCTCAAGCAGAAGAACGCAGTCGTTCTTCAAAGAGCCGCTGATTATCTCGCGGTCCACCAGCGATTTTCCATTTCTGCGATGACGCGCTAAGAGGTACTGCGCGGACTGAAGGACAAAAGTGCGATGCGGCAGTTACAGAACTTTGAAATCTTCTGTCAAAACGTCGACGTTTTCCCCATCACAGATGCCATTCTCGATCGCACTTCAGACCTGTGGGTAGAAGGGCGCCAAGGTGGTCATCCGCGCCGTGATCCGGACCTAATCATTGCCGCTACCGCTTTGGTGCATGGGCGAGTTCTCGTGACAGGCAATGCCGCGGATTTTTCATGGATTTCCGGATTGACAATTGAAGACTGGCGACAGCCGTGAAGAGTTGGGGCCACGATTGTTCGTTTGCAATATCCGGGCTTTTACTGCCTCTCTTGGTCAAGCTTACGGATAGGACACCGATAATCCTTTGCGCCGACGCGCCACGTAAAGCAAATGGGCAGATCGGTTCTGGGACTTCGCCTTGCTGGATGCTCGGCTCCAGTCCCGGCCACCCCGCCGCCGTGCTCGGCACCCCTTAACTCACTTGGCCCCCTCGCTCACCCGGGTTACAATGGAAATCCCATCATATCCTGTCTTGCGAGGCCCACCGATGAGCTGTTTCCCAGGCGTTGCGCGGTGTCTGTTGTCGCTGGTTCCCGTGCTGGCCCTGGTTGGCAGCGCCCGCGCGGAAACGCGTGATAAGACCCCCACGCCCCCGCTGCCGCTGGACACGATCGCGGCCCAGTTGGAACGGATTACCGTCGAGCCGGCCAAGATCGAACTGGCTGGGCCGATCAGCTACTGCCAGGTCCTTGTCACGGGCCACCTCAAGTCACGAGAAACGGTCGATCTCACGCGCTCCGTTCAGTACGATCAGCCGCAGGGATTGGTGGACGTTTCCTCCGTCGGCCTCGTCCGTCCCAAACAGGATGGCCAGGGTCAGCTCGCCATCGCGTTTCGCGGCCAGCGCGTCGAAGTCCCCCTCGTCGTCAAAGAGGCCAAAGCGCCCTTTCACCCTAGCTACGTCCGCGACGTCAATCCGGTGCTCGGCAAGCTCGGCTGCAATGCCGGCACCTGCCACGGGTCGAAGGACGGCAAGAACGGGTTCAAACTTTCGCTGCGCGGCTACGACCCAAAATACGACCACCGGGCGCTGACCGACGACGTATTCGCCCGGCGGTTCAACCGAGCTGCGCCGGAACAGAGCCTCATGCTGCTCAAGCCGACCGGCGTGGTGCCGCACGTCGGCGGAGCGCTCGTGCAGCCGGGCGAACCGTACTATGAAATCCTCCGCCAGTGGATTGCCGACGGGTCGCAACTGGATCTCAGTACGCCACGCGTGGCGAAGATCGAAATCTTTCCCCAGGGAATCACCATCCCCCTGCCGCAGATGAGCCAGCAGATGCGCGTGGTGGCCACCTACACCGACGGCGCCCAGCGCGATGTCACCGCCGAATCCTTCATCGAACCCAGCGACATTGAAATCCTGTCCACCGACAAGCATGGCCTCGTCACTGCCCTGCGCCGTGGCGAAGGGGCGATCCTGGCCCGCTTCGAAGGTGCCTACGCCGCCGCCCCGATCTATGTCATGGGGGACCGCACCGGCTACGCCTGGAACAACCCGCCCGCCTACAACTACATCGACGAGCTGGTCTACGCCAAGCAGCAACGCGTCAAAGTGGCTCCCAGCGAACTCTGCACAGACGCGGAGTTCTTGCGCCGCGTCTATCTCGATTTGACCGGCCTGCCCCCCAGTGTCGAAGAGCTCCGCATTTTTCTGGCCGATACGCGCGACCAGCGCAACAAGCGCGAGGAAGTGATCGACCGGCTCATCGGCAACCCGGCCTTTGTCGAGCACTGGACCAACAAATGGGCCGATATGCTCCAGGTCAACGCCAAGTTCCTGGGTAACGAAGGAGCTGCCGCCCTGCGGGAGTGGATCCGCAAGGCCGTGGAAACCAACAGGCCTTACAACGAGTTCGTCTACGAGGTGCTCACCGCCAAAGGGGCCAATCTCGATCACCCAGCCGCTTCCTATTACAAACGGCTCCGCGCGCCGGAAGAGGTGATGGAGAACACCACGCAGTTGTTCCTCTCCATCCGCTTCAACTGCAACAAGTGCCACGACCACCCGTTCGAGCGCTGGACGCAGGACCAGTACTATCACCTCTCTGCATACTTCGCCCAGATCGAGCGCAAGGAAGACCCGCGCAGCAAAGGAAGGAAGATCGGCGGTACCGACGTGGACAAGCCGCTGCCGCTGCTGGAAATCATCGAGGACAGCGACAAGGGAGACGTCAAACACGAGCGGACAGGGCAGGTCTCACCGCCGAAGTTCCCCTATGACTACGCTGGCATGGCGGGAGCCAACGGCTCGCGACGCGAGCAACTGGCCCGCTGGCTCACCGCCAAGGAAAACCCGTACTTCGCCAAAAGTTATGTCAACCGCATCTGGAGCTACCTGCTGGGTATGGGGCTGATCGAGCCAGTGGACGACATCCGCGCCGGCAATCCGCCGACGAACCCGGAACTGCTCGATAAGCTGACGCGCGAGTTCATCGCCAGCAACTTCGACGTCCGCAAGCTGATGTCCACCATCTGCAAATCGCGCACGTATCAGCTGTCCGTGGCCGCCAACCGCTGGAACGAAGGGGACACGCAGAACTATGCTCATGCGGCGGCGCGGCGCCTCTCGGCCGAGGTTTTGTACGACGCCGTCCACGTGGTCACGGGTTCCAAGAGCAAGCTCCCCGGCCTGCCGGCAGGCGCCCGGGCAACGGCTGTGATCGACCCGACCAAAAAACTGCCCGACGCGTTCATGGACCTGTTCGGCCGGCCAGCCCGGGAAAGCGCCTGCGAATGCGAACGGGGGGGCGGGGTGATGCTCGGCCCGGTGATGAACCTGATCATGGGGCCGACCATTAACGACGCCATTGCCGATCCGACGAACGAAATCTCCCGGCTGGTGGAAACGGAAAAGGACGACGCCAAGCTGGTCGAGGCGCTTTACCTGGCCATTTTCAGCCGGCCCGCCACGTCGCAGGAAACGGCCGACGGAGTGAAGCTGCTGGGCACTCCGCTGGCGATCAACCAGCTTGATAAAGCGCGAAAAGAGCTGGCGGACTACGAACAACAGCTTGAAGCGCGCCAGGCCGCCTGGGAAAAGTCCGTAGTCAACATGCAGTGGCATACGATCAAACCCACCGCGGTCAATTCCACCGCGGGAGCCAAGCTGGAGGTTCAGCCGGACAACTCCATCCTGGTCCAGGACAAGCTGGACAAGGACGAATACATCGTGGTCGTCGATACGGATCTGAAGGGAGTGACCGGACTGCGCATCGAGGCGCTCACCCATCCGACCCTTCCCGGCCAGGGTCCCGGCCGCGCCATCAACGGCAATTTCGTGCTCAGCGAACTGCGCGTCCTCGACAGCACCGGCAACCCGATCGAACTGGCCAATCCGCAAGCCGATTTCGCCCAGGCAGGTTATCCGCCCGCCAGCGTGCTGGATGGCAACCAGGAGACCGGCTGGGCCATCGTTCCGCAAACCGGCAAGAACCATTCCTTGGTCGTGGAAACCAAGCAAGACCTGGGTGGAGAGGGGAGCCTGAACCTGGCCGTGCGGCTCTCGCAGCAACACGTGGACAAGAGGCACAGCCTGGGCAAGTTCCGTGTGTCGCTCACCACCGCGCCGCGGCCGCTGGTCAACGAGAGCCTGCCGCCGAACGTGGCGGAGGCGCTGGCCCTGCAGCGGGAGAAGCGCACGCCCCAACAACAAACCGCCGTGTCGAACTATTTCCGCCGCGATGAAAAGCGATTGGCCGAATTGCGCCAGCAGGTGGCCCAACTGGAACGGGCCTCCGCCAACCCGCGCCTCGTGGCCGCACAGGATCTGGCCTGGGCCCTGATCAACAGCCCGGCGTTTATCTTTAACCACTGATATCCATGATCCGGCAAGCTGCTCAGCAACGCTCCTCGAGACTCTTCCCGCTGCTCGTGGCACTTTGCCTGGGCATGAGCGGCTGCGACTATGTCGAGTCGTTCTTCAAGGAAGAAAAGACCGCGACACCGAAGCCGGTCGTCCCGGCCACGACGAAGAAACCGGACGAGCCGGCCCCCCCGGCCGCCCCGCCGCCACAGTCGATTTCCTTGAGCCTGACGCCGCCGGTCGAGATCAAGCATTGCCACCTCAAGTTGACGGCCGCCGCGGGGCGCGTCCCGGCCATCCTCCAGATCGCCAGCTACGCGGACAAGCAGAGCGAATCGTATCCCAGCGTTTTCATCCAGGCCGTGGCCCCCACCGCCATCCTCGCCGACATCGTGGACCAGCCGCTGCCGGCCAAGGTCTTTGTCGCCCTGGCCGCCAACGGGCCGTTTTTCTCTACCCGGGACGGCCAACCGGCCCAGGTAACCGTGATTGCCAAAGACGACCAGCACGTCGTCGGCAAAATCGAAAATGCCCACCTGCTGGACCAGGCCAGCGGCCAGACCGCAACTGTGTCGGGGAAGTTTGATGGGGCGATGAAGAAGTAAAGCCGTCTACGTCGCCGGAAATATTTCCGCCACCGGCGTGCTGAATCCTGGCACCATGTTGCCGCCGTCGAGCACGTCGGCTGCTGTCTTCACCACCACGTCCGTGGTTGATCGATACACGGTCACGGTTCGCAGCCGAGGATCAACAATCCAGAGCAGCCTGGTGCCGGCCTCCAGCCAGGCTTCTATTTTCTCGTCCACCTCGCCGGTCTTGTCGTGAGGTGAAAGCACTTCGACCGCCAGATCCGGCGCGCCGGGCCAGAACGCCGTAGTCGGCATCGTGGCGGGGAGATTCTCGCGGGCAATAAAGGCGATGTCGGGGGCGAGGACGGTGTCTGGATTGCGCTTAAGAATGAAGCCGACTTCCACACCAAAAATCTTCCCCAGCCGGTGCTTGATGACGTGATGGCCCAGGAGCGCGTGAAGAATGCCAATGGTTTCACCATGAAACCAGCCGGACGGAGAGATCCTGCGCAATTCTCCCTCGATCAACTCGCAGCGGCTATCGCTGGGCTGCGTTTCCAACAACTGTTCCGCGGTCATGGGAATCGTGGTGGCCATTAAACAACTATTGTACCAACCGACGCGCACATTGCACCAGCAATATCCCTTTGCGATTCTGCAAAAACTCTGCTGCTTGGGGAATGAAATGGGACAAGATAAACGAATCACACCATGCAACCCACCCGAGAACGGTTTCAATTTCCTGCGACACATGGCCAGACAGGCCGCCACCGCGCCGTTTCAGTTCACGCTGGCCACGGCGCTGTGGGGCGTTTCAGCCGTGGCCGTCATCTGCGCCGTGACGCGCTGGCTGGGTGCATTTCCAACCCACAGCCTGCCGCCGGCGGCAGCGCTGATCGCCGCCTGCATCCTGGCTCGTCGCCGCCAAGATCCCGACCTGGCCTGGGCGCTCTTCGCCGCCGCCTGGTGCTGGGCGTTGTGCGACATGGGAATGCAAATATTCAAGTGTTTCCGCCAGCCAATCACAATGCCTCTTCCTCCCATCGTTTGGGCTGGAACGGGTATTTACGTGAGAGAAACGTTCCCCTGCTGTGGCCACCCGCCGCAAGGTTACGTCGCTTTGTGCCTGGCGCAAACATTCTGGCTGGCTGTGATGCTCCCCCTCGCGTTTTCCCTCCCTGCCGCGTGGCTGATCAATCAAGCATCCCGCCGCTCGCGCTCCGTTTCACGAAAATGGCTCATCCTCTGTCCGCTGTTGGCCATGTTCAACGCGGCGCTTCTGACGGCCGGCATGGGTGCCCTTGTTCAGTTGGGCCGTTGGTAGCGCCGCAACCCTCAGGATGGGCTACTCCCTTTGGGCCAAACTGAACCCCCCTTCCTTTGGCGGAGCGGGGTGGATGGTGGTCGCCTTGGGGGTGTTGCCGTGGCGACAGCGCGGGAATAGAATAACAACACATGTCGGGGATCTGCCCCTTCCCGACATTTAGCCCTTCACTGGTCCTGCCCCACCAGTGAGGGGCGTTTTTTTGCGCTGGCACAGAGTTCTCTTTCACCCGGCAGGAACGAGTGCTTCAAGAAGTGCCGTTTAGGGACTCTCGGCGCGAACCGCTTCCAAGCGCTGGTGGAACTCTTTGAGCTGCGCCTCGTGCTTTTGCTTGGCGCTCTGGGAGGGATCTTTCCCGGCCAGCAGAGCATCGATCACCGGCGGAAGGTGCTCTTCCACTTTGGGATCGAAGCCGACGTGGTGGTACTGGATGCGGCCGTCGGCGCCCAGCACAATCATCGCCGGAATGCCGGCGAACTTGAGCTTATTGTTCAGTTCCTCCCCTGCGGCGGCTGGCAGTCGTCCCCACGGCATTTCGACCTTGATCTGCTTCAGCGAATCCGTCAGTTGCTGATTCGTCACGTCGTCGGCGTCTTCACTCAACGCCAAAAAGCGCACCTTATCCTGGGCGGCATATTTTTGGCGAACCTTGTCCACGTGGGGCATTCCCTTCAGGCACCAGCCGCACCAGGTGGCCCAGAAATCGATCACCACCACTTTGCCCGCCAGGGCTTTCGTGGCCTCCTTCTTGCCGTCCGAATTCGTGAACTCAAACTCGGGGGCGGGCGTCCCCAGCAGCTCGGCGGCTGGATCCGCGGCGGGAGCCGGAACAAACTGCTTGACATAGTGCTCCGCCGCTTCCTTCTTCCAGGCAAATGTTTCCGGCGGCAAGGGCGCATCGATTTTCGCCTCTTCCAGCCGCGTGGAAATGGTGACTCCCGTCACGCCCAGCGGCTTGACCTTTTCCAGGAGGCTGCCGGCTGGATAGTCGATCCGTTTAATCAGCGACGACTTGGGATCGATCCAGAGAACCCAGTTCCCGCCTTTGCCGGGAAACTCGAGGCGGTCGACCTTTGCTCCCTTGTCGTCGGCCGGATCGAGCCGTTTGGCCGACTGGGCATCCAGCGGGGCCGGCAGTGTGCCGGAGCTGAGCAGCTTGAGCATGAAGTTGCCGCCAACCAGCTCGTCCGCAAGCAGCGGGCCAAAAGTTTTGGAGTCGAACAGGGCGGCGGCTCCCTCTTTCCCGGGGGCATCGACGACGAGCACTTGCTGCGGATAGTTGTCCGCCCGGGCCAGCACGTGTTTGCCGTCCGACACGATCAGCCGTTGCACCAACTCACCGTCGGGGGGAATCGGCGGCTGAAACTCCAGGCGGAACCGGTTGGGGCGCTCAAACGAAAGTTTTGCGTCGAACTCGCCCGATTGGTCCCCATCGGGCGTGGCCAGCGTGATCGAGGTCAACGCCTGATCCTGATAGGTCTTGGCGCCGCGATAGGTTGCCAGCATCTTTTCCAGGACGGCGCCCGCTGTGGGGCCCGCTTCCTTGGCCGGCTCGGCGCCGCGGGCGGTTTCGATGACCGGTAGAGACAAAATCAGGGTTAAAGCCAGTACGGCGCTGCGGCTGCGGCGAAAGAGGCGGGGGACGCTCATTGCATGCGATCTCGCTGTGCGGTGGAACGGTTCAGATGAAAATGGTTCCACCATGATAGTCGATTCGAGCAAGCTGTGCCAAAGTACCTGCCCGTTGTGGGACCCCACGTTGTCGGACGGTCCCCGCACCAAGTTGTGGAACGGTCTCCGACCGTTCCACCCCGTTGACCGCAGGTCTCCCAACTCCGGCCAGAGCAAGCGCAGCAACGCGCCGCCCAGCGGGGCAGGAGACCTTCGGTCGGCAGGTGTCGTGGTCGGGAGACCAGGACACAACAGAGGTCGGCAGGTGTCGTGGTCGGGAGACCACAACACAACCCATGGTCTCCACGTTGTGGGACGGTCTCCGACCGTTCCACCCGTTAGACCCCACGCTGTGCGACGGTCGAAATCTCATGGTCACTTGTCATGATGTGACAGCAATCGATATTTCCAAGTTTCCCTGGCGTGCCACGCCTCCACGGGCTGGGAAGCCCATGCTACGGGGATTAAACTGGACGTTTCACTCGGCCCTGTCAAAAACGCGGGGCCGAACTCTACGTGGTGCCCGCCCGCCGCTCAACACGTCCGCCCGCCATGCCCGAAATCGTCGAGGATGTCGCCTGCACCGTCTGCGGCTGCGTCTGCGATGACCTGCGGATCACGGTGGCCGATGGGCGGATCACGGAGGCCATCGGCGCCTGCCACCTTTCGCGGCAGTGGTTTCTCGACCAGGATTCCCGCCGGCCAGCCGCGGCGGAGATCGACCGGCGCGATGCGAACCTGGCGGCGGCGCTCGACCGGGCCGCCGGCATCCTGCGCAAGGCGCGGTATCCGCTCATCTATGGCCTGTCGCGCAGCAGCACCCAGGGACAGCGGGCGGCCGTGGCACTGGCCGAGCAGCTCTGCGCGAACATCGACACCACCGCTTCGCTCTGCCACGCCCCCTCCATCATGGCCATTCAGGAGGCGGGCGAATCCACCTGCACTCTGGGGGAGATCCGCAATCGGGCCGACCTGGTGATCTTCTGGGGCGTCAACCCGGCCCAAAGCCATCCGCGCCACCTGGAACGCTATAGCGGCGATCCGGCCGGGCTGTTCGTGCCGCGCGGCAGGCCGGACCGCACCGTCGTGGTCCTCGACGCCCAGCGCACTGAAAGTGCCGACCTGGCCGATCTGTTTATTCAGGTGCCACCCGGCCGCGACTTCGAAGTGCTTTGGACGCTGCGCGGACGGGTGCGAGGTATTCCACCCATGCCCGGCACCGACACGGGTTTGCCGCTGGACGTGCTTGACGATCTGGCCCGGCGGCTGACTTCCTGCCGCTGCGGCGTCTTCTTCTTCGGCCTGGGTTTGGCCAGCCGCGGCCTGGGGCACCGCAACGTGGAGGCCCTGCTGCAACTGACGCGCGATCTGAACGCCCACACGCGGTTCCACGCCCGGCGGATGCGGATCCCGGGCGACGTCACCGGGGCAGACGCCGTCCTCTGCTGGCAGACCGGTTTTCCCTTCAGCGTCAATCTCACCCGCGGCTACCCGCGCTACAACCCTGGCGAGTATTCCGCCAACGACCTGCTCGAGCGGTGCGAAGTGGATGCCTGCCTGCTCTTGGGGAGCGAAGGGGTGCGCGACATGTCGCCGGCCGCCCAGGCGCAGCTGCGGCGGATACCGACGATCGCGCTCGATCACCCCACGGTCGCGTCCGCAGTTCCGCCCGAAGTCCGCTTCACCACGGCCGTCTACGGCGTTCACCTCCGGGGCACGGCCTATAGGATGGATGAAGTCCCTATTCCGCTCCGGCCGGTGCTGAAGCCCGGTTATCCCAGTGATGAAGAGGTGCTCACCCAGATCCGCGCCAGGCTGGCCCGTCCCGGTTGATACGAGCAGTTGTCCCGCGAGCGCCTACAGTCGAATCTGGCGAAACTGGCGAGCGGCCGGCGTGAGCCGGCTGATAGGACTGCGGCAACGGTGAGCGCAACGATTCACGGTGACTCGAACGACCGCGAAACCATCAGGGGGCTGACGCCCCCCGCTCGCCAAGCTCGCCTTGGCGCAACGACGCGGGCCGGGGTTTACCCGGCCCGCGTGCTGCGCATCACAATCAACCGTACTTCTCAGTTGTTTGTCTCAACCACGCCGGCGACGGCGCCAGACAACGAAACCCAGGCCGGCCAGGCCAATCAGACCCAGTGCGTAGGTGCTCGGCTCGGGGACGACGCTGGGTTCGTCCGAAGCGAACATCATTTGGGTGGGGCCAAGGGCGGCAGAACTGATCCGAACCTCGTCGATGTAGGCGTTGGCGTTTCCAGCACTTTGGATACCGATCTGAAAACCAGTAACACCAGAATAGCTCCCGCCAGTTGTTCCTACTTGTGTGTCGCGTAGAACGGCCGCCGTAGTAGCGGGATTCATTTCCGTCAAATACAGCTTCGCTTCAGCTGTACCGGTCCCGCTGTATGTCCCCGCAAGATGGTACCAGGTGTTGGGGGTGGGGACGATTCCTGAGCTCATAGACCCACCAAAAGTGTTGCCATCGGGTGTATAAAATTGAAAGCTGCTGCCGCCAAGATAATAAAAGCGAAGAGCAGCACCGCCACCCTCCCGGAGAAGTTCACCAGCATTGTTATCCCTGAAATTCACAAGCATTTCGAGGGTGTATGGCGTGTTGTTGCTGCCCAGGAGGCTCGCCATCGATATGCCGCCGTTATTCCAACCCCGGTGGTCGCCGGGGTTCCCGATGTTGCCCGCGTTTCCAAATCCGGGATAGGGGATGCCACCGCCCACTATCTCTGGATTGAGAGCAGTGCCCATAGCCATCGGTGATGAGCCGGTGTCAAAGATCGTTCCCGACGGGTTTCCTACTGGCTCGTTGAAGTGCCACAGATGTAACCCACTGCCGTTCGCGTACGGCCCTACAATGACGGCCCGGGCAGAGTTGGTGAAGGCGAACAGCGACACGGCAGACAGCGCCAACAGTACGCTCAGTTTTTTCATCTTGGTGATCATTTGCCTTTCCTTTCAAAAACAGCTTCAAGAAACGGGGAGTTGAAAAATCGAAAATATGGTGAGTCGTCAACAGGTCCGCCAGGCGGTGTCCTTGCGGGCGACGTTAAAGCGGCGGCGGCCCGGTCGCACCGCGGACGCGGGGCGGCGGATGGCCGCGCGAGGCGTAGAAAGAGGCCCGGCCGTTCCGCCCGATCAGCCGGGCAGGTCCTGTCGCGAAGCGGTCGCGCAGGCGGTCTGGGAAAAGATAAACGGCGCACTGCCGACATGCGCTTTCAGATTGCGCACGCGGCAACACGCCGTTTGATGGCTGAAGGAACAGTTGATAGCGGGTCATGGGCCTTACCGTTTTGTCTTGTCAATTTTT
>Ga0194132_10005462_pt1 | contig 20551 bp, 17 predicted proteins | sample TA2KigOf80mmetaG_FD_148612 | JGI IMG/M metagenome (GOLD analysis project Ga0194132, IMG submission 148612) | Freshwater microbial communities from Lake Tanganyika, Tanzania - TA2015054 Kigoma Offshore 80m | ecosystem: Environmental > Aquatic > Freshwater > Lake | place: Tanzania: Lake... | reverse complement strand
TGCAGCGCATCGTAAACGCGCTTCAGATTGACCCGGGCAGCCTCGCGGGCTAAAATTCACCGCTTCGGCAACGAAGCGACTCCGCGGGGCTGGCGGCAGCCAAGGGTGGTTGCGCCGTGAGCGTCGCGCGCTCTTTTTTCGGAGGTGTGTCGTGAAGGCCAAGACCAGGGAAGCCGAGACCCGCCCGATGACCGGGGCTGAGATGCTGGTGCAAGCACTCGCTGACCAGGGCGTCGAGGTCGTATTCGGCTATCCGGGCGGCGCGGTGCTGCCGATCTATGACGCTATTTTCCGCCAGAACCGTGTGCGCCATGTGCTGGTGCGGCACGAGCAGGCGGCAGTCCATGCCGCCGAGGGCTATGCGCGCTCGACCGGCAAGGTCGGCTGCGTGCTGGTGACTTCGGGCCCTGGCGCGACCAATTGCGTCACCGGCCTGACCGACGCGCTGATGGACAGCATCCCGATCGTGTGCCTGACCGGCCAGGTGCCGACCCACATGATCGGCAATGACGCCTTCCAGGAGGCCGATACGGTCGGCATCACGCGGCCTTGCACGAAGCACAATTACCTGGTGAAGCGAGTCGAGGATCTATGCCCGATTGTGCACGAGGCCTTCTACATCGCGCGTGCCGGCCGCCCCGGTCCAGTGGTTATTGACCTGCCGAAGAACGTCGTCATGGCCCCCGGACACTACGAGGGCCCGGTGAGCCAGGAGGAGCGGCCGCACCCCTCCTATCGGCCGCAGGTTTCGCCCGAGCGCGCGGCGATCGAGGCCACGATCGCGCTCATGGCCAATGCCAAGCGCCCGTTGTTCTACACCGGTGGCGGCGTCATCAATTCGGGCCGCGCGGCGTCGGAGAAGCTGCGCGAGCTGGTCAGGCTCACCGGCTTTCCGATCACCTCGACCCTGATGGGGCTCGGCGCCTACCCGGCGAGCGACAAGCAGTTTCTCGGCATGCTCGGCATGCACGGCACCTACGAGGCCAATCTCGCGATGGCCGAATGCGACGTGATGATCTGCATCGGCGCGCGCTTTGACGATCGCGTCACCGGCCGGCTCAGCGACTTCTCCAAGGGCTCGAAGAAGATCCACGTCGATATCGACCCGTCATCCATCAACAAGAACGTGCATGTCGATGTCGCCGTCGTGGCGGATTGCCGCCTGGCGATCGAGGCGCTGCTCGAGCGCTGGAAGGCCGGCTCGCACAAGGCGGATGGCGCCGCGCTCTCGGCCTGGTGGCAACAGATCGGCACCTGGCGCGCGAAGGATTGCCTGCGCTATCGCCCGAGCACCGAGCGCATCAAGCCGCAATACGCGCTCCAGCGCCTCTATGAGGCGACCAAGGGCCGGGACACCTATTTCACGACCGAGGTGGGCCAGCATCAGATGTGGGCGGCCCAGTTCCTCAAGTTCGAGGAGCCGCATCGCTGGATGACCTCGGGCGGCCTCGGCACCATGGGCTATGGCTTCCCGTCAGCGATGGGCGTGCAGATGGCGCACCCTAACGCGCTCGTCATCGATGTCGCAGGCGAGGCCTCGCTCCTGATGAACATTCAGGAGCTCTCGACCATGATGCAATACCGCCTGCCGGTGAAGGCGTTCATCCTGAACAACCAGTACATGGGCATGGTGCGCCAGTGGCAGGAGTTCTTCCACGGCGGGCGCTATTCCGAGAGCTACATGGATTCGCTGCCTGATTTCGTGAAGCTGGCGGAATCCTTCGGGGCCCATGGCGTGCGCGCGCACAAGCCGGAAGAGGTCGACGCCGCGATCAAATACATGATCGAGACGCCGGGTCCCGTGCTGGCCGACATTCTGGTCGACCAGGAAGAGAACGTGTACCCGATGATTCCGGGCGGCGCCGCGCATTACGAGATGAAGCTCGGGCCCGATCACGGCGAGCTGAAAGAGACCACCGACAAGGGCATGGTGCTGGTGTGAGCCGCGCGGGAACCGCACCATGACCAGCGCCATCTACGCGCCTGGTGCCGCCGATGTCATCGAGCGCCACACCTTCTCCGTGCTGGTCGAGAACGAGCCGGGGGTGCTTGCGCGCGTGATCGGCCTGTTCTCTGGCCGCGGTTACAACATCGAGAGCCTGACGGTGGCCGAGGTCGATCGCGCCAACGGCCTCTCGCGCATCAATCTGGTCACCACCGGCTCGCGCATGATCATCGAGCAGATCAGGAACCAGCTCGATCGCCTGGTGCCGGTGCACAAGGTGCGCGACCTGACGGTCGAGGGGGCGCATCTTGAGCGCGAGATCGCGCTGATCAAGGTGGTCGGCACCGGGGAGAAACGCGTCGAGTCCTTACGCATCGCCGATATCTTCCGCGCCCATGTGGTCGATTCGACCAACACCTCCTTCGTGTTCGAGATGACCGGGCGGCCCGAGAAGGTCGACGCCTTCATCCGGCTGATGGAGCCCTTGGGCCTGATCGAGATTTCGCGCACCGGCGTGGTCGCGATGGCGCGGGGCGTCGAAGGCATTTGAAATCTGCCCGCCAGCGGCAGCGTTGCGGAACAAGGGGAACAGCACGATGCGTGTCTATTATGATCGGGATGCCGATCTCAATCTGATCAAGTCGAAGAAGGTTGCGATCGTCGGCTATGGCAGCCAGGGCTTCGCCCACGCCAACAACCTAAAAGACTCAGGGGTGAAGGACGTCGTGGTCGGGCTCCGCCCCGGCTCGCCAAGCGCCGTCAAGGCCGAGACCGCGAAGATCAAGGTGATGGACCCGTCCGAGTGCGCGCGCTGGGCCGATGTCGTGATGATCCTCACCCCCGATGAGCTGCAGCGCCAGCTCTACACCGAGCATCTGGCGAAGAACCTGAAGCAGGGCGCGGCGCTCGCCTTCGCTCACGGCCTCAACATTCACTTCAAGCTGATCGAGCCGAGGCCGGATCTCGACGTCTTCATGGTCGCGCCGAAGGGCCCGGGCCACACCGTGCGCTCGGAATATCAGCGGGGCGGCGGCGTGCCGTGCCTCCTGGCCATTGCACAAAACGCCTCCGGCAATGCGCACGAGATCGGCCTGTCATACGCTTCGGCCATCGGCGGCGGCCGTTCGGGCGTGATCGAAACCAGCTTCCGCGAAGAGGTCGAGACCGATCTCTTCGGTGAGCAGACCGTGCTGTGCGGCGGCATCACCTCGCTCATCACCAATGCGTTCGACACGCTGGTCGAGGCCGGCTACGCGCCGGAGATGGCCTATTTCGAGTGCCTGCACGAGGTGAAGCTGATCGTCGACCTGATCTATGAGGGCGGCATCGCCAATATGCGCTACTCGATCTCGAACACGGCCGAGTATGGCGACTATACGCGCGGGCCGCGCGTGGTCGACCAGGGCACGCGCGCTCGGATGCGCGAGATCCTGAATGAGATCCAGTCGGGCAAGTTCGTCACCGAGTGGATGGCGGAGAACGGCGCGGGCCAGCCCTCGTTCAAGGCGATGCGCCGGCGCGCGGCCGAGCACCCGATCGAGGAGGTCGGCGAGAAGCTCCGCGCCATGATGCCCTGGATCGCGAAGAACCGCCTGGTCGATAAGAGCAAGAACTAGAGGGCTCTGTCAGCCACACCGATGCAAAACCCTTCCTCCCTCCGGGGAGGGAGGAAGGGCTTGGGATGGTGGGTGGCGGCTCCGAATTGCTCGTCGACACGAATCGACAAGTTCCGTCAAACTGGGGCCGCTTAGCCACCCGCCGCCAAGCGGTTCACCGGAGACTATGATGTCTGACAAACTCGCTGATCTCATCGAGCGCGCCAAACGGGTGAAGATGACGCCCGAGCAGGAAGAGCAACAGCGGCGGAGCTTCGCGTTCGGCAACACAAGCTTTGAGAATAGCCGCATCACGCGTCACATGGTGGACGAGGCCGCCGACGCCCTACGTAAAGAAGAGGCCGCGAAATAGCGAAATGTCTAACGATCCAGATCGGATCAGACATAGCGTCGCGGACGCGGCAAACCTTATACCGGATGAGGAACAGCGTGCCCGCAAAGAGGCTGAAAACGGACTTCGCCAGTTCGATGCGGTAAAGGAGCAGGTCGCCCATTGGCTCGAAACTGGGCGACCATTTAGGCTTCGCGTTTCTGCGATTCTCAGTTTGCACCGTGTCGCACTCGACGGGATCAGTCAATACGCTGGCAACTTCCGACCGGCTGACATTGCTATCGGCAAGAGCGCACACAAGCCTCCGGGGGCCCACCTGGTCCCTGAACTTGTCGAGGAGATGTGTGACTATGTGAACGAGAATTGGGGTAGTAAGACGGCGATACATTTGTCGTCATATGTGATGTGGCGACTAAACTGGATTCACGCATTTACGGATGGCAATGGGCGCACTTCGAGAGCGGTTTCATGGCTCGTGCTCTGCATGCGTCTCGGATATCAGCTTCCTTGTGTCCGGACGATACCTGATCAGATTACGGAGAATCGAGACCCGTACTATTGAGCCCTTGAAGATGCGGATGACGCTGCCAAAGAAGGGCGGATTGATCTGTCGTCGCTCGAAAGAATGATGAGTGACATGCTGGCGGTGTAGCTGGTAGCCGTTCATGAGGACGCGAGCGGACTGATCCGATAGATGTGCACTTGCCGCGGTCGGATCAAATGCCACCCACCTCCGAGCGCCCCTCCTCCCTCTTTCGAGGGAGGAGGGTGCCAGAGGTCGCCGGATTGTTGCGCGCCGGCGTTTAGGTCATCACGAGATTGCCATCGGCGATCAGCTTGTTGAGATCGCTGGTGCCGAAACCCATCAGGTAGACAGCGTTCGAATAGCTGGTGCCGCCAACCGCACCGTTCGCGTCGATCCCAACCGCGGTCAGGCTGCCATAATTGCTCGGTCGAACGAATTCGGCAGGGTTGTCGCCCGCATCGAAACCAACCAGCACGTCGCTGATGTCGAGCACATCGCCGCTCGGCCCCAGGGTGAAGTCCTGGATGATGTCCAAGCCGTCGCCCGAGCTGACACGTACGAAGCGATCCCGGCCGGCGCCGCCGGTCAGATAGTCGGTTCCCGCCTCGCCGATCAGAACGTCATCGCCATTGCCGCCGACAAGTGAATCGCCTCCGGTGCCACCATAGATCACGTCATTGCCGTCGGCGCCTGACAGGCGGTCATTGCCGCCCAATCCCTTGATCACGTCATTGCCGGCCGTGCCGGTGAGAGTGTCCGCGTTCGATGTTCCCGTGATCGAGCCATCTTCCGGCGGTGGCGGTGGTGGCGGCGGCGGCGGAGGCGGAGGCGGAGGCGGAGGAACGGCCGTGCCGCCGGCGAAGCTGTAGTCGCTCGCCGCGACTGCGCCGTTCACCGTAATGACGTCGCTGAAGCTGTTACCGGTGACACGGTACTGATTGTTTCCAAGGGCGACGAGCTGCGCGGCTGCGCCATAGTTCTCGAAGAGCAGCGCATCGCCCGCAGACGAACCATTGCCGACAAAGTCGATAACGACATCGCCATTGGCTTCGCCGGCCCTGAACTTGAAGGTGTCGAAGCCGGCACCGCCGACGAGCGTGTCAGCGCCGCCGCCGCCATCGATCACGTTCGCGCCTTTGTTTCCCGTGATCAAGTTCGCGAGAGTGTTGCCCGTGCCGTTGAGGTTCGCGGTGCCCAACAGGCCGAGCTCACGCACATTGGCGCCGAGGCGCGTGCTGGCGGAGGACGCGAGAGCGTCCGATTTGAACACATCGAGCGCGATATTGACCGTCCCTACCGTCACGAAGGCCGAAAGCGGCCCGACGAGCCCGGCGCCCGAGAACGTCACCATGTACTCGCCGCTCGTGAGCTTCATGGCGTAGTCGCCGGCCGGGTTCGACGAAATCGTGCTGCTGGAGGCACTGCCAACCAGTTGCGCGACGATGCTGATGCCACCCTTTCCTTCGCCGGGTGTGTAGAACTTGTCGCCATTGGCATCGAGATAGGTGACGCCGGTGAGGAATTGACCGGTGCCGGACTTCGCGAAATCCTCGGTGACCATGGCCGCGTTGTAACCTTGAAAATTGCCTGTGCGGACGCCGATTCCGGCTTCCTTGAAGGCATCGTTCAAGATGTTGGCCCGGTGGCCCGAGCTTCTGAAAAGCGAGCCGTGCATCGGCTCGACGGCGGTCTTCAGATCGAGTGAGCCGGTGGTGCCGCGCCAGGCGACGTTTTCGCCCCAGGTCCAAGAGCCTGTGAACGCGTAGCCGGCCGAAGACATTCTGGCGCCCGGGCTGCTCCCGCCAGCGCCGGTATGTGAAAAGATATCGGTATCGAGCATCCACTGGGTGTGATTCTGTGCCGCGGTCGTGATGAACTGATTCGCCGCCAAAGGCTGCTTTGCGGCCGATGAAGTCGTGCCGAGGCTAACTCCATAGCGTGCGGCCTCGCCCAGCGGATCGAGTCGCGCCCGGTTGATCATCTGCAGGAGGTAGATTTCGTGCGCGGTCATGTTTGCCATGGCGTCACTCCAAATTGATGTACGCACCCGGGGTGCAGCGAAGGCGAAGCTCAGATCTCGCTGACTCCCATCCGGGGCGGAGAAGGAGCGACCTGATAAACCTGCGTCGGCGAACCGATCGGACGGTGGCGCTGATTTGCTTCCGGTCGTGTCGGCGCGCGGACTATAGAAAGGTGTTTAGGGAGGCCGGATTAAAACTCTGTGTTCACTCGGTGCGGCACTTGAAGACGTGATTGACGCTTGTGACGGACCCGTGGACTCAACGCTCTGGTGGACGCGTGTTTCACGCCGTCAGAGTCTCGATTCTGTGACGGTGCTGTTGGAGCTTTCATGGAGTCCCGCCCTGCCAATTCGGTGGTGATCACGGATTCACCAGTGAATCCCGATGGATGCGCGGTCTTGGCGGAGCAAATCGGCGAGGCAAGCGTCCGTTGTGCAACTGACGCGGCCTCGCCGAATCAACATCCCTATGTCACCGCGATATTACCGTCGGCGATCAGCCTGCTGAGATCACTGGTGCCAACGCCAACCAGATAGGCCTCGGCCGAGAAGGCCACGCCGCCCGCGGAGCCGTTTGAGTCGACAGAAACCAATGTCGCGCTGCCGAAGTTGGAGAGCCGCACGAACTCAGCCACGTTGTCACCGGGATCGAAGCCGATCAGCGCATCGCTGATGTCGAGCACATCGCCCCCGGGGCCGCGCGTGAAGTCATCGATGACATCGAGACCGTCGCCGGCACTGACCCGAACGAAGCGGTCGCGCCCGAGGCCGCCGGTCAGATAGTCGGTGCCGGCCTCGCCGATCAGCAGGTCGTTGCCATTGCCGTCGATCAGGGTGTCGGTGCCCGTGCCGCCATAGAGCGTGTCGTGGCCGTCGCCGCCCGAAAGGCGATCATTGCCGGCGAGCCCCTTGATCACGTCATTGGCGGCAGTTCCGGTCAGGTTGTCCGCGTTGCTCGTTCCGGTGATCGTCGTGCCGTCGGGCGGCGGTGGTGGCGGAGGTGGAGGGGGCGGGCGGGGGGGGGGGGGAGGGGGCGTGACGCCGCCGGCAAAGCTATAGTCCCCTGCAGCCAGCGCACCATTCACCTCAATCACGTCGTTGAAGCCGTTGCCGCTGACCCGATACTGGTTGTTGCCGAGCGCGACAAGCTGAGCCGCTGCGCCATAGCCTTCGAACAGCAGCCGATCGCCGGCGGCGGTGCCGTTGCCCGCGAAGTCCACGATCACGTCGCCATTGGCCTCGCCGGCCTTGAGCTTGAAGGTGTCAAAGCCCGCGCCACCGACGAGCGAGTCGGCGCCGCCCGCGCCATCCAGCAGGTTCGCTCCCTTGTTGCCGATGATCAGATTGGCCAGCGTGTTGCCGGTGCCGGTCAGATCGGCTGAGCCTAGAAGATTGAGCTCGCGCACATTGGCGCCGAGGCGCGTGTTGGTCGATGAGGCGATGGCATCGGCCTTGACTACGTCGAGCTCGACATTGCGCAAGGTGACGGTAACGAACGCGGTCAACGGCCCAACCAGCCCCGCGCCCGAGAAGGTCACGGCATAGTCGCCGTTCGCCACCTTCATGGCATAGTCGCCGGCCGCCTGGGACACCGCATTGGGACCGGTGGTGGCACCGATCAGGCGAGCGGCGACCGAAAGGCCGCCCTTGCCTTCGCCCGGCGTATAGAACCTGTCGCCGTTCGAATCGAGGTAGGTGACACCGGTGAGGAATTGGCCACTCCCCGAGGGCGCGAAGTTCTCCGTGGCCATCGCGGCGTTGTAGCCCTGGAAATTGCCGGTGCGGACGCCGGCGCCGACTTCCATGAAGGCGTCGTTCATCAAATTGGCGCGGTGGCCATCGCGTCACTCCATCCTGATGTTCACGCGTGTGTCAGGGCGAGCCGGGCGTCCCTCGGGCCGTGGTTTCGGTGCTGGCGTTTGCACCGGCTTCGGGCCGCCGATATGGTGGTTCGCCGGCCGAGGTCGCCGGGGCGGCCAGTAGCCCCGGCGCCAATCGACCACGGGCAACTTAGGTACACCCGGCAGAGCATCGGGGTCAGAAAACGGTGCCTTTGCCGAGTCGATGCGGACAGCCGGCGCGTGATCCGTGAGATCGCCGCGTAATCCCCGGGATTCTTCAGGCTTCGGCCTCATCGTTATTGCGGCCACGTCACGATTTGGCGTAAGAATTAACGAATCGGACGCGCGATGGATTTCCTTTCGCCGGTTAACCCAGGGTTAACCGGGCGTGCCTGAGACTATTAACGTTAACGTGCCCACATCCTTGGAGATTCGGGCGGAGTGATGACGGTGCGGATCGCAGTGACGGCGGCAGCAGCTCGCCCGGCTTTTGGCCGGCCGAATGCGCGCGCGCGCGTCAGTGCAGCCCTGCGCCTGGCGGGCCTCCTCCTTAGCCGCCCCTAGGCGGGAGCGACGCGTGACGCGTCGTTCGCCTGGGGGAGCCTCGCCAAGACGACGTCGTCAACCGAATGAGTCCAAGAGGATCAGGTCATGAGCGCGCAGAAACCCCGCCGTATCAGAATTTTTGACACCACCTTGCGTGATGGCGAACAATCGCCGGGCGCCTCGATGAACCTCGACGAGAAATTGCGTATCGCCGAGGTGCTTGAGCGAATGGGCGTGGATGTCATCGAAGCCGGCTTTCCGATCGCCTCGAATGGTGATTTCGAGGCTGTGCGACTGGTCGCGAGCAAGATCACCGAATCGGTCGTGTGCGGTCTGGCGCGAGCCGGCAAGCGCGACATCGATCGCTGCGCCGAGGCGCTCGAGCCCGCGAAGCAGAAGCGGATCCATACCTTTATCTCGACCAGCCCGCTCCACATGAAGTTCAAGCTCCAGATGGAGCCGGAGCAGGTTTATCGCGCGGTCATCGACAGCGTGACCCACGCGCGCAAGTTCACCGACGATGTGGAGTGGAGCTGCGAGGACGGCTCGCGCACCGAGCACGATTTCCTCTGCCGCTGCGTTGAGGCCGCGATCAAGGCGGGCGCCCGGACGATCAATGTGCCCGATACGGTCGGCTACGCGATTCCGTCCGAGTTCGCCACCTTGATCGAGATGCTGTTCAACCGCGTGCCCAACATCGATCAGGCGGTCATCTCGGTGCACTGCCACAACGATCTCGGCCTCGCGGTGGCGAATTCCTTGGCGGCGGTGCAGAAGGGCGCCGGCCAGGTCGAGTGCACAATTAACGGCCTCGGCGAGCGCGCCGGCAATGCCGCGCTCGAAGAGATCGTGATGGCGCTCCGGACGCGCCACGACCTCATGCCGTTCGAGACGGCCATCAAGACCGAATCGATCATGAAGGCGTCCCGCCTGGTTTCGGCGATCACTGGCTTCCCGGTGCAGCCCAACAAGGCGATCGTCGGCGCCAACGCGTTCGCGCACGAGTCAGGCATTCACCAGGACGGCGTTCTTAAGCACGCCCAGACCTACGAGATCATGACGCCGGAATCGGTCGGGCTCACCCGCTCGAAGCTCGTCATGGGCAAGCACTCCGGCCGCCACGCCTTCAAGGAGAAGCTCAAAGAACTCGGCTATGGCGAGGTTGGCGACAACACGCTGCAGACCGTGTTCGCCCGCTTCAAGGATTTGGCCGACAAGAAGAAAGAGCTGTTCGACGAGGACATCGTCGCCCTGCTCGACGAGACCGTGGCCGAGACCAGCGAGCGCATCCGGTTTGTGGCGCTCGGCATTCAGTGCGGCTCGAAGGGGCCGCAGCAGGCCGAGCTCACGCTCGAGATCGACGGCGCCCACAAGGAGGCGACCGCGTCCGGCAACGGGCCGGTCGATGCCACGTTCAACGCCATCAAGGTGCTCTATCCGCACGAGGCGAAGCTGCAGCTCTATCAGGTTCATGCGGTGACGCAGGGAACCGATGCGCAGGCCGAAGTCACGGTTCGCCTCGAAGAAAATGGTCGCACGGTCAACGGTCAGGGCTCGGATATCGACACGCTGGTCGCCTCCGCCCGCGCCTATGTCCATGCGCTCAACAAGCTGATCACGAAGCGGCAGAAGACCGCACCCGCCGCGCTCACGGCCTCGGCCTAGGCGCGACACGGAACCAGGGGCTAACAGTCACGAGAGGCGCGGCGACCGCCAGGAGCCGCGCCTCTCCCCGACCTACCTGGCAAGGAGATGCAGAGGCTCATGTTCTCCAAGCTCACCGGGTTCCTTTCTGCCGACATGGCGATCGACCTTGGCACCGCCAACACACTTGTCTACGTCAAAGGCCAGGGCATTGTGCTGAACGAGCCCTCGGTGGTCGCGATCGCGACCTGGAAGGGCAAGAAGCAGGTGGTTGCCGTGGGCGAGGAGGCCAAGCAGATGCTCGGCCGCACGCCGGGCAATATCGAGGCCATTCGTCCCTTGCGCGACGGCGTGATCGCCGATTTCGAAGTCGCGGAGGAGATGATCAAGCACTTCATCCGCAAGGTGCACAACCGACGGAGCTTTGCGAGCCCGCAGGTGATTGTCTGCGTGCCCTCGGGCTCGACCGCGGTAGAGCGCCGGGCGATCCAGGAATCGGCCGAGAGCGCCGGTGCCCGCCGTGTCTTCTTGATCGAGGAGCCGATGGCGGCGGCGATCGGTGCCAATCTTCCGGTCACGGAGCCAACCGGCTCGATGGTGGTCGACATCGGCGGCGGCACCACCGAGGTCGCCGTGCTTTCGCTCGGCGGCATCGTCTATTCGCGCTCGGTGCGCGTCGGCGGCGACAAGATGGACGAGAGCATCATCGGCTATGTTCGCCGCAACCACAATTTGCTGCTCGGTGAGTCGAGTGCCGAGCGCATCAAGCAGTCGATCGGCACCGCCTGCCCGCCGGAAGACGGCAACGGCCAGTCGATGGACATCAAGGGCCGCGACCTGATGAATGGCGTGCCGAAGGAGATCATCATCACCCAGCGCCAGATCTCCGAGGCGCTCGCCGAGTCGGTCGGCTCGATCATCGATACGGTCAAGGTGGCATTGGAGAACACCGCGCCGGAGCTCGCGGCCGATATCGTGGACAAGGGCATCGTGCTCACCGGCGGTGGCGCGCTCCTGGGCAATCTCGATTTCGTGCTGCGTCACGCGACCGGACTGCCGGTCTCGATCGCGGATGAGCCCTTGAAGTGCGTGGCGCTCGGTACCGGCCGCTGCCTCGAGGAGATGAAGACGCTGCGGCACGTGCTGGAAGAGGCCTATTGAGGTCCGCAGGGCGCCGCCTTCGGGCGGCGCCGCGGGGACCCGAAGCCGCCCGACGGGTCTTCGAAAGGTGAGGGCGAGACCACCTTCGAGCAGTTGCGCGTTCGCGGATTGGTAGGACGACGGTGAGGCTCAGTCGGGGACATCCGCTATCATTTTTCGTCCCCGTCCGGGCGGTCATCCAGCGCTTTTCCTTGGCGTTGCTCGTCGGCATCGCCCTTGCGCTCATGATCATCAGCCAATCGGCGCCGGATACACTGGAGCGCTTCCGCTCCGGCGTGACGGATGTGGTAACACCCATTGTCGCGTTCTTCTCGCGCCCCTCGGCTACCGTGTCCGACATTGTCGACCGGGTTGAATCGCTGGCGACGCTTCAGGCCGAGAACGCGACGCTGAAGGAGAACAACGAGCGTTTGCGCAAATGGCAGACGCTCGCGCAGAAGCTGCAACGCGAAAACGATGAGCTCCGGGCGGCACTGCGCGTCGTGCCCGATCCGCGCGCGAGCTTCGTCACCGCGCGTGTCGCGGGTGAGGCCGGCGGGCCCTATGTGCGTACCGCGCTGCTCGATGCCGGGGCTGCCGAAGGCATCAAGAAGGGCCAGGCGGTGCTCGGCGGCGATGGCCTCGTCGGCCGCATCATCGATGTCGGAAACTCGAGCGCGCGCGTGCTGCTCGTCACCGATCTCAATTCGCGCGTGCCGGTGTTCGTCGAGCCGTCGCGCGAACGGGCGGTGCTGGCGGGCGACAACTCGAGCTCGCCGCGCCTCGAGTTCCTGGCACCCGAGGCCAAGATCGGCGTCAACGACCGCATCGTCACCTCGGGCGAGGGCGGAGTGCTGCCGCCGGGCCTGCCCGTCGGCACGGTCGCGGCCGTGGAGGGCGGCGGCGCCGTGGTTAGGCTCGCGGCACAGTGGGAGCGGCTCGAGTTCGTGAGCGTGCTCGACTATGAGCTGCCGGCGCCACTGCCGGGGACCCGCCGGGCCGGGCGGATCGGAACGCTGCCATGAGCGCCTGGCTCATGCAGGTCGAGCGACAGGGGCGCGCGCTGGTGCCCGCGTTCTCCATGCTCGCCTTGCTCGTGCTCGGGCTGATCCCCTGGCACATCCCGGGCCTGACCAATGTGACGCCGGCATATCTGCTGATCGGGCTTTATTTTTGGACGCTCTATCAGCCTCAGCGCTTGCCCTATTGGTCCACGTTTCTGATCGGTCTCGCGCAGGACCTGCTGCTCGGCCTGCCGCCGGGGCAGGGCGCGCTTGCCCTTCTGCTGGTCCAGGGGCTGATCGCGAGCCAGCGTCGCTTCCTGCTGAGCAAGCCGTTTCTCGTCGTGTGGTGGGGTTTCGGCGTGATCGGGCCGATCGCCGCGCTGATCGGCTGGGGCGTTGCCTCGATCGCGCGGCAGGCCTTTATCCCCGTGCTCCCTGTTTTCATCCAGTGCGTGATGACCATCCTGCTATACCCGTTGTTCGGCGGCCTGTTCGGCTGGCTGCAGGAACGCGTGGTTCGCCCGGTGCCGTGAAGAAAACCGAGGCCAGCCGCAGCCGCCTGCTCACTCGTCGCGCGCTCGTGATGGGGGGCATTCAGACTGCGCTGTTTGGCGCGCTCGCGGGCCGGCTCTATCAGCTGCAGATTGTCGAATCCGACCGCTTCACCCTGCTGTCGGAGGAGAACCGCATCAATCTGCAGCTACTGGCGCCCGAGCGCGGCCGGATCTTCGACCGCTATGGCATCCCACTGGCCGCCAATCAGCTCAATTACCGCGTGCTGCTCGTGCCCGAGAAGGCCGGAGGCGTTGCGGCGACGCTGGCCGCTTTGCGACAAATTCTGCCGGTCACGCCGGAGGACGAGGAGCGTATCAAGCTCGAGGCCAAGCGCAACCGGAGCTTCACGCCGATCACGGTGCGCGAGAACCTGACCTGGGACGATGTCGCCCGGATCGAGGTCAATGCGCCGGAGCTTCCCGGCATCTCGATCGATGTCGGCCAACGCCGCTATTACACCTATGGCGCGCTCGCTTCGCACGTCATCGGCTATGTCGGAGCGGTCTCCGAAAAAGATCTCGAGGGAACCGAAGATCCGGTTTTGTCGCTGCCGGGCTTTCGCATCGGCAAGAATGGTTGCGAGAAGACGCTCGATCTCGCATTGCGTGGGCGGGCGGGTTCACGCCAGATCGAGGTCAATGCCTATGGCCGCATCATTCGCGAGCTGGCGCGCGACAACGGCCTACCGGGCGATGATCACGTGCTCTCGATCGATATGGGCCTTCAGGAATATGTTTGCGCGCGCCTCGAGGATCACAGCGCGAGCTGTGTCGTGATGGATGTGATCACGGGCGAGGTGCTCGCGCTCGCCTCGGTGCCGGCCTACGACCCTAACGTGTTCGCCCGTGGTGTCACCAACCCCGAGTGGGAAGAGCTCGTGCGCAACCCGCGGGCGCCGCTCTCCAACAAGGCGAGCGGCGGCCAATATCCGCCGGGCTCGACCTACAAGATGGCGGTCGCGCTGGCGGCGCTCGAAGGCGGGCACATGGGGCCGGACGAGCACGTCTTCTGTCCCGGCGTCATGCGCATGGGCAATGCGCAGTTCCACTGCTGGAAGCGCGGTGGCCACGGCAGCATGAACATGCACGCGGCCATCATGCAATCCTGCGATGTCTACTTTTATGAAGTGGCGAAACGCGTGGGGGTTGATGGCATCGCGGCGATGTCGCGGCGCTTGGGGTTTGGTGAGGTGCCGGGTGTCGGTTTGCCGGGTGAGCGCGCGGGTCTCGTCCCGACCGCAGCCTGGAAGGAAGCGACCCACGGTGTTGCGTGGCAGAAGGGCGATACGGTCGTCATCGGCATCGGCCAGGGCTACATGCTGTCGACACCCCTCCAGCTCACGATCTACACCGCGCGCATCGCCAATGGCGGCTATGCGGTCAAGCCGACATTGGTTCGTGCAATCCACCGACGGGACGGCGTCGTGCGCGAAGAGGTCCCGGATTTTCCCTCGATGGGCCTCAAGGCCGCTCACCTCGCCATCGTCAAGGGCGGCATGAACGGTGTCACCAATGACAGGCGCGGCACGGCCTACAAAGCGCGCATCGATGAGGCCGAGTTCGCCATGGCCGGCAAGACCGGCAGCGTACAGGTCAAGCGCATCAGCAAGGCCGAGCGCGAGCGCGGCGTGATCAAGAACGAGGACCGGCCCTGGAAAGATCGCGATCATGCCCTGTTCGTGGGCTATGCGCCGGTCGAGAAGCCGCGCTACGCGGTTGCCGTCGTGGTTGAGCATGGCGGCGGCGGCTCGGCGACAGCGGCGCCGATCGCGCGCGATGTCTTGCGCGAGGTGCAGCGGCGCGATCCCGCCCACACCACGCCCAATCTGAGCGCCCTCTCCACGCGGTTGACCGGCTGAGCCATGGCACTGGTTGCACGGCGGCCGATCGATCGCTGGCGCCTCGACCGACTGTTGCTCGGCCGCGTGCTCCAGCTCAATTGGCTGTTCATCTTCCTGATCTGCCTGCCGGTCGCGGTTGGTTGCATCATGCTCTATTCGGCGGCCGGCGGTTCATTCGACCCCTGGGCCTCGCGCCAGCTCGTGCGCTTCGGCATGGGCGCGGTCATCATGATGATCGTGGCGCTGATCGATTTGCGCTTTTGGATGCGCGCGGCCTATCCGATCTACGGCGTCGCCTTGGTGCTGCTCCTGGCGGTTGATCTGATGGGCTTCGTCGCCATGGGTGCGCAACGCTGGATCGACGTCGGCTTCATTCAGCTCCAACCCTCCGAGCTCATGAAGATCGCGCTGGTCTTGGCTCTCGCGCGCTATTTTCACGTGCTCGGGCAGGAGGACATTCGCCGCGTCCGCCGCCTGATCGTACCGGTGTTCATGGTCCTCGTGCCGGTCGCGCTCGTGCTGGAGCAGCCCGACCTCGGCACCGCGGTTCTGCTCTCGTTCGGTGGCCTCGTCATGTTCTTCCTCGCGGGCGTGCCGCTGTGGATGCTGGGTGTGGCCGTCGGCGCGGTCGTCGGCGCCATGCCGCTCGCCTGGCAGTTTCTGCATGACTATCAGAAGCAGCGCGTGTTGACCTTCCTCGATCCCGGGGCCGATCCGCTCGGCGCGGGCTATCACATTCTGCAATCACAGATCGCGCTCGGTTCGGGCGGCCTGACCGGCAAGGGGTTCCTGCAAGGCAGCCAGAGCCATCTGAGCTTCCTGCCAGAGAAGCAGACGGATTTCATCTTCACCATGCTGGCGGAAGAGTTCGGCCTGGTCGGCAGTGTCGCGCTGATGCTGCTCTATTTCTTCATCATCGCCATGGCGTCGCTGATTGCGCTCCGCTCGCGCCATCAGTTCGGCCGCCTGCTCGGGCTTGGAATCGCCGCGACCTTCTCGTTCTACGTGTTCGTGAATATCGCGATGGTGACCGGGTTGGTGCCCGTGGTTGGCGTGCCGCTGCCGATGATCTCCTATGGCGGCAGCGCCATGCTCACGCTGATGGCCGGCTTCGGCCTTGTCCTCAACGTGCACATCTCGCGCGACCTGCAGCTTGGGCGCCGGCCGGATTCGGGCCGGCGCTGATCCCGAAGATCAAGCTCGGCCTTCCGCCTGCTTGCGTCGATAGTGGGTCAGCTCTCGCTGCACGAACGCGAAATGCGCGTTCATTGCACTCTCGGCGGCCTTGGGCTTGCGCTCGCGGATTGCCTCGTGAATTTGACCGTGAATGGCGAACATCTCGTTGCGGTAATGCTCGCTGTCCATCAGCCGCGAGGCAAGCAGGCGCGCGGCCTTGACGAGCGCACCATGCAGGGTCGTCATCAGATGCTGCAGCACGGTATTTCCGGCTGCGGCCGCGATGGCGCAGTGAAAGCGCACATCGGCATCATCGCCGGTCGCGCGCGTCTCGTGGTCGCGTTTCATATCGGCAAAGATCGCCTCGAGCTCGCGCAGATCAGCGGCCGTGGCGTATTGCGCGGCAAGATGGGCGGAGCGCATCTCGAGCGCACGCCTCACCTCGAGCAGCTCCATCACCCGATCGAAATCGGTGCCGATGAGCTGCGAAAAGGCGTCAGCGAGGCCGACTTCGCCGGCGGCGCGCACATAGACGCCGCGCCGCGGCCGCACCTCGATCAGGCCCTGGCCAACGAGAAGCCGCATCGCCTCGCGCACCGCCGGCCGGCTCACACCCATTCGATCGGCAAGCTCGCGCTCGCTCGGCAGCCGACTGCCGGGCGGAAAGCGCCCGCCGGCGATGCCCTCGCGCAGGCTCTGGTAGGTGGCATCACCAATCGTCGGACGCACGGGCCCGACGCCGAGCGCCGCGTTGCCCCCCTGGTTCATACGCGGGTCACCACGCGCCGGCCGAACACGCCATAGGGCCGCCACAGCAGCGCGATGATGACGAGCACGAGAAGCGCGGGGTAGCCGAAGCGGGTGCCGGCGCCAAACTGGACGATCGCCTCGATCAGGCCGAGCAGGAAGGCTGCGATGAACGCGCCGGGCACATTGCCGAGCCCCCCGACCACACAGACGATGAAGGCCTTCATCATCGGGTCGTAGCCCATCGGCGGCGCGAGCGTCGTGATCGAGCTGATCATGACACCCGAAACCGCCGCGACCACGCCGCCGAGCGCCATCACCTGGGCGAACACGAGGCCGACCGGCACGCCCATGAGGAGCGCCGCCTCGCGGCTTTGCGCAGTCGCACGAATCGCGCGGCCCATCCGCGTCGCCCGCAGGATGAGCGCGATCGCAATCATCAGGGCGGCGCTCACCGCGATGATCACAAAGTTCTGCCACGGCACGAAGACGGTGCTGATCTGGAAGCCCTGCGATCGATCCACGCCGAAGGGTTGCGCCACCGGATAGGCGCCATAGATCTTGAGCACCACGTTCTCGAACACCATCGCGAGCCCGATCGTGGCGAGAATGATGTTGGTCTCGAAGCCCTGGCGCCGATACATCCAATGGACCACGGCGAAATAGATCACGAGGCCGAGCAGGCCGCTCGCGATCATGGCGATCGGGAGCCCGAGGCCGTTCGGCAATCCGGCCTGCACGATCGCGCTGTAGCAGAGATAGGCGCCGATCGTGAGCAGCGAGCCGTGCGCCATGTTGAGCATGCCGAGCGCGCCCCAGATCAGCGACAGGCCGACCGCGCTCACGGCGTACATGGCGCCGAGCAGGAGCCCGCTGACGATGACCTGGATCACCGATTCCATGGGCTAGGCGGCTCCCTTGGTCTCAAGCAGATGCTTCAGGCGGTCCGCCGTGCCGGCGCCGAGGTAGACGTCAACGACGGTGCGATCGTGCACCAGGCCCTCGGGCGCGCCCTCATAGATCTTCTCGCCGTGATGCATGATCAGCACGCGATCGGAGAGCGCGACCAGGAAGCGCATGACATGCTCGATGAGCACGATGGTCAGCCCGGCCTCGCGCAGGCGCTTTATCACCCCCATGACGGCGTCGATCTCGTGCGGGTTGAGCCCGCCGACCGGCTCGTCCAGCATCAGGAGCTTGGGCTCGGTCGCCACCGCGCTCGCGATCATCAGAAGCTTGCGCTTGTAGACCGGAAGCGACTTGACAATGGCGTCCCGACTGTCAGCGAGGCCAACCAGATCCATGGCCTCCTCGGCCCGGCGCTTGGCGGCCGCGCTCACCCTGAGGCCAGGGATCACCACGTTCTTGGCGCCGAAATAGGACCCGACCAGCACGTTCTCGCGTGCGCTCAGCGTGTCGTAGCCGGCATTCAGCTGAAAGGTGCGCACCAGACCCCGATGGCAGAGCTGTTCGGGCTTCAGGCCCGTCACATCGCGGCCTCCGAAGGCGACACGGCCGGCGCTCGCGGGCGAAAGCCCCGTGATCACGTCGAACAAGGTTGTCTTGCCCGCGCCGTTGGGGCCGCCGATGCCGAGCACCTCGCCCCTCTTCACCTCGAAGGAGAGCTCGTGCACGGCCGCCATCGCGCCGTAAAACTTGCTCACGCCATCGCAGGCGAGCAGCGGTGCATCCGACGCACGCGCTTCGCTCATGGAAGGTTACCCACCTCTGGTTGATTGACGGTCGCGTGCGGGTTCGATGACACTATCTCATGCTCGCAGAGCGTATCGCCGCTGGCAAGCAAGCCGCACACCGACAGGATGTCGCGGGTCGTTCTGGTTAGACCAAGATGAACCGAGTTCGCCGGAAAGGAGGGGGCATTTGAGCGTGGATCAACGGCCTCCAGCGGCCACTCTTCGCATTCGCCGGCCAGTCTGGTTTGACCAGAGCCTGCGACGCCGGGCGCGATTGCGAGCCATGCGGGTCTGTGTTATCCGGTGCGCCGATCGCAGGTCCGCAGGGCAGCGTGCACATGTATCGCTCGGCCGCCCTTCAGCGCACCCGCGACGCGCCATGAGATGACGCTCGAACAGGGGTGCCCGATGGGTCGACACGTGACGATGAAGATCGGCGGCCGCACGATCACGGCCGAGTTGCTCGAGGACGAGGCGCCCAATGTGTGTGCCGCCTTTGCCGACAGCCTGCCGTGCGAGTCATTCTCGACCCACGCCAAGTTCGCCGGCGAAGAGCTGATCATCATGGTGCCGTTCTACAGCAATGCCGAGAACGAGATCCTCAACGTGAAGGCCGGCGACATCGGCTATTACCCCGGGCGCCAGACCATTTGCATCTTCTATGGAGGGGTCACGCCGTTCGGCAAAGTCAGCCTGTTCGCGCGGGTGGTCGAGGGCCTGCCGGGCCTGAAGTCGGTCGGCCAAAAAATTCTGAAATCCGGCCCGGTCAACGCCAAGATCAACGCGGCGAAGGAGGTCTGACCCATGGCCCGAACCTCAACCGCCCAGATGATCAAGCGCCTCGAGGCCTTCACCAGCCGCAATTGGCGCGCCGAGCCGGCCGACGTCAAGGCACTGCGCCGCTTCAAGCGCCCGCCCATGGGCAACATGCCCTGCGTGATCTACGCAAACTTCGACACCTTCTGGCTTGGCGAGAACATCCAGGTGTTGCGCCTGCTCGCGCTGGAGGGCGACATGCCGATCGCCGAGCTGAACCGGGTCGCCGGTGCTCTGGTCGCGCGCCATACGGCCCGGCTCGGCAAGTGGAAGATGACCAACACGGTGAAGCTGATGAAAGAGGTCGAGGCCTATTTCGATGGCCGCGGCGCGCGCAGCCACAAGGAGTTCGTCGCGGTCGCCGAGGCCATCATGCTCGCCTTCGACCGCGTCAACACCTGGATCGACGGCGCGCTGCCCTGGGCTCAGCTCGACCGCAGGCTCAAGCTCAATCCCGCGCCGCGCTGAGCGGAGCGCGCAATGCCTCGCCCGTCACCCCCCACCCTATCCCTCCCCCACTTGGGGGGAGGGGAATTTGCGGCGAACGATTTCACTTCTACCCCCTCCCCCTTGATGGGGGAGGGTCGGGGTGGGGGTGGCGCCCCGAGATCGACGGGCGCAGGCGAAGTTCCAATTGAACCTATGAGGCACTGAACCCATGTGCGGCATTGGCGGCATCGTCTTCAAGTCCCGCCTGCACGGGCAGAAGACCGGCGAAATCGCCTATCGAATTCTCCACAGCATTTACCGGCGCGGCCCGAACTCAACGGGTGTCGCGCTCTGGCAGGACAATGATGACGGCCTCACCTATGTCGGCGTCAATGTCGAGGAAAAGGAGATGGGGCCGAAGGTGATCGGCCTCCTGGATGAGCTCGGCAAGGTCAAGGCGCTGACCGATGGCGGCGGGTTCATCCGCGCCGCGCTCGTCTACAAGGGCAAGGACGATGCGCTGGTCGATGCGATCGATGATCTCGGCCACGGCGTCACCTGCGCCAGCATCGGTTCGCACATCGAGGTGCTGAAGCACATGGGCGGGGTCGCGAGCCTCGAATCCAATTTCAAGCTCTCGGCCTATGAGGGCCGCGTCGCGATCGGGCTCACGCGCTTTGC
>Ga0194132_10005461_pt1 | contig 20556 bp, 19 predicted proteins | sample TA2KigOf80mmetaG_FD_148612 | JGI IMG/M metagenome (GOLD analysis project Ga0194132, IMG submission 148612) | Freshwater microbial communities from Lake Tanganyika, Tanzania - TA2015054 Kigoma Offshore 80m | ecosystem: Environmental > Aquatic > Freshwater > Lake | place: Tanzania: Lake... | reverse complement strand
TTACCCGCTGTCATCGCTGTCAGAGTATAGAGGAATTAGTCAATTTAGTCTTTGCTTGGCTGCAAAAACGCCGGTCCTTCCCGGTGGAACGTCAGGTGTATGCGCTTCCCCTCGCCGCCTAGCACTTGCCATCGAGTGAGTTTCTATTTAGATACCGCGGGGAAAGGATCGAAATAAATACTGCGACGTCTGCTAGGTCATTGTTGATTTGGTTTTGGAAGTTGAGATTACCGCGCAGGTTCCTTGTATCGCGCCAAATGCGCGGGGGACGGCCGAGGAGCTGGGCAAGACGGATCTCCAGGCGTTCTTGCAAGTAATCAACCCAGCCCTGTGGAATACCAGAGTAGTGCTGGTTATCGATATGCGCGTAGCTGATGAAAATGTCCCACATATTTCCCGAAGGGATTCATCGACGAATTCTCACTGGTTGTCAAGGAGCCAAATCAGGGGCCTTGGGTCTGGAGGCTTGAGGCTTGTTCAGGGAATAGAAACAACGGCGTACCGAGTATGTCCACTTTACATGTCCACGTTGTATGGCCTATGAGTACGGACACTTTTCGCAAGGAGGGAGTATGAAAATGGCGTTCGGTGTTTGGCGTCGAGTGTTCAGGTTTTGGGGGAGTGTGGTCGTTGGGACCGTAGCCGCAGTGCTGTTCGCTGCAACGGCGATAGCGCAAGAGCCCACGAGCAGTCAGAAATGGTGGCCTTCAGAGTGGGGTGCGAATGATCAACGTGGGGCGATGAATCGCATTACGCCAAAGAAGATTCTCCAAGCCGCGTCGCTCATCAAGGAAGGCAAAATCTATCAACTGGGACGGCTCTACGAGACGGGCATGCCGCTGCCGGGCAGTCGGAGTTTCGCATTAACCATTCCTGGCATGCCGACCCAAGGTCCATCAGGAAAAAACAAGCTTGTCGCAAACAGTGAGATGGTGGCAGCGGAGATTGGGCAAGTCGGTACCCAGTTCGACGGGTTGGGGCATGTCGGCGTGCAAGTTGATGGCGAAAATCTCTTCTACAACGGCAACAAGCTCTCGGAATTTGGTGATGCCTATGGCCTGAAGAAACTCGGCATTGAGAATGTCGGCGTGATCTTCACTCGTGGTGTGCTGCTCGATGTCGCGGCGTACAAAGGGGTGGAGCGTATCGAGGGAGCATACATCGTAACCGTTGAGGACATTACAAATATACTCGCGAAACAGAAAGTCGATATCCAAGAAGGCGATGTCGTGCTGTTTCACACCGGGCACGGCAAGCTGTGGAAGACCGACGCTAAGAAATATCTGGGAGATGCTCCAGGGCCGGGAATTACGGCGATCAAATGGCTGATCGACAAAAAAATTGTCATGCTCGGTGCAGACAGTGGGCCTGTCGAAGCGATGCCCGGTGAGAATAAGGATATATTTGTCGAAGGACACGAACATCTCCTGGTGCGCAATGGTATCCATATTCATGAGAACCTCGACCTTTCGGAGTTGGCTAAAGACAAAGTGTATGAGTTCGTGTACTCGTTTGCGCCGTTGCGACTGAAGGGCGCGACGGGCTCGCCGGGGAATCCGGTTGCGATTCGGTAGAAGAAGACAAGACAGAGATTGCTTCGCTGCGCTCGCAATGACAAACTGCCTTTGATTCTGAACTCAAACAACGACAAACGAAGGAGGGTTAGGATGGCGACAGCAACTCCATCACAGGAATTACCCCATAACGCTTGGCGGCAAGTGACGCCTGGTCGCACTGGGTGGGCACGCACCGCGCGTGCCGGTGACCCGCAGAAGTATTTTATGGTCTCGGTTGATACGCATGGCATCGAACCGCTTGATTTTCTTTCCTCGCGTATCGAGAAGCAATATCGCGATCGCATTCCTTACGTCAAAGTTGATGACGACGGTGCGGAGTGGATGATCACAGAAGGTATACAACCGATGTTGGTGAAGCCAGGCCGCGACACGGTGAAGTATCTCATCGAGCGCGAGGCCTACGAGGAGCCGGATTATTTTCAACCGTATACGAGCCGCATGGATGCCGAAGACCGTTTGCGTTATCGCGCCAGTGGCGATGTGAGTCAACGCGTGCGTGATGCTGAGGCTGATGGCGTGGATGCGGAGATCATTTTTCCTAACAAGGGGTTATTGTGTTTCACCACGCCCGACCCGGTGTTTCAACAAGCGATGTTTCGCGTGTGGAACCGCTGGGCACGGGAGAACTTTGCTGACCATTGGCACCGTTTCATGCCTATGGCCATAATTGCGCCGGGTGACCTCGAAGGTGCGATGGCAGAAGTAAAATGGGCGGCTGAGCAGGGATTCAAAGGGCTGACGTTGCCCAATAAACCGATCTTCGGTCCACCCACGCCCGGAGAGCTGCAATACAACGACAAGCATTTTGATCCGTTGTGGTCTTTGATCGCAGACGTGGATCTGCCGATGACGTTCCATGTGTCCACTGGTCGTGACCCGCGTGGGGTCACCGGTCTTGGCGGCGCGGTGATTAACTATGTGTGTCATTCGATGCCGACAGTCATGGAACCGTTAGTGAATCTGATTAGCTCTGGGGTGTTCGAGCGGCATCCGAACTTAAAGGCCGGCTCGATTGAAGGTGGTATTGGTTGGGTACCGTGGATGCTAGAGGCGATGGACTACTCGTTCCAGGCGCATCATATGTGGGTACGACCGGTGATGCCGGAGTTGCCGAGTTTCTATTATCGCCGCAATTGTTTCTCGGCTTTTATGGAAGACCATGTGACGCTGCCACGTGCCGAAGAACTTGGTATCGTGGACAACCTGATGTGGTCGAACGATTATCCGCATCATGAAGGCAGTTGGCCGCATTCGGCTGAGAGTATCGAACGACAACTGGGTTGTGTGTCGGAAACAAATCGGGCAAAGATATTGGGGCTGAATGCCGCGCGGGTATTCAAGCTCAAAGTCCCGGCGGGCAAATAGCAGCATACAAAAAAGGAGGGTTCACTATGAGTGCACAAGAATTACAATCGTTGGCCAACCGGTTCGTCGAGGCGTTTAACAAAAAAGACATGGCGACGGCTATCAACATGCTGTCAAACGACCTCGAAGTGTTTGACCATGTGCCATATCGTTTCGACAATAAGGAACAGTTTGCTAACTTCCTGAATGGCGCGATGAGCGCGGTAGAGGTCGTGAACTGGGGGTTGCGCCAATCCTCGGCCCGTGTCTTCGGTGATGCCGGCGTAGTGAATGCGTATGATACTTTCACTGGCGTGCTGAAAGGTGGCAAAGTGCAAACGCTGCATGGACGCACGACGCTGATGTTCGCCAAGCAAGGTGGGCAGTGGAAGATCGTGAGTGCGCATTTTTCGCCATTGCCGCAACATGCGGGGTAAGAACTGACAGAGGGTTGAGATGTCGACAAGAGTAGGGAAGTCTCGCAGGTTCAATCTTGAAGAAAGACTTCGGTGCAGTTGCCCCAGGATTCTACCCTCACCCGTACTCGCTTGGCTTGTACTTCCCTCTCCCTGGTAGGGAGAGGGCTAGGGCGAGGGTCGAGAGCGAGGAAAAGGAAAACGCCTCTACGGCTCAAAAAAGAGGAGGACTTCACTATGCGACCAGCAGAAGTAAAATCCGATATGATCACCTATCCCGGTCAAAACGGGAAAGCGATTAATGCCTATTTGAGTCAGCCGGTTGCACCAGGCAAGTATCCCGGCGTGATCGTCATCATGGAAGCATTCGGCTTGAACGACCATATTAAAGATGTCGCGCGGCGCTTTGCTGCTGAAGGCTATGTGGCGCTTGCTCCTGATATGTATACCCGCGAAGGTTCGCCCGATCCGAGTAATATCAATGATGTCATTAAAGTGATGTTCTCGGTGCCAGATTCACAAGCGATGGCTGACCTTGATGGCGGTGCGGTGTTCCTTAAAGGTCGCCCAGACTCCAACGGCAAAGTTGGCGCGATCGGCTTTTGTTCTGGCGGACGCTACACCTTGATGTTTGGCTGCACCAGTAAGAACCTCAATGCGGCAGCCGATTCAGCCGGTGGTTTTATCATTCAGGACGAACACACACCGCAGCGGCCAGTATCACCAATTGATTTGGTGAAGGATCTCAATTGCCCAGTGCTTGGTTTGTTCGGTGAAGAAGATCCGAATCCTTCTCCTGCGCACGCAGAGCGGTTAGAAGCTGAACTGAAGAAGCACGGTAAGACGTATGAGTTTCGCATGTATCCCAACGCGGGGCATGCCTTCTTTGCTGATTATTGACCGAGCTATCGACCAGTTGCCGCTCAGGATATGTGGCACCGAGTGCTCATGTGTTATGGCAAGTATTTGAAGGGGATGTGAGGATGGTTTTCGGTCCCTTCTCCCTCAGGGAGAAGGTCAGGATGAGGGGATCGAAAAGCCAGCAGCCTTATATTTCATCCCCTCACCCTAGCCCTCTCCCTGAGGGAGAGGGAATCAGAAAGCTACTAACTTAACGCCATTGCCCTCTCTCGAAAGGAGAGGGAATTTGAGCAGAAATCGCTTTATGCTGTTTCTGCCTGCCCTTGCATTCGTCGTTTTTCCTGCAGCCGCGCCACCTGTCCAGCAACTACGCGCACCTTACGCGGTGCGGCCATCCACATCGCCACCATTGAGACAATACTCATCCCTGCACATATCCAAAAGGCAAGGACATAATTGCCGGTGTAGTCATAGAGAAGACCGGTAATCCACGGGCCAATAGCAGCACCAGAGCTGGCCGCGACGCTCAACACGCTGGCGATAGTGGCGAACTGCCTGCCTTGAAACAACTCTAACGGAACTGATCCGAACACCGATGCCATGCCGTAACCAAGCAGTCCTTGCGAGGCGACCATCAGATACATCAGCAATGGAGTAGGGTGATGTTGCATCACGAGGAGGAGCAGATAACACAGGGTGAACCCTGAGATGCTGATCGTCCACGCCCATTCGCGTCCGATGCGGTCGGATAAATGCCCAAGGAAGATTTGGCTGACACTACCAGTGAGTCCGACGAGCCCAAGCGCATACGCGGCAATATCTGAGGGAAAACCGATGTCGTTGAGATATTTGGTTTGATGCACCTGGATGGAATACCAGGCGTACAGACTTGATAAAGAGGACAGCGCGAGCCACCAGAACCGCGAGGTGCGCATTGCTGTTGCAAGGGTCCAGTCGGTTGCGGCCCATTGGTGGTCGACGATGGTATCCGCTGCAGCACGGGCACGTGCGGGTGCATCAGTGGGTGAGTCTCCATCTGGGATTAGCCCCATGTCTTCTGGACGCTGGCGTTGCAGAAAGAAATTGAGTGGCACGACGGTAATCAACAAGATGGCCGCCATTGCCCAACACGCATAGCGCCAACCATTGTGGCTAATAAGGTATTGAATCCACGGAAAGAGAATAATCGAGCCAACGCCGACACCGGCAAAGGCAATGCCAAGAGCAAAACCGCGTCGACGCACGAACCACAGGGGCAGAAACAACGAGTGGCCCATGTAGCTTAGCGCAATCGTTCCGCCACCGACGAGAGCACCAAGAGTGAGGTGCAGATGCCATGGTTGCGAGATCTGTGTTGCCAACGCCATGCCGATGCTCATGATGATCGCACTAAAGGGAATAAGCAGGCGCGGACCAAAGCGATTGGTCAGCATACCGAGAAAAGGTGAATAGAGTGTCGCAACCACGAAACCAACTGAGAATGCCGCAGCCGTCTGGCCACGGTCCCAGCCAAATTCGGCCAAAATTGGCGGGAACAGTAGTGAGAAGGCGGTTCGTGTGTTGGTGCCGATTCCCAGCGTAATGAAGGCAATTGCGACAACGACCCAGCCATAGAAAAAGGGCAGGCGGGTCAGGGGTGAATGGTGTGTTGGCGTATCGTTAGTCATGGAGTGTGTGTTGTGATTGTAGATTTCTTCCCTCAGTCATGGACAATGACATTAAGTTCGCGGTTTTCAGGTTCCCTCTCCCTCAGGGAGAGGGCTAGGGTGAGGGGATGGAATAAGGAGCACTACACTTTCTTCCCCTCATCCTGACCTTCTCCCGGAAGGAGAAGGAACCCACATCCGTAAGGTTACGGCTGAACTTAATGTCATTACCCTTAACAGGGGGGAAGGAAGAAGATTATGCAAACTTCCGCGCAACCTCTGCGTATTTATCGAGAAACGGCAAAATTTCCTCGCGACCGGCAGTAGGCGCACGAACCACGGTACGCACTGCTCCCAATGAACGATACCGTTCAAGCCGCTCTATGCCCGCTGCATGAACACAGAAGAAGGAAATGGGAATCGACTGCGGATCTCGCCCCGCCGCACGTGCACGTTCGTGCAGATCTTTGATGGACGCAGCCATATCAGCAATTGCGGTCTCCACCGGAATCCAGCCATCACACAGATCAACGACGCGTTGGCGACCGACGGCAGAGTTCAAGCTGCCAAGCAGAATCTGGGGATATGGTTTGGTGAGTGGTTTCGGGTATGACCAAATCTTGTCGAAGTTCACGAACTGACCGTGATATGAGGCAACATCCTGAGTCCACATCGCTTTCATGGCTTCGATCCGCTCAGTAAAGACCTTCCAACGTTTATTCGGTGGCGTGCCGTGGTTAGCCATCTCTTCTTTGTTCCAGCCCGCGCCAACGCCAAAAATGAATCGCCCATTGGAGATGCGGTCGAGTGACGCGACTTGTTTCGCTTGTACGATCGGATCATGTTCGGTGACCAGCGAGATGCCAGTCCCGAGCTTGAGTGTCTTGGTGGCAGCGGCAGCGGCAGCGAGACCAATAAATGGGTCAGACATGTGTGCATATTCTTCAGGGAGTTCTCCGCCGCCGGGATACTGTGACTCACGGTTAGAGGGAATATGCGTGTGTTCTGGTAGCCATAATGATTCAAATCCACGTGCTTCGCATTCGCGGGCGAGTTCGTCAGCGGGCATGGTGTATTCGGTGTTAAAACTGAAAATGCCTAGTTTCATGATTATTCTCCTTTTTTGAGGCGATAATGGCGAACATAAGCGTTTAGCTCTCAGCCGTCAGCTCTCAGCAGGAAGCCAAAATTGGTAAGCTGATAGCTGAACGCTGAACGCTGAGCGCTTACGTCTACTGCGCGATATACCCGCCATCGACCGGCATCGCGAGCCCGGTGACGAATGTTGCCGCGTCAGAACAGAGCCATACCGCCGCTTCGGCTATTTCTTCTGGCTTGCCTAACCGTCCGTTAGGTTGGGCCTTGACCATCTTGGGAATCATTTGTGGGAAGCGGTTTGCACCTTTCATTAGCATTGGGGTCTCAATTGGCCCCGGACACACGGCGTTGACGCGAATCCCTTGCTTGGCGACTTCTAACGCTGCAGTTTTGGTGAGTCCCACCACACCGTGCTTGCTGGCGACGTAGGCTCCGGTTCGTTTCACGCCGATCAGACCGGCGTCTGAGGCGGTATTCACAATCGCACCGCCACCGTTCTTCAGCATGACGGGAATCTCATACTTCATGCACAGCCACACGCCTTTGAGGTTGATAGCCATGATGCGATCCCAATTCTCGTCGGTTGTGTCGACAATACTCTGTGATTTGCCGGAGATGCCAGCGTTGTTGTACGCGCAATCCAGTTTCCCGTAGGTCGAGACTGCGGCATTGACCATCGCTTCGACTTCGCGTGGGTTGGCGACATCGGTTTTCACGAAGATAGCCTCACCGCCAGTGTTCTTAATGAGCTTGACGGTTTCTTCTCCACCTTCGACCGTGACGTCTGCGGCAACGACTTTTGCGCCTTCACGAGCAAAGGCCAATGCCGCCGCTCTGCCGATGCCGGAGCTTGCGCCGGTGACCAGCGCGACTTTTCCGATGAATGTTCCTGCCATGATGTGTTCCTCTCTGTTGGTGATATTGGGGGACGCCCTTTTTTAGTTTATGGCCCTTGGGACTTGGGGCTAGAGGCTAGGGACTTGTAAGAAAAACTAGTCCCTAGCCCCAAGTCCCCAGCCCCTATTTCGCTGTTGCCGTCTGCGCAGCCTTTTGCCGAAAGTGCGGCATAACCTCTTTGGCAAATAGCCGTACGCCTTCGCGGTCAAACAACCCAGGCTTGCGCAGATTGATGATGAAATGGGTAACGCCGACATCAATATACGCTTGCATCTGTTCGCGGATCGCTGCAGGGTTTCCGACGAGAATGCTTTTACGGGCTTCGTCGGTTGTGGTGTTGCGTAACTTGGCTAAATTTTCCAGAAGACCCTGGGCGGCTGCGGGATCGGCCTTGATGTAGACCGGTGTTAAATATGACCATTCAATCTCCGCGCAATTGCGTCCCACTTTTTTGCACGCGTCTGCGAGCACTTTTCCTTTCTCGGCGATCTTGTCGGGGGCGAGATTGGGGATATTCCACATCTGCGCGTATTTGGCGACCAGTGGCAGGGTGCGTTTTTCGCCAATGCCCCCAATCATAATTGGTGGATGCGGCTTCTGGGCTGGTTTCGGCATAAACGGTGCGTCGACCAAGGTGTAGTATTCCCCCTTGAAGGAGGCCGTTGGCTCTGCGGTCCACAGTTTTGTAATCACTTCAAGTGACTCCCCTAAGGCTTTGCTGCGATCTTTGACCGAAGGGAAGACGACGCCATAGGCTTGATGTTCGCGTTCAAACCAGCCGGAGCCGATCCCCAGTATTAAGCGTCCATTACTCAGAAGATCGACCGTGGTTGCCATTTTTGCGAGGATGGCTGGATGACGGAATGTGTTGCTGCTGACCATCGCGCCAATTTTGACTTTTGAAGTCACAGTGGCCATTGCTGCCAGGAGTGTCCACGCCTCAAGTTCTGATCCCTCTGGTGGTCCGACGCTGGCAAGGAGGTGGTCATTGACCCACAAGGTGTCAAAGCCGAGCGCTTCGGCTTCCTTCCATACGTCTTTGAGTTCTTCGACCGTGATTTGTTGTTGCGCAGCTTGCAGACCGAAGCGAATCTGGTGCTTGGGCTTCGAGGCTGCACTTTGCGCGTGAGCCCCTGTTGTCACAACAAGACAACAGAGAGTGAGCAATCCGATAATGTAGCGCCGCATGATCCCTCCTTGAATGCCATGCGTCTACCATCTCTTACGTGGAGGGACAAGCGCGGAAGCAATTGCGTGATCGTGCGATCACCCGATTCCACCGTCCTGCGAAAACTGTCGGCGCAGCTTGGCAACCAGATGATCCCATGCCGTGACTGGAGCGTATTTGGCTGGATGAGCAGAGTCACAACATGTTGCTAACGGTTCAATGAGCGTGTCATAGTTTGCAGTCAGGAAAAACGTGAGCGCCATGCGGCGTTGAGCTTTGGTATCAGGAGGTAACACGCGGTGCATGGTCGAGATCCACTTGTCATTGGTCCACAACGCCATCAGATCGCCAATATTGACCTGGATACTCCCGGGCAGATACGGCACCTTTTCCCATTCGCCACTAGGCGTTTGCACCTGCAAACCAGGGCTATCTGAAGTTACAAGGGTAAGCGTGCCGTAATCAGTGTGTTCGCCGATGCGCATTTGGCCGGGAAGGGCAGGTGTCGGGAGTATGGGGTAATCGAGTACACGCCAGAAATCGACACTCTTATTGGTCTTATCGGCAAAGTAGTGGCGTGGCAGGTGCAGCGCTAAGGCAAACAGCGACATGATCGTTTGCGCTAACCGTTCAGTGGCATAGTAATATTCTGTGATGAGAGTGCGGAACTGCGCCGGTCGCGTTGGCCACACGTTCTCAGAAAAGATCCGTTGTCCAAGCGGGCTGCCGTAGTACGGGTCACGTCTGTCGATGTCGAGTCGTCCCAACGTGTAATTCGCTTTGAGATCAGGCGGAGCTTTCGTCCCCAAGCTGTAAGCCACGTACTCAGAACCTACCGGGTTGTAGCCGAAGTAGGTATGCGGGACTTTGTATTGTAGTTTTTCCTCTTCGGGCAGGTCGAAAAACTCACGACTCACCGCAAACACACGCTCCTGCAATTCCGCCGAAATGCCGTGGCCGGTAATAACCAGAAAACCAATAGTTTCACACGCCCGACCAATGTGGCGGACGACTTCCTGGGTTCCTGCCGGATCACCAGTGAGAGCCGGTGCGATATCAATGACAGGAACAGTGTGAGTCGAACCCATACGGATACCTCCGCTGCAGAGTTGTTGGCTGGTTTTACATCCGGCTGTAATCAGCTGCAACCCAGTGTTCTGGTCGAATACGAACAAGGAGGTCGCCATCCGCAGTGCCAGAGCCGTAGACCCGCGTAATATAATCGTCCCCGCCTTTTTGCCCGTAGTAGCGCCGTACTAACGGACGGATGTCGCGTTCCACACTCGCTGGCTCGATCGCTGATACGACACCTTCGACACTGACATACTTGTATGGCATCTGCTCTTCTTGTGCACACAAGCTGACTTGGCTGCCGATCTTTAATGCCTTCCCTTTGCGCGACGAACCACCTGTGACAAAACAGATTTCTTTCCCTGGCTCGTAGGCATACCAAATCGGGATTGCCAATGGCGCACGACCTGCCTGAGCAATGCTGATCACTCCGACATGCACACCGGAAAGGAACTGTTCTTTTTCTTGTTGAGACATACTTGTGGTCATTCACTCTTCTCCACGATTTTTTTCAGGCTGCCCACGTAAACGGAGCAAAATGCCCGTTGGTGCCACTCGTGCTCCATGACAGATTGTGATCATTGTAACTATACGTACGCGACGCAGCGAGGGCGAGCTTTGATGATACAGGATGAGCTGCATTCGTCGCCCATAGAGGTTCTTTGCCATTACCGCCCATGACCGCGGCGATGTCGATTTCTAAGATGTTGGGAATTGTCAACTTTCGCTCGTTGTTATGGATCTGAAAGCTAATGGGAGCAGCTTTTACCCCCAGAAACTTGCTGACCAGTCCAGCGTAGACAGCACCGGGAGTTCCTCCTGCCTGTCCAGAAAAAATCTTGCCGAGCGCTTCTTGCTGTTCTTTTGTCCCAGTTTCATCGACATAGACAGCGCAGGTCCAGTTGCCGTTGCGCATTTTACCGGGTCCAGGAAAAGAGATGATCCACACAGCATTGAGGTTGTCGATGCTTGTCTGTCCATAGGTGCCATTGTTGACGTGAAAAGCAAGTGCCGCATCACAGCGGTCGCGCGGGGTCGGAGCCTGTACCAAACATGCACAGATCAAATCGCAATTGCAGGACTCAAAATATTCACCAGCAATACTCCATTTTTCTGCCATGGGGAGCCTTCTTTGCCCGAATGTATAGAGTTTGCCACGTTGCGTGGACATTGACAAGGCACGAGGGGTGCCCACGCAACATGTAACAGGTAATTCGTAATTTGTGTTACGTGTTACGTGTTGCGAAAAATCGGGCACATTTCTGTTTGCGAGGCAGAATTTCTTTCGGGATAATCAGCAACGCTATTGTTGATTATCCCGATAAACAGCGGTAGCGTTGCGCCATGAAAATTCAGCGAGCGCTTGATTTGTCGACGGATGAGGGAACCGTTGCGCTTCTGGCGTTCCACGCATGGGCATGAAGTCGATTTTGTTGTGGGGGATCAGTTCGCGGTCGAGGTCAAAGCCAAGGCACGTGTCAGCGAACGCGATGCCCGTGGGTTGAAAGCGTTTCAGGAAGAACAGGCCGTGCGACATCTGTATCTGGTGTCGCAGGATCATGTCGAACGGAAATCAGAGGGGATCGAGTATCTGCATTGGGAGACGTTTCTCACGCGACTGTGGGACAATCAATCGTAAGTGAGTCTATGTCAAAAGCTCCCCACCGCGGCAAGTTCGACCCTTCGCTTGCGGTAATTTGTACCTTCTCTGTTCTTGGGCGCACGTTCTCCTGCTGAATTCTGGCATTTCCCTTGTCACTAACACGAAGCGGCGAATGGCATGGTTTTTGGTGAGTCTGTGCCTGTTTTCTGACAATGTGACCGCGCCTCGCTTGCGCATCAGTCGCAAGTGCATGGCCCAATGATCAGAGACGTCATTCCCGCGAAAGCGGGAATGACGCCGCTACGTTCACCTCTCAGAATCAACAGGACTGACTACTAGCAATACTGCGCGTAGACGCCATCCAGCATGCCCCAGAGCGCGTCTAAGGCTTGCTTACAGGCGGGAACAAGAGACTCTGCTTCTTCGCTGGTTAGGTACTCACGCAAAATCTGCCTTGCGGTGTCAGAATGAAAACGATCGGCTTGGAGATGGACTTGGAAGAACGAAAGTCCACGATCGTCGTTGATGCCGTAGAAACGACGTAGTCCATCAATCTTGGTTTCTGCGACTGCCGGAATCTGGGCTTCGTATGCGAGCAGAGCGACGAGGCCAGCGAGATAGGCACTGTCGCGAGTGAGCGAGCGGAAGGTGTCGACCAAATTCTGCGTCTCCGGCAATGGTACTGCTTTCGCGACGTCATCGCGGTTCACACCGAGTGCTTCCGCAAAACGCATCCACAGCTCTGGATGATTCTCCACGCCACGTTCTTCTTCAATGAGGTTTTCGAGCAGTTGTTGGCGGACAAGCAGGACTGGGCAATTGGCGTGTACCGCACTTACGTAGGTTGGAAAGGCTTCGACCTGACGATAGTACTGCTTGCTGTACTCTTGTAAGGCTGACAACGTGAGCGTCCCCGCACTCCACGCCTGATAAAACGGATGCTTGAGCAGGTGACGTTCCTCAATGAGGGTTTCGATGGTTGAGAGGATTTCAGCGAGACGACTATTCACTACATAACCTCCACAGAGAAATTTTTAGAGCGCACTTTCTTACCAGGCAAAGGAGGAGAAGGGAATACCCAGTTTCTTCCATGCCGGGTCTTCCCAGTAATTTATGCCTGCAGAATTGCTTTGGCAGCCAGCAGCCGCTCAATCTGGTCGGAGCTATATCCCGCGATCTCCTGCAACACCTCACTGGTATGCTGCCCTAACATCGGTGCGACGCGTTGCAGGATCTCTGGCGTACGTGAGAACTTAGGCAGGATGCCAGTTTGTCGCACTTTGTTCCATTGTGGATGGGTATGGGTGGCAATGAGATCGTTGGCAGCGACGTGCTCATCGCTGAACAGTGGCGGGAGTGGCAGGATCGGTGCACAGGGAACTCCGGCACGGTCGAGTAACGAAATCCACTCTTCCGTTGTGCGTGTTGCAAGGAGTGAGGTGAGTGCTTGGGCTAGTGGGCCTTCTACTGGTTCACGCTGTACGTCAGCAAAACTGTAGCCGCGCAAGCTGACTGATCCGGCAATTTCTGCGAAGGCTTGCCAGTGCTCAGGCTTGAGAATAGCAAGAAACAGCGAGTTATCTTGAGTTGGGTAAATACGATAGATGGCACTCGAACCCCACAAATCTGGCGCACCGTTTTCCAGGTCTGCGCGACCCTCGTAGAAAATGAAGTCACCCGATTGCACAGCCATTGAAGCGTTCAAAAGCGCGGTCTCGACGTATTGGCCTTTGCCGGTGCGTTGCCGTGCAAACAGAGCCGCTGTGACTCCATAAGCCGTGAGCAATGCCGCGGCGTAATCACAGACACCACAGGTGAGATAAAAGGGTGGGTGTCCATGTCCGCCTTGGGCACGCATCAAGCCTGAACGCGATTGCAGCAAAGGATCAAAGCCAGGCTGGTCGTGATCTGGCCCGCTTGAGCCAAAAGCCGTCACCGCTGCATACACTAAGCGTGGATTGATCTTTGCCAGCGTCTCATAATCGATGCCATAACGCTTGGTCGCTCCAGGTCGCAGGTTTTCGACGACAACATCAGCTTTACGAACGAGATCATAGACCACTTCTCGCCCTTCGGCACTATTAAAGTTCACTGACAGTGCACGTTTGCCTTGATTCCAGCCGAGGAAGCCAAAGCCGAACGAGCGAAAGGCATCACCTTGGGAGGTTTCAATCTTGATGACATTGGCGCCCAATTGCGCCAACACCATCGGTCCGAGTGTACCAGCGATGTAGCTGGCGAAGTCGAGGACCACTACTCCGGAAAGTGGGGGTTGGGCACTTGAGGCTTGAGGCTTGAGGCTTGGGAGGAGGGGGAACGAGTCTCTAGTCTCCAGCCTCTAGCCTCATCAGAATGTTGCTCCAACGTCGGTGCTGGCCCCTTAATCTCACCAGGAGTGTCAGACAGTCGAATGGGCACCCCCATCTGTACGGTCTTGCCCAGCTCGGGGTCGTTGATTTCGACGCGCATGCCGTTGTGGATGGTTTGTCGCCAATCCATGAATTCCTGGCGGCTGGTGACAGGTGCATTGGGGATGTCGGCCTCGCGCAGGATCCGTAGCCACTCTTCGCGCGGTTTGGTGGCGATCACTTCCGCAATGGCATTGGCAAGGTCATCACGATCTTCGGGTTTGATACCCCAGGGAGCGCGTTCGTAACGTGGGTCAGCGACCCACTCAGGATGTTCGAGAGCAAGGCAGAACTTGTTGAAAAAAGTCGGATTGCCACAAGCGACAAACAACCAGTCATCTTGGGCTTTGAAGAGCCGATAACACGGGATCGGACCCAGCGGATTCATCCGTCCGCTAAACAGACGCAGCATATCAGGATGAAAGAGAATCGTTCCTGTCTGCATGGCGAACGCACCAGCCAGCCACGAAACTTCGATTTTTTGGCCTTGACCACTCTGGGTGCGCTCAAAGAGTGCGGCAGTGACAGAGCTACAGGCAACGAACGCCGCGCCATAGCTAGCGATTGGGATCACAAGTTGTACGCCACCGTCGCGATGCGACCATTGACTCCCCAGTAAACCGCTCACCGCGGCAACTAGTGAGTCATCTGGATACCGATCGGCGTGTGGACCTTTACTGCCGAAGGCTGGAAGATGGCAGTACACCAGGCTAGGGTTATCACGAGAGAGCTGCTCGTGTGACAGGCCAAGCGTTTCTAATGCACTTGACTGGGCGTCGACCAGCACGACATCGGCAGTTGCGACAAGCTGCTGCATCACTGCGCGTCCTGCAGCCGTTGCGGCATCAGCCACGACACTTTTTTTGCTACGATTCCAGATGTGGAAGCCCGGCGTTCCGCGGGTATGGTCACCTGTTGGTGGTTCAATCTTGATGACCTCAGCACCTTGCTCAGCCAACAGCATGCCTGTGTATGGGCCTGCGATTCCTTGAGCGATTTCAATAATACGAATGCCATCGAGTGCACTTGCCATCTTTGTTCTCCTCTTCTCCGGGGAAGGATAACGGATAAGGGAGAAAGGATAAAGGACGAAATAGCAGGAGAGCCTCTGCTTTGTCTTCGCCTCATCATTCCGCAATCCGCATTCCACACTCCGCAATTCTAGCGTGCTTGAGTCTGCTCCCTTTCTTGTGGAAGATGCCAACAACAGCTACGAGAGGAGGATATAATTATGGGAATGATCGATCGTTACGTGGCCTATGCGGCAGCTTTTGAAGAAGCCTACGCTTCTGACAATTGGTCGAAATTGGAGCCGTTCTTTACTGAAGATGCGGCGTATCACTTCATTGCCGCTCCGCCGTTTGGTGGCAAGTTTGAAGGACGTGCGTCGGTCTTCGCGCAGTTTAAGAATTCGGTGAATGGTTTTGATCGCCGTTTCGATACGCGCCAAGTCGATCTGCTCGAAGGACCAATCGAGAAAGATGGTGGCGTGTGGGTACGCTGGCGAGCCAGCTACTCACGTGCTGGCATTCCTGACCTGGCGATGGAAGGCGAAGAGCGTGCAGTCTTTGTTGGGGATCGGATCAAGTTGCTCGAAGATCGGGCCTCAGACGCCGAAGCGCAGAAAGTCGGCAACTACTTTGGGCAATACGGCGCTAAGTTGAAGTAGTCGATGATGTGAATTACCGGCAGATGCCGCTTCTGCCGGTTACTTGTCCGATAGGACCAGCTGGTGACGGAGTGCGTAGGCGACTAACTCTGGAGTGTTATGGACGTTGAGCTTCTTCATGAGGTTCCGTCGATGCGCCTCAATGGTCCGTGGGCTCGTCTGTAAGCGTTGGGCAATTTCCTTGGTACTCAAGCCTGTGGTAACGAGTTGGAGCACTTCCTGTTCTCTTGAAGTCAGCAGTTGTTTCTCCAGCTCAGGATCATAGTCAGCACGCTGCAGATACGACTGAACAACAACGCGAGAGATCGTTGGGCTCAGATACATGTGTCCTGCGCTGACTGCTTCTACAGCTTCTACTAGCTCACGAACCGCGCCCTCCTTGACGACGTACGCTGAGGCTCCAGCTTCAAGTGCCCGATGGACATACACTTCGTCCGTGTGCACTGACAAAATAACGACTCGGATATTCGGGGCTTGTGCTTTGAGTCGTCGAGTGGTCTCAATACCGTTGAGATCGGGGAGATTCAAATCCATGACAACCACAGTAGGCCTGAGCGATTTCGCCTGCTCAATCGCCCTCGGTCCACTTGCAGCCTCGCCACACACGCTGATGTGATTGTGCTGCGTGAGGATCGCTTTGCATCCAGCTCGTACAATGGCGTGATCGTCAACGAGAAGAACCGCTTGCTTCGTGTTCATGAGGTTGTCCATTTTCCGTCGCTAAAGAGAGAGGGACTGTAACACGAATTTCGACACCCCGCCTAGGGCTGGACCGCAATGTATATGTCCCACCGATTTCCAGGGCACGCTCTCGCATGTTCCACAATCCCAGTCCACGCCGTTCCTCTCGTGGTGGATCAAAGCCATGTCCAGATTGCCCGGTGTCTTCTGATCTTAGTTCCATTCCGCACCCATTGTCTGAGATGAACAGTTGTACGACACCTTGGCCAACTCCTAGCTGAACACTGATCTGAGAAGCCTGAGGGTGTTGGAGGCAATTTGACAGTGCTTCTTGCGCAATGCGGTACAGTGCAGTTTCAACCAGAGCGGAGAGGGGCGGAAGATCAGAGGTGAGCTGCAACAGGATATGCACGGAGGAGCGTCGAGCTAAGGTGGTTGTCAAATCTTGTAGGGCACTTACAAGCCCGATATCGTCAAGAACAGTCGGGCGCAGCGTCCATGCGACCTCTCGGACCTCTTGCAGGGCCTGACTCAGCACTGTGCGACACTGCTCGATTTGTGCACGTGCTGGTGTTACGCCTTCGAGTGCTGCCTCGGCAAAGTCAAGATGCATGCGCACCCCAACCAGTAATTGTGCGACACTGTCATGGAGGTCACGCGCGATCCGCCGCCGTTCCTGTTCTTGCCCATGCCGCACTGCCAGTGAGAATCGTTGCAACTCTGTTCGCAAGCGTCGCTCAACGTCAAGATCTTGCTGCAAGCGTCGCCGTTCCAGACAACGTTGTACAGCGTTCTCGACATCGGCGAGTTGAAAGGGCTTGAGGATATAATCATAGGCCCCGCCTTTGAGCGTGCGAATCGCAGACTCTATGGTTGGATACCCAGTGGTCACAATAACGTCGGTTGTCGGAGCACAGACTTTGAGGTGTTCTAATAACTCTTCGCCACCGAGGGTTGGCATTTTTAGATCGGTTAGCACGATGGCAAACGTCTGATGGGCGCATAGGTCCAGGGCTTCGCGTCCACTCCTGGCGGCGGTAACTTGATAGCCGCAACGGGCAAGATAATTCGTGACCAACTTTCGGATAGTTGCTTCATCATCGACAACAAGAATTGCGTCTGTCGTCAGTGACGGGGTACTAGAGGGAGTTTGTGGGTTCAAGTTTTTTCTCACTGCTTTCATGTAATACCTCATGGACGGCAAGGGCGAGCGCTTGCAATGGCGGCGGCTTTGGTAAACAGCGCACCCGCCCAGACGTGACGAGCGCGCGCCGTTCTTCTCCTAACGGATATCCGCTGATGACGATAATTTTTAGGTGCGGGTTGAGGCGCACGAGCCGTGCGTACAAATCGTCTCCTCCCATCTCTGGCGTGACCATGTCAGTAATGACGAGTTGCACCTTGTGTGAGTGTGTTTCGTAGACGCTCAACGCTTCCTGCCCATTTGCCGTAGCGAGGACGCAATAGCCGAGACGTTGGAGCATGGCTTGCAGCACTTTGCGCACTTGCACTTCGTCTTCCACGAGCAGGATGGTTTCTCCTTGCCCATAAAGGAGCATTTCCTGTTGTGCGTCGCTTTCTGCAGCGACACTGAGCGTGGGGAAATACAATGAAAAGGTGCTTCCCTGACCAAGCTGACTCTGCACGTGGATATGCCCCTGGTGTTGTTTGGCAATGCCATACACCTGAGAGAGGCCCAGACCGGTACCTTTTCCGACCTCTTTGGTGGAGAAAAAAGGTTCAAAGATTCGTTCTTGGACCTCTGGGGTCATCCCTGTTCCGGTGTCGCAGGCTTCAAGCACAATCCAGTGCCCGGCCGGAACTTCTTGGGGAACCGCCGCAGCGTGTTCTGCTTCGAGGGCCTGTGTGAAGAGGCGAAATTCGAGGACCCCGCCGTTAGGCATGGCGTCACGGGCATTGACTGCCAGATTGGTTAATACTTGCTGTAGTTGTGTCACATCGCCTTGCATCCAATGCTCGCCGGGAGCAGGATTGATGTGTACCTGAACATGTTCGGGGAGAAGGCGGCTAAGCAATTTGCCAGTTTCCTTGAGTAGCACAGTGAGGTCGAGGGGTTGTGGTTGATTAATCGATTGACGACTGAAGTCGAGCACTTGACGAATAAGCTGCGCGGCTCGTTTTCCTTGCTCTGCAACTGTGCGTAACCCTTCGTGAGCGAAGGGGGAGAGCGACGATTCGAGTTGCAGCAATTCGGCAAAGCCGAGAATCCCCGTCAGAATGTTATTGAAATCGTGTGCGATGCCGGCAGCCAGTTGTCCGACCGCCGCTAAGCGTTCTTGTCGCACAATTTGTTGTTGCGTCAACTGCAACTGATGGAGGATCTCTTCTAGACGATGATTGCTCTCCTGCAGATTTTGTTCGGTTTGCTTCCGATCTGTGACATCGCGACCGACCGCCTGGATTTCGAGAATTGCGCCGCGCTGATCGCGGATGGCATAATCTTCCCACGCCATCCAGCGGATTCCTTTCGGCGTCAGAATCCGTTGTTCAACACTGACACGATATGGCGGCACAGACAACGCTTGCATAGCCTCTTGAGTTGATTCGCGATCGTCGGGGTGTACGTACTGTAAAAAGGACTGCCCCAACAGTTCTTCACGAGGTTTGCCAAACGTTTGGCAGTACGCATCGTTCAGAAACGTGAATTTCCCTTCTGAGTCGACTCGCACGACGAGGTCTTGTTGCGATTCGACGAGACCGCGATAGCGTTGTTCACTTTGTCGTAGTGCCTCTTCTGCCCGCTTGCGCGCGGTAATGTCTTGCACGGTGCCTTCGTAATACAAGGGCTCACCCGCTTGATTGCGTACAAGCCGAGCGGTTTCGGAAATCCAAATGCGTTCTCTGGCTTTGTGTCGATATATTTCGGATTCAAAGTTCTCCACGTGTTCGTGGGTTTCCAATAGACGCGCGAACTCGGAACGACGCTGCGGATCGACATACCATTCCACGGCAATATCCTTGACTGCCGGTAGCATTTCTTCCTCGCTCGTATAGCCATTTAGTCTGACCAATGCTGGATTGGCGCGGAGTTGTTTGCCCTCCAGGCTTGAACGGTAGATCCCAATGTTGGCATGCTCAAATATCGCGTGATATTCCTCCTCTGCGGCTCGCAGGGCGGCTTCGGCACGGTTGCGCTCAGTGATGTCGATGCCCATGCCCCCGAGGAACAGCCGACCAGCCGCATCGCGAAAGGGGAATTTGTAGGTCAACCATGTGTGCAGACCGTCTGGATGAGGAATGATTTCTTCAGCAGCTTGTGACTTTCCTGTTGATAAAATAGCCAGGTCATTTTCTCGTAGCTGTTTCGCTGTGTCAGCAGGCCAGAGTTCAGCATCGATTTTGCCCTCCCACGCTTTGGCAGCGGATCCGAACGCTTCGATGAAGGCAGGATTGATATAATGAAGCCGTCCCTCTGCATCCTTGATGAAGGCGATAGCAGGGCTATGGGCCATGAATGTGGTAAAGCGCTCTCGGCTGTCCTGCAAGGCAGCTTCGGTACGCTTGTGTTCGGTAATATCCCGAGCAACACCGATGACGCCGTTGATCTGTCCTTGCCCGTCTCGGTAGGCATCTTTCCTCGATAAAAAGGTGCGATATGTACCGTTGTTCGTCGTTGTTTCTTCGTACTCTACGCTGGCACCCGTTTGTATGACTTGTCGATCATGCGCCATGATGCGTGCGGCTACGTCGGGTTCGAATATTGCGGTATCGTCTTGCCCGATAATGTCTTCGACTGACTTGCCGATCCACGCAGCACCAGCGGCATTAATCAGGCGATAGCGGCCAGAGGAGTCCTTAACAAAGATGCCGTCACTTGTGCCTTCAAAAATTGCCCGGACAAAGTTACTATTCTCTCGCAATGATTGCTCTGCTCGCTGGCGTTCTGCGATTTCTTGTTGTAGGCGACTATTGGTTTTTGCCAGTTCCTCGGTTTGCTGCTGAAGCTGCTCGTGGAGTCGAGCCTGTCTAAGAGAGTGTTTTGAAAAAGGGATTGGTAAGCTTGAGGGATGAATACACTGCCGCGAGTTTATCCAACGGACCTGACCATGACCGAATGGACACAATTGAAGAGCTTCTTTCCCCCGGCCTCTCGCCG
>Ga0194132_10005459_pt1 | contig 20569 bp, 16 predicted proteins | sample TA2KigOf80mmetaG_FD_148612 | JGI IMG/M metagenome (GOLD analysis project Ga0194132, IMG submission 148612) | Freshwater microbial communities from Lake Tanganyika, Tanzania - TA2015054 Kigoma Offshore 80m | ecosystem: Environmental > Aquatic > Freshwater > Lake | place: Tanzania: Lake... | reverse complement strand
AACTTCAAACTGAAGGCAAAGAACGTCGCTGGTTATCGCAACTATGACTCCAGTGAGTTTGCAAAATCTGCTCCTCTTCTGGACGATGATGATGCAATGGAAGCAGTGTGGAAGAAGCAGTTCTCCCTTGCTGAACTGACTGCCGCCGATCAGTTCAAGTCTTATGATGAACTGAAGAAGCGTCTGGAATATGTGCTCGGCACCAAAGGCACTCCCCGCTATCAAGATCCTGAAGATCTCGATGAAGACAACACTCGTGGTTCTGTGAAGGAACTGGACGATGATCTTCGTGAGGAACTGTCTAGTCTGAAACCCACCCGTCGTGCTGCTGCACCTGTGGAGGATGAAGACGACGATGCTCTGTCTTACTTCGCCCGTCTTGCCGAAGACTGATAAACGGGGGGGCCATGTGCCCCCCTTTTATGGAGATTTGACTCTAGTGTTAGAAGTCTTGATTAACTTAGAATCAACATATTGAGATGATTCTGTATAGACCATAATTTTTCTAATATCAGTTAATAAACTTGGCAAGTACTCTGGTTTTAATACATAAATGTTTCTTTTTGCTTCGTTCTTACGAACTTCATATTCATAATTATTAATTGCTACAATAACTTTAGATTGTTGTAGATTTTGAGATTTATTGATTGGATCTGGAATTGTAAAATTAGCATCAACAACTTTTCCAGCAGGAAGAATTAATCTGCCATCAATATCTCTGACTTCTATGGTTTCATAAAATCTAGTAGAATTAAGATCGTCTCCATATTTTTCATAACTGTAATTATATAAATCGTAGTTTGAAAGTGGCCATTCATCTCTTACATTAAGTATTCCAGCACTAATCAGCACAACCCAATCAAATTCTGCATTTTCATATAATGCCTCTGCTACTGTATCAGGTCTTGCTCCATCAAAAATGGTATATTTGTTGAATATTGTGAAAATTTTCTGTAAGTCGTCTCTAATTTTTACTCTTTTAAAAAGATTTTTTGCTCTAACATAATCTAGTGAAGAATTTCTGCCAGGTAATGGTGATTGATACTCTAAATCTGGTAGTTCTCTAAAGTATGCCATCTTAGTATCCTACTCCTTGTTTTCCAAATTTTGTATCATAATCTTCTCTGTAAATAGGTGTTAGTTCTGATAAGTTTAAAGTTAATTGCATATGAACTGGGGTTGAGTCACTATATGTGGCGTAAGTTCCAGATCCAGTATAGTTAATACTCATACCTGTCAAAGCCATTGGTTTGAATTGATTCAAAAATGCGTGTGGTCGTTGACCAGTCATATATGTAAGTTGGAATACATTGGGGGATTTAATAAAAAATCCTCCACCAGCTTGAGATTGATTACCTTTGCCAGCAGCCATGTAATATTTAAATAGTCTTATTATCGATTTTATCTCATCAGACTCTTTTTTTGATCTTGGAACTAAATCCCAACTAAATTGGAAACTTCTCTGAGACACTCCATTAAACAACATTTGACTATTAGGGTTGATTGTTAAACCAGTAGCTCTATTAATTGCCGTAGTTAAATTTCCTTCACCAGTAAGGGCTGCGGCAGCCGCAGAAGCCGCCCCAGTTTGAATGGCTCTCCCCCCTTCTTTACTAGTGGCTAAATTTTCAGCCTTTGCCACAATGTCCTTTACCGCCACCCCAGCCGCACCGAGGAGATCACCGCTACCAGCTTGGCTTAAAAAGTTATTAAACGAACCAGCTAAACCCGCTGTTAGAGCGCCCATATCACTATTTTGCCAGTCTGCATTATTTGTATCTCCTATACTTTCACAAATAGGAAGAATAATTGTTTCTCTTACAACTTGTTTTTCTCTTGCTAATGTTTGATCTGTAGTCATTAATGCAAAAGACTGGGCACTGACAGCGTTTAATCCCCCACCAACATAATCAATAATATCTATTTTTAAATAATCGTCTCCCTCATCAATTCTGTCGAATGGATATCTATATATTTTTTTTGTGTTTGATTTTTTAGCAGGTGGTTTAGCTGGAGCAGAAGTCCCAGCAGAAGAAGATGGGGGATTACTTTTTGATGATGATGATCTTTGTTCCCAAGGCTTAACTACCATTTATTTTTTTCTAACTATTTAGAACGTATTTTTCCAAAAGGTATCTTTCTTACGTCTGTAATTTCTTGATCTAAAATGTTATATACTCCACCGACGATTTCGGTCCATGTATATTGCCTACCATCATTCCAATGAAAGTTAAATCCTTTGAATCCCCATTGTAAAACTTCAGTTACTGCAACTAAAGGATATTCATCATAACTAATTCCAGATGTTTTTGGTGAATAGACAAAAGTATAATATTTACCAGCTTCAACTGTAGAACTTCCTGATTCAGATAAAAGACCTAATAATTCTCCCATTAAATCATCAGCATCTTCAGTTCCATTTATACTTTCTACAAGTGGTAGAACCCTATTTTTAATTGCTTTGCTTTGTTGAAGTTTTTGTTGTTTATCTTGTTTGTCTTTAAGAGTTTTTCTTGGCATCACTTAATACCTAACTCATCTTCTGTTATAACTTTAAAACTCCACCCACGATCAGCACAAAATTCTTTTGCAGCAGCCCACTTCGATTGATTTTTTGCATATTCATATGCTTCACGAATATATGTTTTAGTTTGTCTGCCTGGATTTTGTGGAGGAACAGTTTGTCTTTTGGGTTTTATCTCAATCAAATATTTTTTAATGATATTATTCGATTCTTTTACTTTAATATAAAAGTCTGGGAAATACCTATGAATACGACGATCAATTGGAGAACGATAGGGTAGTGCAATCTCCTCACTGCCCCATTCTAAAATACTTTCATTAAGGTCACAATATTTCATGAATTTACGCTCCCATAAAGAACGATAAATTATATTTGTGGGGTCACCTTTATATTTTTGGGGGTATGATGGTTGATATTTTCCCTTATAGGACATCTAAATAACTAAAAGACTCATAATACAGGTATTTAGAGTGCCAGCACCAAGACCAAGAAAAATATCAGAATTTAAAAGAGTACTAACAAATTTAGCTCAAACCTCACATTATGAAGTCAAGTTTGGAGCACCTCCACCTCAATTATCATCTTATCTGTCTAGTAGAGGTATTGATTCTAGATTTATAACTGGTGACGTTGGACTACTATGCAATTCTGCAGAATTGCCCTACGGGAGTTTAGCAACTGCAAATATTGCAGGAAACTACATGGGTATTCAAGAAAAGATTGCTCATAGTAGAATTTACGGACAAGTCAGTTTAGGATTTTATGTTGATCGTGATTATAAAGTATTAAAGTTTTTAGAGCACTGGGCAGAATTTATTGCAAGTGGATCTCATAATCCAATAGGAACTGAATCTGATTCTGTAAGTCAGGGTAGAAAAAACTATTTTATCAGAATGCAATATCCAGAATATTATAAGATGGAATCAACTAAAATTGTTAAGTTTGATAGAGATTACGGTAAAAATATTGAATATACATTTTTTGGAATGTTTCCTTCTAATGTTGGCAATGTCAATGTTTCTTATGATAGTTCTAGAATTTTAACAGTATCTGGAACTTTTGAATTTACTCGCTATGTTTGTGGGCCAATCTCTTCAATCGATCAGAAAAGAGGTATTGATAATAATAAAGATGGTCAATCTACTTTAGACTATGCTGGATACAAAGGTGGTCCTTTGAATACTGAAGATTTAACCCCACTTACCAGTGGAACTTATCCACAATCTTGGACTTATGGTGAAAAACCTGATTTTAATGTAGGAACTGGGGGACTTAGTGATACGTCAAGATTTACTAGCAACAAATTCGTTGCTGGTGAAACAGGATTTAAACCTTAATATTGGGGTATAAATAAATTACTGATAATATTATAGGTTATTATGCCTTTACCAACAATTGCAACACCAACCTATGAGTTGCAACTACCATCGACAGGAAAGTCAATAAAGTACAGACCATTTCTAGTTAAAGAAGAAAAAATTCTTATCATCGCAATGGAAAGTCAAGATGATAAGCAAATTACAAACGCAATCAAAACAGTTATTTCAAATTGTATTCTAACAAAGGGAGTCAAAGTAGAAAACTTAGCTACTTTTGATATTGAGTATCTATTCCTTAACATCAGAGGAAAGTCTGTAGGTGAAACAGTAGATGTTTTAGTCACTTGCCCTGATGATGAGATTACTCAAGTTCCAGTATCCATTAATTTAGATGAGATTCAGGTTCAAACTAATTCAAGTCATACTAGAGATATTAGGTTAGATTCTAATCTGACAATGAGAATGAGATATCCTTCATTGAGTCAGTTTATTAAAAATAATTTTAATCTTAATGATGTGACAGTTGATGATACTTTTGATCTGATTAGTGGATGTATTGAGCAAGTTTATTCTGAAGACGAAACTTGGTCAGCATCTGATTGTACAAAAAAAGAATTATTTGATTTTGTTGATCAATTAAGTTCAAAACAATTTAAAGAGATTGAAAAGTTCTTTGAAACGATGCCAAAACTTTCTCATACGATTAAAGTTAAGAATCCAAAAACTGAAGTTGAAAGTGAAGTTGTTCTAGAGGGTCTAACAAGTTTTTTCGCGTAGGGATGGCTCATGATTCTCTTGAGTCATACTACAAAACAAACTTTGCCCTCATGCAGCATCATAAATATTCATTAACAGAATTAGAAAATATGATACCTTGGGAGAGAGAAATTTATATCTCTCTTCTTCAGCAGTTCATAGAAGAAGAAAATCTTAAAAACGGCATAACGAATGGCTGATGCAATAACCATAGCACAAACAGGTGTAGATCCTAGAACGGGATCTTATTTGTCTGCTGAAGCCAGGAAAGCATTATTTCGTAGAGCGTCGGTTTCTAGTTCAGTATTTCGTGGTCGTGGTGGTGCCTTAGTTAGGCAAGATAGCAACGAATTAGCAAGTTCCCAAAGTTTAGCAATTGTAAAGGCAAATCAATCTTCTCTTGGAACAATCTCCAAACAGATTGAGTTTGTTCGTGTAGAAGTTCTTAGTTTAACAAATGGTGTTCGAGATATTGCTAAACTTCTTAGAGGAGAGTCTATTTCCGAACAAAGAAGAATTGAAACAGAGCAAAGTAATGAGAGGCAAATAATTGATAGGGACATAAAAAGAGGTCGTGAGAATGAATTAGAAAAGAAAATACAAAATGCCTTAGTTAGTCCAGTAAGAAAAGTTATTGAGAAGACTGAAGGAATATTTGATAGGATTAAAAGGGCATTATTTTATCTTCTTGGTGGGTGGTTCACCCTTCAAGGAATTGAACTACTAAAGGCATTCAAGGACAAAAACTTTAAAGTATTTGATGAAATTAAAAATAGTATTCTTAAGAACTTATTATATGCTGGTGCTGGTTTACTAGCAATTAATGTTGGATTTGCTGTCTTTTTAAGACTACTGAGCGGTGTAGTTTTCAAAGTCGGTGGTTTAATTGCTAAACTAATTTTACTACCGTTCAGAGGTCTAGGTGCTTTGGGTAGAGGAGCTTTGGCTTTGGGTAGAGGAGCTCCTGCTGCCGCCGCTGCTGCTAGAGGTGCAAGACCTGTTGTGACAGGTAGTACGAACTTAATGACTAAGTTCTTTAATTTTATGAGAGGCGGCGGTGGTGCAGCGGCTGCTAGAGGAGGGGGAAGAATTGCTGGTGGATTTACTCCTGGTCTTGGGACGTTTCTTGGTGGAGCTTCAACTGTTTATGATTTGAGTCAAAGAGATTTGCCAGGAGCAGCTTTAAGTGCTTTATCAATGCTGCCTATAGTTGGTGGATTTGCAGCTCTTGGAAGAGTGGGTCTTGAAGCATCTAGAATTTTAGGTGGGGAACAAAAACCAGCATCAAAACCAACACCTAAACCAACACCTAAACCAGCACCAACACCAAGTTCATCAACACCAAGTTCATCACCACCAAGTTCATCAACACCAAGTTCATCAACACCAGCCGCTGAAATAACTCCTGTGACACCCAACGCCGTGATGAATATCACGGGGACAGATGGGACGACATCTACAGATGAAGCGACATCTATGGGGACTGCTCAGTCGTCGTCTTCACAAGTGCAGATGGAAAGATCTGCTGATCAAAAATCAGAACGAGATTTGGTAAGTGCGACAATAGAGTCAAACGTGCAATCGAAACAATCTGAGAGTTCTCTAGGTCCTATCTCTAAACCAGCACCACAAGTTGTTTTAACACAACCGAAACCTGAACAATCTCCACCGACACCATCTCAAGCTCCAGGGATGACAAATAATGCACCAGATATATCTTCAAGTAATCCTAATAATTTTTACATCATGTATTCTCAGTTAAGTTATAATGTGGTGATGTAGAATGGCACTCTTAAGTTTATCTCCTAGCACGAAATCAATTAATAGTATTTCTTCTACAGTTTTAAATATGAAAAGAAGTCTGTCCAATACGAGGACAGTAATTAGTGATACTAAAAAAATTATTTTAAATAGAACTAAAATAAAAACTCAAGCAGTATTTACTAGTAAAAGTCTTTTTCAAAAAAGAAGAGACGCTATAATAAAAAAAGAAGCAGAAGATCAACTCGAAGCATCTAATTTGGCATCTGTTCTTTCTCCAGGATTTGCTACTGAAAAGTCTATTCTTAACGCTGGTAAAGGATTTTTGGGTAGAATTTTATCTGCTATTGCATATCTAGGAGTTGGTTGGTTACTTAAAAACTTACCAACTTGGATTGGGATGGCAAAAGAATTTGTTGCTAGAATTTATAAGGGAGTTTCAATTGTTGCTACCTTTGTCAAAGGTGCAATTGGATTTGTTGGTAACATGTTCAATCTTCTTAGTTCAGTTGCTCAAAACATAGCGTCGTTTGATTTTTTTGATACTTCTAATAGAGTAAAAGATACATTTGGACAACTAAATCAAAATCTTTCTGATATGTCATCGTCAATAGATGATGCTTTGAAATTAATGACAACATCACTTAGTGAGGGGATTGCAAGTGGTCAAGATGCACCGCCATTGGGTTCAGAAGGACCATCCCAGTTCCCAGAAAGTCAACCTTCTACTTCTAGCGGGACGGGATTAAACGGAACTGCTTACGGTGTAAATTTAAAAGCATTAGCAACTGCAACAGGAGCAGCTGAAGGCAATTATGATTCTGTTGGCGTTACTGTTCGTGGTGGAGGTCATGGTTTAGGAAGATACCAATTTATGACTTATAGATCTGATACTACAGCAATTATTCGCAAAAATGCAAAAGCAATGGGTGAGGAGGCAATAGCAGAGGATCTTTTAAAAAGAGCTAATGGATCTGATAGAAATGCAGCAAGAAAGTTATTAAAATATTTTCCCGCAAAAGATCAGGATTCTCTGTTTTCAGAACACGCAACCAATACTTTAACACAAATTAAAAGAAAATATCGCGATGCTTCTGTTGAATTTTTAGTTAAAAGATTTGGTGCCGCACACATATCTGGAAGTTTTGAGGATTTAACTAGTCCAGATGCTCTTGGAACAACAGGTGCAATGCATGGTAATAAAATTTGGAAAGAATATCAGAAAGCAAGTTCATCATCCTCACAAGCACAAGTCTCTTCTTCACAACAATCATCACCTACAAATCTAAACGTTTCTTCAACTTCCAAAGGAAATTTCATTCAAGGATCTACAGGAAAGAGCACTGGACCACACTTCCACTTTGGACCAGGAACAGCAGATTCTAAGTTGGCACAACAAGGAGATAAATTCCCTGGAACATACTATAGCGATGTTAGGGCAGTTGCTTTTACTGTTGCAAAGCACTTTTTAAGTCAGAAAAAATCATTCTCACTAACAAGAAGTAATCGAAATATCTCCCCTGGTATCAGTGACAATGATTTACAAAACGCATTACTAAATGAACAAAAGGTGCATACTAGAAATGGTAGTGATGGTGGAATTGATATGGCGTTTGCTGAAACTGTAAGAATGCCTCTTTCTGTTGCTGATGTCAAATTTAGAGATGATGGATTTGGTGTATCTGGAACAGTCGCTGGAACTAATGTATTTGTTGGACATGGAGCTATGGGTTCCAAGTCAGATTCATTTACTGGATCTCAATCCATGGACATATCAACTATCACGCCAAATACATCTGGTGATGTTGTGAGCGTTGTTGATACTCGACCAGCTATAGATATGCAGGCATTATCTCAACTGTTAAATGCCACAGCGGCTTCTTTTAATTCTTCTGGTATGAGTCAAATAGATCAAACCCCACAAACTTCTGAATTTAACATGTTAAATAATTTCATCAAACAAAAGTTTCTAACTGATTTAGCGTATCTATAATGGCAAAAGTAGCAGCACAATCAGCGTGTAAAATTGAAGAGGCAATTTTAGAATCAAACGATCAAAAAAGAACTGTTGATATTGGAATTTCGATAGTGTCTCTTGATTATTATGAAGACATTTTTTCTCCAACTATTACAGCAACGTTGAGAATGATTAATACTGGAGATAGCATAGCCCCAGCTAATGCTGATGGAAGCACAGATAAGAATAAACAATCCGTTTATAATGGACTTCCTCTGAGAGGTGGAGAGAGATTCAGATTAAAAATCGCTCCAAATACTGATTCCAATATTCCTATTGATTTTTCTAAATCATCAAAAGATTATTTGTATGTATCGAGCATCACAGATGTGATTGCAGAATCTCAAAGAGAATCTTTCACCTTACACCTTACTTCAAGAGAAGCAATTACTAATGAAACAGTAAGAGTAGGAAAAAAGTTTGCTCCAGACAATAGTATTGATACTTCAGTAAAACAAATACTTAAAAATACTCTTAAAACTGATAAATTTACTGATGATTCTATAGAAAGAACGACAAATAAGTATGGATTCATTGGTAATATGCGTAAACCATTTACAGTTTTGATTTGGTTGGCATCAAAAGGTGTTCCTTCTACTTCAGGCGATGCTACTGCTGGATTTGTATTTTATCAAACCAAAAATGGATTTAATTTTAGATCAATTGATAATTTAATTAAACAAAAACCAAAAGCAGTTTATCTCTATAGTGAAAGTGTTGAAACTTATGATGAAAAAGGTGATTCTGTAAAAAATGATTTTAAAATTTTGAATTATACAACACAAAAAAATCAAAATTTAATTGAGAAACTTAAATTGGGTACATACTCAAGTTACAGAATATTTTTTAATCCATTAACTTTTGAATTCACAAACCCTGAAAAAGGATTATTCAAATTAAGTGATTATGTTAATAAAACAAGTAATCTTGGTGATAAATTAAAACTTCCTAAAATATCATCTGGAAATACAAAGGATCTTGGTGAAACTCCTACTAGAATCTTCACAATGTGCCTTGACATTGGTACTCTTAATAAAGAACCATCAAAAGAAATTAATGCGAGCCCAGAAAAATATCAATCTCAATCCATTATGAGATACAATATACTTTTCACTCAAACTCTAAGCATGATTGTTCCTTTAAATACAAATTTAAATGCTGGTGATGTTATCAAATGTAATTTTCCAAAAATATCATCTAAAGATGGGAAGGAATTGGATGAAGAAACAAGCGGTCTATATATGATTAAAGAGTTGTGTCACCACTTTGATACAGAATCATCTTATACTTCTATGAAACTAGTCAGAGATACATTTGGGGTAAATCCAGAGGCTAATAAACCATGATAGATGAATCATTACTTAAAAGTAATTTTTTAGGTAGAGACGGATTTCGTTGGTGGATCGGTCAAATTCCTCCAGCCCCTTACCATAGGCAAGGTGCAGAAGGTTGGGGTAATAGATATCGTGTCCGTATTATGGGATATCACCCATTTTATGAATCTGAATTAAAAAATGAAGATCTTCCATGGGCTCAAGTTTTAATACCAACCACATCTGGAAGTGGTGCAGCGAATCAATCTACGGATGTTGCACTTCAACCTAGCGATGTTGTTTTTGGGTTCTTTATGGATGGAGATAACGCACAAATTCCTGTAATATTAGCAACCTTTGGTAAAACATCTGATGTAGTAAGTAAAGATTTTAAGGGTCCATTTCAACCATTTACAGGATACACAGATAGCATCCCTAAACCAGATGGAACTCTTGTTCCGAATGAATCAAATGAATCTGGTAATCCCAAATCTCAAGTTTCTCCTGTTGCCCGCACCGATGACACCGCTAGTTCAAGTGGAGATGTTTCGGTAAGTTCTGTCATTGGCGACAAGGTAGTTATGGCAAATCCCTGTAAGAATACTACGGTGGATAAAATAACTGCCAGAATTGAAAATCTACTTAAAAAAATTAGAAAGTTACAAAATAATATACAAAAGAAAAAAGCAAAAATTAAAGAAGCAATTAATAACATCCTAAAAGACTGCAATGAAATGATTGGCAATGCAGTCAAATGGTTAGGTGATGAGATGGTTAAATTAATGAAGAAAGGATTGGATTTCTTATATAAGGATGTATTTGCTAAAATCCTAGCAATAAGTGGTAATCCTGTAGCGGCTCACTTGGGTGGGGTTGCAGCTCAAACCGCAATGGTAAAACCAGTTAAAGCTTTTCAAAAAGCAATGGGATGTGTTGTTGGAAAAGTAATTGATGGTTTGAAAGGTGTTATTGAAAAAATGATTAATTCTGTGGTAGAAAATGTCAAAAGTTTTGTTTCTTGTGCTGCTAACCAATTCGCTGGAGCACTTTTAAATAATATTGTTGATGGTATTGCAGATGCATTAAGTTCAGCTCTTGGTGGAGTTACTAAAATTCTAAGTGCTGGTCTTAATATTGCTAATTTAATTCGAAGTTCAATTGATGCAATTAAAGGAATAGGATCTATTTTTTCATGTAATCAAAACAAAGATAAATGCACAAGTCTTGCAACGACATACACAATTGGTGGTGGTGCAATGATGCCTGGAGCAGATCCATTTGGGCAAATTTCTAATATAATGAACACCGCTGCTTCAACAGTACAAGATGTAAAAGGTAGTTTTACAGATGCATATGATATCTTTAAGTCGACTACGGGTCAAGTTATTAATGCTGTAAGTAATCCTCTAAGTGCTTTAGGTGGATGTTATACTGGACCACCATTAGTTTGTGGTGCTCCTACTATTAATATTTTTGGTGGCGGAGGAACTGGTGGAGCTGCAAAAGCACTCATGGGAACAATTGTTGGGCTTGGTGCAGAGGCAGTAGGAAGTGTTATCGGGGTTCAAGTTACCAATCCTGGATCGGGATATGAATTTCCTCCGTTTGTTACCATCCAAGATAATTGTAATCAAGGATATGGTGCAGTTGCTAGGGCATTAATTGACGATGCTGGTCAAATTAGTGCAATTTATATTGTATCTGAGGGTGAAAACTATCCTGTTGGCGAGGTTCAAAATTTTGCAGTTACTAGAACAATTGTTGATAATCCTGGAACTGGATATAAAGTTGGTGATAAGGCAAAAGATAATTTTGGCACAGAATATGATCTTGTAATTGATAAGGGAGGAATTGTTAAAGCTAATCCAATAAATATTAATATATCTACCGATTTACCATTTATAAGAGTTATTAGTGATACTGGAACAGGAGCGATCATAAGACCAATTTTAGAAACTCCTGAGTATCAAGATGAAGTCACACAGCAAATAGATTGTATCACAAAATAAAATGACTAAAGAGAGACCTGCTGACAAGTGTAACTGGGATGCAAGAAGGCATATTAGTCTTGGACCAAAGTTTAGAATTGACGCAAACAATCCTAGAATGGGGAATAGTGGAAATTTAAGTTATCTAATCTACTCTACGACGGACAATAAAGATAAGTCTTCTATTTCTCTTGCACAAGATGGTAAATTTGCAATCTATAATGACAGAACGATTGAAATCATTGGTGGGGAAAGTAATGAAAGTCCTAAGGGTCAAGATATTTTAATTTGTTCTAAGACAGGTGAAGTTGTCATCCAAGCAGATGGTAGTGGTTCTGTAAGAATTAAAGCAACTAACATAGTTCTGGAAGCAACGGAAGATATCGATATTAAAGCAGGGAGAAATTTAACACTCAAATCAGTTGGTGGTCAAACTTTACTTGATGGTAATGAAGTTAATCTGAATGCAAAACAGGGAAATATTGCCGAAGGATTAAAACTTGATCTTGTGAATCAAGTTTTTTCGGGTAGTTTTGTCGGTGCAGATATCTTAGCAGGAATTCTTGGAGGAGCAAGCGTATTTGCATTTAATGCTTTAAAAGACTCTTTTAATGGGAATTGAGGTAAGTTAGATGGAGGGAGAAGATTTTTCAATCATCGGGAAACCATCTATTTTTAATGAAGATGTCAAGATGTACAAAGACTTGTATGTCTATGGCAAAATTTATTATGATTTTGAAGCAGGGGCGACAGAAACTTTTGGTGACATTGAAATTACTGGAAATGCAGTTTTTAGTGGAATTACGACTTTTATTGGTCCAGTAGAGATTCAAAAAGAACTTGAATTTTTACAAGTTGGAATTTTAACAGTAACAAAAGAATTTTACATTGGAAATAATCCATCAGACAACGTTTTTAATGTTGTAACTTATGGACCATATGCTGGCTGGGTGGGTATAGGCACGACAGCTCCACAACGAAATCTAGATGTTTATGGTAATGTAGGGATTGATGGCCAACTTTATGATGCTGGTCAAAATCCTGGAGTCATTGGTGCATTCTTATCAAAAGATGCTGAAGGAATTAAATGGGTTGAATTCCCACCTTCTTTTACTGAAGGTATTTTTGTATATAATGAAGGTGTTCTAGTTGGACCATCATCATTCCGTGGATTAAATCTTATTACCAATTCTGGTGGAAATCTTCTAGAACTAGTAGAGGGAAAAACTAATCCAGGTAATCCTAATATTGCTGATATTATTATTAAGGATTTTTGGGAGAAAAGACCTGCTGGACTCAATACTTCAGCATATGTTGGCATCGGTCTCACAAATCCACAAAATCAATTTGAAGTCACTGGTAATACAAAGTTAAATGGCAATCTAACGGTAATTGGAGTCTCTACTTTTACTGATAGGTCTTCATTTTATGATGGATTTGATGTTATAGGTTCAGGATCTACAATCTCATCTCCATTGAGAGTGGTTGGAATTTCAACATTTGAGGAAATTGTTACATTTAAAGAAGATGTAACTTTTGAACAAAATGTTTTCATAGATCTAAATTTAGAAGTAGATAAACAATTATATGTTGGCTCTGCCTCTACGATGGCAGGTAGTTTTAGAGTTATTGGAGTTTCAACTTTCCAAAATAACGTTTTTGTTGGAGCTGGGGTATCCATACAAAAATTCTTATTTGTTGGTGCTGGTACAACTTTGTTTGGAACTTTGCAAGTTGGTGCAGCAGCGACTCTTCTTAGCACATTAGACGTAATTGATTCTGTTGAATTCTTTGATACCTTAGAAGTAACTGGTGCTACTAATTTATTAGATACTTTAGAAGTAGTTGGTGCAACAGAATTACAATCTACTTTAGATGTTATTGATGCAGTTCAATTCGACTCAACTCTAAATGTTGATGATGCAACAACTTTACAAACAACATTAGGTGTCGGAGCTGGTGGAACAGTATTCACAACGACTGGTATTGGTTCAATCGGCATTGGAACCGCAGATCCATCACGTGATATTGACTTTTTTAGAAAAAGTGTATACTTCAATCAAGGTGCAATATATGACGCTAACAATCAAGTAGGATTTACATCATTTAATACTTCTGATAGATTTAGAGTTTTTAGAAGTGTATTAACACAAGTGGGTGTTGGCACGACAGGGCAAGTCATTCCACCAAGATTTTTCGATGCTGCTAATTTAATTCGTTTGAATCTAGAGTATCTAGCTGGAGAGGCAGTTGGATTTATAACCAGTTATGCATATAAAGAACCTCCATTTTCACTATCAACTTCTAATTATAGTGCATGTCGAGATGATGTTAAAGACATTTTAAGATCAATTTGTTTTGATATCACCAAAGGAGGTAATTCTGGATCTGTTGGTGCAGCTCTGTCATACTACAATGGTAGTACATTAGTTCATATTACTGGGACTGATCCAAATGGATATTCGATTAAAGAAGCATCAATTGTCGCAGTTCAAAAAGCAGTCGAAATTTCTAGATATGTTATTAATAATGCTTTGTATCCTATATCTTATCAGATGCAAGCAATTGATAATTTGTATGCGGATGCAACTCGTTTGATTTTTCTGAATGAAAATTTTATTGCAGCAGAGGCAGTTGATAGAGTTTTAGATAATTTTCCAGGATTTTCAATACCAAATAGTAATCAAAGTTGTATTGATGATATCAAAGTAGTTTTAGATGCTGTTATATACAATCTTTCATATGGTGGTAATGAAAGAGTTTATGATGCTACAAAATTTTATGTTGAAAATACATCATTTTTAGCGGGTGAAGAAGTACAGTCTGTTTATGCTTATCAACAAGCGGCAATTGTTGCTATCCAGGTAATGAGAAATCAGGTCGTTACCAAAATATCTGGAATAAGAAATACATTCACTCAATATATTGATTCTAGTGTTACTCCAGATCCAGGATCTCCAACTTGTGTAAATCAGGCGGCTGCCATTGAGTCATTTATTGGAATTGTTACAACTGGTATCGCTAATAATCAATTACCAGCAACAAGAACTCTTTCTTATGAAATACCTTTCCCACAAATTAGAGATTTAACTGTCCTACCTGATGCTCAAACAGGTAGTAATAATGATCCTAATGGATGTGTAAATGTTGTTTCGGCAATTAATGTTTGTGCTGGTATTATTACAAACATTATTAACAGTGGTCCTGGTGTTACACCACCAATTACTTATCCAGATGGTAGAGTTTTCTGGGCTCCTAGAGGTGCAGATTCGAAAAATATCATATATGTTTCTAAGTATGGAAATGATGAAAATAGTGGAAGAACTGAAGGTGACGCAAAATTGACAATTGGTGGAGCCGCAGCAGTCGCACAACAAGGAGATACAATTTACGTTCGATCTGGTGTGTATGCTGAAAATAATCCTATTGGACTTAGAACAGATGTGAGTATTACGGGACAAGATTTACGTCTTGTAACAGTGTATCCTCAACACGATGATGATGTCTTTTATGTCAGAAGAGGATGCTTAATAGAGAATTTAAATTTTGCATTTGCTCCAGATCCATTTGATGATAATGCACCGTTAACAATCAGAGGAGCTGCTGTTGCTTTTCCACCTCCTGCAGGTGTTGGAAGTGCAAGGTCTGGTTGTCTAGACACAGGTCCTGCTAATGAAGGACCAAGTGGTAGGTGGAGAAGTCCATATATTAGAAATTGTACAAATTTCATGACTGATAGTATTGGTATGAGGATTAACGGAAATCATGTTGGATCTTCATTTACTGGTGCGATTAATCCAGGACAGGATTTAAAATCTATGGTTTGTGATTCATTCACTCAATATAATGAAAATGGTATTGGAGTATCAATTACCAATAATGGATACGCACAGTTAGTATCTATTTTCACAATTAATTGTGATATTGCTATCTTCTGTGCTTCTGGTGGATCATGTGATTTAACAAATTCTAACTCTTCATTTGGAAATTTTGGACTTGTTGCCGATGGAGTTGGACCACTTGACTTTGTTGGCGTAACCACGGTATCAACCATTGGTGGTGATACGGATCAATTTGTTATTGCAGGAGTTGCCGATACTCTTGGAAACACAAGGAGACCTTATAATGGTCAAGCAATCTACTTTAAAATCAATCTTGATGATTATAATGATACTCCCGCATCTGGAATTATCACTGCACCATTGAGATTTCTTTCTCGTATTGGCATTCTTAATGGAGGATCTGGATACAGTCAGGCTGCTCCTCCAGCGATTACTATTTCTTCACCTCTTGGTCCAGAAGGGATTACTGCTGAGGGAAGTGCAAATGTGAGCGCCGCTGGTACAATAACTTCAATTGATGTTACAAATAACGGTAGAAATTATTTACCAGATCAACAAATTGTCATTACAATCGCTGGCGGAGGAGGAGCAATTGCAACTGCATTTGGTGAGCCAATTTTCTATGATGTTGCTGAAGCTACAGAACCAATACCAGTTACTGGGATTACAACAATTACCCTAAGTCAGTTTGTTCCTTATAGTATTGGTGCTGGAACTTCAATTGAAACTTTTAGAATCAGTAGAATCTTAACTAGTGGTCACTCTTTTGAATATATTGGCACTGGTGTCAATATAAATAGAGCGAATCCATTCCAAGGTGGAATTCCAATACCCGAAAATGAAGTCGTAGCTATTAATGGTGCAAGAATACCATTCACAAGCACTGATCAAGCAGGAAACTTTAAAATTGGTAACGGTATTATCATTGATCAAACAACTTCTACTATTAGAGGTCGAGATTTCAGTAGAGCAATTCAAGCAGAAGTTACCCCACTTATTCTAGCATTAAGATAAAATGGCAGTCGCACCAGTCAATAAGTTTTTAACAATTGCAGTCCCTGTTGCCCCTGGACAACAAAAGTTGTATGAAGTCCCAACTGGAGTTTCTTCTATTTTACTATTTGCTCAAGTTTCAAATGTTGGTATTGCGGTAACATATCCAACAGTAACTTTGATACATCGTAGAGAGACAAGAAGCACTGGAAATACAAGAGACATTCGTATTATAAAAGACATTCAAGTCCCACCAAATGATGCAGTTGTATTGGTTGATGGTCGTTTAGTTTTAGAGAAAGATGCAATCAAACTAGATTCAATTTTCATTAGTGCGATTCAAACAGGAGTTACAACAATTACAAACGTTGTATATTACGAACCAACAGGGATTGCTACAATTACCACACTAACTCCCCATGGTCTTTCAGCAAATACTCCTATTACAATGTCAGGTATTGCCATGACATGTCCCCCAGGATCTGGAATCACCACAACAATTTTTCCATCTCCTCAGTCATCTTATGTTGTGGATAGCATAGTTGATAGTGTTGGAGTTTCTAAGACATTTACTACAACAGTTGGAAGCTCTAATGGAATTCAACACACATATGTTAGTGGGGGATTAGTTGCTCCTCTCCAGATGGAATTCATTGGAAGTATTCTGGAAAATAGTACATCATAATTATGGCGAATAAGCAAAGATATCTAAGTGGAAAACAAAAATTAACTCCTCTGTCTGGATTAAGCACAGATAGACATGTGTTTCTTAGTCCGCAAGAAACAGAACCCAATCTTGGATATCCAGGCGAAAGATCACTACCAGTAAAAGACTTTTATTATAATCTTGTAACTTTTGAAAATGGTGGTCAATATGATAGATATTGGCAAGTTCCTCCCGCTGGTATTATTACAGGTATTTCTGTTTTTGAGGAAGGATCTATTGTTGGTACAGGAAATAGTATCAATAAGTTAAATTTTGTTGGAAATATTATCACCGTAACAGCAAATAATTTTGGAACTATCTCAACAATTACGATTAGCCCTCCAGGAAATGATAATGAGATAATTTTTAATAATAATGGAACTTTTAGTGCTTCACCGTACTTATTATTTGATAATGTAACAGGAATTATGTCTGTTGCACATTACCTTCATGTTGGTTTTGGTGGTACAGTTTTTAAAACAACAACAGATGGTTATGTTGGGATTAATACTATTGATCCATCACAAGAGTTACATGTTCAAGGGGATGTAAGAATTGCTGGAACAATTTATGACTCTACCAATTATCCTGGAGATCCTGGCGACGTTTTGATTAAAACTTCTTCTGGGGGGATGGAGTGGCAATCCCAATCTGCGACAATATCTGGTGCTGGTGGTACGATTGGTCAAATTCAATTTCATGGCACAGCAGGACTTGTTGATGGTGCAAGTAATTTTTGGTATGATTATACGAACCAAAGAATTGGTATAGGTTCAACAACTCCAAGATTCATTTTTGATGTTGTGGGCAGTTCTGGTTTTGCTGGACCAGTTACAATTAATAGTTTATTAGTAACAGGTATTTCAACATTTCTTGGGATTTCTACCTTCAGGAAAGTTGGCATCGGAACTTCAACTTTGGGAGTTAGTGCAGACTTTTCTATCTATGGAAATACATTTTCTTCTGGTATTATTACAGCGACTTTATTTGATGGAAAAGTAAGTAAAAAAGCGATCACTGAACAATCATTAATTACTGGTGCTGATGGACTTCAAGATTTACTATTAGTCTATGATTATTCTGCGGATGATGTAAAAAAAATTAGTATCAATGATGCATCATTCCAAGGAGTTCAGGGTATCCAGGGAAATCAGGGTGTTCAGGGTTCCCAGGGTCGTCAAGGTGTTCAAGGAACATCAGGACCACAGGGTTTTCAAGGTTTCCAAGGACGCCAAGGTATTCAAGGTATTGGTGGTGGCCCAGGATCTCAGGGTGCTCAAGGTATTCAAGGTCAGCAAGGTGTTCAGGGTAATCAAGGCAATCAAGGTAATCAAGGTATTCAAGGCCGACAGGGTATTCAGGGTAATGATGGACCACAAGGAGCTCAAGGCATTCAGGGTATTAGTGGATTGATAGGTGGAGCTGGTAGTCAAGGTATTCAGGGTCTTCAAGGTAATCAAGGTATTCAAGGATCTCAGGGAATTCAAGGTCGTCAAGGTCTTCAGGGTATTCAAGGTATTCAGGGTGAGCAAGGAATTCAAGGTCGTCAAGGTCTTCAAGGTGAGACTGGAGCACAGGGAAATCAAGGGAGGCAGGGTATTCAAGGTGTTCAGGGAACAGGAGGTGCAACTGGTGGAGCTGGTGGTCAGGGTCTGCAGGGTATTCAAGGAGACTTTGGACCACAGGGTAATCAAGGTCTTCAAGGAGTTCAGGGTGAACAAGGTCTTCAAGGAGTTCAGGGATTTCAAGGAATTCAAGGGGTTCAGGGTCTCCAAGGTCGACAGGGCATTCAAGGTAATAATGGACCGCAAGGAGCTCAAGGTTTCCAAGGTTTCCAAGGTCTCCAAGGTCGACAGGGCATTCAAGGAGATAATGGTGTAGGTTCTCAAGGAACTCAGGGCATTCAAGGTCGCCAAGGTATTCAGGGGATTAAAGGTGATCTAGGTTCTCAAGGTATTCAGGGTATTCAAGGTATCCAAGGTGAGCAAGGTATTCAAGGTATTAATGGAACTGGGAATCAAGGTATTCAAGGTAATATTGGACCACAAGGAATACAAGGTCAGCAAGGTATTCAAGGTATTGCAGGATTTGTTGGTGGTCAAGGTCTGCAAGGTATCCAAGGTCTGCAAGGTATTCAAGGTACTGAAGCTGGATCTGGAACAGTTGCTGCTGGAGTTGTTGTTTGGTTTGCAAAAAACACTGCTCCATCTGGATATCTAGAATGTGATGGTGCGGCTGTTAGTAGGGGACTTTACAGTGTGCTCTTTAATGAGATAGGAACCACTTGGGGATCAGGAAATGGTTCTACTAGCTTCAATGTTCCAGATTTGAGAGGAAACTTTATTAGAGGTTGGGCAAACACTGCGTCAGTGGATAGTGGTCGAGCATTTGCCAGTTTCCAAGATCATCAGTACCAAACTCACACACATAATATTCCAACTTATAGTACTGCTGGCAGTAATGCTATTCCTAGAACTGCTAATCTTACAGGAACTTTGTCTAATATTGAGGGTGGAAGTCCAAACACTACTAATGGTGGTAACTTTGGCAATGAAACTCGTCCAAGAAACTATGCGATGTTAGCTTGCATAAAAACATAAATATCTGTAAAATTAGTATTTTATATTAAAGATGTCTTACACTGTTACATGTAGAACTGCAGATGGTATTGAACATATTTTTGATTTGCCCTATGCAAATAGTTGCCCAATTTATAATTATCATCCTGACTTTAAGTTTTTTACATCAAAAAAAGAAGCTAAAAAAGATCCGCTAGAGCATAATATGTATCTTGCTCCAGCACATTCTACATGTATTGAAGTTCCTGAAAGAGAATTAGGTAAAGTTAGAGTTTTTGACATAGAAAATCAAATCTGGAATCAAGTTGATGACCTCAGTGGAATGTATTACTCAACAAATCCAGATACTTTAGGAGTAGTTATTGATAACCCAAATCCTGTAGTTGCTCCAGAAAACGCAACTAGAACTCCACCTCCATTTTGTGAAAATGGTTACGCTTTTGTTTGGAATGGTGATAATACAACTGCGGATAGTAACTCTACATCATCAGTAAAAGATTCGGAGACTGGTTGGTCTGTTGTTCAAATAAATTTACCCACCCCTCAAGAGAAATTAAACAATCTTGGACTTTCTGTGGAGGATCTAAGAATTCTTCTGGATCTGTAACCACTTGTTGAACTGGCACACTTGACACCCGCCCTAGGACACCCTATAATATGGGGGTAATCAAGAAAACCCCCAATGACCACCGCACAAGAAACCGTTCAAGGTATTGTGATTGACGTATGCACCCGCACCTTCCTGCTGTTGAGCGATCAGGGCAGCGAGCG
>Ga0194132_10005457_pt1 | contig 20575 bp, 22 predicted proteins | sample TA2KigOf80mmetaG_FD_148612 | JGI IMG/M metagenome (GOLD analysis project Ga0194132, IMG submission 148612) | Freshwater microbial communities from Lake Tanganyika, Tanzania - TA2015054 Kigoma Offshore 80m | ecosystem: Environmental > Aquatic > Freshwater > Lake | place: Tanzania: Lake... | reverse complement strand
AACAGGTCCTTCAGCAACCGCCACTCCGCTTCGCTCAGATCGCCTCGGCTCAACGATCCCTCCCTCCAAGAGGAATCCTTGAATCAAGGCTCGAGTCTCACGTCAATAACTTTGTAAACACCGCCTAGGGTTGCGCCTTGATCCACTCGCCGTGGCGCTGGCACGAGGCCTCGGCGAGCTCGACGAAGATGCCGGTGATCGCCTCGGGCGGCGTCACCGTCATCGGGTCCTCGCCGGGGAAGGCGCCGGCGCGCATTCGGGTGCGAACGGCACCCGGCGAAAGCAGGTTGGCGCGGATCTTCGTCTTCTCGATCTCCTTGCACCAGGTGACGATCAGCGCGTCGAGCGCCGACTTGGTCGCATTGTAGGCGCCGAAATAGGCGGGCAGGCCTTTGGTCACGCCCGAGGTGACGAAGATCCCGCGGCCGGCTTCCGACTGCTCCAGCAGCGGCTGGAAGGAGCGGATCAAGCGCCATTGGGCGGTGACGTTCAGAAGGATCGATTCCTGCCAGTCCTTGGACGATATCTGCGCCACCGGGCCGAGCGGGGCGGCGACCGCGGCATTGGCGACCAGGACGTCGAGGCGCTTGAACCGGTCGAAGACCGCCTGGCCCATCTTCTCGATGCCGTCGGGCGACATGAGGTCGAGCGGGATCAGCGTCGCGCGGCCGCCGGCCTTCTTGATCGTGTCGTCGAGCTCTTCCAGTCCGCCGACGGTGCGCGCGGAGGCGATCACATGCGCGCCTTCCTTGGCATATCGCTCGGCCACCGCACGGCCGATGCCGCGCGACGCGCCGGTGACGAGGGCGATGCGATCTTTGAGGCGCATGGGATTTCCGGCGGAAGGTGAGGGGACGACAGCGCGGCGAGGCCGCGCTTAGGCGGTCTCGGCGAGGAGGGAGAGCTGCTTGCCGTGCGAGCCTTCGAGCTGGTCGATGAGCGGGATCGGGTAGTCGCCGGTGAAGCAGGCATCGCAATAGGCGGGCTTCTTGGCGTCGCGGCCCTTCTTGCCCATGGCGCGGTAGAGGCCGTCGAGCGAGATGAAGGCGAGGGAGTCCGCGCCGATGAACTCGGCCATGCCCTTCACGTCCATCTGGGCGGCGAGCAGCTTCGAGCGCTCCGGCGTGTCGACGCCGTAGAAGCAGGAATGCGTGGTCGGCGGGCTGGCGATGCGGAAATGCACTTCCTTGGCGCCGGCCTGGCGGACCATCTGGATGATCTTGGTCGAGGTGGTGCCGCGCACGATCGAGTCGTCGACCAGGATCACGCGCTTGCCCTGGAGCTGGGCGCGGGACGCGTTGTGCTTCAGCTTCACGCCGAGATGGCGGATGTGGTCGGTCGGCTCGATGAAGGTGCGGCCGACATAGTGATTGCGGATGATGCCGAGCTCGAAGGGGATGCCACTCTCGGCGGCATAGCCGATCGCCGCCGGCACGCCGGAATCCGGCACCGGGATCACGAGGTCGGCATCGACATGGCTCTCGCGCGCGAGCTCGGCGCCGATGCGCTTGCGCGCCTCGTAGACGCTGGTGCCTTCGACGATGCTATCGGGTCGCGAGAAGTAGATGTACTCGAAGATGCAGAACCGCTCGTCCTGCTCGCGGAAAGGATGGTGGCTGTGGACGCCGGATTCGTCGATGAGGACGACCTCGCCCTTCTCGATGTCGCGCACGAATTCGGCGCCGATGATGTCGAGGCCGCAGGTCTCGGATGCGAGGATGTAGGCGTCGCCGAGCTTGCCCAGTACCAGCGGGCGCACGCCATGCGGATCGCGGACGCCGATGAGGCCGATTGGCGAGAGCGCGACCAGCGAATAGGCACCCTCGAGCTGGCGCAGCGCGCCGACCAGCCGGTCGATGATGCTGGAGCCGCGGCCGATCGCCATCAGGTGGATGATGACTTCGCTGTCGGTCGTCGACTGGAAGAGGCAACCGCGGCGGACGAGATCCTTCCGGACCTCCATCGCGTTGGTCAGGTTGCCGTTGTGGCCGACGGCGAAGCCGCCCGACTCGAACTCGGCGAAGAGCGGCTGCGAGTTGCGCGCGACCGTGGCGCCGGTAGTGGCGTAGCGGTTATGGCCGATCGCGGCGTAGCCCTTGAGCCGCTGGATGACGGACGGGTCGCCGAAATTGTCGCCGACATGGCCCAGGCCCCGATGCGCCGAGAACTGCTGGCCGTCATAGGAAACGATGCCGGTCGCCTCTTGCCCCCGATGCTGCTGGGCGTGAAGCCCGAGCGCGGTATGCGCGGCCGCATCGGGCGTGCCGAAGATGCCGAACAGGGCGCATTCTTCGTGCAGCTTGTCGTCGTCGAAGGGGTTTGTCGTGAGGCTCATCGGCGGCTGGGTCTCACTTCCGCTACTGGGTTTTCCTGACCAAGCCATCGAGGTCTCGACGCTGATCGGCAGTATAGCCGGGGCGCTCTTCCCGGGCACCGGGATTCGCCTGTGCCGGCGGGCTCACCAGGCGGTCATAGCTTCGCTTGAGCTCCATTGCCTGCTCGGCCTTACGCTTGGCATCGTCGGCTGCCGCCCAGCTCTGCGATGTGGCCTCCCTGGGCAGCAGGTTCAAGAGCCACTGGGCGCCGCGCTCGATCGCCGGCAGGGTCTTCGCCTCGCTGATCCACTCGGGACGCTGGTCGCGCGGCACCGCCCAGTTCACGACCAGGAGAGCGAGGCAGACTATGACGGCGCCGCGGGCAACCCCGAAGAGGAATCCGAGCGAGCGGTCGACCGCCGACAGCCGGCTGTCCTGCACCCGGCGCGAGAGCGCACCGGAGACGAGGCTGAGCACGATCAGCGAGGCAATGAAGGGAACGACCGCCGCGGTCACGTCGGCGATCATCTCGACGGTGATGAACTGACGCGCGATCGGGCGCGCGTATTTGAACCCGTAAAGGGCGGCGAGCGCAGCGCCGACCCAGGCGCCGATCGCCAGCGACTCCTTCACGAAGCCGCGGAAGAAGGCAAAGATCCCCGATAGCAGGATGATCGCGACGACGAGGCCGTCCGTCATCGTGAAGGGAATGGCGCTCATGCGCGCTTACGCCGCAGGCTGGAATCGCCGTCGAGGCGCTCGACCAGCTCCGCCAGCTGGTCGATCTGGACAAGCTCGAGCGGCGCCTCCCCAGAGGACTGCTTGCGCCGCCGCTGCGGCAGGAAGGCCTTGGAGAAGCCCAATTTCGCCGCCTCCTTGAGGCGGGCTTCCGATTGACCCACCTGCCTGACCTCGCCGGCGAGGCCGATCTCGCCGAAGACCACCGTGTCGGGCGGAACCGGGGTCTGCGTCAAGGAGGAGATGAGGGCGGCCGCGCAGGCAAGGTCGGCGGCGGGCTCGTTGATCTTCAACCCGCCGGCGACATTGAGGAATACGTCCGCACCCGCGAGGCTGACCCCGCAGCGCGCATCCAATACCGCGGTGATCATGGCAAGCCGCCCGGTATCCCAGCCGACCACCTGCCGGCGCGGGGTCGAGAAGGGCGAGGGCGCGACCAGGGCCTGGACCTCAACCAGCACCGGCCGCGTGCCTTCCATGCCGGCAAAGACCGCGGCGCCCGAGACGTCGCCGCGGCGCTCGGCGAGGAAGAGGGCGGAAGGGTTGGAGACTTCTGAGAGGCCGCGATCGGTCATCTCGAAGACGCCGATCTCGTCGGTCGGGCCGAAGCGGTTCTTCACCGCGCGCAGGATGCGGAAGTGATGCCCGCGCTCGCCTTCGAAGTAGAGGACGGTGTCGACCATGTGCTCGAGTACCCGGGGGCCGGCGATCATGCCTTCCTTGGTCACATGACCGACGAGGAAGAGCGCGAACCCCTTAAGCTTGGCGAGCTTGATCAGTTCCTGCGCCGAGGCCCGTACCTGCGCGACCGTGCCTGGCGCCGAGTCCAGCGTGTCGACATACATGGTCTGGATCGAGTCGATGACGACGACGTCCTTGTGGTCGGTACCGTCGAGGCTGGCCAGGATGTCGCGCACCGAGGTGGCGGCGGCGAGCGCCACTTGCGCGCCTTCGACCTTGAGGCGCTTGGCGCGAAGGCGGACCTGGTCGATCGCCTCTTCGCCGGAGATGTAGATGGTCGATCCCTTGGTCGCGAGGCGGGCGACGACCTGGAGGAGGAGAGTCGACTTGCCGATGCCGGGATCGCCGCCGATCAGGATCGCCGAGCCCGGCACCAGGCCGCCGCCGCAGACGCGGTCGAACTCGGCGATGCCGGTGATCGCGCGCGGGATCTCGGATGTGGCGCCGGCGAGGTCGACGAAGTCGATCCGGCGTCCGCCCTTGGCCGACTGGCCCTTCGGCGCCAAATTCTCGGCCTGCTCCTCGACGATCGAGTTCCACGCCCCGCAGGATTCGCACCGTCCCGCCCACTTCGCCGTCGAGGCGCCGCAGGACTGGCAGACGTAGCGGGTGTGGGGCCTAGCCATCGGCTTAAGGGCGCCTCACCGCCATCTGGATCGGACCTTCGGCCCGGCCGTGGATGAACTGGTCGACATAGGCGTTGCCGGAGCGGTCGATGTCCTTGGCGTCGCCGGCCCAGATGAACCTGCCGCCGTGGATCATCGCGATCTTGGTCGCGATCTTGCGCGCGCTCGCCATGTCGTGCGTGATCGAGATCGTGGTCGCGCCGAGCTTTCTGACCGAGGCGACGATCAGGTCGTTGATGACGTCGGCCATGATCGGATCGAGGCCGGTGGTGGGCTCGTCGAAGAAGATGATCTCGGGCTCGCTCGCGATGGCGCGGGCGAGCGCCACGCGCTTCTGCATGCCGCCCGAAAGCTCGGCCGGATAGAGTTCGGCGACCGGCGCGGCGAGGCCGACCTGCGCCAGCTTTCCGAGCGCGATCTCCTTCGCTTCCTTCCGCTCCATGCCCTGCCCCTGGATCAGGCGGAAGGCGACGTTCTGCCAGACCGGCAGGCTGTCGAAGAGGGCCGAGCCCTGAAACAGCATGCCGATCTTCTGGAGATGCTTTTCGCGTTCCTCGCCGCGCACGCCGACGGTCTCCTCGCCATCGATGCGGATCGATCCGGCATCGGGCTTGAGGATGCCGAGTATGCATTTCAGCAGCACCGACTTGCCGGTGCCGGAGCCGCCGATGACCACGAGGCTCTCGCCCTCGTCGAGCGTGTAGTCGATGCCGTCGAGCACGACCTTCTGGCCGAAGGCCTTCCTCACGCCGTTGAGCTGGATCTTTGGCGGGTTGGGGGGCTCGCTCATTTTGCGAAGAACAGCTCGGTGATGATGTAGTTGAAGACGAGGATCAGGATCGAGGCGGAGACCACGGCGTTGGTCGTCGCCTGGCCGACGCCCTGGGCCCCGCCCTTCGAGTTGTAGCCGTGATAGCAGCCGGTCAGAGCGACCAGGAAGCCGAAGACGGATGCCTTCACCAGGCCCGAGACCACGTCCATGAATTCGAGGTAGTCTGCGGTGCGGCGGAGGTAGGCGGCAGCGTTGAAGTCGAGCTTGTAGATCGCGACGAGATAGCCGCCGAAGACGCCGAGAATGTCGCCGATCAGCACCAGTAGCGGCAGCATGGTCGCGCCGGCGATCAGCCGCGGCACCACGAGATACTTGTAGGGATCGGTCGAAAGGACGGTCAGCGCGTCGATCTGCTCGGTCACGCGCATGGTGCCGATCTCGGCCGCCATCGCCGCGCCGATGCGCCCGGCAACCATCAGCCCCGCCAGCACCGGCGCCAGCTCGCGTGTCATCGACAGCACGACCACGGTGGCGATCGCGCCTTCGGCCGAGAAGCGGGCGAAGCCGGTGTAGCTCTGCAGCGCCAGCACCATGCCGGAGAAGAGCGTGGTGAGCGCGACGACCGGTAGCGAGAAGTAGCCGATCTCGATCATCTGCCGGCCGATGAGGCGCGGATAGAAGGGCGGCCGCACCATATGGCCGAGCGCCGTGCCGGCGAACATCACCAGCCGGCCGAGGGCCGCCAAGCCTTCGAGGAAGGCGCGGCCGATCGCGGCGAGGATGCCGATCACGCGGCGGATCCGAGATAGCGCCGCGCGTAGCGGCGGGAGAGGCCGGTCAGCATCTGGTATCCGTTGGTGCCGGCAAGCGCGCCGAGCGCATCCGGCGGAAGCTCTGGCCCCATCAAGGTGACCATGGTCCCCGGACGGCACTCCGCCTCGGGCAGGTCGGTCACGTCGAAGGTTACCAGATCCATCGAGACGCGCCCCACCAGAGGTATCGAGCGGCCGGCAATATATCCGCGGCCCCGGTTGGTGAGCGAGCGCAAATACCCGTCCGCATATCCGACGCCGACCGTAGCGATTCGGGTCAACCGATTCGCCCGCCACTGCGCGTTGTAGCCGACCGAGCGCCCATCGGCGATCCAGCGCACGGTCAGGATCTCGGCTTCGAGCTTCACCGTGGTCCGCATCGGATTCGGCGAGTGGTCGACGGGCGCCAGGCCATAGAGCGCGGCACCGGGACGGACGAGGTTGAAGTGGTAGGCGGAGCCGAGGAAGATTCCGGCCGAGTTGGCGAGGCTCGCCTTGGCTTTCGGCAGCTTGGCAAGCGCCGAGCGGAAGCGCGCGAGCTGAAGCGCGTTGTCGGGGTCGTGCTGGACTTCGCCCGAGACGAGGTGGCTCATCACCCAGGCGAGATCGACGCTCTCGAGGCGCGTCGGTTCGGCGGCCAGCGTCTCGACTTCGGTCTCGGAAAGGCCGAGCCGGCTCATGCCGGTATCGACATGCACGATCGCGCGGCCGCCGCCCGAGGATCGCCAGCGTGCGAGCTGATCAAGCGAGTTGATGACCGGCGTCAGCTTTTGCGCGCGGAACTCGCCTTCGCTCGCCGGCCGCGGTCCTTCGAGGACGCCGATCTCCTGGGCGATGGCACGGCGAAGCCGGATGCCTTCATCGAGCGTGGCGACGAAGAAGACGCGGGCTCCGGCCTTGGCGAGGGCGGGACCGACCTGCTCGGCGCCGAGACCATAGGCATCCGCCTTGACCATCGCCGCGCAATCCGCGTGCGGCGCCGCGCGCGCGGCGAGCAGGTGCCAATTGGCGGCGACGGCATCGAGATCGACGGTCAGGACCGCGCCGGCATTCGCCGGTATGTCATCCGATCGCATCGGCGATGTGACCGGGCAGCACGAGATTGGAGAACTTCGTCGTCGGTCCGTCGAACTGCAGCTTGACCGTGCCGGTCGGCCCATGGCGCTGCTTGCCGACGATCACCTCGGCGATGCCGAGGATCTCCTCGCCGCGCGCCTGCCAGCGCTCCATGCGGTCGTGATACTTCTCGTCGCTCTCGTCCTGGCGGCGCGTCGGCACTTCGCGGGCGTGATAGTACTCCTCGCGGAAGATGAACATGACGACGTCGGCGTCCTGCTCGATCGAGCCGGATTCGCGGAGGTCGGCGAGCTGCGGGCGCTTGTCCTCGCGCTGCTCGACAGCGCGGCTGAGCTGGGCCAGCGCCAGGACCGGCACGTTCAGCTCCTTGGCGACAGCCTTCAGCGAACGCGTAATGTCGGAGACTTCCTGCACGCGGTTTTCCGACTTGGTGCCGACGGTCGGGCGCATGAGCTGCAGGTAGTCGACGATGATCAGATGGAGGCCGTGCTGGCGCTTGAGCCGCCGAGCGCGGCTGCGCAGCGCCGTGGTCGTGATCGCCGGGGTGTCGTCGATGAAGATCGGCGTGCGCTCGAGACGCTGCGCCGCCTGCACCAGGTTGCGGAAGTCGCCCTCGTTGAGCTCGCCGCGTCGGATCTTCTCGCTGGAGACCTCGATCTGCTCGGCGAGCATGCGGGTGGTCAGCTGCTCCGCCGACATCTCGAGCGAGAAGAGCGCGATGACATAGCGCTCCTGCTCCGTATCCTTCATCGCCAGCGTCGCCGCGTTGAAGGCGATATTGCAGGCGAGCGCCGACTTGCCCATCGCAGGACGCGCGGCGAGGATCAGCAGGTCGGAGGGATGCAGGCCGCCGAGGAGCTTGTCGAGGTCGGTGAGGCCGGTCGGCACGCCGGATAGCTTGCCGTCGCGCTTGTAAGCGATCTCGGCCATCTCGATCGACGCGGCAAGCGCGGTGTCGAAGCTCTGGAATCCCTTCTCGGCCTGATCGGTCTCGGCGAGCTGGAACAGCTTGGCCTCGGCGAGCTCGATCTGGTCCTTGGCCGAGGTTTCGAGCTCGTGCTTGTGCGCGTCGTTAACCATGTCCTCGCCGACGCCGATGAGCTGGCGGCGGAGGTAGAGGTCGTGGATCGTGCGGCCGTAATCCTCGGCATTGACAATGGCGACTACGGAGGCGGCGAGCTTGACGAGATACTGGGCGCCGCCGACCTCGGCGAGCGCGCCGTCCTGGTCGAACAGCGCCTTCAGCGTGACCGGATTGGCGATCTGGCCGCGGTCGATCAGCTTGCCGATCGCGGTGAAGATCCGCCCATGCGCCGGATCGGCGAAGTGCTCCGGCCGGAGGAAGTCGCCGATGCGCTCATAGGCGTTGTTGTTGACGAGGAGGGCGCCCAGCAGACCCTGCTCGGCCTCGTAATTGTGCGGCGGCGTGCGATAGCCGGGCTGGGCCTCGGCACGAGGTGCCGGCCAGACGGCGGGAAGCGGCTTCAACTCGGTCATGCGCGGACCTTTCGGCGCCGGCTAGTCATGGTGGCGCCCGGTTCCCCCCAGAACGCGCAAGGCCGGCATGATCCCGAAACGGGTGCCGGCCTCGCAATGCTGTGCGTCACACTTCCACAGCTATCTTTTCAACAGGCTGTGGATATGTGGATAAGCCTTCGATCAGCCGGCGGCGGGAGCCTCGGCGGCCGGGGCTTCCTCGGTCGCGGCGGCCTGTGCGTTGGCTTCCTCGGTCGAACGCGCGACGGTGACACTGACCGTCACCTTCACTTCCGGATGAAGCGAGAGGCGGACCTCATGCACGCCGATGGTCTTGATCGGCTGGGCCAGCATCACCTGGCTCTTCTGCACGGTGAACCCGGCATTGGTGATCTCCTCCGCGATGTCGCGGAGATTGACCGAGCCGTAGAGCGCGCCGCCTTCGGCCGCCTGGCGCACGATCGTGACCTTGAGGCCGTTGAGCTTGCCGCCGACCTTCTCGGCCTCTTCCTTGCGCTTGAGGTTATCGGCCTCGAGCTGCGAACGGCGCTTCTCGAAAACCTCGCGGTTCTCCTTGGTGGCGCGCAGCGCCTTCTTCTTCGGCAAAAGGAAGTTGCGGGCGAAGCCCGCCTTGACCTTCACCACCTCGCCCATCTGGCCGAGGTTCTCGATGCGCTCCAAGAGGATGACGTCCATGGGTGACTCCTCACTCCGCCGGGCCGGCGACCGCCAGACGGCGACGCAGACCCAGCCATTGATCGAATAGCCCGAGAGCCGCAACCAGCGCCGCCGGCCAGCCGAGCACGATCATGGCGGCGTAGGCGGCGATCAGGATGAAGATTCTCTGCGGCGAGAATTTGCGGGCGACGGCGTGAACCACGCCGAGGCCCAGGAAGAAGAAAGGCACGAGCAGGATCAGGAACAGGTTCCGACCGACGAAGCCGATGCTCGCCGGACCCAGCAGCGCCGCGACACCGGCGAGACCGAGCACCAGAGTCAGCAGGTGCGGCAGCTCGATATCGGCCAGCTCCGGCTTCGGGCGCAGGTTGCGGCCGAAATACATGAGCATGCCCTGAGCCAGGGTCGCGTTGACCGCGACCATGCCGAGCCACGACACCACCACCGCCGCCGGGATCCAGGCGACGACCATCTCGAGGATGCGCTCGCGATCGGCCTCGGCCGTGGCAGCGAGCAGACGCTCGATGCCCTGGCCGATGAACCAGCGGAGCGACGGCTCGATGCCGTCGGTCAGGACCGCGAGCGCGATGCTGGCGACGACGAACGCACCAGCGCCCATGCCGACCATCCACGAGACCAGCAGGCCGAGCGGATACCACTCGGTCTTGCCTACCGCGTCCTGGCGGTTGAGCAGCGCCTTGCCGCCGATGACCAGCACCGGAAGCCCGCTCACGATCAGGAAGAAGCCGCCGGCGATCACGCTGTGCAGAAGCGCGATGGCGAGCGAGGCGCTGCCGGTCGCGGCCGCGCCGGCAAGCCCGCCCATCCCCAGCGTCACCGCGAATAGCGGCAGCTGGGCCAGATAGGCGAGCAGGATCGCGCTCGGCTGCCCGAGGGCAACCGAGAGGTAGAGGAGGGCGCTCAGAAACCCGGCGCTCACCGCAATGATCCAGAACCTCGCCATCGGCGCGTCCCCTAGATCCTCTGTCCTACTTGATCACGTAGGGCATGAGGGCAAGGAAGCGCGCCCGCTTGATCGCCTGGGCGAGCTCGCGCTGCTTCTTGGCCGAGACCGCGGTGATGCGGCTCGGCACGATCTTGCCGCGCTCCGAGACGAAGCGCTGCAGCAGCTTGATGTCCTTGTAGTCGATCTTCGGCGCGTTCGGATGAGCGAACGGGCACGACTTCCGGCGCCGGAAGAAAGGACGGCGTCCGCCGCCCGCACCGCCGCGACCACCGCCGCCTTCGCCGCGGCCTTCGCCGCCGCGGCCGCCTTCACGCATACCGGTCATGCGTCACCTCCGCGCCCTTCGGCGGCGCCTTCGTCACGGCGCGGACCATCGCCGCGTCCGCCGCCTTCCTCGCGATCCCGACGCCAGCCGCCGCGATCACCGCGGTCGCCGCGATCGCCACGCTCGGACCGGCTCTGCATCATCGCCGAGGGAGCTTCCTCGAGCGCCTCGACGCGGACGGTCAGGTAGCGCAGCACGTCCTCGTTGATGCGCATGTTGCGCTCGAGCTCGTGCACCGCCGCCGCCGGGGCGTCGATGTTGAGGAGCATGTAATGCCCCTTGCGGTTCTTCTTGATGCGGAACGAAAGCGACTTCAGGCCCCAATACTCTTTCTTGGTGACCTTGCCGCCATTCGCCTCAATCAGGGTGTTGAACGCTTCGGTCAGGGCTTCGACCTGGGTGGTCGAAACATCCTGACGAGCGATGAACACGTTCTCGTAGAACGCCACCGTCGTTTCTCCCTTTGGCTGTTAGCGGTCCGGAGCCACCATGGCCGGCCGGACCTAGCCGGGACCCGACGGGGACCCGGCAAGGAGCTATGAGGGCGCGGACTATACACATGCGCGCGCCGGGGGCAAGCTCCGCTGCGCGGAGGGGGATGATGAGCGTCACCGACGAAATTCATGCGGTTCTGAAGGCCAAAGCCGAGGGGCTCGTAACGAAATCGTCAAAGATTCTCTCGGAGATCACGGACCCCGCCTTCGTCTATGTCAGCTCGGGCGGCCGGCGGGTGGAAAGGCAGGCCTATATCGACCGCGTCTGCAAAGCGACCGATTGGGGTTTCGCTCATCAACTCGTTGAAAATCTTCAGGTTGTCGATTTCGGAAGCTTCGCTGTGGCGACCATGAACCTCCACGACCGGTTTGTGCGTCCCGGCGAGATCGCCGACCGGACTTATCTGTCGATGTGCGTGTTCCGGAAGACGGACGAGGGCTGGCACTGGGTTGCCGGCCAGACCATGACACCTGAACCGATCCCCAGCTGATTTGACCAACTTGACCAACTCGCGGCCGGGGGCCAGATTCAGGCTATGTCCGCCAAGGTCAATATCTACGAGGCCAAGACCCAGCTCTCCTCGCTGGTCGACCGGGCAGCGCGAGGCGAGGAAATCATCATCGCTCGAGCGGGGACGCCCGTGGCGCGACTGGTCGCGCTCGCGCCGACGAAGAAGCCGCTTCGGGTGCCCGGTGGCTGGGAAGACAAGATTTGGATCGCGCCCGACTTCGACGATCCCTTGCCCGACGACCTTCTGGACGCGTTCGAGGGTAAGGACGACCCTAAGTGAGGTTGTTGCTCGATACCCACGCTTTCATCTGGTGGCGTGCGCGCGAACAAGAGATTTCCAACGAGATCAGGGCGGCCATTCAAGACGCGGACGATGTCTTCGTCAGCGTTGTCAGCGCATGGGAAATCGCGATCAAGACCTCCGTAGGAAAGTTCGCGCTCCAAGCCTCGGTCGAGGAAGGGATACGAGAGAGCCACTTCGAGATCCTGCCGATCGATCTGAAGCACACCGATGCAGTTGCAGCGTTGCCCTTCCATCACCGAGACCCGTTCGACCGCATGCTGATCGCGCAGTGCCAGGTCGAGAAGCTGACGCTCGTCACCGCGGATCGTCGCCTGCAGCCCTATGACGTCCCATTCCTCTGGATGTGACCCTTAAGTGATCGACCTCCTCGAGATCGTCCTGCCGATCTTCGCCGTCGTGCTCGCCGGCTGGCTCGTCGGGCGTTTCGAAATCATCAAGGGCGACCGCATCAACGGGCTCGCGGACTTCACTTTCTTCATCGCCATCCCGGCACTGATGTTCCGCTCGGTGGTCCGCAACATCCATTGGGAGACCTTCGATCCGGGCGTGCTGATCGCCTATTTCGGCTCCGGCCTCGGCATCTACGCGCTTGCGATGGCGATCGGTCTCCGTGTCTTCCGGATCAGGCTCGAGGAGGCGGCGATGCTGGGGCTCGCCTGTACTTTCGGCAATTCGGTGCAGCTCGGCATTCCGATGGTGGTGCGGAGCTTCGGCGAGCACGGCCTCGTGCCACTGATGCTGATCATCAGCTTCCATTCGATGATCCTGATCGGCCTCACCACGGTGCTGATCGAGATCGCGCGCGGCCGCGGCGGCGGGGCCAAGGCGGCGGCAATCCAGTCGGCGAAGGGCACCGCATCGAACCCGATCATCGTCGCGATGATGGCCGGCCTCGCCTGCGCCGCGGTCGACGTCCAGTTGCCGCATATGCTCGACGACTTCCTGGCGCTGCTCGGCGCCGCCGGCATTCCCTGCGCGCTGTTCGCGCTGGGGGCACAACTCGCGCGCTTCAGGCTCGGCGGCTCGCTGGCGCCGACCGCGGTCATCCTGGCGCTCAAGCTCGTGGCGCTGCCGGCGATCGTCTGGCTCATGGCCGAGCCGCTCGGCCTCGCGCCGGAGACGGCGGCGGTAGCGATCCTCGCCGCCGGTCTCCCGACCGGCGCCAATGTCTTCATCCTCGCCAACCGCTACCTGGTCTATCAGGCGCCGGTGGTGTCCTCGGTCGTGATCTCGACCCTGCTCTCGGTCGGCACCATCACCGGTCTCATTGCCTGGCTTGGGTCGGTCAGAAGCTGAAGCGGGTCAGAGCGACCCGGCGGCCGTTCGGCAGGGTCAGGCGCGCGCTGCCGCTGCCCGTCGACTGAAGCGTTATGGGACCGTGCTCGGCTTGCAGCTGCGCCGGACGCCAGGCGCCGCCGAGCGCTTGGCCGCCGCCGTACTCCTGCAGCGTCCCTTCGAAAATGCCACGCGAGTAGGGACCGCTCGCCACATACCAGGCCGCGCTTCCGTCGTCGCGGTAGGTGTAGGCCGAGAGGAACAGGATGCCCCTGCCGGTCTCGACGAAGTAGCCGCTACCCGGCTCCGCGGCATTCCACCACCAGCCGGTCTCGATATCGTTCAGCCGGTCATGGGCAGCGGCGACGTCGATCCGTGGGTAGGGGCGGCTCGTCGCCGGATTGACGACAGCCGTTCCCGTATCGGTGAGCGCCGCCAGGATGGTCTCCATCCTGGCGGTCGGCGCCGCGCTGCGCAGGACCGCCCAGGCTCCGGCGACATGCGGCGTTGCCATCGAGGTCCCGCGGAGGCTCTTGAAGGCGGCGCCGGGAACGGAAGATGTCACCGCGTCACCGGGTGCCAGGACCATCGGCAAGGCCCAGCTGTTCGAGAAGGAGGCGAGGGCGTCTAGCGAGGTGGTGGCGCCGACGCGCATCGCGCTCGAGGTGCATGCCGGTGCCGCGACTTCCCCATCGAGCCCGTTATTGCCGGTCGCGACGATCGTTGCGACTCCGGCCGCCTTCAGCTGATCGATGATCGGCTTGTAGGGCAGGTCGTCGCAGTAGGCGGAGTAACGGCCGCCGCCGAGGCTCAGATTGACGGAGGCGATGTTGAGACGCGCGGCATTGTCGCGGACGTGCTGCAGCCCTCGGATGATGTCGGAGTCCGATGCGCCCAGACAAGGCTGGAAGCTCGCGCAGAAGACAGGCGGGACGATCTTGAAGACCTGGATGCTGAGCAGGCTCGCCTCGGGGGCGACGCCCGAGAAGGTCTCGCCGCGGCCGGCGACGATCCCGGCTACATGGGTCCCGTGATAGCAGCCCGCGCTCTGGCTGGCGCAAGGCAATCCGGCGCCGGCGCCGATCATCGTGGCTTCGCGATTGGGGCAGGCGCTGACGATGCCCAGAGACGGAACGGGCGAGGAGAAGCAGGCTTCGCTGATGACGCGGCCCGCCAGGAACGGATGAGACTTGTCGATGCCGGTGTCGAGGATCGCCACCGTCTGGCCCTGGCCGCCATGGCCTCCGGACCGGAGCCGGGACGCGCCGATGCGAGGAACGCTCGCCGAGAGGAAAGTCTGACGCTCCGTGTCCTCGTGAACAGCGGCGATCGACGGGTCGGAAAGCAGCGCCTCTAGGCCTGAGGACGTCACGTCCGCGACGACGAGCGGCAACGCCTGGTATGTCGTGACGATCTGGCTGCCGCTCTGGCCGAGAGCGCTCTGCATGCGCTGACCGTCGGCGGCCGCCACGCCGCTTCCATGCAGACGAACGATGACCCGCCGCATTCCGCGTGATGTGACGGCGTCGCGCAGCGCTTGGAGTCGAACGGCATCATCGTCGCGAGGCGCCGATGTCGCTGCCGGAACGACGTCGTCCGGGGCAGGTTGGGGACTGCCGGCGAAGGGAAACCGTTCGATCGCGACGCTGCGACCGTCGCCCCAGGTAAGAGTGCCGTGCGCCGGCGACGAGAAGGCGAGCGTTGCGGTGGCGGCGTCGCTCCGCCGGCTCGCTTGCTTCCAGCTTCCTCCGATCGTCTGGCCGCCGGCATATTCGGTAAGCGCCGTCGCCAGGCGATAGCCGTCCCATCGGCCCTCGCTCAGATACCAGGTCGATTGTCCATCGCTGCGGTAGGCATAGCTCGCGACGAACAGGCGACCGTTGCGGAGCTCGAGCGAGTAGCCGCGCCCCGGCTCCGCCGGGGCCCACCACCATCCGGATTGAGGGTCGATCCGAGGCGGATCGAAGCGTGCCGCGCATGCTGCATCTCCCGCGATCGTGATCCTCGCCACAGGCGACGACCCGCTGGCAGCACAGGCTCCGTCCCAACCGGCAAAGCGGGAACCCGCCAGCGGCTCGGCCGTCAGCGCGACGGGCACATCCTCGTGGAAGCCGGCGCTGCACGAGCCTGTCGAGCATTCAATTCCGGCCGGCGCGCTGACGATCTGGCCGGAGCCGTTGCCGACGAGGGTGACTGTCAGCGTCCGACGCGTGAGATTGGGAGCGTATGCCGGAATCGCGACGATGTTCGGCCTCGCATAGAGCCCCCAGCTGGCGGGACTCAAGGAGAAGGCCTTCTGGTCGTCGAAGCTCCTGGTCGGCTCGTGGAAGGCAAAGGTGGTCGGAAGAAAGAAGCGCGAGCAGACCGGGTAGCCGCGGGCGGTCGTGATCCATCCGGACTGGCCGAAATTCGTCCCGTTCTGGCTGACATGGAACGAGCTGCTGCAGATCGCGACCGACCCTCCGGGGTCGGGAGTGATCCGCATCAGCACCGCTGAAAGCAGCGGGTCATGGAGGCAAGGTTGTCGCCAGAACGTGGCGCTGAAGCGATCGCTGATCGGGTGGCCGGTGAACGCCAAGGTAGCGAGAACATGCTTGGAAGCGGCGGGCAGGGGCGACGCGATGCAGCCGGCCGGCACGCCTGAAGACACCTCTGCCGCCCGAGACGGGGAGGTAATGGCGAGGAGCGCAAAGAGGACCGAAACCAGCGCGGAAATCACCGTCCCCCCTTTTCCCAACACCGAACAAGAAGGGAACGGGCGCAACTGGCAATTCCTGCGCGGCAGCTATCCACAATTTTCGAGAGGCGGTACCGCCGGCCGCCGCTTGACACCCCGGGCTTCCATGCGATGACTCCCGCCTTTTTCGAGCGGGGATCAACATGACGCGTGCGTTCGTCTCTCCGGGCCAGGGCTCTCAGGCCGTTGGCATGGGGGTGGAGCTGGCCAAGGCCTTTCCGGCCGCGCGCGAAGTCTTCCAGGAGGTCGACGAGGCGTTGAAGCAGAGCCTCTCCAAGCTCATGGAGACCGGCCCGCAGGACGAGCTGACGCTGACCGAGAATGCGCAGCCCGCGCTGATGGCGGTCTCCGTCGCCGTCGTCCGCGTGATCGAGAAGGAGTCCGGCAAGCGGCTTGCCGATCTTGCCTCGCATGTCGCCGGTCATTCGCTTGGCGAGTACTCGGCGCTCTGCGCCGCCGGTGCGCTCTCGGTCGCCGATGCGGCGCGGCTGCTCAAGCTGCGCGGCCAGTCGATGCAGAAGGCGGTGCCGGTCGGCGAGGGGGCGATGGCGGCGCTGCTCGGCGCCGATCTCGACCAGGCCAAGGCGATCGCCGCGGAAGCGGCCCAGGGGCAGGTCTGCGACCTCGGCAACGACAACGGCCCGGGCCAGGTGGTGCTGTCGGGTGCCAAGGCCGCGATCGACCGCGCCATTCAGATCGCCCCGACCAAGGGCGTCAAACGCGCGCTTCCGCTGCCCGTGAGCGCGCCCTTCCACTCGGCGTTGATGAAGCCGGCGGCCGAGGCGATGGAGGAGGCGCTCGCCAAGATCGACCTCAGGCAGCCGAGCGTGCCGGTCGTCGCCAATGTGCGTGCCGCGCCGGTCTCCGATCCGGCCGAGATCAAGAAGCTGCTCGTCCAGCAGGTGACCGGCATGGTGCGCTGGCGCGAATGCGTGCTCGCCATGGTCGAGCATGGAGTCACCAAGGAGATCGAGGTCGGCGCCGGCAAGGTGTTGACCGGCTTGGCCAAACGCATCCACAAGGATGTCGACGCCCTCGCCGTGCACACGCCGGCCGAGGTCGAGGCCTTCTTGAAGACCCTCTAGGAGATCCGCATGTTCGACCTGAGCGGAAAGGGAGCACTGGTCACCGGCGCGTCGGGCGACATCGGTCGGGCCATCGCCAAGGCGCTGCATGCGCAGGGGGCGAAAGTCGCCCTTTCGGGTACCCGCGAGGAGGCGCTGAAGCAGCTCGCCGGGGAGCTCGGAGATCGGGCGCTGGTGGTTGCCGCGAACCTCTCCAGCCCCGCCGACACCGAGCGCCTCGCCAAGGACGCCGAGGCGGCGCTCGGCGGCCAGCTCGATATCCTCGTCAACAACGCCGGCATCACCAAGGACGGTCTGCTGATGCGGATGAAGGACGAGGACTGGCAGGCGGTCATCGAGGTGAACCTGAATGCCGGCATGCGGCTCTCGCGCGCCGCGCTTCGGGGCATGATGAAGCGCCGCTGGGGCCGGATCATCGGCATCAGCTCGGTGGTGGGGGTTACCGGCAATCCGGGCCAGGCTAACTATGCCGCCGCCAAGGCCGGGATGATCGGATTCTCCAAGGCCCTGGCCCAGGAGGTCGCCTCGCGTGGAATCACCGTCAACCTGATCGCTCCCGGAATGATCAAGACGCCGATGACCGACGTCCTGACCGAGGAGCAGCGGGGGCGGATGCTGGAACGAATCCCCCTCGGCCGACTTGGCACCTCGGAGGAGATCGCGGCTGCCGCCGTCTACCTGGCCTCGGCCGAGGCGGGCTATGTGACCGGCGCCACATTGCATGTGAACGGCGGTATGGCGATGCTGTGAACCGGAGGCTGGCCGGGCCGTCTGGACCGGCTCGGGCTCTTGTGTTACCACCCGACCGCCCGGCCTGAAGACGGCACGGATGAAGGTTTTTCCGAAGGAAGCGAAGAGATGAGCGACATCGAAGAGCGCGTGAAGAAGATCGTGGTCGAGCACCTGGGCGTCGAGGAGGCGAAGGTCACCGCCAATGCCAGCTTCGTCGACGATCTCGGCGCCGACAGCCTGGACACGGTCGAGCTGGTCATGGCCTTCGAGGAGGAGTTCGGCATCGAGATCCCGGACGACGCCGCGGAGAAGATCCTTACGGTCCAGAACGCGATCGAGTTCATCAAGGCGAAGCAGGGCTGAGCCTCAGCGCTCGCCCTTACTTCTTCTCTAAGGACGAACGCCCATGCGCCGCGTAGTTGTCACCGGTCTCGGCCTCGTCACCCCGCTCGGGGTCGGCGTCGAGCACGTCTGGCCGAAGCTGCTCAACGGAGAGTCCGGCGTCCGGGCGATCCAGAGCTTCGACGTCTCCGACCTTCCGGCCAAGATCGCGGGCCAGCTCCCGCGGGGCGAGACCAAGGAAGGCAAATTCAACGCCGATGATTGGGTTGAGCCCAAGGAACAGCGGCGAATGGACCCGTTCATCGTCTATGCGATGGCGGCGGCCCAGCAGGCGATCGAAGACGCCGACGCCAAGCCGAAGACCGAGGACGAGAAAGAGCGCTCCGGGGTCATGATCGGCTCGGGCATCGGTGGCCTGATCGGCATCTCCGAAGGTGCGGTGACGCTCGCCGAGAAGGGGCCGAGGCGCATCAGCCCGTTCTTCATCCCGTCGAACCTGATCAACCTCGCCTCCGGCCACGTCTCCATCAAGTACGGCCTCAAAGGCCCGAACCACGCGGTGGTCACCGCCTGCTCGACCGGCGCGCATGCGATCGGCGACGCGGCGCGGCTGATCATGTGGGACGACGCCGACGTCATGATCGCCGGCGGCACCGAAGCGGCGGTCTCGCGGCTCGGCATCGCCGGCTTCGCCGCGGCGCGCGCGCTCTCGACCGGCTTCAACGAGACGCCGGAGAAAGCCTCGCGTCCCTGGGACAAGCGGCGCGACGGCTTCGTCATGGGCGAGGGCGCCGGTGTCGTGGTGCTCGAGGAGTACGAGCGCGCCAAGGCGCGCGGCGCGAAGATCTATGCCGAGGTCACCGGCTACGGCATGTCGGGCGACGCGCACCACATCACCGCGCCGTCCGAGGACGGCAATGGCGGCTACCGCTCGATGCGCGCGGCGATCAAGCGGGCCGGCCTCACCGCCGCCGACATCGACTACGTGAATGCGCACGGCACCTCGACGCCCCTCGGCGACGAGATCGAGCTCGGCGCCGTCAAGCGCCTGTTCGGGGAGAGCGCCTACAAGTTGTCGATGTCCTCGACCAAGTCGGCGATCGGGCATCTGCTCGGCGCCGCCGGCAGCGTAGAGGCGATCTTCTCGATCCTGGCGATCCGCGACCAGGTGGCACCGCCGACCCTCAACCTCGAGGATCCGTCGGACGGTTGCGACATCGACCTCGTGCCGCACAAGGCGAAGAAGCGCGCGATACGTCACGCGCTCTCCAACTCCTTCGGCTTCGGCGGCACCAACGCCTCGCTCGTCTTCTCGGCCGTCAATTAGCGGTTAGCGGCGATGCGCATGCGCATTGCCGCCGGCCTGCTTCTAGGCCTCTTGGTCGCCGGCGTCGCCGGCGCCAAGCTGTGGGATCGCGAGATCCTGAAGCCGGGGCCGCTGCCCATCACCAGCACCATCGTGCTTCCCCGCGGCGCGGGCCTGGGCGAGATCGCCCGGAGCCTGGAAGACCGCGTGATGGTGCGGCACCGCTACCTCTTCCAGCTCGCCGCCTGGACGCTCGGGCACGGTCGCGATCTCAAGGCCGGCGAGTACCAGGTCGCCGCCCATTCGAGTCTCCGCGACCTAGTGAACCTGCTGTCCTCGGGCCGCGTCGTCGTCCGCCGCGTCGTCATTCCCGAAGGTTGGACGGTGCGCCAGGCGGTGGCGGCCATCGCCCAGGCCGAGGGCATGGAAGGCAACACGCCCGACGGCATCAAGGAGGGCGAGCTGCTGCCGGCGACCTACACCTATGTGTGGGGCGACGAGCGCGGACGCATGATCGTGCAGATGCGCTCCGGCATGACGCAGCTGCTCGAGCGCCTCTGGCGCGACCGCTCCCAGGGCCTGCCGCTTGCGTCACCTGCGGAAGCGGTGACGCTCGCCTCGATCGTCGAGAAGGAGACCGGCCGCACCGACGAGCGCGCGATGGTCGCCGGTGTCTTCTACAATCGCCTGAAGGCGCGCATGAAGCTGCAGTCGGATCCGACCGTGATCTATGGGCTCGCGCAGGGCGGCGAATTCGGCCGGACGCTGACGCGCGCCGACCTCAAGCATCCGAGCCCCTACAACACCTACGTGGTCGATGGGCTGCCGCCGGGGCCGATCGCCAATCCCGGCCGAGCCGCGCTGGAAGCGGTGTTCAAGCCGGCGCAGACCGATGCGCTGTACTTCGTCGCGGACGGCAATGGCGGCCACGCCTTCGCGAAGACGCTCGACGAGCACAACCGCAACGTCGCGCGATACCGCCGGATCATGCGTGAGCGCGGTCAGCCGGTGCCGGCGGCACAGGCGGAGGAGTAGGCCCGCGCACTGAGGCGAGCTCGGCCTCGAGCGCCTTGATGCGCGCGACCAGCGAGTCCACCGCCGACATCACTTCCTCGGCCGGAAACATCTGCGGGATGTGCTGCGGGCAGTTGCGGCTCCGGTCCTGTCCAGAATCTTTCGCACATTTGATCAGGCGGCGGCTCCGGATTGTGGGACCTGCGGCTGATAGAGTGGCCGCATGTTCATGTAGCACCTGGCTGACC